>Ga0123335_1001368_pt1 | contig 39759 bp, 41 predicted proteins | sample BiotimSIPDNA_2_FD_89707 | JGI IMG/M metagenome (GOLD analysis project Ga0123335, IMG submission 89707) | Anaerobic biogas reactor microbial communites from Washington, USA - Biogas_R2 time_0 SIP DNA | ecosystem: Engineered > Bioreactor > Anaerobic > Unclassified | place: Washington, USA...
CGAAAAAGTCCGTATATTGATAAGAAGAGCGACAAAACAGTTTGACGGCATCGACTGTGAAAAGGTATTCGGCGATGTTACCGAACCCGAAAGTCTTGAAAAAGCGTTTGAAGGTGCGGACGTTGTTTATCACCTTGCAGGACTTATAGATATTAACGTCGGTCAGGAAGAAAAGATTTGGGAAGTGAATTTCGGCGGAACAAAAAATGTTGTCGAGGCTTGCAAAAAATGCAATGTCCGCCGTCTTGTTTATGCTTCTTCCGTTGATGCTTACAAGCCTCTCCCCGATAATCAGGAAATGGTTGAACTTGATAGGTTTAATCCCGATGAACTTGACGGAACTTATGCACAGACAAAGGCTACCGCTACAAATTATGTTTTAGATGAAGTAAAAGCAGGGAATATTGATGCGGTTGTGGTTTATCCCGGTGCCTGTATCGGTCCTTATGACTTCAAGGTTTCCAATATCGGCGAAATGGTAAGAATGATTATAAATAAGGGTTTTCCCGTTTCTTTGGGTTTCGGTAAGTACAATTTTGTTGACGTTCGCGATGTTGCCGACGGTATGATTGCCGCCGCCGAAAAAGCACCTTCGGGTGAGGGTTATATTCTTTGCGGTGAAAAGATTTCCGTTGATGATTTTATTCACACTCTTTGCCGTGTTTGCGGTAAGAAAGAGCCGAAAATTACACTCGGAAAAGGTCTTGTCAATTTTGCCGCTCCGATTATGGAAGTCTATTACAAAGTCAGTAAATCAACTCCGCTTCTTACTCGCTATGCTGTTCGCAAACTCGTTTCAAACTGCAATTTTTCTATCGAAAAGGCAAGAAATGAATTAGGCTATAACCCGATGTCGGTCGAACAGTCCCTAAAAGACATGGTTAACTGGATAAAGAATAACACTTAATTTTCAGTCGAGAGATAACCTCTCGATTTTTAGTACCATAATTGAATAATTAAAAAAGGGTAAGCTGCAAGCCTACCCTTTATTTATCTGGTGGAGATGGCGGGAGTCGAACCCGCGTCCGAAAAATCATTCACACGACCTTCTACGAGCGTAGTCAATTGTTCGCTCTCCCCTTGACACCACAATTAACAAAGGTGTTTTCGGGCAGCCCTGTTATGCATGACAGGTTACAAGGCGGTGTACCTGTTCACGTGCACTACTAAATGACGCTCAGACCGAAGCCGTAGTCCTCTTCGGCAGAACGGGCTACATTAAGCAGCCTTTAAAGAATAATTGTTGTCGTTTATTTTAGACAATTGCGACTTTTAAGAGTGTTCGCTACTCTGCTCGCTTATCCTGCTTCAAAAATCCCGTCGAAATCCTTTCATCCCCATAAAAATGGAGATTATTCTCCGGATTTATCCCGCATACTTCTTTCGATATTGCGTTGTGCATCACGCTCGGCAGCGACTTCTCGTTTGTCGTAAAGTTTTTTGCCTTTGCACACGCCTATCTGCACTTTCGCACGTCCTTTTTTGAAGTATACGCTCAATGGTATTATAGCATAACCCTGCTGTTTTGTCAAGCCGAAGAGTTTGTTGATTTCCTTTTTGTGCATCAACAGTCGGCGGACTCTCATTGGTTCACGGTTGAATATATTTCCCTGTTCGTATGGGGAAATATGCATACCGTTTACCAGTATTTCTCCGTTGATTATGTTACACCAAGAGTCCTTTAAGTTCAATCTGCCTTGACGGACGGATTTGACTTCCGTGCCGACAAGTTCTATACCGCATTCGTATGTTTCGAGTACAAAATAATCGTGATAAGCCTTGCGATTTGTCGCAACCGGCTTGCCGTCGGGGTTCATTGTTGACACGGAAATCCTCCTTTACTTGTTATATATGAATAATCAGGTTAATACCTTACATTTCTTCGGGTGCTGTGATTTTAAGTAATGCAAATACATTCGCAAGAACTTGTTTTGTGCATTTGCAAAGGTAAAGTCTTGCCGTTTTGAGATCGACATCATCGCAGTCGCAGCGGCAGGCGTTGTAGAACTTATGGAATAATGTGGCAAGGTCATAGACATAGCGGGTAATTTTTGAGGGATCAAGTTGTTTTGCCGCATTGATAACCTCGTCGGTAAGTCCCGCGATATGACGTATAAGTTCTTTTTCGGCATCATGAGTAAGATTGTTAAGTTGCTCGGCTGTCGCGTTTATTGAGCCTGCTCCCGATTTTTCGAGAATGCTGCAAATTCTTGCATGGGCATATTGGCAGTAATAAACGGGGTTTTGTGAGGATTTTTCAACCGCCAAATCAATGTTAAAGTCGCAGTGGGTATTGGCTTCACGGCGGTTAAACTCAAATCTTGCGGCATCTGTCGAAACCTCGTCAAGAAGGGTAACAAGAGTTATCGCTTTGCCGGAACGTTTGGAGGCTTTGATGACTTCACCCTGCATATTGATAAGACGAACCATCTGCATCAAAACGACCTGAAGCCTGTCTGAATCAACACCGAGAGCGTTAAGAGCAGCCTTCAGTCTCGGAATATAACCGTGGTGGTCAGCACCCAAAACGTCTATAGCAATATCAAAATTACGGACTGCAAGTTTGTTGTAGTGATAGGCAATGTCGGGGACGATATATGTCGGAATACCGTTTGAACGAACCAATACGAAATCTTTATCGCAACCGAAATCGGTAGCCTTGAACCATAAAGCACCTTCGGATTCATAGGTATGTCCGCTGTTTTTAAGCAGTTCAATCGTGCGGTCAACTTCGCCGTTATTGTGCAAAGTGCTTTCTTTGAACCATGTGTTATATTCAATTCGATAAGCCATCAAATCACGGCGTAAACCTTCGATATTTAGGGGCAATGCAAAGTCAACGAGAGCATTTTTTCTTTCGTTTTCGTCCGCATTGATATACTTATCACCGTATTTTTTTGCGAAATTTTCGGCATGAGCCGTAATATCGGCACCCTGATAGGCATCTTCGGGCATTTCAACCTCTTCTCCGAAATGCTGACGGTAACGAATGTCAAGAGAAAGAGCGAATTTTTCAATCTGGTTGCCTGCATCGTTCACATAAAACTCACGCTCGGCGTAATATCCCGCCCAAGTGAGAACCTCGGCAAGCGTGTCGCCCAAAGCACCGCCTCTGGCATTGCCCACATGCATGGGGCCTGTCGGGTTTGCTGATACAAATTCAACAAGGACTTTTTTGCCGTTTCCGAAATCGGAATGTCCGTAGGTTTCTCTTTTTTTGCCGACATCAAGGAGAATATCGGAATAATAATTCTCGCCCAAAGTAAAGTTAATGAAACCCGCACCTGCAATGGTTGCGGTCTTGAAATATGTATTTTCAAGCTTCAGGTTTTTTACGATAATATCCGCAATTTTCGGTGGAGCCATGCGGAAAATTCTTGCTCCCGCCATAGCAATATTAGTAGAATAATCTCCGTGGGAACGGTCGGCGGGAATTTCTATCTGAATTTCGGGCATATCGTTTTCGGGAAGTTGTCCCGAATTCATTGCTTCTTTTACTGCCGATTCGATACAGGTTTTAAGTTGTAATTCGGCATTTTTTACTATATTACTCATATCATATCCTGTTGTGTTAATTTTTAAGCGAGTGGATTGGTGCAGGGATTCTTCCTCCGCGATTTATGAAAACTTCGCTTGATTCTTTGTGTACCGGCATTACGGGGGCAGTACCCAAAAGTCCGCCGAAATCAATCATATCACCGCATTTTGCATTCTTTGCGGGAATAATTCTGACTGCGGTTGTTTTGTTGTTTATCATTCCGATAGCCGCTTCGTCCGCAATAATAGCCGAAATTGTCGAGGCGGGAGTGTCGTCGGGAACGGCAATCATATCAAGTCCGACAGAACATACGCAGGTCATTGCTTCGAGTTTGTCAAGAGTAAGTGTACCCTTGTTTGCAGCGGCAATCATACCTTCGTCTTCGGAAACCGGAATAAAAGCACCTGACAAACCGCCGACATGACTTGACGCGAATGAGCCGCCTTTTTTGACAGCATCGTTTAATATTGCAAGTGCTGCGGTAGTTCCGTGTGTGCCGCAGGTTTCAAGTCCCATTGCCTCTAAAATACGGGCAACCGAATCGCCTTTTGCGGGGGTGGGAGCCAATGACAGGTCAACGATACCCAAGGGCATATCAAGCCGTTTTGCAGCCTCCATTGCGACCATCTGACCGACGCGTGTAATCTTGAATGCTGTCTTTTTAATGGTTTCGGCAAGTTCGTCAAAGGGCAGTTCGGGATGATTTTTTATTGCGGAATATACGACACCCGGACCGCTTACACCGACATTTATCTGACTTTCGTGCTGACCTACACCGTGAAATGCACCCGCCATAAAGGGATTATCTTCAACCGCATTTGCAAAAACAACAAGTTTCGCACAACCCATATCGGATAAATCGGCCGTTTTCTTAATGACTTCTCCCATCATTTTTACGGCATCCATATCAATTCCCGAACGAGTTGAGCCGACATTTACGCTTGAACATACAAGATTGGTGGCAGCAAGTGCTTCGGGTATGGATGAAATAAGTTTGCAGTCGGATATTGTCAGACCGCCGTGAACGAGGGCAGAAAAACCGCCGATAAAATTAACACCGCAAGCGTCGGCGGCTTTGTCGAGAGCAACGGCAAGAGGAACAAAACGGTCTGCATCGCAAACCGCACCGACCAATGAAATCGGAGTAACCGAAATTCGCTTGTTGACAATCGGAATACCGAACTCGGTTTCGATGTCCTGACCGGTTTTTACAAGATTTTGAGCTTTTTTGCAGATTTTGTCATAGATTTTATCTGCGACTTTATCTATATTTTCACCCGCACAATCAAGCAGATTTATACCCATCGTGATGGTACGAACATCAAGATGTTGGCGGTCAATCATTTCAATTGTACTGATAATATCGGAATGGTTAAGCATATTATTTTCCTTTGATATTTCTTAAATTCGATGCATGGCACTAAAGAGGTCTTCTCGCTGAATGCGGATATTAAGCCCCATTGCCTCACCTTTTTTGTTGAGCGAACAGGAAAGTTCGTCAAAACTTACCGTACAGTCAGACGTGTCAACAAGCATTGTCATCGTGAAAAAGTCCTGCATAACGGTCTGAGAAATATCGAGAATATTGTTATCATAACTTGCCAAAAGCAAGCATACTTCGGCAATAATTCCTTTTCTGTCTTTACCTAAAACGGTTACTATAGCTTTCAAAACAATCTCCTATTCTCCGATTTCAAAAAAGAAATCATGCGTATCTTCGTTTTCTTTGTCCGCATCCGATACATAAATGCAATGCACGGAGCCGTTTAATTTTTCATCTAAAATTGCCTCAATTTTTTCGCCGAAAAAATCAATATATACATCCCCGTAAGGCGTGTTTATTTTCGATTTTGAAATAATGCCTTGTTTAATATACAGCGACATCGGGTTTTTGCCGAATCTGAGAAGTAAAATCTTACTATCCCGATATTTCAATTCGTAGTCGCAAAAATCTTCATCTGATTTTGTATTAAAATTTATCGAAAAATTTTCGGGAGTACCGCTGATCTGACCGATAAAACTTGAGGAATATTCTTCACCGTCGCCGTGTTTTACGGTGAGAGTAATTTTCTTTTGCATATCAAATTCGGCGGGCAAGGGCAAATTCAATGAGTTTTGTGATTAAGTCAGAATATGAAATTCCGCTTATTCCGAAAAGAGAGGGATACATACTTATACTTGTAAATCCGGGTATGGTATTAAGTTCGTTAAAATAAATCTCATTTTTTTCGGTTAAGAAAAAGTCGATGCGGGAAAGACCGGAACATCCCATTATCTTGTATATTTCAATGGCGGCAATCTGAATCCGAGCCTCCACCTTTTTGTCGATATTTGCCGGAATTTCGATTTTGCTTTCGTTTATATATTTCGAGTCATAGTCGTAAAACTCACCGCAGGCAATGACCGAACCGACACGGGAGGCGATGGGTGCTTCGTTTCCCAGAACCGCACATTCAACTTCAAGTCCGACAATTGCTTCTTCAAAAACGACTTTTCTGTCGTGAGTGAAAGCAAGGTTTGCGGCATTTATAAGACCTTCACGATTTTTTGCTTTTGAAACTCCGACGGATGAGCCGGCGTTTGCAGGCTTGACGAATATCGGGAAACCGAGTTTTGCAATTGTCATGTCGATAAACTCATCGTCAAAATCAATATCAAGACAAGAAGTCCATTTCGCTTGCTTTATTCCCACATAATCAGCCATAACATTTGTTATTTGCTTGTCCATAGACATGGCGGAGGAGAGCATATCACAGCCGACAAACGGAATACCGCAGAGGGTTAAAAATCCTTGAATTGTCCCGTCTTCACCGTTTTTTCCGTGAAGAACGGGGAATACACAGTCAACATGAATTCGTTTGATTTCTTCGCCGAACAGGAGCAAATCTTTAGAACCGTAAGTCATATCGAACTGACATTTTTCGCAGTCATGACCGATCCATTTATCGTTTTGAATATCTTTTATATCACCGCTGTATCTGAACCACTCGCCCTGTTTTGTGATTCCTATCATGATGACATTGAATTTTTCTTTATTTATATTTTTAATTATTGAAGTGGCAGAAACGAGTGATACGTCGTGTTCACTTGATTTTCCGCCGAAAACAACAGCAATATTCATAAAACATCTCTTTTCACGATTACTGACTGATTATTATATCACAATTTTGAGAAAATTGCAATTGATTTATTTTTCAAACTATGATATAATATACAGAGCAAATTTGTATAAGGTGATAACATGTATATTGCGTCGGCTTCAAAAAAAGGCAGACCGGCTGATTTTGAAAAGAGACTGAAAAAAGAGCAGAAAGTATATGAAATGCTCGATAACCTCGGGATAGAATACGATTATGTAGACCATGATGAAGCGATGACAATCGAGGCTTGTAAGGACATTGAAAAGGTTTTGGGTGTCGGAATTTGCAAGAATCTCTTTCTCTGCAATCGTCAGAAAACCGATTTTTATCTTCTTCTGATTGACGGGAACAAACGTTTCAAAACTTCCGTTGTGTCAAAAATTATCGGTACATCCCGTCTTTCTTTCGGCGATGCCGACAATATGCTCGAACTTTTTGATATTACCCCCGGCAGTCTGTCCGTGTTCGGTCTGATGAATGATACGCAAAATCGTGTTAAATTGCTTATTGACAAGAGTGTGCTGGGCAGTGATTATTTCGGCTGTCACCCGTGCATAAACACAAGCACTCTGAAGATAAAAACTGCGGATATTATTGAAAAATGTATTCCCTTTATGGCTCACGAGCCGATGATAATTGAAATACCCGAAGAGGCGGAAAATGACAGTCAATAAACCCGAATTGCTTGCTCCCGCCGGCGACTTTGAATGCTTAAATACGGCGATAAATTTCGGAGCCGATGCGATATATTGCGGCGGCGATTTTATGCAGATGCGTGCCGAAAAGGTCGGTTTTACCCGTGAAGATTTGAAAAAAGCGGCAGAAATTAAGCATAAGGCGAGGAAAAAACTTTATGTGACGGTCAACTGTTTTGCGAAAAATTCTGAGATTGAGCCGCTTAAAGAATATGCAAAATACTTGTATGAAATCGGTGCAGACGCAGCGATTGTTTCGGACATCGGTGTATTGGATGTCATCAAAAAAACAACTCCCGATATGCCTGTTCATATCAGCACTCAGGCAAATTGCACGAACTATCAAAGTGCGAATGTTTATTATAATTTGGGTGCTTCACGTATTGTTCTTGCTCGTGAACTGAGCATTGAAGACATTGCCGTCCTTCGAGCAAATACTCCGAAAGAACTCGAACTTGAGGCTTTTGTTCACGGTGCGATGTGCATGTCATATTCGGGAAGATGTCTGATAAGTTCATTTCTCAATAACCGAAGCGGCAACAGAGGAGAATGTACCCAGCCTTGCCGCTGGTCATATTATTTAGTTGAAAAAAAGCGACCGGATGAATATTTTGAAATTATCGAAGAAAATCAGGCAACTGCCGTCTTAAGCTCCAAAGACTTAAACTCGATTACTTTCCTTGATAAACTCGCGGATGCGGGAATTACGTCATTCAAGATTGAGGGCAGAATGAAGACTCCGTTTTATGTCGCAACTGCGGTAAATGCCTATCGCAGAGCCATTGACGGCGGAGATGTTGCCGAATTAAATGACGAACTTAATTGTATCAGCCACAGACCGTATTCAAGCGGATTTTACTTCGGTGAGCTTATAAACAACACCTTCAATGACGGGCTTTATCATTCAGATGCAAAATTTATCGGTGTAGTGAAATCCTGCGAAAACGGAGTGGCAAAAATTGAGATGCGTAACGCATTTTTTGTCGGCGATATACTTGAAATCGTCTCCCCCCATTTGCTGAAAAAGAGCATAAAGGTTGAAAAGATATTTAATTCTGAAGGTGAAGAAACCGACAGAGCAACTCTTGTTCAGGAAATTGTGTCCGTTCCCGTAACCGAAGATTTATACGCAGGCGACTTTTTAAGACGCAGAGAAACTTGCAACTGAATTTTAGAAATATAGGTGAAAGTCAATTGCATTTTCACCGCAGTAAAACTCTGAAAACAGGTGATATTTATGAATAAACCGAAGGCTGTAAAGGGCTTGCCCGCAGTGTTATTCTATTTGGTACAGTTGACTTGGGGCTTGCCGGTTAATATAATCGGATTTCTCGTATTTCTGGTATGCAAGTTAAGAAAATGTCCTACCGAAAAATACTGCAATTCATTTATAACTTATGTTAAAAAGAAGAATTTCGGCGGCTTGTCAATGGGGTTGTTTATCTTTATCCGTGACGAGAAAGAGAAGAAAGTTTGGCTTCACGACACTAAAATTCATGAATACGGACATACAATTCAGGCACTTGTTCTGGGTGTGTTTTATTGGATTATTGTCGGCATCCCGTCGGCGATATGGTGCAACTTATTTGCAGGTTACAGAAAGAAAAACAATGTGTCTTACTACAAACTCTATTGCGAGTCGTGGGCGAATAACTGGGGACAAAAGTGGAGTGGCGAAAAACAAATCGAGACAAGACGCTGACTTAACGATATTTTGAGTATAGATGTAGTTAAATTATGAATAGTGTGTATTATTTTTGCGGAGATGATGAGTTTTTAATCTCCTTTGAGTATAAAAAATTACTGTCCCGCTTAAAAACTGAGGACATTGATATTCGTGTTTTCGATATGACGGATATTGATTTTGCGGATCTGAATAATGCCGTGATTTCGTTCCCGTTTATGTCTGATTATAACACCGTCGTGCTTAAGGATTTCAAACTTGACAAGGCGGTGAAAGATGAAAAAAACCGCTTGATTTCAATAATTTCCGATATTCCCGATACCACAGTATTTATTATTCTCGATACCTCAAAAATAAAATCCGATGAGCATTTTAAGCATGCCGATTTTATCAATGCGATTAAACAAAACGGCGAAATTGTAGAATGTAATGCAAAAAGTGACAAACAAATTGCGGGTATTTTGATTGGTGGTGCAAAAAAAAGAGGCAAACTTTTATCCGAAAAGAATGCCGCTTTAATTATCGAGTTGGTCGGTAACGACTTACTTACTCTTCAAAACGAGATTGATAAACTCTGTGCATATTGCGAAAAAGAGATTAAAGAGGATGATATACGTTTAGTTGTTGTCAAAACCGTTACCGCCGATGTCTTTGAACTCGGCTCAAATATCGTCAAAAAAAAGACCGATTCGGTCTATAAAGGGCTTAACAATCTGCTCTATCTTCGTACCGACGAAAAACTTATTTTAGGCACGCTTATTGCATTTTTTGCCGATATTTATCGTCTTTGTCTGGTTGATAACCCGAGCGAACTTGATAACAAGTTTAATTATAAAAACGCCCGCCGACAACTTTATTACAAAAACGAGTTTGTCGGAGTATATTCGAAAAAACAATTCCAAAGTATTTTTGAATATCTGCAAAAAGCCGACAGAGAGTTAAAACGCTCCCCCGTACCCGCTTCTGTTACGCTGACAACTCTTGTTGCAAATCTTCTCAATGTCCGCTGACGGAAATTCTTATTACAAGCATTTATCAAAAAGAGCATTGCAACCGCAATGCCCTTTTTTGTTGTTTATTATTTAATTTTGACCGTGCCGTCGTCGAGGACTTCGACTGTATCTCCGGTTTGAACGGTCTCTAAGAACTCGTCTCCCAAATTATCGATTGCGATAACATTACTGTCTTCCCAGATTTTTGCCAGAACGATACCCGACGCGGCGAGCGAGTCGATTGCTTTTGAAAAGAGGAAACAGGCGGGATTTAAGTCCATTGAACATATAGTCTGAATGACAAGACCGCCGGTGGTTGAGCCGATTGTTATGGGTAAACAAAGGGCTTTTCCTGTGATTTCTTTCTGATAAATATCGGGGTTGCTCTGGTCGGCTGCAATAACAGTTTTTGCGTTATTCAATGCGCTTTTCTGAAATGTGGCAAGTGTATTTACGCCCTGTTTCGATACAACGGCTTCGCCTGTCCAAGTTCCGCCGGTGATGGCACGTCCCTTAAATTCTTTCATATATTTTCTCCTTTGAGCTGACTTTTTATTCAGTTATTGCCTTCAAAATATCTTCATTTTTGAGATATTTGGCAGCGGAATATGTGCGAAGTTTGTTTGAATTTGTGATTATGTTGTGCAGTTTGGTAAGAGGGTTATTTGTGTACATAAGAGGACAAATCGAGGAGACTGTGGCACCTGTGGATATAAGTTTCTGATACTCGGTTGTCTTCTTGAATTTTGCCGCAACATCGGGACTTGTTGTGAAAACAACGGGCATATTGACTTTCTTCTTGCTGTTCTTTTTAAGAGCATCGCAGAGTTTGTTTGTCCAGTTGATAAGCTGTGTATAAGAAAGATGAGGACAGCCGATAAACGCACGATTTGCCTTTGCTTCCGGTTTTTTCCAAATACAGGGATATGACTTGTAAACCCTTTCAAGTTCGGCGTCGTCAATGATGTATTCTTTGGCATTTTCGACTAAAAGTGATTCGCCGAGTTCGACTGCTTCGGGAGTAAGTCCGTCAATATGATAAAGACCGACTGCACCGTTACTTGCTGTGGCTGCACCGAAATCTTTAAGATATGATTTGGTTTCATCATTAAGTTCGTTGCCGATGAATTTGTCAAGACCGTAGACATAGGGGACATCTTCCATAACCTTTATCCCGATTGCAGAACCTAAGATTTGTGCTTCGGGCATCTTTGTTGTTTTTACGATAACTTTCCAAGTGGCTTTTCTGCCTTCATCGGTGAGAAGACCAAATTCCGGAACAGCTCCGATGATTGAACCGAAAAGATCAAGCATACCGGAGTTTCTGTTGCATCTTGCTCCCAATACGGAGTTTGCATAAACAACGGCACTTGACTCCGCCCAAGAGAGAATATCGCCCTTCTTCGGGATATTTCCCACTTCGTCCATATAACATGTGCAGGTAAATGCATTGGAGTCGATAAGACCGACTTTCGTAAGTTGTTGTTCATAGCGTTCCTGTTCACCGTACATTTTTGTGTTGAAAATTAACTTTTCAAGAAAATTACACTTTACGTTTGCGTAGTCGGTGGGACGCGGGTCAACGGTAAAGCCCTCTTCAACATAAAGTCCTTCGTCTATTAACTTGTCCATTGTTTTGAACAGTGGTTTGAGCAGCGGGATACCGAAAGAGGTTACAAGATGTCCTTTGCCGTGCGTTACGGGAACTAAACGCTTTGCTCCGAAAAGGTCGCCGAACATCACAAGCGTTTCCATAACTTGTGCCTTTACGGCACCTTGTTTTCCTTCAAGAATCTCAATCTGTTCGGGATTAAGTTTCATTTTATAATCGTACATATATGCTCTCCTTTGAGATAAAATAGCGATTTTGAAGTCAGAAATTGAAATGAATCCTATAATAGTTGTTTGAAAAATCTTCCATTTTCATCAAGTGTAATATACCAAATTCAGTATAGCATAAATTTACTAAAAAATCAATATAATATGCAAAAATATTTTTTGTAAAAAGTCTTGAAAATTTCTCTTACATATGTTATAATAAAACGAATATATTTATAATCCGGAGAGTATAATGCAGAGAGCAAAAATAAACGAGTTATTTAACAGCAAAGAAAGTTATGCTGATAAGCTTATAACCGTTGCCGGTTGGGTGCGGACTATTCGCGATTCCAAGGCACTCGGATTTATGGCAATAAATGACGGATCATATTTCACAAATCTTCAGATTGTATTTGAAGCCGACAAGATTGATAATTATTCCGAGATTGCACATCTGAATGTCGGTGCAGCTGTTATTGTTACAGGTAAGTTTATTCTGACTCCCGACGCAAACCAGCCGTTTGAAATTAATGCTGACAGTATTCAGATTGAGGGTGAGTCTGCTCCGGATTATCCCCTCCAGAAGAAAAAACACAGTCTTGAATATTTAAGAGAAATCGGACATCTTCGTCCTCGCAGCAATACCTTAGGTGCAGCCTTTCGCGTGCGTTCAGCCGCCGCGTTCGCTATTCACAAGTTCTTTAATGACCGAGGATTTATTTATGCACATACTCCCATAATCTCCGGTTCCGACTGTGAGGGTGCAGGCGAGATGTTTCGAGTTACCAATTTTGATTTGACTGATATTCCCATGAAAGACGGTGCAGTTGATTATTCTCAGGACTTCTTCGGCAAACCCGTATATTTAACCGTTTCCGGTCAACTTCAAGGCGAAATTATGGCTCAGGCTTTCGGAGATATTTATACCTTCGGTCCGACTTTCCGTGCTGAAAAGAGTTATACTCAACGCCACGCCGCAGAATTCTGGATGATTGAGCCGGAAATCGCTTTTGCCGACCTGAATGACGATATGGCATTGGCACAGGATATGATGAAATTCGTTATCGGTTATGTTTTGGACAACTGCAAACCAGAAATTGAGTTTTTCAATAAATTTGTAGACAAAGGACTTCTTGAGCGTCTTGAACATGTAAGGAATTCGGATTTTGCCCGTATTACTTACACCGACGCTGTTGATATTCTGAAAAAGAACAACAATAAGTTTGACTATCCTGTTGAATGGGGCAGCGATTTGCAGACCGAACACGAACGTTATCTGACCGAAGAAGTGTTCAAAAAACCGGTATTTGTTACTGACTATCCGAAAGAGATCAAGGCTTTCTATATGCGTCTGAATGATGACGGAAAGACGGTTGCCGCGATGGACTTGCTTGTTCCGGCTATCGGAGAAATTATCGGCGGAAGCCAGCGTGAAGAAAGATATGATGTGTTGCTTAATCGTATCCGCGAGGCAGGTCTTGACGAAAATGACTATTGGTGGTATCTTGACCTTCGCAAATACGGCGGCACTCACCATGCAGGTTTCGGTCTGGGCTTTGAACGCTTGGTTATGTATCTGACCGGTGTTGCGAATATTCGTGATGTCCTTCCTTTCCCCCGAACTACCGGCAGTGCGGAGTTCTGATCGGAAGTCCAAATTTTTATCACAAAATTTATCTAAAATATACGGAGAAATATATGTTATACAAAGAGTTTAATAAAGAACAGAAACTTGCTTTTTTTAATGAGGCACAGAAAAAATATGATGAATTCAAGGCTCAGGGATTGTCAGTCAACATGGCAAGAGGCAAGCCCTGCAAGGAGCAGCTTGATCTCAGTGATGGAATATTTGATGCAATTTCAAGTTCAGAAGATTGTTTTGATTCGACGGGTCTTGATTTAAGAAATTACGGTGAATTGCTCGGCACTTATGATTGCAGAAAATTATTCGGCGAACTTTTGGGAGTCCCCGCTGAAAATGTGATAGCTTGCGGCTCGGCAAGTCTTACGTTGATGTATGACTATATTTCGCAGTGTATTACTCACGGTGCGGGCTCAACTCCTTGGGGCAAGCTCGACAAGGTGAAATTTATTGCAGTTGTTCCGGGATATGACCGTCATTTCGCCATTGCCGAATATTTCGGAATCGAACTTGTAAATGTCGAGATGCTTGAAGACGGGCCGGACATGAATGCGGTAAACGAACATATCAAAGATGAGAGCGTCAAGGGAATGTTTATTGTTCCGAAATACTCAAATCCGACCGGATATACGATAAGCGAAGAAATTATTGAAAAACTTGCTCAGATGAAACCCGCAGCATCGGATTTTAGAGTAATTTGGGATAATGCATATATATGTCACGATTTTGATATTAACGACGGTGATCCGATTTATAATATTTTCGATTATGCAAAGAAATACGGCACGGAAGATTTATTTATCGAGTTTACATCAACATCAAAGATAACTTTTGCCGGTGCCGGTGTTTCCGCTATTGCGGCAAGTGATGCAAATATCAAAGCTATTTCAAAAAGACTTAATTTTCAGGTTATCAGTTATGATAAAATTAACCAGATTCGTCATGTGAAATACCTTAAAAATGTTGACGGAATAATGGCACAGATGCAAAAGCACGGTGAGATCATGAAACCGAAATTTGATGCCGTACTTGAAATACTTGAAAAAGAACTCGGCGGTCTGGGGATTGCAAAGTGGACTAATCCCAAGGGCGGATATTTCATCAGCCTTGATGTTCTGGAAGGCTCTGCCAAGAGAGTTGGTCAGCTTGCAAAAGAGGCGGGACTTACAATGACAACCGTCGGTGCTACATTCCCTTACGGAATTGACCCGAATGATTCAAATATTCGTATCGCTCCTTCATTCCCGTTAATTGACGAATTGAAGATATGTGCCGAACTTCTTTGTACTTGTATAAAACTTGCAGCAGGTGAGGCAAATGTTTAGAGTCGGACATGGCTATGATGTCCACAAATTAGTCGAAGGTCGGAAATGTATTATTGGCGGAGTAGAAATTCCGTTTGAACTCGGACTTTTGGGGCATAGCGATGCGGATGTATTGTTACACGCAATTTCCGATTCTTTGCTCGGTGCGGCGGCACTCGGAGATATAGGAAAACACTTTCCCGATACCGATCCGAAATACGAAGGTGCCGACAGCTTAAAACTTCTTGAGCAAGTTGTTTTGCTGATAAGCAAGGAAGGCTATGCTGTCGGGAATATAGATGCAACGGTAATTGCACAAAAACCGAAATTATTGCCGTATATTGAAAAGATGCGTGATAATGTCGCAAGAGCATGCAATGTGGATGTTTCTGCCATTAATATTAAAGCTACTACTGAGGAAAAGCTCGGTTTCACCGGCAGGCTTGAGGGTATTTCCGCACATGCAGTGTCGCTTATTGAGAAAATCTGATTTGTTTATTGAAAGCAAGGGAGATTATGGAAAACATTATTAACACTGTCCGTAATTGGCTGATTACGGCTCAAGGAGTTTTCAGCGGATTTGGAATTCTTGATGCTTTGGATGTTATTTTCGTTGCAGTTATTCTTTATTTGATTGTTGTGCAAATTCGCAGAACTCAGTCTCTTCAGATTATGAAGGGTGTGTTGATTGTTATTCTTTGTTACCTTGGCGTCAATCTTTTGGATTTACGTGTAAGTCAGTCGATATTCAGGATCTCAATGTCGAATCTTCTCCTGATTGTCGTTATTTTATTTAACAACGAATTTCGAAGTTTTATATCAAGAGTTGGTCAGGTCAAATTTTCTAACTTGCGAATGTTCGGGAATTTTGCAAATCGGGAACAGGAAATGGTCAACACCATAAATGCAACTGTTCGTGCCTGTGAATCCATGAGTGAAGACAGAATCGGCTCTCTTATAGTATTCCAGAGAAAAGCTCATTTGGGCGATCTGGAGCATACAGGAGTTCCGATAGACGCAATCACGACAACGGAAATGCTTCTGAGCATTTTCTTCCCGAATTCCGCTCTCCACGACGGTGCTATTATTATCCGTGACGGAAAAATAGTTGCTGCCAGATGTGTTGTTCCGCTTAAGACGGACAGAGAGGTCAGTGAAAAAGTCGGCACCCGTCACAGAGCTGCCATGGAAGCTACTCGTGGTTGTGATGCGATTGCTGTTGTTACAAGTGAAGAGACAGGTATTATTTCTATCGCTGAAAACGGTGAGCTTTTCAGAGGTATTACCGATGCCGAACTTCGTGAAAAATTGATGTTATACCTTCTTGAAGAAGACGCAGAGAAGCCGATTGCGACAAAATTCAGAAAAATATTTAAGGGAGGTAAGAAAAATGGATAACGAAGAAGTAAAAATTGTTACGGAAGAATCTTCGGAATCTGATAATTGCTCTGACATTCCCGATAAAAGATTTTTCAAACAGGAAAAGAAAAAAAGAACGCTGTTCGAGCGTTTTATGTATAATAACAAACTTGTATTCCTTGCGGCAGCACTTGTGTCTTTGGGTATCTGGTTTTATATGACGCTATATGCCGGAGATGATGTAATGAGAACGGTAAGTGATGTTCCGATCTCAATTAATTACGAAGACAGCACTCCCGCAAACCTTGGTCTTGAGATGTTCGGTGAAACGAATTTTACATGTAAGGTTACCGTAAAAGGACCGAGATATATGGTAAACGCAGCCGTATTCGGTGTTGATGATTTGACTTGTACGGCGAATATAAACTACGTAAACACAGCAGGACTTGCAACGCTTGATGTAAAAGTTGCTACCAATGACAGCTCAATCAGCGTTGAATCTCAGTCGTTGTCAGTCATCAATGTTTATTTTGATAAGGCAGTTGAAATGGCAATTCCCGTTGAAGCAGTAATTCCTGAAAACTTTGATAGCATTGCCGCAAACGGTTATTTTGCCGATTCTCCGATTTCATCCATAAGCAAAATTACAGTAAACGGACCGCAAACGGAAGTTAATTCGATTGAAAAATTTGTTGCCACAGCCGATTACCAGAAAGACATAACTGAGAATTTAACTGTGGATGCGAAATTGAAGCCGATATTGACCAATCCCATCTCGCTTAAATATACTCAATATGACGACAGCGAAGTTACCGTTACTGTTCCCATCAGAAAGATTATGCTTCTTCCGTCAACCGTTTCCTTTGCATCCGCCGCGTTGAATTATCTTGAAAATGAGCTTGATGTGTCTGTATATCCGTCAAATGTGAGATGTGCGGTTCAGAGTCAAAATGTCGATCTGACAAAATCTCTTGTAGTCGGTATGGTTGATTTTAACGATATTGATAATACGTATAACACATTTACATTTCCTGCATCTGCAATTTCTGATATCAAAATTCTTGATGATATTGAAGAATTTACCGTGAATATTGATTGCAGCAGCTTTGCAAAGAAGGATTTTGAGCTCGCTTTAACAGATGAGAATGTTCAGATAAGCGGAGTTCCCGAGGGCTTTATGGTTGATAATGCTCAGACTGCTCTGACCGTTACTGTAATCGGCCCCGAAGAAGATTTGGAAAAACTTGATTATACGGGAATTTATATAGAATGTGATTTATCGAAAGTCGAGATTGAAGCAGGCAATATTTTTGCCGAGTGTACAGGACAGGTGAAAACAAATACTACCTGCTGGTGCTTTGGGAAATATCAGATTAAACTGAAAGTTATGGCTGCCGAATAAAAACAGAGTAATCGTGGAGGTGGGGAATATGAAAAGGAAATTGTCTTTGATTATATTGACTTTTATTGTTCTTTTCGTATTTGCTTCCTGCGATTTTCAAGGTTTTATGCCTGCGGATAAATTGCTTAAACCTCCTGTTTTAAGTGATGAGCAAGAGCAGATGAAGGCTGCGTTTGAAGCATCAATCAAGGGGGAATACACTTTATTGTACCCGATTGAATCCGATAACGGAAATGCTTTTCGGATGTTTGATATTGATAATGACGGTGATATGGAATGCATCGTCGCCTACCTTGATGGAAATATCGGCAGGGTAAATGTTATTGACAAAGTTCTTGATGAATATGTTTCAGTTGCCGATTTGACCGGTTTTGGTGACGGATTGAACTTCATTGAACTGCTCGATTTTGATAATGACGGAGTCAGTGAAATTTTAATAAATTGGAAAAACAAAGCGGAAGATACTCTTGATGTTATAACTGTTTTCGGTGGATTTTCGAAAGACAGCCTGCCGCTTGGTGCGGTTAAGAATCTTTTTACTACTGATTATTACTTGTTTGATTTTTCTGATGTCGATGACGACGAATCGGATGAGCTTGTGTTTGTATCCAAAAATGAAAATGAGAAAAAAATCGCGAGAATTATTGATTACAACTCTCAGACGCAGTCATTTTCCTGTATTGCAGAAACCGAAATAAATCAAGATGCATCTGCATTTTTGCAGATAATATCCGATAGCTTTAATGATACTGTAAGGTATTATATTGATGAGGCGGTCGGCGAAGGGAAAATCGCTACTGAAATACTGTTATTCAATAAAAATAGCGAAAAGTTTTTACCTGTTTTTGAAACGATTGACAAGACCGTCCGTAATGAAGATTTACTCTGCAATGATATTGATGGCGACGGATTTATCGAGATAATGATTCAGACTGATTTTTCCGGCGGAAAGCTTATAGGCAAAGCAGGCGAAAAGGAAATAAGTCTTTCGAGAGTAATGAAAATTGAAAATGAGAACTTGGTCTGTATTTCGCAGCTTATCGATATGGGTTTTTCTTATACAATTGACATTTATGACGAATGGCTTGATAAGGTTACCGTAAACGCAAATTATGATAATCAGTCTGCGAATTTTTATGAATATCATTTGGAAACCGATTCAACGGGATTGAGGCTGTTTTCAATTCGTATGACTGATACAGACACTGCACCTTTGCCGCTCGAATTTGAGCTGGGGAAGGATGCCGAACATGTATATTATTGCGAAATATCCGTCGATGGTAAGGATTTTGGAATTACCGAGGAAATGATAAAATCTGCATTTGTAATGAGGTGATATTAATGAAAAGAATACTGGTTGCAGAAGATGAACAGAATATCCGACAGATGCTGGTGTTGAACCTTAATCGTGCAGGCTATGAAGTTGTTGAAGCCGATAACGGTACGGTGGCGCTTGAAAAATATGATAAACACAAAGGCAATTTTGATATTGCACTTCTGGACATAATGATGCCGGGTATTGATGGCATTGAACTTTGCAAAATGCTCCGTGAAAAGAGCGATACTTTAGGAATAATAATGCTGACCGCAAAGGGTACGGAAAGTGATAAGATTGTCGGATTAAATACCGGTGCGGATGACTATATTACCAAACCATTCTCCGTTACTGAGCTTTTGGCTCGTATAGATTCCGTATACCGCAGAGTAAAATTAAGTAAAGGTTCAGCCACAAGCTCGGGTGGCACGGAAAAACTTATACACGGAAAATTCGCATTGAATCTGAGAACACGAAACCTTGAATTTGATGACAAGGATGTTGAACTTACACAGACCGAATTTCGTATTGTTCAGGCTTTTTTCGAGGCTCCCGACAACACGATTTCACGAAACGATTTGCTTACGAAAGTATGGGGTGAAAACTTCTACGGCGACGACAAGGTTGTTGATGTGAATATTCGGCGATTAAGAATGAAAATTGAACCCGATCCTTCAAAACCGCAGTTTATTGTGACAGTTTGGGGTTTGGGATACAGATTTAACTGATAGAAAGGAGCCGGGTTATGAGAAAACGCAGTTTAACTGAAAGATGGCTCGGTAATTCCTTTTTTGTTACGTCTGCTATAACACTTGTTGTTGTCGTTGCAGTTGCATTTTTTATACATTCGTCATATTATGATGCTGCTGAGCTTGCGTTAAAAAGCCATGCACAAAGCAACAGTCTGACCACTTTTTTTGCTCAATATATCAATAACGACAAGGAAGTTTTCCACGAGAAAGCAATTGAATATCTTGACAGCTTTACGGACAAATCCCGTATTGAAGTATGGGTGATTGACCAGGATGGAAAAGTTGTTGCGACAAGCAGCGGTTTTGATGCTGCCGAAATTCCTGAATATAAAACCGCAATCGAAACTAATTCAAATGCTCTGTGGTTAGGTAAATCGGCAAGCGGGGAAAAGATAATGGCACTTACAGCTCCGCTTTTGAGCAATACCGGATACAGCGGTGCGGCGGTACGGTATATCACTTCACTCGCCGAGCTTGACCAACAGTTCGTTCAGGTTATCCTGCTTTTGTTTTTGATATACATTATCATAAATGCTCTCGTTGCATCCTCCGGTCTCTTCTTCATTCGTTCAATCGTTAAACCCGTCGAGCAGGTTGCAAAGAGTGCAAAGACCGTTGCGGCAGGTAATTATAAGACGTATATCAAGGTGGATTCACGATACAGCGATGAGGTTTCGGATTTATGTCATACTTTCAATGAGATGATTGAAGCTATCGGAGAATATGACCAGATGAAAACTGACTTTATGTCAACTGTATCTCATGAATTACGAACACCGCTTACCGCCATTCGCGGTTGGTCGGAGACGGTTTCGGCTTGTCCCGAAGATGAAGAAACTGTCCGTTATGCGATTGATATTATTCTTAAAGAAACGCAAAATCTTAATATGATAGTTGAGGATTTGCTCGATTTTTCCCGTATTGACGGCGGTAGGATGAAGTTGAAACTTGAACGACTTGATGGGGTTGCTGAACTTACAGATGCAGTATCAACCTATGTTCATAAGGCAGAGAACAAGAATCTTAAACTGATTTACGAAGAAAACGATATTGTCGCTCCGATTTTTGCAGATGCTTTGAGAATACGACAGGTGTTTGCCAATATCATTGACAATGCGATTAAATATACAGATGAGGGAACGATAACGGTATCGGGAGATGTAATTGATGATGAATTTGTTGTATCTGTCATTGATACCGGCTGCGGAATCGCTGCAGATGCTTTGCCGAGAATCAAAGAGAAGTTTTATAAGGCAAATATGAACAAGAAAGGCTCCGGTATCGGTTTGGCAGTAAGTGATGAGATTGTCAAGATGCATGACGGCAGACTGACAGTTGAAAGCGAAATTGATGTCGGCACAACGGTAAAGGTCTATATCCCCTTATCGAAACAGTAAAGGAAATCTTATGTCTAAAAATAAAAATTGTAAAATAGCATCCGTCGGCGGTCAGGCATTGCTGGAAGGCATTATGATGCAAGCTCCCGAAGGAGCTGCCATAGCGGTTCGCAGAACAGACGGAAAAATTGTTGCAATACCCAAAGAGGTAAAGCACATTCGGGATAAATTCAAGCCTTTCGGTTTTCCCGTTATCCGCGGTGTCGTAAATTTCATCGAATCAATGATATTCGGCTACAAATGCATGATGGAATCAGCCGAACTTTCGGGACAACTTGAAGTTGAAGAATCCGAAGAAAATATGGGAAAGATTGATAAATGGCTGTCCAAACACTTCGGACCGAAGATGGTTGCCGTGGTCGGAGCAATCGGAATGATTTTGGGTCTCGGGCTTGCAATGTTCCTCTTTATGTGGCTTCCCGCATTCTTGACCGACTTGATTTTGCCCGGTGAACATCTCCAGAACTTTCATCCGATTTGTGAAGGTATAATGAGAATAGTCATATTCATTTTATATGTTACAATTGTCGGTATGCAGAAGGATATAAAACGCACATTTATGTATCATGGCAGTGAACACAAAAGTATATTCTGTCTTGAAAAGGATATGCCTCTGACCGTTGAAAATGTTAAGAAAAATAAGCGTTTTCATCCTCGTTGCGGTACAAGTTTCATTTTTGTAGTATTGATATTAAGCATATTGATTTCTTCGGTTCTCGTCCTTATTTTCCCCGACATCGGTTCAAATCGTGCACTTTGGGTGCTTATCAAGATGGGTATTGCTCCGCTGGTTATGGGAATCGGATATGAATTTATCAAATATGCGGGCAAACATGATAATATTCTGACAAAAATTCTTTCAGCACCGGGACTTTGGATGCAGAGAATTACCACCAAAGAGCCTGACGATGATATTATTGAAGTCGGTATTACCGCTTTGGTTGCCGCTATGCACGGTATCGACAGCGAGGAATTTAAGAATTTGCCGTTTGATATTGATTTCGAGGCTTGCGGAAAAATGCCTGAAGAGAAAAATGAGAATAATTGATGCTCAAAAAATAGTTGAAGAACGTCTTAGTAATGCCGGCATTGAAGATGTCAGAGTCAACAGTCGTCGTATCATTTGCAAGGTTCTTGGCTTGAGCTTAACAGAACTTTTGCTTCACAAGACCGATGAGATTTCCGAAAGTGATTTTGCTGCGATTTCAGATATGACAGACAGACGAGCAAATCGTGAGCCGCTTCAATATATTTTAGGTTCATGGGAATTTTGCGGGTTTGAGTTTAAAGTCGGCAAAGGGGTTTTGATTCCTCGCGAGGAGACTGAATTTATTGTTGAATTTGCACTTGCAAATATTCCAGAAGATGCCGAATGCAATATTTTGGACTTATGTTCCGGAAGCGGTTGTATCGGTTTGACCATAGCAAAAAAACGACCGAAATGCAGGCTGTATTTGCTTGAAAAAAGTGATGAAGCAATAAAATATATTCAAGAAAACGTTAAAAATCTTGAACTTACCAATATTACTATTTTGCATGAAGATATGTTCGAGTTTGAGAGTGGTATGAAATTTGCTGCCATACTTTCAAACCCTCCGTATATTGAAAGTGATGAGATAAAATCACTTCAGGCGGAAGTTAAAAAAGAGCCTGCTATGGCTCTTGACGGCGGAACAGACGGACTTGATTTCTATCGTCATATCGCCGATAAATATTTCGATTATCTGAAACAGGGAGGCTTTGTTGTCGTTGAATCAGGCGAAGAACAACCCCCGAAGATAGCCGAAATGTTTGAAAAATTAAAAAATATACAAATCCATGATGACTGTTTTGGTGTTGAAAGATTTGTCAGCGGAGAGAAGAAATAATGAGTTTAATCCAAAGTTTAATGAGTGGAAAGTGGATAGAATTTGCGGTAATGCTTTCAGTAAAAGTATTTACCTGTTTCTGTGTTTTACCCGTCCACGAATATGCACATGCTTGGATGGCAACACGTTTGGGTGACAACACTGCAAGACTTTCAGGCAGACTGACCCTCAATCCGATGGCACATCTGAGTCCTATGGGTACAATAATGATGTTTCTTTTCGGTTTCGGTTACGCAAAACCCGTCCCCGTAAATATCAGGAATTTCAAAAATCGGAAACGTGATTTTGCGTTGACCGCACTTGCAGGTCCCGTATCTAATTTGTTGATGGCACTTATATATGGTTTTATAGCAAATCTTTTTATATATTTTGATACAGGAACAAGCTCCATTCTCCATATTGCTATTTTGTTTATGCAATATGCGGCAATGATAAACGTTTATCTGGCGGTATTTAATCTTATTCCCATACCTCCGCTTGACGGTTCCCGAATTTTAACCGCCGTCTTACCGGATCATATTTATTACAAGATTATGCAGTATGAACGTTTTATTATGATTGGGTTGATAGTACTTTTATTTTCAAGAGTTTTGTATATACCGCTTGATTGGCTCTCTTCCTATGTGCTTAAATTCATTATGTGGTTTACGGGACTTATATTTACTGTGTTTTAGCAAATGGAAATAAATTATAAAATAGAGGTGTTTGAAGGACCCTTAGACCTTCTGTTGCACCTTATATCAAAGCATAAACTCAATATTTACGACATCCCGATATTTGAGCTGGTCGAACAGTATACAAGTTATGTTCGTCAGATGGAAGAAGAAAATCTTGATGTTGCTTCCGATTTTTTGGAAATGGCTGCTCGCTTGGTACATATAAAAACCGTGTCATTGTTGCCGTCTGAAAAGGAAGATGCGGAAGAGCTTAAAAGGGAACTTACCGGTGAGCTTCTGGAGTATCGTGACTGCAAGATCATTGCATCGAAACTTGCAAAACAGACAGGTGGTTTTGATAAAAATGTCCGTGTGCCTGCAAAGCTTGATATTCCCGTTTCACCGTATAATCGTTTGCATGACATTCTTGAAATATATCGTGCATATATCAATGCTGCAGGCAAGCGGCTGAGAAAACTTCCTCCCCCCGTATCCGCTTTTGCGGGTATTGTCGCACATAAAATCGTGAGCGTCCATTCAAGAATTACCGGACTTCTGGAGCTTCTTTCAATAGGAAGAAAACAGCGGTTTTCAACATTGTTTGAAAATGCTGAGAGCCGATCTGAATTGGTTGCCACTTTCCTTGCCGTATTGGAGCTGACGAAAGCTAAACGAGTTCGTATTGATGGTGATGGGGATGACTGTGAAATTGAACTCATATCAAGCGAAGAGGGGGAATATGTGCTTGAATTTGAATGATATACAAAGTGCTGTCGAAGCAATATTATTTGCTGCCGGAGAGCCTGTTGAGGCTGAAAGAATATGCGAAGTGCTTGAAATAGATATTGACCGGCTGGCTGCCGAAATTATCGACCTACAAGCTAAACTTCAGAAGATGAATTCCGGTATTGAAATAGTCAGACTCGGAAATCAATATCAGATATGTACCCGTGAAAAATATTCCGAACCGATATTGGCGGTGATGGATAAAAAACGTAACACGCCGCTTTCCCAAGCTGCATTCGAGGTGCTTGCGATTGTCGCATACAACCAGCCCGTCACCAAAGCGTTTATTGAACAGATACGAGGGGTTGACTGTACAAGTGTTATAAGTACGCTTTGTGCAAAAGAGCTTATTGAGGAGGCGGGACGACTTGAGTTGCCCGGCAGACCTTTGATATATAAGACTACTTCGAATTTTCTCCGATGTTTCGGTCTTTCAGATTTGACCGAACTTCCGGAAATCCCCGAAAATGTTGATAACGAGATTCCGCCTTCTGAACTTGATCAGATTGAAGGGCAGATTTCGATGCTTGATGAGGAGGTGTAATATTGATATTTCTATACATACTGCTCGGCATTATTGCGTTTTTCGTTATACTGTTCAGCATAAAAGCGAGCATTGCAGTGTCGTATAAAGAAGATTTATGGCACGCAGATGTTCGTTGGCTGTTTCTTAAGCTGAGTATTCTTCCCTATGAAAAGAAAGAGAAGAAGAAAAAGAAGCCCAAAAAAGAGCCGAAAAAAGAGGAGCCTCCGCAAGAGGAGAAACCTGCCGAAGAAAAACCGAAAAAGAAGGGCAAAAACCCGTTCAAGACATTTTATAAAAACAAGGGTGTTGACGGTGTCGTTGAACTTTTAAGCAATACCGTATCAGCTTTGGGCGGAATGTTCGGGAAAATTCTTCGCGGGTTTACTATAAACGAACTTTTCCTTGATTACACCGTGTCTGGCAACGATGCTGCTGTTTGTGCAATAAACTATGGTGAGCGTTGCAGTCAGATATGGCCGCTTCTCGGTTATATCTGTTCGTGTATGAAGGTCAGAAAATATGATGCAAACATTGAACCGGATTTTCTTGCCGACAAAGATACAATTGAGTTTTCAACCAAAATATCAGTCAGACCGATTACTCTTACAAATGCTGTGGTAATATTACTTGGAAAACTCATAAAAAATGTTGTAATAAAGTTCCTCGCGGGAATGAAAACAAAAACGAAAACGAAAACAAAATCAAACTAAAACTAAAACTAAAACTAAAACTAAAACAGTTAATTTACTCTAAGGAGATATAATAATGGAAAAACAATCTGTATCTGTAATTTTAGCAACAACTATCGAAAAAGTCCGTGATTTAGTTGACGTATCAACCATCATCGGCGATCCCATCCATTTGTCCGACACCTTAACCATCATCCCGATTTCAAAAGTTACCTACGGTTTTGCAAGCGGCGGTTCCGATTTCCCTTCAAAGAGCAATAAGGATATCTTTGGCGGCGGTGGCGGTGCCGGCGTTACAATTAATCCAGTTGCTTTCTTGATTATTAATGAAGGTCAGGTTACCATCAAGCATATTACTGCTAATGATAATGCTGCTGAACGTGTTGTAAATCTTATTCCCGAAATGTTTGACAAGGTTGAAGGTGTTGTCAGCAAGTTTGTTAAGCCTCAGGCTGAAGAAACTTCTGCTGAAAATGCCGTTGAATAATGGCAGTTGAGAGATTACAGAAGTATCTTGCCTCATGTGGTATCGCTTCTCGCCGTAAGGCTGAGGAGCTTATCGCACGAGGAGACGTAAAAGTCAATGGCAGAGTTGCAAGGATTGGAGACAAGGTAGACACCAATAAAGATATTGTGCATGTGGCAGGCAGACGTTTGGATGTTCAAAGGCAGAATGTATATTTAATGCTTAACAAACCTCGTGGTGTCGTCACTACTATGTCCGATGAAATGGGCAGACGTTGTGTTGCCGAACTTGTTTCCGATATTGATACCCGCGTATATCCCGTCGGTCGTTTGGATAAGGACTCCGAAGGTCTTTTGATTATGACCAATGACGGCAGACTTTCTAACGCATTGATGCATCCGTCCACTCATGTGCCGAAAACATATCGTGTTACAGTAAGAGCAAAGGTTACCGAAGATATGCTTGTAACTCTGTCTACCGGCGTTGTTATTGAAGGTAAAAAAACCTTACCCGCAAGTGTTCGTGTGTTGGTTGAAGAACCTGAACGCACGGTTTTGGAGTTCGTCCTGAAAGAAGGCAAAAATCGCCAGATTCGGAAAATGCTTGAGGCAGTCGGTATTGCCGAAATAGCGAAATTAAAGCGTATCAAAATCGGGCCGCTTGTATTGGGCAATCTTAAATATGGTGCATATCGTCAACTTACAAAAGAAGAAGTTAACGCTTTGAAACGAGTAGCGGGATTGATTAAAAAATAAGTCAGCACATCGTGTTGTAAATCCAATATTCCGCGAAAATACAGCGGTTTTATATGCACTGAATTTAATATTTAGCAGGAGTATTATGATAAAAAGCATGACCGGATACGGCAGAGCGTCTGATATACAAGATGGTTTGTCGGTTAATATTGAAATAAAGAGCGTAAACAGTCGGTCGATAGATTTGTCGACTAAGTTATATCGCACATATTCTTTTCTTGAAGAGAACATAAATGGACATATCAGAAGTCGGATTGCACGCGGTAAAGTTGATTGTTTTGTAAATATCGAAAAGATTACCGGAGATAGTGTAAGTATATCAATCAACGAAGGTTATACTGACAGTTATATTGAAGCACTTAAGTTGTTAGCGGATAAATACGGACTTAAAAATGATGTCAAAGTCTCAACTCTGGTTCAAAATTCTGATATATTTATCATAAATAAAGCGGATGATGACGAGGAAGCCATTTGGAATGTCGTCAGACCGGTGCTTGACAGTGCACTTGATGCTTTCATAATTTCCCGTGAAACCGAAGGTGAAAAACTTAAAGCTGATTTAATTGAAAAACTTGAGGCTATTGAAATTCAGGTTGGTCGTACCGAGAGCCTGTCCACTCTTTGTGCGGTTGAACGCAGAGAGAAGCTTGAAAGCCGGATCCGCACATTGCTTGCTGATGTTCAGATTGATGAAAATAGGCTTTTGACCGAGGTCGCAATCATTGCCGACAAGGTTTCGATTGATGAGGAAATCGTGCGTTTACGCAGTCATTTGACCGAGTTTAGAGCTCAGCTTGATTCAGATGAGCCCGTTGGCAGAAACCTTGATTTCCGGACTCAGGAAATCAACCGTGAAGCGAATACGATAGGTTCAAAAGCTCAGAATATTGAAATTGCCAACGCTGTAATTGCAATCAAGGGCGAGGTTGAGAAGATTCGTGAGCAGGTTCAGAATATCGAGTAGAGGTAGAAAATGAAACTGATAAATATTGGTTTTGGTAATATGCTCAATGCCGACAGAATATTATGCATAATCAGTCCCGATGCTGCACCAACCAAACGAATGATACAAGACAGTAAGGAAAAAGGCACACTTATCGATGCTACTGCAGGCAGAAAAACGAAGGCAGTAATTGTTACCGACTGTGAAAGCTTGATATTGTCTTATTTGACCGGCGAAACGCTCGCGGCAAGAGTATCACAGAATAATACAGAATAACACTGAAAAGGATTAGTAAGATGATACATGAAGCATCTCCAATCGTAATATCGGGACCATCCGGTTGCGGTAAAGATACTATCGTTACGAAACTTCGTGAAATGGATGAACATATTTCTTTGGCTGTTTCTGCAACTACCAGAGCACCCAGAGGGGAAGAAGTGGACGGGTTGGACTATTATTTTCTTTCCCGTGAAGAGTTTGAAAAGCGGATTGAAAATGACGAATTTATCGAATATGTCCAGTATAACGATAATTATTACGGGACACTTCGTTCCGAACTTACCCGTCTTGCCAATGAAGGAAAGAAATGTGTTTTGGTTATCGAAGTAAAGGGGGCAGCGAACATTATTGCAAGATACCCCGATTGTTTGTCGATATTTGTTATGCCTCCGTCAATGGATGAGCTTGACAGACGACTTCACAAGAGAGCCAGCGAAACCGAAGATGAGATACGAAAACGCTTGAGGATTGCTTTGGATGAAATCAAAAGAGCCGGGCAATATAAACATGTTGTTGTCAATGACGATCTTGATGCCACTATCGAAGAAATACATAAATTAATTGTTGGAGGATAATAATGTTAATTCCTGATTATAATGAAGTTTTGAATGAAAATATAAATCGGTTTGCTTTTACCGCCGGTGTTGCTAAGATTGCCGGTATAATCAACAATCAGGTTTTAGAACAGCTTAAAGAAGAAGCAGAAGCGGTAAAAAGAGGCAAAACCGTTGACCGATCTGATGAGTTTCAGGAAATTTTAGATGAAAAACCGGTTACCCTTGCTATTGAAAAACTCATTTCCGGTCGTAATGAACTCGTGATGCCCGACTAAGAAAAAACATGTTAATTGCAAAAATCGCACTTGAAAAGACGACGATCGTGTTTGACATGCTCTATTCCTATGTCGTACCTTCAGACTGCGGTTTTATTGCAAAGGGTATGCGTGTTCTGGTGCCTTTCGGTCGCGGAAATACACAAAGGCAGGGAATAGTTTTTGAGCTTTGCGAATCAGATGATACGGAAGAATTAAAGTATATCGAACATATACTTGATGAAAAAGCCGTACTTTCAGACGAGATGCTTTTGCTTTCAAAATGGCTTGCTGAACGTACTTTCTGCACTTTATATGAAGCTGCCAAAGCGATGCTCCCGACAGGGCTTATGTTCAGATCGGACGGCAAGAGGCGGGTTGGTGACGCAAAAGTTAAAACGGCAGTATTAAATGTTCCCGATGAAGAATTTGATGATATAGTGCCGACACTTACTGAGAAACAGCAGAGTGTTATGAATGTTCTTCGGGATATGGATGCGGCGGCAATAAAAGAGATTTGCTATTTTACCGGTGTTGGCGAGGATGTTGTTAAACGTCTTGCAAAAAAGGGATTGCTTACTTTGGTCGACGAGGAGATATATCGCAGACCTTATATACGTGAAGTTAGCCCTGTCCGTGATGAAATTGTTTTTACCGAAGAACAGAATGCTGCGTATACCGCTTTTTCGGATGATATGAAAAAAGAAAACGGTGGTGCCGGACTTTTGTTCGGTGTTACCGGAAGCGGCAAGACGAAAGTTTATATGAAACTTATCGATGATTGTCTTGATAAGGGTCAGAGTTGTATCCTGATGGTTCCCGAAATATCATTGACTCCGCAGGCTCTTTCCATATTTTATTCCCGATATGGCGATACCGTTGCTGTTGTTCACTCCGCTCTTTCGATGGGTGAGAGGCTTGACGAATTTAAGCGAATTCAAAGCGGAGAAGCTCGACTTGTAATTGGCACTCGTTCTGCGGTATTTTCTCCGGTACAAAATCTTAAACTGATTATTATCGACGAGGAGCAGGAACATACCTATAAATCCGAGCGTTCTCCGAGATATGATGCGAGACAGGTTGCAAATTTTCGTTCAGCATATAATAAAGGTTATACTCTTCTGGTTTCTGCAACTCCTTCGATTGAGACGTATACTATTGCAAAAAGCGGGAAATATACATTAGCAAAGCTTGAAAATCGCTATGGCTCGGCTGTTTTGCCGAGAGTTCTGACAGTCGATATGAGTCAGAAATTTGAACTTATTTCCAATGCGATAAGTCAGGAGATGGCAGAGGCATTAAAAGAGAATCTGGATAAGGGGCAACAGTCACTTTTATTGTTAAATCGCAGAGGATTTAATACTTTCATCGCTTGCACATCCTGTAAGCATGTTGTTACTTGTAAAAATTGCAGCATTTCACTCACTTATCACAGTGCAAATAACCGTTTGCTTTGTCATTATTGCGGTTATTCACAAACTGTCCCCGAAAACTGTTCCGAATGCAATGAAAAGACCGTTCGATATTCAGGTTTCGGTACACAGCGAATTGAAGAAGAATTAAAAATGATGCTTCCTGATGCTCGGATTCTTCGTATGGATGCCGATACGACAATGGCAAAATTTTCTCACGAAAAAAAATTAAAACAATTTCACGATGGGGAATATGATATTCTTTTAGGCACTCAGATGGTTGCAAAAGGACTAGATTTCCCTAACGTTACATTTGTAGGTGTCGTTTCCGTCGACAGTCAGCTTTATAACGACGATTACCGCAGCATGGAACAGACATTCGCTCTTCTGATGCAGGTTGTCGGTCGTTCCGGACGAGGCGAGATTAAGGGTACTGCGATGATTCAGACCATTCAGCCCGAAAGTGATATTATCCGTCTGGCTGCCGCACAGGATTATGAAACTTATTACGATATGGAAATGGCAATCAGGAAGACAATGATTTATCCTCCGTATTGTGATCTTTGTACCATAAGTTTAAGTGGTAAAGATGAACGGCAGGTTGTCGAAGCTTCTAAAAAGTGGTTCGATTTACTTGTCGAAAAGAATAAAGGGGAATATTCCGATTCGGGAATTATCGTTTTAGGACCTGCTCCCGCGAGAATATTAAAAATGGGCAATAAATATCATTATCGTCTGATTATTAAATGTAAGAATACCACTCGTTTTCGTGATATGATTCGTGCCGTTGTGTATGATTTTGCGAAAGTGAGAGAATATAAAGATATAAACGTTACGATAGAATGAGGTCAAAATGGCAGTAAGAAATATTTTAACTGATAACGAACCTTTACTCCGGAAAAAGAGCCGTGTTGTCGAAAAATTTGACGACAGATTACATGCTTTGCTTGACGACATGAAAGATACTTTAAGATCTGTCGGCGGTGTCGGTCTTGCTGCTCCGCAGGTCGGAATATTAAAGCGGGTTGTTATTGTTGATTTTGAAGAAGATAATATTTTTATGGAGCTTGTCAACCCTGAAATTACAGAAAGCAGAGGTTCGCAATGTGAGGTTGAAGCCTGTCTTTCAGTTCCGCTTCGACAAGGCAAAGTTATTCGTCCCGCAAAGGTTGTTGTAAAAGCTCAGGACAGATTCGGTGAATGGCACGAATATGAAGGAGAAGACCTTTTGGCACGTTGTTTTTGCCATGAACTCGACCATCTTGACGGTGTTTTATATATTGACAAGATTGCTCCCGGAGAGGAAATTACATATACTGAATATGATTTCGGTGATGAAGAATGAAAATAGTATTTATGGGTACTCCGGATTTTGCCGTTCCGTGTCTTGACGCTCTTATCAAAGCCGGTCATGAAATTTTATGTGTGGTAACTCAGCCTGACAAGCCGCAGGGCAGGAAACAGATATTGACCGCACCACCCGTAAAGGAATTGGCTTTACAAAACGGACTTGCTGTATTTCAACCCGAAAAGATGAAGACCGATGAGACATACGAAGAATTAAAGCAATATGATGCTGACTTTTTTGTTGTTGTTGCATACGGAAAAATTCTTCCCAAACGCATTTTGGATTTGCCGAAATATGCTTGCATAAACGTTCACGGTTCACTTTTGCCTAAATACAGAGGTGCCGCTCCGATACAGTGGGCAGTTATCAACGGAGAGACCGAAACCGGCGTAACCACAATGCTTATGAACGAAGGACTTGATACCGGAGATATGCTCATGACATTGAAAACTCCGATTGAAAAGTCAGAAACTGCCGGCGAACTTTTTGACAGATTGGCAAAATTATCTCCCGCTCTTCTTTTGGAAACCTTGGAGAAATATGCATCGGGTGAGATTAAACCCATACCGCAAAATCACGATGAGGCTACCTTTGCACCACCGTTATCAAAAGATATGGCAGTTCTTGATTGGTCTTTGTCAAGCGAAACACTTTACAACCATATTCGGGGACTTAATCCATGGCCTGTCGCAATAGGTGATATAAACGGAAACAAATTAAAGATTTTCAGCAGTGAATTGATTGATATAACGAGCGAAAAACCTTTCGGAACAGCCTATGCCGAGGACGGCAAAATTGCAGTCGTTTGCGGTGATGCGAAGGTGTTATATCTGACTGAGATTCAGTTCCCCGGTTCAAAAAGGATGAAAACAGTTGACTTCCTGCGAGGTCGATCAATATGAAAGAGAGGATAATATGCCTGATTCAACATATTTATATTTAGTATTGGTTCTGCCTGCGTTCATTATTTCGCTGATAGCACAGGCTATGGTCAAGTCGCAGTACAGAAAATATTCAAGGGTTGCAAGCCGTTCCGGATATACCGGAGCATCTGCTGCTCAGGCACTGCTTTATGCACACGGCATTACGGATGTGTCTATCGTTCAGGGCAGAGGCACATTGTCCGACCATTTCAACCCGAGAACAAACACAATAAGCTTGTCACAGGGAGTATTTAATTCAAACTCCATTGCGGCAATCGGAATAGCTTGTCACGAGGCAGGACATGCAGTTCAACACGCAACGGGATATATGCCGATAAAAGTCAGAAACGCATTTGTTCCCGTATGCACATTCGCATCCTATGCGGGAATACCGCTTGCACTTATCGGATATTGGCTCGGTTTGGGTTCTTTGGTATATATCGGTCTGGGGCTTTATGCTGCAATATTACTTTTCCAATTATTGACTCTCCCCGTTGAATTAAATGCAAGCTCAAGGGCGATTGCAATTATTGAAGATAAAGGAATGTTGCGTGAAAATGAGCTTGTAGGAGCGAAAAAAGTGCTTCGTGCAGCCGCAATGACCTATGTTGCATCACTTTTGGTAACGCTTGCAAACTTACTTCGCTTTATTTCCCTATTTACCGGGAGGCGTAGGCGTTGACACCTGCAAGAAATGCTGCATACAGAATACTCTATGATGTGTTTTCAAACGGTGCATATTCAAATATAGCAATTGATGAATATCTGCAAAAAAACAATTTGGATAATCGTGATTCGGCTCTTGCAGTTGCTCTTGTAAATACTGTCATTGAGCGAAAAATCACGCTTGAATACAACTTAAAATTGTATCTTTCACAGTCGATAAAGAAATTAAATCCGACGGTTTATATCGCACTTATGCTCGGTTCGGCACAAATTTTGTTCTTTGATAAAATCCCCGATTCAGCCGCCGTAAATGAAAGCGTTGAGCTTGTACGAAAAAATAAATGTCAGTTTGCTACAGGTTTGGTCAATGCGGTATTACGTAAAATTTCTGCTGCGGGTTTAATTTTGCCGACGGAAAATGCCGATGAATATTTGAGTGTAAAATACTCATTTCCACTTGATTTTGTTGATATGCTTATTGATCGTTTCGGCAGAGAATCGGCAATAAGTTTTATGGAGAATACTCTTGAAAACACAGCAATAATTTGCCGGTTAAATACGCTTAAAGCCGACTCCAAAGGGCTTTGTGATGCACTTGAGAAAGATGACGCGAGAGTTACATTTATTGATGAAAAAGCATTTATCTTGGAAAGTGAAAAAGCACTAAACAACGTGTCGGCATTTAATGACGGACTGTTTTTCGTTCAGGATATTTCTTCACAAAAATGTGCAGATATTTTGGATGCAAAAGCCGGCGAAACCGTTTTGGATGTGTGTGCAGCTCCCGGCGGAAAGAGTTTTTCCTGTGCGATAAATATGAACAACGAGGGAATTGTTTACTCCTGCGATATTCATGAACACAAACTCAGACTTATTGAAAATATGGCTGAACGGTTGGGAATTTCGATAATAAAGACCGAACTTGCCGATGGTACGGACAAAGCCGTTACATATCCGGAATGTGACAGGGTACTATGTGATGTGCCTTGTTCGGGACTTGGTGTAGTCGGAAAGAAACCGGAGATCAAATATAAAGATTTTGCCGAGTTTGAAGGGCTTTCCAAAATACAATACTCGATATTGCAAAATGCTTCTCGATTTGTCAGAGCGGACGGAGTGTTGATATATTCAACCTGTACGATAAGACGGGAAGAAAATGAAGAGATAGTCGAGAAGTTTATTAAAAACAATGATAAGTTTATGCTTGAATATGAAGAAACATTGTTGCCTGATAAAAATGGCAGTGACGGCTTTTTTATAGCAAAGCTTATCTGTAAGGACAAAAATGACTGAAAAAACAGATATTAAATCCCTTACGCTTGATGAATTGACTGAGAGTGTAACCAAAATGGGATTGCCGAAATTCAGAGCAAGTCAGATATATAGCTGGCTGCACAAGTCATTTGTTACAGAATTTGATGAGATGACAAACATTCCAGTTTCTCTACGTCAAAAATTAGATTACAGTTTTGTTATTTTTAATTGTGCTATTGAAAAAAAGTTGGTTTCGCAGTATGATGGTACTGTTAAATATCTTCTGAGGCTTAACGACGGTGAGTTTGTCGAGACGGTAGTAATGCGATATAAGTATGGTCTTTCGATATGTGTGTCAACACAAGTCGGCTGCAAAATGGGATGTAAATTCTGTGCATCAACGCTTGGCGGCTGTGTTAGGAATCTGACCGCATCGGAAATACTTTCGCAAGTATACACTGCTCAGAAAGATTTGGAAGAGCGTATATCACATGTTGTCCTGATGGGCATGGGTGAACCGCTTGACAATTATAAAAATGTAACAAAGTTTTTACGGCTTGTAAGTGACGAAAACGGAATAAATATCGGTATGCGAAATATTACACTTTCGACCTGTGGGCTTGTCCCGAAAATTTACGATTTGATTGAAGAAGAACTCCAGCTTACTTTATCAATCAGTTTACACGCACCGAATGACGGTATTCGGAATAAGATAATGCCGATAAATCACAGATATAAAATAAGCGAGCTGTTGAAAACGTGTCGGGATTATACAAAGGCAACCAATCGCCGGATATCCTTCGAATATTCACTTATAAGCGGTGTGAATGACAGCGATGAATGTGCAAGAGAACTGTCGTTAATATTAAAAGGTATGCTTGCTCATGTAAATTTAATTCCCGTAAACGAAGTTGATGAAACAAATATGAAACGCAGCTCCGATTCGCGAGTAAAATCGTTTCAAAACATATTAGTCAAAAACGGAATAAATGCAACAATACGACGAACACTCGGAAATGACATAAATGCATCTTGCGGTCAATTAAGACGAGCAAGTGAAAAGGGAGGTCAAACGATATGAATGTAGTAGGAAAAACCGATGTAGGTTTAGTCCGAGAAATCAATGAAGACTATTTTTCCGTAACGGATTGTGCCGGGGGGAAATTATGTGTGCTTTGTGACGGTATGGGCGGTCACAATGCGGGAGAAGTTGCAAGCAAGATTGCAGCTGAAACGATTTCCGGCTACCTTGTCGAGAATCTTGCTCAAAATATGTCCGATGATGATATTGCAACACACTTTGATAATGCTATTAAAAAAGCAAATGACGAAGTTTTAAAGGTTGCCGATTTAAATCCGCAGAATGAAGGCATGGGAACAACCGTTGTTATAGCATTGTTCGTTGACAATGTCTTGTTCTTAAGTCATGTCGGCGACTCAAGATGTTATCTGATTCGAGAAGGCGTTTTAATCGGACTTACCAAAGACCATTCTCTTATGCAACAAATGCTTGACAATGGGGAAATTTCCGAAGATTCAATTGAGAATTTCCCGTTTAAGAATGTCATTACCCGTTGTATAGGCACTTCAGAAGGTGTATCCGGTGATTTTGCAATATTTGAGACAGAAACCGATGATATCATTTTGATGTGCAGTGACGGGTTGACAAATTATTGTTCAAGTGAAGATATTGTTTATGCGGTTATTGGTGACAGCTTTGAAGAATCTGCAGACAGATTAGTTGAAAAAGCGAAAGATGGCGGCGGCGGAGATAATATTACCGTTGTGCTTATCCAGAATTAAGGGGGGAATCTGAATGGAAAATTTTGTAGGAAAAATACTTGGAAACAGATATAAAGCAAGAAATGAAATCGGCTCCGGCGGTATGGCAGTCGTTTATAAGGCATTCGATACAATAGAACAACGTGATGTTGCCATTAAGGTTCTCAAGGATGAACATATGGCAAGCGATGAATACAGAAAGCGTTTTCGTGATGAATCTCGTTCTTTGAGTTTGCTTTCTCATCCGAATATCGTAAAAGTTTATGATGTTTCTTTCGGTGAGAATCTTCAATACATTGTTATGGAATATATCAACGGTATCACTCTCAAAGAATATATCGAAAGGGCAAAGGCAGTTTCATGGAAATATGCACTTTATTTCATCACTCAGATATTGAAAGCTCTTCAGCATGCTCATGATAAGGGTATTATTCATCGTGACATCAAACCGCAAAATATTATGGTTCTGTCAAACGGTGAAATTAAGGTTACTGACTTTGGTATTGCTAAATTCAGCCGTGCCGACACAAACACTTTAACCCAAAACGGTATAGCTATCGGTTCAGCCCACTATATCAGTCCAGAACAGGCAAGAGGTGATAAGATAGATACAAGAGCTGACCTATATTCAGTCGGTGTAGTTCTTTATGAAATGCTTACCGGTCAGCTTCCGTTTAAGGCAGATTCTCTTGTAACCGTTGCCTTGATGCAGGTTCAAAGTGAACCTTTAAGACCTTCTAAGATCAATCCGCAAATTCCGAAGGGACTTGAGCAAATTACACTTCGTGCCATGCAAAAGAGCACACGAGATCGCTATCAGACGGCTGCTGAAATGCTTCTTGATCTTGAAACTATGAAAAACGACCCACTGACAGTATTCGACTATCCACTGAATACCGTTCCGGCAACAATAAGGACAAATCAAGGCGGAGCCGAACAGCAAGCAGGAACTCAAGGGGGAACTCCCGTTGTGCGTCGTCCCGTTACTCCTGCCCCTGTTGTTAAAGAAGAGCCTGAATATGAGGAAATCAAGACAGACAAGGGCAATGTTACCATTCCGATTCTTGTTGTTGTCTTGGTTCTTCTCTTGGCTGGTGTCGGTGTTGTCGGCTTCAAAGTATATAAGAATTTCTTTGCCGCCGATTATGTTGAAGTGCCGCAATTTATCGGTGAGGCATATGAGGATGTAATAAGTAAATATGGTGAAGAATGGAAATTTGAATCTGAACCCGAGCTTGTCTATGACTCTGAATATGACGAAGGCATTGTTTGTGACCAGTCGGAAGATGCCGGCAGCAAGGTTAAAAAAGGAACTACAATAACACTTTCCGTTGCAGCTGATGCTGCTACCGTTGCTGTTCCCGAAATTATCGGTATGCAGTCTGCCGAGGCTATGCAACTTCTTAAGTCATATAACTTTACCGTTAAGACAAAAGCAGTTGCCGACGAAGATAAAGAAGAAGGCGAAGTTATTAAATGCGAGCCCGATGTCGGAACAATGGCACCGAGTCGTTCCACCGTAACCATTTATGTCGTAAGTCACGGTGTTATTGTCAAGGTTCCGGATGTATTGGGCAAAACCGAAGAAGAGGCAAAGAATATTCTTCAGGATGCCGGTCTTAAGGTAGTCATTGCAAAAGGACCGAGCGATCCCGACAAGGAAGGTTTGGTTGTTAAACAGTCTGTTGATGAAAATACTGAAGTTGCAAGTGATACTGAGATCACTATTACAATAGGTACAGGTGTTCCTGCTGTTGTCGAAAGTAAATTTACTCTTCAGCTTCCCAATGATAATTCTAAAAAAGTCAAGCTTGTATGCAGGTTAAACGACAAAGAAATTTCATCCATTGATGCTGAGCTTGACGGCAGTGATGTTGATATTGCAGTCAAGGGTAGCGGCGATGGGAATAAAATCAAAGTTTATATTGACAACACACTATACTTTGAAGCAGATGCCGTTTTTGATGATAAAGACCTTGTTTTGAGCAATGAAAAGACATACTCCTATGCCGCTCAGACAACTGTTGTTACCACAACAGAAGCTGTAAGAAAGAGAGTTCCTGATGTAACCGGTATGACAAAAGAACGTGCTTTGAGCGAACTCAGAAGTCTTGGATTTACCAATATAGTTATAGAAGAAATCCAAAATTCAAATGAGACGAAGAATGTTATTTTCGACCAGACTCCTGCTGACAGTGTCGAATATTCATTAAACACCTCTATTACTCTTTATATCGCAGTTGAATCCGCAAATGAAAACCCCGCAACTCCCACCACCGTGATTGACGTTGACGTGGATGGCTGATTCCGGAATTATTATCAGAGCTTTGTCCGGTTTCTATTTTGTAGAGCTCTGGAACGGTGAGATTGTTCAATGTCGTGCCAGGGGTTTATTTCGCAAAAAAGAAATATCTCCCTTGGTCGGCGATGCCGTCGAGATTGAGCGAGAGAGAGAAACGGGAACGGTATCAAAGATATTTCCACGAAAAAATGAATTAAAAAGACCGCCGATTGCAAACATCGACAGCTTGATTATTGTTTCCTCGGTTGTTGAACCAAATCCCAACCTTTTGATTATCGACAAACTTACTGCTTTGTGCCAAAGAAAAAATATCGAACCGGTTGTAATTTTCTCAAAATCCGACTTGGCGGATGCCTCTGAATATGTAAGTATTTATGAAAAAGTCGGCATGCAAAGTTTTGCTTTTTCATCTGTTACAGGAGAAAATGTTGACAAATTTGAATCTTTGTTTGCAAATAAAATTTGTTGTCTGACCGGAAATTCCGGTGTAGGTAAATCCTCGCTTATCAATAAACTCATCCCTGAATTGGAGCTTGAAACAAATGCCATTTCAAGAACTTTGGGACGTGGAAAACACACTACAAGAGTTGTAAGTTTATATCCCTATGCAAACGGACTTATTGCTGATACCCCCGGTTTTTCAGTTGTTGATTTCGAGACCGGAGAGAGAATATACAAGGAAGATTTACCCGATTGTTTTATTGAGTTTAAGCAGTTTGCCAATGAATGTAAATTCTCGCAAAATTGCTCACATCGTACTGATTTGGACTGTGCGGTAAGGCAAGCCGTTGTGGATAAGCTCATCCCTGAATCCCGATATCAAAGCTATCTGCAAATATATGATGAAGTAAAAGACCTCAGACCCTATAACTGATAAAAGGCGGTGAAAGCCCCGCCTTTTATTATATTCTATTCTTGCCACGAAACAAAAATGGCTGCCAAATGGCAACCGTTTTAATTGGAGCTGATGACCGGATTCGAATGCTGACGCATTCGCTGCTCGCTTCGCTCAATCCTATTTATAACGCAGCTCACTCCGCTTGCGGCGAACCGTTCGCTATGCGTAGTCGGTTCGAATCCTGCTATTGATTATTTGATTTACAAAAACAAAAACGGTTACGAAAAGCAACCGTTTTAATTGGAGCTGATGACCGGATTCGAATGCTGACGCATTCGCTACTCGCTTCGCTCGGTCCTATTTATAACGCAGCTCACTCCGCCTGCGGCGAACCGTTCGCTATGCGTAGTCGGTTCG
>Ga0123335_1001374_pt1 | contig 39689 bp, 44 predicted proteins | sample BiotimSIPDNA_2_FD_89707 | JGI IMG/M metagenome (GOLD analysis project Ga0123335, IMG submission 89707) | Anaerobic biogas reactor microbial communites from Washington, USA - Biogas_R2 time_0 SIP DNA | ecosystem: Engineered > Bioreactor > Anaerobic > Unclassified | place: Washington, USA...
CAGGCGGTGAGAAGCCAGACGGTTGTCACTCATCGCTTTCCGAACGCTCCGGCAAGCCGCTGTTTCCGTGAACTTGCCAGCCGGATCGCGCAGCGGGAAGGTTGCGTCCATTCCAGCGGAATGGTCTGGGAAAAACTGCTCAACGACTGGGTGAACTGATGCAGGCAAGCCCGCCGACCCGGAGATCGCTCCCGATCCTCTTTAAGGAGAGTTGCTGTGCAAATGAATAGCCTGCAGGACCTGCCGGTGCCGACCGGCGGCTCTGCCAAGAGGGATATGATGATGCAGGATTTAGCAAGCCAACAAAGAGCCTATGACACGCATGTTCAGCACAACCCGGAGCGGGATGAGCTGATTCTCGAGCACCTGCCCCAGATCAAGTACATCGCGCAGCGGATTTCGGCGAAACTTCCGTCTCACGTGGAACTGAACGACCTGGTGAGCGCCGGCGTCCTCGGCTTACTCGATGCCATTGAGAAGTTCGATCCGAACAGGGGGGTGAAGTTCAAAACCTATGCGGAATTGCGGATCAAGGGCGCAATTCTCGACAGTCTGCGCAATCTTGACTGGGCGCCGCGCTCGCTTCGGAAAAAGAGCAAGGACCTCGAGCGGGTTTACCGGGAACTGGAACAGCGCTTCGGACGTCCTGCGACTGACAAGGAGGTCTGCGATGAGATGGAGATCTCGCTCGAGGAGTTCTATGAGCTCGTTGATCAGATAAAGGGATTGAATCTCGGCAGTTTCCAGGAGCTGGCCTCGCAGGAAGAGGACAAGAACGCAGAACCTCTCGTAAAGTATATTCCTGACGCCCCTCAGCTGGATCCGTTCTTCGTTTTTCATAAAAGTGAGATTCAGAAAATACTGGCCACGGCCATCGACACATTGCCGAAAAAGGAGCGCCTGGTCGTATCGCTCTACTACTTCGATGAACTGACGATGAAGGAAATCGGCAAGGTGCTGGGCGTCAACGAATCCAGGGTATCCCAGCTGCATACCAAGGCTATGCTCAGGCTCAGAACCAAACTGAGAAAAGTGAACGGGCAGGAGTAGAAACGAAGCGGGAAGGTTATGGATAAAGTTCTCTCGCAGGAAGAAATCAACGCTCTGTTTTCGGCGATGTCAACTGAAGACATCAGCCTGGAGCGCCAGGAGAAGGGCGCCGTCGCTCAGAAAGTCACCAGCTTCGACTTCCATCGCGCGGACCGCATCTCGCAGGATCAGATGCGAGCGATCCATTTGTTGCACGAACACTTCGGGCGCAATTTCGCTTCATCTCTTTCAGCCTATCTGCGGGCGTTTGTAGATGTCACCCTTGCTTCTCTCGAACAGGCGTCCTACTCGGCGTTTATAAAGTCGCTTCCCGATCCCACACTCTTCGCAAGTCTTGGCATGAGGCCCCTGGACGGCAACATCGCCCTGGAACTGAATCCGTCTCTGGCCTTCCCCATGATTGATGTGATTCTGGGCGGGCCCGGCCGGGCCATGTCTGAGAACAGGAACCTGACTGAAATCGAGCTGAACATAATTGAAGGCGTCATCAAACTTGCAATGAGGGATCTGCAGACCGCATGGCATTCGGTTGTCGATCTTGAGTTCTTCATGGAAGGGAAGGGAACCAAACCGCAGATGTTCCAGATCGTCTCTCCCGCAGAGACGGTCATCGCGGTGCACCTTGAACTCAAAATCGGGGAGAATTCGGGAATGTTGAATCTCTGCATTCCTTCGCGCCTGCTGAAGCTTCTCCGAAGCAAGTTCGACCAGCAGTGGAATTCGCGTCGGCACAAACCGGGCAACGGAGAGTCGATGAAGATCCTCGAACTCATAAAACCGGCGCCCGTTCCGCTCGGCTGTGAGATCAACGAGTCGAAAGTCACTATGGACGACCTGCTGAAGATTTCTCCCGGGGACGTGATCGAACTCAGCGAGCGCATCGGAGATCCCGTATACCTGTGCGTCGGCGGCGTTGCCAAATTCGTCGGGAAAATAGTTCAGCGGCGTGGAAAGAGAGCGTTTGAGATCACCGAGAGATACGTCTGCTGAGAATTACACAAAACTCGGAGGAACTTGTGTCAGAGACTGAACGACAGACAGAGGGCCCGGCGGATGTTCAACAGAAAGCCGGGAACTGGAACATCGACCTGCTGCTTGATGTTGAGCTTCCAATAAGGGTTTCGTTCGGCAAATCGGAAATGCCGCTGAAAGACGTTTTAAAACTCGGTCCCGGCTCGGTTATCGAGCTGGACAAATCGGTAAACGATCCGGTCACCATAATCGTGAATCACAAACCGATTGCGAAGGGCGAAGTAGTCATGGTGGACGGCAATTACGGAGTTCGAATCCTTGAAGTCGAGAGCGCCGCAGACCGGATCAGGTCACTGGGATAAGTCCGGTCCCTAGTCGGTTCGAAAAACAGGCGAGTTACAACGAAACATCAACAGAATCAGGAAACGGATTTATGCAAAGCACAATGACCCGCGTACGGAATGAACAGGATTCGTCGGTGAATCTGGCCGCACTCATTACCAAGATGAAAGATCTTCCCCCGATGCCCGTTGTCGTAATGAGGGCAATGGAGATGTGTCTGGACCCGAATGCATCAATCAGAAATCTGCAGCTCGTGATATCTCAGGATCAGGCGCTCTCCGCAAAGATCCTCAGGATTGTGAATTCTGCAATGTATTCCCTCCGCCGCGAAGTGTCCACCGTGTCGCATGCGGTGGCGGTGCTCGGTCTGGAAACGGTCAAGTCGGTGATTATGGCCGCCTCGGTGGATGGGGTTCTCAGAAATGCCAAAGATCTCGGCACAAAACTGATGTCCGATCATTCATGGGGAACTGCCATCGCAGCGCGTGCTGTCGCACGGCGAGTGAGATACGAGAACGTTGAGGAAGCTATGATTTGCGGGCTGATGCACGATATCGGGAAGCCGGTCCTGCTCCAGAACCTGCACCCGCAGTACTGCGAGATCATCAGCGGAGTCTACGGCGGGCACGGGAATTTCCACCAGTCCGAACTTCTGGCATTCGGGTTTTCCCATGCGCATGTGGGCGCGATGCTGGCGCGAAAATGGAACTTCCCCCAGCAGCTTGCCGAGGCGGTGGGATATCACCACAGTCCGCTTACCGCCCCAAGCTTCCGTCAGCTTTCGTGCATTGTGAATCTGGCCGATCTTATGACGATTTCGATGGGGATAGGGTTTGAGAAGAACAAGGATCTCGCCCTCGAAAAGCAGCCTTCCGCGGAGTTCCTGAAGCTGAACCAGGCTGCCCTGGCGGGTCTGATTACCGAGACAAAGTTGACGATTAAGGCCACCGCAAATCTGAAGTAAGACTGACAGGAGTGCCTGATGCTTAGTGTTCTGCCCTTTCTTCTTCTGATCCCGATTGCAGGCACGGCCTTCTGCGCGTGGCGCAGAATGATGCGCAGGATCGCGGTTCTGGAAGGAGATTTGAAAGCTGTTTCGGATGCGATGTTTCAAATGACTGCACTGCAGATGAAAAGTCACGAGAAGGTCTCGGGCCGTTTCGAGGAGATAGAGGAACGGATCATGGAGTTGAGCGTTCCATCGCATGATTCCAGTCTCCCGCTCGAGCGCAGGCACCAGGTTCTCTCGCTTTCCCGCCAGGGCGTGGAGATAGGGGAGATCGTCAGGCGGCTGAAAGCTCCTGTGGGAGAGGCTGAGCTAATTCTCAATCTGAGCAGATATGCAGGGGGCGGAAACAGCCGCCCCGGCAGCCACAGCGGACAGGTGAGACAGTATGCCTAAATTTCAGTGTCACCGTAGAGAGTGCAATAGGATCCGGTCTGAATTCAGCATTTTCATGAACAGGAAGATGCCTCCCGTATACCAGGGAAACCGGTTCTGCAGTGAGTCGTGCCTGAGAGCACATTTCAAGTACGAGATCGGCGAGAAATGGACGCTGCTGCAGATGGAGAGGAGACGTCGGATTCCACGACCGCGGCTCGGAACGATTCTCATGCAGACGGCCGGCGTCACCAGGGAGCAGATCGAGCACGCGTTACGACTGCAGGCCGAAACACGGACGGGTCGCATCGGCGACTGGCTTATGCGTCTCGGCTATGTGGAGGAGCGCCAGATCACCGCGGCTCTCGGCAGGCAGTATGGATTGCCCGTGATAGCTCTCGACAAGTCCGATACTAACGGTGACGCCGTTCGCATGGTGCCGGGCATGGTTGCAAGGTGCTCGGGTCTTATTCCGGTAGGCTTTGATGACAGCCGCTCTTCTCTCCGGGTCGCGGTATCCGCTCCTGTCGATTTCAATTCGCAGCAGGCGATCCGGCGCATGACACGAAAAGGGATCGTCGCTTACGTAGGAGACCAGTCCGCGATAGAAAGGCTGCTGCAGCAGTGGTATCCCCCCGAGGAACTGGAGTTGTCCGACGTTCCCGGCTACAGCTCTCTGGGAGAACTGATCGAGATAGGAAATGAGTTGATCAGCAGCGCCATTGCAGCGCGTGCCGAAAGCATCCAGGCGGAACTGGTGCAGGAATTCTTCTGGGTTCGTTTCGTCTGTTCAGCGGAGTCTTATCATCATTTCTTCCGCTGCGTATCAACCCAGGTTGATCAGCCGCTCCGGCAGAACAGAAATTTCCCAGCCGGCGGGCAAAATCTGCCTAACTGCGAAACGAAATTGGATGTGGCAATGCTGAAAATGAATGACGAAGGAAGAAGGAAACGCCTGGCATGAAAGTTGCTACAGGACATCTGTGCCGCCATGATCAAGAGCGGACCGGAGGAAACGAGCCATGAACAGCGGACTCTATACTGCCTATTCAGGTTTGCGGGCGCAATCACATGCGCTCGAAGTAATCGCAAACAACCTGGCGAACATCAATACCACGGGATTCAAGGAGGAAAGGGCGTTCTTTTCGCTTCTCGAAGAATCCATCGAGTCAGGCCAGGCTCCGCATGAGATCAGCAGAATTACCAACCGGTCGGTACGGGCCCATGGATCGTTGAACACGTCGGAAGGTTCACTTGTGCCGACAAACCGGGACCTGGATATCGCGATAACCGGACAGGGTTTTCTCGTGGTTCAGGCGCCGCAGGGGATCCGCTACACCCGCAACGGCAATCTGGCCCTGAATGCGCAGTCGGTTCTGACCACGTCGGAAGGGTTTCCGGTGCTGGGAGTCTCCGGGCGTCCTATAACGCTGGGTCCCGGGAAGATTCAGATAAGCGGTGACGGGACGATCATGCTTGATAACAGGCCTGTCGACCAGCTTAAGCTCACTGCCTTCGGGGACATTTCGAAACTGGACCAGGAAGGGAGTTCGCTGTTCATCTACAGAGGTGATCCCGGTTCGGTGAAAGCCGCCGACGCAACAGTCCAATCAGGTTATCTGGAACAGTCAAATGTGAATTCGATTGCTTCTGTGGTTCGGATGATAGAGATCATGCGGCATTTCGAGGCGATACAGAAGAGCGTCAACCTTTTGATGAACGACGTCAACGCGAAAGCCATAGACAAACTCGGGCGTTAAGGAGAAGACATGTTACGTGCACTGCATACAGCCGCGAGCGGGATGGAAGCACAGCAGCTGAATATCGATACCATCGCTCACAACCTGGCTAACATCAATACCAGCGGATATAAGCTCCGCAGGGCGCAGTTCCAGGACCTTCTCTATCAGAATCTGCGCCAGGCGGGCGCCGCCAATACCGCGACGACCGATATTCCGGTGGGTCTGCAGGTTGGGCTCGGAACCAAGCCTGTGGCGACAGAAATTATTTTCACTCAGGGGGACTTCTCCTCAACCGACAATCCGCTGGATCTCGTGATTCAGGGACAGGGCTTCTTCCAGATACGCCAGGCCAACGGAGAGATCGCCTACACGAGAAACGGCAATTTCCATCTCAACCGGGACGGCAACATCGTCACTTCCGATGGAGATCTGCTCGAACCGCAGATCACCATTCCGCCGGACCAGACGGGAATCACGATCGGAGCCGATGGAACAGTCTCGGTGCAGCAGCCGGGACAGAGCCAGCCTCAGCAGGTAGGCCGGATCGAACTTGCGCTGTTCCAGAATCCCGCCGGACTGCAGACCGCAGGGAAAAGCCTTTTCCTTCCGACTCAGGCTTCCGGCGAAGCGATTACCGGCACTCCGGGCGAGAACGGTCTGGGCAGCCTTCTGTCTTGCTTTGTGGAGCAGTCCAACGTGAGTGTAGTTGAAGAAATGGTCAACATGATAGTGAGCCAGCGAGCCTACGAGGCAAACTCCAAAGTCATACGCACTGCGGATGAGATGTTCTCACAGGCCAACAACGTCGTACGGTAGAGTGTCATGAAACGAGCTGCGGATTCTCTCCTCACCTTCAGCCAAATCCCTTTCAGTAAGTCGTCCAATGTCCCGTCGGTTCCTCGAGACAAAGGCGGGACGAGAGGATGGCAGCTCACCCCTTTCACCCCTTTCACACTCCGGAGATATGTGGCTTCTTCTCCGGACTTGTCTGTTTCGCCACGCAGCTTTGTCTGCTCCAGGTTGGGTGAGGGGAGGATTCGCAGCTTGTTTCGTGGAACATATGTCGTACTCGTCGTAGTTGCTGTTCTGTTTCTTCAGACTGAAAACCTGCTCTCGGCTGCAGGCGCCATCATTGAGTTGAAACGTGAAGCGGCGGTGGCGTCCGGCGACGTGCGGCTGCAGGATGTCGCCGATGTGCGCGGAGAGGACTCACGACGCATCAACGATCTGGCGTCGGTCAAAATAGGAACTTCGCCCGATTTCGGTTCCGTAGCAATAATGACCCGCCACGAGATAAGAAAAGTGGTTGCCGCCGCCGGCCAGTCTCTTGAAAACGTTTCTTTCGAAGGAGCCCCTGCCGTGCAGCTGCGGCAGATCGGGCAGGCCCCGGATCATGTCAGGATTGCCGATCTGCTGAAGGAACATCTGGCGAAAACGACCCAATGGCGGGCGTCCGAAATCGAGGTGCGGTCTATTGGAAATCTGAACCGGATCGAGTTTCCTCCGGGCGAGCTCGAGTTGCGGCTTTCCTCTGATGCCACCTTCACGGGACGGAACCGGGTTCTTGCATCGCTCGAAGCGATTCGGGAAGGAAAGATACTCCGTTCTTTCTGGATTACGGCCGAGCTTACCGTACGGGCCCCGATAGTCACAGCCTCACGGGCGATTGCGCGCGATGAGGTCGTCGAATCCGACGACATTTCGACAACGCTGCGGCTCGTTCCCGATTTGCGAGCTTCTTATACCCGCAGTGATGAGGACCTTGTAGGGCAGGCTGCGCGCCGTGGATTTTCCGCGGGAGAACCGCTCGTGCTGGAGGCCTTCACCCGTCCGCCGCTCATCAGAAGCGGAGACCGGGTCAAGTTGCTGTTGGAAAGGGACGGAGTAGTTCTGAGTTCAATTGCACGCGCGGAACAGGATGGTGTGCTTGGCCAGATCATCCAGGTTCGGAACCTCACCTTTTCGAAGAAAATGAAGGCGCAGGTGACCGGACCGGCTGAAGTGAGAATAGAATAGGAGGAGTTCGCGGATGAAGCGTTCAGCTCATGGGGTATTTTCAATCTTGCTTGCCGGTTCAGTATTTGCTGGATGCGCGGCTGGAGGCGCCAAGGTGAATGATCCGACGGAGTTGCGATCGTACGTCGAAAGCGCCAGGAAAACCGACAGCGAATACAGCAGGCGTGAAGGGTCTCTGTGGGCTCCGAACAGCTACCGCTCAGACCTTTTCCGGGATCTCAAAGCGCGCCACGTTAACGATATCGTGACTGTTCTGGTGTCGGAGTCGACCCAGGCGGTTGCTTCGGCGGACGCGCAGAATTCGAAAAACACTTCCGTATCCGCCGGATTTGACGCACTGTTCGGTGCGGAAAAGAAGATTGCTGAACTTCCGAACCTGGTACGCGGGAAGAGCAATGCCAGTTTTCAGGGAGCTGGATCGACGACCCGCGAAACGGTATTGCAGACCAGCCTGACCGCCCGGGTCGTCGACGTTCTTCCGAATGGTTACCTGGTGGTTGAGGGGATGCGGGAGATCCGCGTCAATAACGAGAATCAGAGCGTCTACCTCACGGGCGTCGTCCGTCCCGAAGACATTAGCCCCGGCAACAGGGTCCTCTCTTCGGCTGTCGCACAGATGTCGGTGCGAGTACAGGGGAGGGGCATGGTAAGCCAGCCTCTGAAGCCCGGCTGGCTGTACAAGATCCTGATGGGCATCATGCCGTTCTAGATGCGGGGGAGAAATGCTGACGAAGCGACTTTGTTTCATTTCGATTGTGTGTCTCGGACTGATGCTGCCGCAATTGTCTTCGGCTGCGAGCCGGATCAAGGACATTGCCGCCTTCGAGGGGGTGAGGGATAACCAGCTTGTCGGTTACGGGCTGGTTGTAGGCCTCAATGGTACGGGCGACCGAAGTCAGACATTCTTCTCGACCCAGACACTGGCGAATATGCTTCTGAGGAGTGGGATTACGATCGATCCTGTTCAAGTACGGGTAAAGAATATCGCAGCAGTCATGGTTACCGCGATTCTTCCCCCGTTTGTCCGCCAGGGAAGCCGGCTTGATGTAACGGTGTCGTCTTTGGGAGACGCACAAAGCCTGCAGGGAGGAGTACTGATCATGACTCCGCTGACGGCTGCGAACGGTCAGGTTTACGCCACCGCCCAGGGGCAGGTTGTACTGGGAGGATTCAGTGCAAGCAGCGTCGGTAGCCGCATCCAGTCGAATCACCCGACTGTCGGCAGGATCCCTGGAGGAGGGCTGGTCGAAAAAGAGGTGGCCTTGGATCTGGCAGGCAAAGAACAACTGAACCTGGTTCTCCACCGGAGCGATTTCACGACTGCGACGCGGGCCGTCCAGGCGATGAATGAGGCCGCCGGCGGCAACGTGGCACGCGCGCTTGACGGCAGGACCATCTCTCTGGCTGTTCCTCCTGCATACTACGGCCGCATCGTAGAATTCATGTCCATGATCGAGAACGCCAAAATGGACGTCGATCTGCCTGCCCGGGTTGTTCTCAACGAAAAAACCGGAACGATCGTGCTGGGAAAGGATGTGAAGATCGCCGAGGTTTCGATCATCCACGGGAGCCTTTCCCTCCAGGTAGGCACAATCTTTGCCATTTCTCAACCCGAGGGATTCTCCAGGGGACGGACCGTAGTGCAGCCTGAATCTCAGGTAGCGGTCAACGAGGAGAAAGGCGAAGCGGTGACATTGCGCGAGGGCGCCAGCGTCGAAGAAGTTGTTCGGGCATTGAATGACATAGGTGCAGGACCGAGGGACGTGATCGCCATTCTGCAGGCGATCAAGGCTCAGGGTGCACTGCAGGCGGAACTTGAAATAATCTGATTCCGGAGCGATAAGAGTGCACGAATCAGCGGCGATGTATCTGAACTTGAGCGGCCGGATCCCAACAGTGGCGGCTCAGGGGGATCCGAAAAACGCGAGCGCCCTGAAGAAAGCCGCAGAGGAGTTTGAGGCGGTCTTTATCAACCAACTGCTCAAGGTGATGCGTGAGACCATCGAGGAGTCGGGCTTGACCGGCGAAGGATGCGGCAAATCGATCTACACCGAACTATTTGATCAGGAAATATCGCTCAGCATGGCTCGAAGAGGTATGCTCGGAATATCGGACATGATCACTCGGGATCTTGCTGCAGATTGGTCAGAGGGGGGAATCCCGGTTCATACGACGAATACCCAGGCTCCCGTGCCTGTCGAGATCGACCCCGCGGCCGGCAGGATGCAGCTTCCGGTGCATGCATCGGTAAGCTCCCGATTCGGCATGAGAAACGACCCTTTCTCGGGACAGGCGCGATTCCATAAGGGAGTCGATCTTGCAGCGCCGGAAGGGACGAAGGTAATGGCCGCATTGCCCGGGAGAGTGATCTTCGCCGGCTATCAGGGCGGATACGGCAACACTGTTCTGATCCAGCACGATGAAGGGCTTCAGACGAGATATGGTCATCTGAAGGAGATCAACGTGAAAGCAGGCGATAGTGTCACCTCAGAGAACATGGTGGGAACGGTCGGGAGCACTGGAAGAAGCACGGGGCCGCACCTGCATTTTGAGGTAATCCGGCTGGGAAATCAGATCGATCCCCTGAAGGTTCTCGATGCCCGGGCGACACGCGAATCCGTCCCGAGCCTGTAAAGGCACAAACAGTAAAGTACTGTCACCAAGGGGACGATAAGCAACACAAGAGGAAGAAGACCTCTTGAGGGATATTATGGAGATTAACGGTACAAACCCTTTGATAGTTACTGAGCGAAGCGTTCAGCGGCTCGAGACTCCGCAGCCCGAGCGGATTGAGAGAAAAGTTGGAGAGCATACGGAATCTGACCGGATCGAGCTGTCGGTTCGAAGCCGGGAGATGACTCATCTCGAGGAGCTTGCTCAATCTGCGCCGGATGTAAGAGGCGCCAGAGTCGAGCAGATGCGCCAGGCGATTGAAAGAGGGACATACAACGTAAAAGCGGAGTTGATCGCGGGAAAGATCATCGGAGGGAGCCTGCTGGACGAGGTTTTCTAGCTCGACTGGATGGAGACAGCCATGTCGAATGAACTTGGTCTGGTAAAGCTGGTCTCACCTTTTGTCAAACGGATTGGTCATGAGGAGCGGCTGGGTGGAGAGCATCCTCGCCCGCCGAAAAATCAGAAACAAAAACGCCCCTCAACGGAGGAAGCTCCAGACAGCACTCCCGAGGAGACCCGGAACTCCGATGACTTGGCATCCTCACCGCATATCGACCTCAGGATCTGAATGATGGCTGATCTTGTCGCGGAACTTCTGCGGATCGTTGGCGAACAAATCGACGTCTGCTGTGAACTGGCGGCGCTCGCGCGGCGCAGGACCGAGCTGCTGGTGTCGGGCGACGTCGAGGTGCTTCTTGAAAGCAATCGCATTGAGGAGGAATTCTGCACGAAGCTCCAGGGGCTGGAGAAGGAAAGGGCCGCCCTTTGCCATGATGCATGCAGTGCTTTGGGGATGCTCCCCGGCGAGTTCACCCTCATGAAGCTGATTGAAAAGCTTGATCACCCGGCGGCCGGGGAACTCCGGTCACAGGCGAATCTGCTCAAGAGCATCGTGAAGGAACTCAGATCAGTCACCCGGCGCAATATGCGGCTGATCGAGAAATCAATTGCTTATTCGCAAGGGTTGATGGCGCTGATGTCCGAAGCGTCGTCCGGATATCAGCAAACCGGATTGTTGCAGTCAATCCCTTCCGTTCGGCCGACGTTTTCCCAGCGAGCGTGATTGCGGGCGCCCGCGGAACCGTCCGGCAAGGATTCATCGTATGCCCTCACTGTTAAGCGGTCTTGACATGGCCCGTCAGGCGCTTGCAGCACAGCAGTACGCGCTGTCTCTTACGCAGCGCAACGTTGCACACGCCAATGACCCGTACTATACCCGCGAGGCGGCGGTCTTCACCTCGTCAATTTCGGGGGGAGTGTCGCTCGGTCCCCGTGTCTATATTGAAGCTGCACGAGATCACTTCCTGGATTACGGAATCAATCGCGAATTGCAGATGCTGGGTAAAGCCGAAGTGACATCTGAAGCGCTGCAGCAGATTGATGCGCTCTTCAGAGGAAGCGGCGGTATGGATCTGCAGAAGGCGATTTCAGATTTCTTCGGCAGCTTCACTCAGCTGAGCAGCACCCCGGAAGACAGGATTCTGAGGCAGCAGGTGCTTTCGAAAGCAGACGTTCTGGCAGATACGTTCCATCGGCTCTACAGCGGCATGCAGCGGGTCCAGATGTCACAGAACGAGGCCGTCAGGTATACGGTAGATGAAATCAATTCGCTCACTTCCCAAATCGCCGTCTTGAACAGGGAAATCCGCGCCGCCCAGGGCAGTGGTTCCGACGAGGAGTTCCGGCTGCGTGATACGCGACAGCAGGCGCTCGAGCAGCTCTCCGGACTCGTGGATCTGACGTACTACGAAACCGATTCAGGATCTATTACCGTGATGACGCAGCAGTGGAGCCTCCTGGTGCTGGAGGATCGCAGCCACGATTTTTCGACCGTCACGTCGACGGAAGGCACTCTTGAGCTGAGGTTGAATGGTGAAAATGTGACAAATGCTATTGAATCGGGAAAACTGGCTGGTCTGATCGACGTCAGAGACAACAAGATCGGAGCGTACCTTCAGGCGCTGGACGACCTTGCCGCGACACTCGTTTCAAGGGTGAATGAGCAGCATGCGCTCGGAAGCGACCGCGATGGGCTGGCCGGCGGGGATCTGTTTGTGCCTTTCGTTCCTCCGGATCCAACGTCAAATGCAGGTGCTGCGAGTAGCATCAAGGTGGCAATCACAGATCCTGACAGGATTGCTGCCGCCGCAGCCGGTGCTGCCGCCGGCAACAACGAAAATGCGAAACTGATCGCTGCCATTGCCGACGAGAGCCTGTTTGGGGCCTCTCAGACGGCAAACCAGTTTCTTGCGGCTCTGGTTTATCGTATCGGGTCTGACGGGAAGGCGGCAGGGGATGAGATGCTTACCCAGAAGGATGTTCTTCAGAGCCTGAGCAATCTCAGAAGTTCGCTTTCCGGAGTGAATCTCGATGAGGAGGCGATAAACATCATAAAGTACCAGCGCGCATATCAGGCCAGCGCCCGGTACGTCGGCGTACTCGATTCCCTGACTAATGAAATCATTCAGATTTTGGGGGCGTAGATCATGCGTGTGACACAATCGGAAATATACCGGAACTTCGTCGCCGACCTTGAGAAACTGAATTCGAATCTCGGGAGTATAAGCCGCCAGTTCTCGAGCGGGAAAAAAGTGACCCGGCTTTCTGATTCTCCGTCAGCCAGCGCGGTGCTCGTGTCGCTCTCCAAGCAACAGTCTGATCTTGAGTATCACCGCCTTAACGTAGATGCGGCCTCCCTCTTCCTGACTGTCGCGGATTCGGCTCTGAATGAAGTGAACAACCTGCTTACTTCAGTTCACACGAAGGGGAGCCAGGCTGCCAGTGAAATTCTCACGGCGGAGGGGCGCGCAGCTGTCGGTTCTGAGATCCGCGCCATGCGCGATCAGATCGTGTCTCTTGCGAACAGCCAGGCGAGGGGGCACTACATCTTTGCAGGTTCCGCCGTCACGTCTGCCCCGTTTGTCCGGAGCGGCGACGCCGTCACGTACCATGGCAACGAGGAAGTCAGCAGTGTGGTGATAGGAGATGGACTGGAGGTGCGGCAGGGCGTTCCCGGCTCGAATGCGTTCGACTCGGTGTTCAGGGCGATCGAGGGACTGCTCGATGGAATTGACAGCGACGATCTGTCGGCCATCAAGGCATCTCTTGATCAGTTCTCTTCCGCTTTTTCCGACCTTGGGCAGGCCCGGGGGCAGGTGGGAGCGAATCTCGGGCTGCTCAGGAATGTCACTGTCGAGCTTGAATCGCAGAAGGTCGGACTGAAAGAACAGCGGGGCCTGGTTGAAGACGCGAACATGGCTGAGGTTGTTGTTCGACTGAAAGAAATCGAGACGGCACTTCAGACCACGGTAGCTGCGGGCGGATCGATTCTGCAACAGAGCAACCTGTTCGACATTCTGGGATAGAACGTCTACAATAGCACCGTCTAGCTGGTGTCTGTTCTGGTGAAATGGATATCCGGAAGCGGGTATCCCGTTTTTTTGGTTTGAGGTGCGATGCTAATCCACACGGTCAATTTTGGTGATCTGGAAGTACCGGAAGACAAGATCATCACTTTCAAGGAAGGGCTTCCCGGATTTCCGCAGATCCACAGGTTTGTGGTGCTCGACAGGGAGGAAGTCAGACCCTTTCAGTACCTCCAGTCTCTGGACGATCCTCCAGTATCTCTTTTTATCATCAATCCCTTCCTGATAGAGCAGGACTATGAATTCCGTCTGACGGATGCCGATATGGAGGATATACGCAGCACGAACTCCGCCGAACTGGCAGTCTATGCGGTAGCTACCATCCCGGAAAATCCCAATGAAGCAACGCTCAATCTGATGGCACCGATCGTGATAAACGACAGGGCGCGGTGCGGCAAGCAGGTGATTCTGCACGAAAGCAGGTATTCGGTCAGGCATCCTCTGCTGAAGAGCGAGCTTCAGAATCAGGAAGCCTGAAGGGTGCTTCCTTTTGCGCAGGATCAGGATATCTCTGCAGGTAAATAACACGGATGCTGGTATTCACGAGAAAGAAGGATGAGCGTCTTATAATCGGGAACGAGATAGAAATCACGATTCTCAGCGTGGGGAGCGGTAACGTGAAAGTCGGGATTACGGCGCCCCGCCACATCTCGGTTCACCGCCACGAAGTGTACGAGGCGATCAGGAAGGAGAACCTTGCCGCGTCTCGTTCGCAAATTCCAAAAGCTGATATTCTGAAGAAACTGCTGGGATGATCTCCGGTCAACAGCATGAGTCGATGAACTTGGGGAAGTTGCTCCGGACCGGTTTCACGCTCTTCAGAAACTGAGAGCCTTTTCCGAGTTCTTTCAGTCCTTCCTGCATACTGCACTTTTCGGCCTGAAGCCGGGCGGTACCATCCGTACACAACTCATTCAACCCGATCACCTGTTCCTTGACCGCTTCCAGAAGCCGTTCAATTTCGCCGCGGGACTGGCTGTCGAGCCTGTCTCGGATGGTAGCCCAGTCGGTGGCCAGGGCTTGCACCGTGGAGTTCATCTGTTCGATTCCGGCGAGGCTGCTGCCGTTCTGGATGATCGAAACTGCAAGTGCGCCGGCGTCGTCTGAGTCCATTATCCCGGTGAGCTCCTGGCGAAGCTTCACATAGCTGTCAAGTATTTTCCGAAGTCGTTCTGTCAGTGGATGCATATCTATATCGAGATACTCAGTGAAGTGAATTGCGTTCCAGCTGCGGACTGTGGGGTAGGGATGCGGGATTCCGGCGAAAGCGCCGCCATTGCGGGGTTTTGCGATACGAGTTCCTGCCAGGCCGAGCGGAGATTGCCGAGCAGCGCCTCGGTCTCCTGCAGCGGCTGAACACTCTGCTCCACGTTCGCGGTGAAGATTCTTCTTCTCATGTAGTCGTACAGCCGGTCGAGTGAGCTGGCGATTTCGCCGCCGTTCTTCAGGTCCAGGCAGGACTGCAGTTCTGAGATGATTGTGGTGCATCTGTTGATGGCGCCTGCCCGGGCGGCGATATTCTTGTTTCTGATATGCTCCTGGGCTTCCTGAAGGGAGCAGATGGCTGCGTCATAGAGCATGACTATGAGCTGAAGGGGATTTGCTGTTTTCACCGCTACTTCATGATACCGGTGTGCTATCGACTCATGTCCTGACATCTGAAACTCCTTTGCACTGTCCTGCTACTTCGGGAGGGAACTGAGCTGGCTGCCGAGTGACGACTGCGCCACGGACAGGAGCCGGAGCGCCTGATCCGCCCTGTTGAACTGCTCCGTCAGCAGCATTCTTCGTATTTCGAGACGTTCCTGGTACTTGGTGATCTGCTCGTTGATTGACCTGATGTTCTGGTTGATGGCGTCGCTGGCATGATGGATCGGGCCGGACAGAGGATCTGTAAGCCCGTCAAGCCGGGTCACGAGATTCATGAGGAGACTTGCCCCTTCCGTGCCCTGGGAGTCGGAAGCGACGGTAACGGTTCCGTAGTATCCGATGGAGGTCTGAGCAATGGTGAGGCTCAGTCCTTCTTCCGGTTCTCCCTCTGCGCCTGAGAGGTTGAGTCCCTGGCCGATGGCCGCGTGACCGTTGATCGTGCCGCCGATGTCGACGCCGACGGCTTCCATGGGAGCTGAGGCGAATCCCGTGGAGCCTGCCGATCCGTCCCTGTCAGAAAAGATGGTGAACGTTTGTGAGCTTCCGTATCCGTTGGTAGCTATTCTGATTCTGCCGCTCCCATCATCCGTAGCGATTATGGACATCCATTGTGCTGCGAGTTCGTTATTGATCTTGGACAGGACAGTATCGAGGGAGTCATTCTCCAGCAGGGTGATTACCGCTGATCCTTCCGGGGAAGTGATGGTCAGGGTCTCGTCGGCCGTCAGGGTGGTGATTGGCTGGGATCCTGTAGCGACAGCCTGCTCGGCGAGCCTGTCGATCAGGATCTCATATGTCCCGGCTTGTGTGGCTTCGGTCTTTCCGTTATAAGTTACCCGGTTGTCAGCAGCCGTCGCTCCGCCTGAGGGGGTGCCGTCGCCGAGAAATAGCGCAGCGACCCCTGTGAAGTCATCTGCCAGCGCCTCCCGGAACTTGCTTTCATTGAGCTTGAGGCTGCCGTCGCGGCCGAAATCGAGACCCACCTGGCTGGCAACTCTGAAGTTCGAGAAGCGGTTGGAGACGCCCTGGGTTACGTCGCTGTGCAGCTTGCTCTGGATGTAGCGGAGGGTCGAGTCCCCTGAGAGCACCCCTGCCTTTTTGGTGGTCGGATTGTACGTGAACTGGCTGTTCAGGAACGAATTCACCTCGTTGTATGCGGCGATTATCTCATTGAAGGACGCGACGATTGAATCGACGTCGCGATCAACATTGATCGTTACCGGGCCGGCGGTTTCGGCTTTCAGAGTGAAGGTGACTCCATCGATAACATCCGAAACGGAATTGGAACCTTTCACGATGTCGATGCCGTTGACGGTGAAGTGTGCATCGGCCGCGGCCACTTTCTGTTGCAGGGCGAGTTGCTGGCCTCCGGTCAGGTTTTCGGTGACGGTGAATGAATTGGCGGTACCGGTATCGTTGGCGGTCAGGAGCAGTTTGTAAGGAGCCGATGATCCGTCATTGATGATCGTTGCGGTGACTCCGGCCCGCGCGTTATTGATCACGTTGCGAATGCCCGTGAGAGTATTGTTTGTGCTGTTGATTGTGATGACCAGCGGGTCGCTGTCACCTCTGGCTATCGTGATAGTTCCGGTGCCGGCCAGTGGTGAAGTGGCGTCGGCGAATCCGGCGGATGCGTAAGACTGGGCCTGCGCCAGACTGCTTACCGTGATCGAATATGCGCCTGTGGTTGCGGCGTTGGATGAACTCGCAGAAATTGCGTCTTCGGCTGAGGATGTCGCTATGCATTTCGAAAAGGCGCTTTTGGCAAGCCTGTCGTAGAAGCTGAAAGGCTTCGACAGCGGCACTTCCGCATCTCCGAACAGAAAGGAGCTTACCTTGTCGGATAGGGAGGAAAGCCTGGTGTTGAGGTTCTGCAGAGCGCTGGCTTTGCTCTGAAGCGTGCTGACCTGACTTTCCATGCTGCGCACCGGGGCGGATTCGACATAGATGAAACTATCCACGATCGAGGGCACATCCAGTGTGCTGCCGATGAGGTTGACCGCTGAGCTCATTTTGCGCGCCTCCCCTATAACTTTGGACACCCACCTTATGGGTGAACTCCGGACACCCACCTTATCGACCGGGGTGAGTCGCTGGAATAGCCAATTCTGCAGGAGGGGCGGGCGATGATTTGTGCAGTTGCTCGAGGGCTTTCCTGATTCTCCTGACGGCCTGCTGAACGGAGCGGAAGTATTCCGCATAGACTTTTCTGATTTCGTCAGGCTGGCTTTGGGGGGAAAGGCGGTTTCGCTGGCGCAGGAAAGCCACGTTTCCCATCTGGTTTAGTGAATCGATCAGCGGAGCTATTTGGGAACGGCGATATATCGCTTCCTTGACAGCCTCGAGCCGACTTCTGGACCGACTTCTGGACACCCACAGTTCCTGGGTCAGGATGTCTTCTATTTCACTTACTTCTTCGAAGAAGACCTGCAAGGCAGTAGTGCTGTTTGGCCTGGCTCTCTTGCTTGCGCGGGAATACGCATCACGCACCGCCGTTCGAAGCTGGTTATTCTGGCGGCAGTGACGGTAGAGGGCCTCTTTCAGACTTGAGATTGTAAGGTTACCTCGCAGGATGCCTCCTTCGGTGGCGTTGATGAAGTGGACGTCAGGGTGTCTATCGATCTCCTTAAGTATCCAGTTCCAGTAAGCGAGCAGCTTGTCGGTTGATTCAACCTCTTTCCCGAAAATATCCTGGACACCCACAGTACGGCGGGCCGATCTGAGAACGTCGAGTCGAGCCTGCCATTCTTCGGGATTGGTTGCGCCGGCAAACCATTCGTCGTCGAAGTAGACGCCGGAACAGTACAGCCTCCCTCCTGTATGGGCCAAATCTTGTCCGACAAAGATGATCGGGTTGCACTTGAGGAACAGTGCGAAGTCGAGCGCCATGGTGGCGACCGAGCCCCAGGCACGGAGGTGTCCCTTGTCGGCGAGGAGATCTGCCAATGAATGCAGTGAGGAGTCCTGAAAGGTACAGCTGACGATTCTGCCTGCGAATTCATCGAAGACGCCAGGGTGGGAGGTGACCTCAGCCACGAAAAGAGCATCGGCTGAACGGGCCCCTTTCATGTGAAGGGAATTGGCGTGGGAAGGGTCTCCCGTCAGAACGAAATGAGGATCAATCCCCGCGGCAAGGAGGGGTTTCAGCGCCGTGTCTGTTGATAGAATCAGAACGTTTTCATCCCAGCCGCGGAGTTCGTGGACATTCTTGTCCAGCGAGGGCCCCGCAGAGGCAATGATTGCGGGAACCCCAGAAAATCTGCCGGCGAATGAGAAGACCCCGGGGGCCTGCGCGGCTTTCCGATAATTGCGGACGAAGTTGTCCAGGAATTCCTGAGACCTGCCGACCAGGGTGTTGATGTCGGTAAATATCTGGTATGTCTGGCTTTGAATCATTTCGACGGCCGCCTTGAATGGGGCCGGGTTCAGGGAGAGGGATGGGGAATGCATTATGTACGTGCTCTTGCGCGCGCTCACGGGATCAAAGAATGCCCGCCACTGTTCCGCTAGTTCGGGACCGGATGGCGGCCACGCGAAGTGTACTCCTGGGCGTCCAAGAATCTGCTCGAGATTGCGGGCTTCGAATGCAGCTCTGAGGATTTCCAGCTCAGGTTCGATGACAAAGAAGTGCATGGACGGGTCGGAGTGCTCCTCCAGAAGTGCGTCGAAAAGATAGCCGAGCCCGAACCCTAGCAGTATGAAATAGTCGGCGTCAGCGCAGTCCTGTTTCTTCAATGTATGACGTGCTTCCTTCAGTGGGTCGTACCGGCTGTGTAGCGCAAAAGGAGTCCCGTTGCGATCATACGTTGCCGTCGGGAGGCCGTAAGCAGCTGAAGACAGCTTCACATTCGTGCATTTCGTGCCCCTTAGCTCAGATGCCAGTTCAGGTTGATTGAGGGCGAGGAGGGATAGATTAGCTTCAAGATGACTCAAGAATCGACCTCCGGCTGAAGGATCATCAATAATGCCCGGGAACACGATCTCTCTGTTCCTACGCGAATCTATCGTCGCAGACGTATCGGGTCTTAAGGATTTTTGGTGGCGGCTCTGTGGCGATGTGCAGGGGGAGTGAGAGGCGCGCTCCTCCATGAAGCTGCGCCTCTCGATTTCTTATCCAGTTTGAATGTTATCCACGGAGGATGTTGAGTACGGACTGGCTGCTAGAGTTGGCCTGAGCCAGCGCGGCGAGGCCTGACTGAGCCAATATCTGGTATTTGGTGAGATTCGCCACTTCCTCCGCCAAGTTGGCGTCCCGGATACCGGACTCTGCGGCCTGCGTATTCTGAGACTGGGTTTGAAGTACTGAGACTGCAGACTGCAGCCGATTGATGCCGGCACCGATATCGGCTCTCATGTTGGACACGGCGTTGAGCGCGTTCTTTATTTTGTCGAGAGAACCGGCTGCATCGGTTTCGAGGTTAATGTCAGATAGTGCGGCGGCAGTCGCTCCCTCCCCGAAGGTAACATTTCCGCCGGCTGTAGAAATCTGACCGATAGTAACCGAAATTGAGCTTTTTGCGGTGATATCACCCACAAAGACGCTCAATTTTCCGTCGTCCAGTCCACCATCGAATAGTTTGACACCATTAAAATTCGTTTGTTGGGCGATGCGGGCTATTTCAGCCTCTATCTGCTCAAATTCGTTGTTTAAGGATTTGCGCCCATCGTCATCGATGGTTTCAGTTGCAGCCTCTTCAGCCAAGGTCACCGAACGGGTCAGCAAATTGCTGATTTCCTGCAGAGCGCCGTCGGCGATCTGGGAAACGCTGATGCCGTCGTTGGCATTGCGAACCGCCTGATTCAGCGCAAAGGTATTGGCGCGCAGGCTGTCAGCGATCCTCAAACCGGCAGCATCGTCCGCTCCGGAGTTGATCCGCTTCCCTGAAGAGAGTCGCAACAGTGTACGCGAAAGATTTACGTTGTTTATGTTTAACTGATTTTGAGCATTCAAACCGGATATATTGTTAAGGATACTAAAAGATCCCATTTGGATTTCCTCCTTGAATCCGAGCCAGAAAATTTCCTACAACCAGATCATGGCTCTGGCAGCCTCGGCGAGGGGATTTCGCCCGGCTCATACAGCACTTTGAATTTTACGGTTCTGTCTGCTTATCGTCCGAGGCCGGATCGACCTTAGCGGAAAATTACGTGAATGGAAAATCTGGACATCCATTTTCCTTTGCGGAGAGAGATCTGGCGCCCCGGTTGCCAGGACTGCCTTTAAGTGACTTGTATCCCTTTCTCGGATTATTCAAGCGACGACCCTGGCGCGGGATTACCGACTAGATCAATCATGGACCGGTACTCTGAAAAGAACGAGCCGTCATGCTCCAAAGAGCAGAAAGAATAGAAGAATGCAGGGATGTCTGACCGCTCAGTGCCTCGACTTCGGCATGGGCGACCTGAGATGAGTCAGGGAGATGATGAAGCGAAGGCGGTTCGAGCTGCTCTGAGGCCTTTGATCCAGCTTCTGCCTATCCGGTCGGCAAAACTGCGCATGTTTGAAAACAGCCCGGCGGCGAGACTGTATCTTGAGCGGAATGCCGAGATGGTGTCACCCCACGCATCCGGAGTGACTCCAATACGGAGTAGAAGTGAGGTGAGATCTGCGCTAATGACTCCAGGTTTGTCGGAGCGGACCAATCGCCCGGAACGGTCTACAAGATCAAAGTACTCGGTGGGAGTCATTTGCAGAATCCCCTCCACTTTTGGATCTGGTGAGATGGGAACCAACCAGGGATTGGAAGAGGTAGTGGGGGCCTCGTACTCCTCAACAGAACGGGTGACATTGTCCTCCTCAGGCAAGACATCCGGAACCGAGTTGGTAGTCATTCTCTCTTTCTGCCAGAGTTGAATCCGTTCCTGGATGCTGGTGTAGTCGCTTTCTTCCGGAGTGTCGGCCACGCCGGCCCGGATTGAATTCAAGTCGACGTACACCATGCAGGCGACGGTAGCCGCCTCATCCAGCAGTTCCCGGCACTCGAAGCGGCCTTCCCAGAACCGGCCTGTGACCTGATCCTCTTTGTTCGCCATACGAGCCACATATTCGTTGAGTCTGCCCATAAACCAGCTTAAGCTGCACAGTCGCTTGCGGAGCTTTTCGATGAGTTCGGGGCAGAGTGTGAGGGCTGCTATGTCCTTTTCCGCAGGCGGCGTGCCTGGATCTCGTCTGCCGAAATAGCGCGGACACAGCATCAGCCACCGGATTGCCACCTCTCTTTCAGACCACAGCGCCGCAATATCAGGGCGGATGCGCAATATGGCGTGGTAGTGATTCTCCATGATTGCATAGGCGCACACTTCAATGGCGAAAACGGTAGCAAGGTACTGTAGCCTTTCGACGAGTACTTGTTTGCGATGGGAGAAGTCTCGGCCGCTAACGGCGTCGTACCCACACAGGAAGGCCCGGCGAACGCAACGGCTGAAACAGTGAAACACCCCTTCTTCACCTTCTCTGACATACTTGCTGCGCGGATAACCCATGGCTGTCTCCGTTCATCATGTCTAATGACGAATGCGCAGAATGAGCCAAAGAAAAAACGAGAAAAAAGAGGATAAGAAAGAATATCAGCCGGCTTGCACCGGCTAACCTGAAAGTGCACGCCTTGGAGAACGCCTGCCTCGAAGATGCCTCGAAAGATGGGTGTCCAGAAATGTCCAGAAATGGTCGGATGATGGATGTCCAGAAATGCGGAAGGTGGGTGTCCAGAAATACGAAGGCGGGTCCACCCCTTTCAGAAGACCCGCCTTCTTTCGCCATTCCCAGGTTGGGGAGGAGACTACCGGACGCCTTGCAGCAGCGACAGTATGGACTGCCCTGAAGCATTGGCCTGCGAAAGCGCTGCAACCCCCGTCTGAGAAAGGATCTGATATTTCGTAAGATTCGAAATCTCAGTCGCCATGTTGGCGTCCCGTATCGTCGATTCCGCCGAGCGCGTGTTCAGTGACTGACTCTGCATAACCAATACAGCCGACTGCAGACGGTTCAATCCGGCGCCTATGGTGGCGCGACTGTTGGCCGTCTCTATCAATGCATCCCTGATGATTCCCAGAGCCGCCTGGGCTCCCTGCTGTGTCTTCAGATCTACCTGGCTCAAATCCAGCCCTCCCAGATCAGTGACTGTTTCTCCGTTGGTCTTGATCATATCTATTGTCACCGCGATAGAGCTCGAATCGAAAATGTCACCTACGAAAACACTCAGAGAACCATCCAGCCCGCCTTCATCAGCCGTGGTGAACAGCTTCACCCCATTGAAGTTCGTCTGAGCGGCGATTCGCGCTATCTCCGCCTGTATCTGGTCGAATTCTGCATGCAAGGTCTCCCTGCCGGTGTCGTCTACCGTCTCGGTGGCCGCCTGCTCCGCCAGCGTCACCGACCGGGTCAGCAGATTCGTGATCTCCTGCAGCGCACCATCGGCAATCTGGCCCACTCCAATGCAGTCATTTGCATTCCGGACAGCCTGATCCAGCGCCATGATGTTGGCACGAAGGGTGTCCGCAATCATCAAGCCCGCTGCATCGTCTGCGCCGCTGTTGATTCGCTTCCCTGACGAAAGTCGATTAATCGATTGATTCAGATTGAGAGAGGATATGCCCAACTGAGTCTGAGCATAAATGGCTGGAATATTGTTGAGTATGCTGAAAGATCCCATGTCGAATTCCTCCGTGAATTCTTGTGGATGTCCAAAATCTGCGGCGGGCGTCCGTGCCCGCGTCCTTCACGCGAACTCTAATCGTCCCTCCCCCGGTTTCTCTTTAATACAAAATTCGAAGATGCAGAATATTTCTGGCCCGCATCTTGCTTAAACAACAATCCGTGCGCACCTGCCTGCTGGTACGCCGCCCTGAGTGCAGAAAGGAATCTCATGACCAGATTTTTCGTCAACAATACCGAAATCGCCGCTCCGGAAGACTTGTCGTCACTCGACAACATCATTAAGCAAATCGAAAGCTCCCATCTCCCCCCTCACTCAATTGTTCGGAGCATCCACATCGACGGAACGCCCCTTACACCGGACAGCGCGGACCAGGGCCTGCACCAAATAGACGCGCGCGAGAAGATTGAGATCTTCACCGGCACAGTCGAGGAGGTCGCCAACGAATCAATCAGCGAAGCCCTGCAGTATCTCGACCGCATCAAAGCGGTAACCCCTTCGGTTGCAATGGGATTTCAGTGCTCCCCCGGAGCCGAGTCCTTTGAAAATCTGCGCCAGCTCTACGAAGGTTTCTACTGGCTGAACATGCTTCTGGAAAAACTCAGAGACAATCTCCAAGTTTCTTTCCAGGACATGGTGATCCAGGGTGTCTCTGCCAAAGAGCATCAGGACAGATTCATTGCCGTCCTGAAACAGCTCATCGACGCTCAGCAAAGAAATGATCTCGTCCTCCTTTCCGATCTTCTGGAGTACGAAATCGTCCCTCTCGTTCCCGTGTGGAAGGAAATGTTTGTCATGGTCCAAAAGAAGATCAACGGTGAGCTCTAGTGCAACTGCAGTCACAGGATTGTCAAATGCCGGAAACAGGCGCCAAATCTCTGACACCCACTCTGTGGATTCACACTGCCGCCGGCCCAAAAACAGGATTCGGACACGTCAGAAGGACGTGCATCCTCGCACGTGCCCTCCAGAACCGATGCACCCCGCTCTTTCTGCTGAACCCCGATGACTCCTGGAGCAGGAAAATGATCGAAGATGAACACTTCACCTGCTCGCCTCGCGCCGACGAGCTCTGGACCGATGCGGCACCTGCAGCCATCCTGATCGATACGCGGGACACATCCGGGCTGGAAAGCTTCATCGCACGAGCAAAGGATCTCGCCGTCCCCGTCATCAGCATCCACGACCTGGGGCTGGCACTGCTCCCTTCGGACATAATCATCGACGGCAGCGTCGCTCCGCCGCCACGTGACCGATTCCCGCAGGGCACCAGGTATTACTGCGGTCCCGATTATATGGTACTCGATCCCCTGTACGGCCTGCTCCACCAAAGGCCCAAGGAAATCAGAAACGGCATCCGATCGGTATTCATCAATCTCGGCGGGGGCGATTCGGCAAGATACTACGAGACGGTTCTGCTCGGGCTTAAGTTGTGGAACAGGAGAATTGACGTCACCGGAACGTCCGGATTCGTGCAATGGGGACAGGAGAGCCTGGAAGCTCGCGACTGGCGCCCGATAAATTTCCGCTGGGAGAGCGAAAATCCCCAAGAGCACCTTTTCGAAGCCGACATCGCGATAACCGCCGGCGGGATCGCCGGCTACGAAGCCCTTTGTGCCGGTACTCCACTGCTGACCCTCTCTTACGATTCCCTGCAGCAGATCACTATAGCCGGGCTTTCAGCCGTCGGCGCCTGCATTGACCTGAGTTTCGGAGACGCCCTTCAACCCGAATCCCTGGCATCCGTTCTTTCGGACCTCGAGCATGACACGCCCCGTCGCCGGAACCTTTCAACCAGCGGCCGCCTGCTGGTCGACGGCCGCGGCGCCGAGCGCGTCTCAAGTATCATCAGGGGGGCCCTCCTATGATCCGCGCCCTCATGTTTGACCTCGATGACACGCTCTACCTCGAGAAGGAATTCGTCATCAGCGGCTACCGGGCTGTCGCCCGCTCGCTGGCTGAAAACTGCGGTCGGCCGGTCACAGAGATCTTTTCCTCAATGGTGACGACGTTGGAAACCCGCGGCAGGGAAGCTGTCTTCCAGGTTCTGCAGGAACAGCTGCCCGATGAGCGACTCGCAATTCCCGAACTGGTTGCCATCTACCGCAGCCATCAGCCGTCCATAAGCCTCTGTCCAGGCTACATGGATCTGCTTCGGAGACTTAAACCGGAGTTCCGTCTCGGTGTAATAACCGACGGGCTGCCGGCAGTACAGCGTGCCAAAGTCGAAGCTCTTAACATCAAGAATATTATGGACAGCATCATCTGTACGTGGGAGTACGGCCAGGAGAAGCAGAAACCTCACCCGCTGGCTTTCGAACTGATGCTGCGGGCGTTTTCGATTCCTGCGGATTCCGCTCTGTATATCGGCGACAACCCGGATAAGGACTGTGTTGGTGCTCACAGGGCGGGAATCAGGTTTGTTCACCTGCTGCATCCTCATTACGCTGCGTGCAGGTACCGCGAAGCACCGGATTTCGTCATCTCGACGCTTTCCCAGCTTCCGCAGTTGCTGCGGTCAATCAACTGAAGGATGATCTGAATGGGCAAAACGGAATTCCCTATAGGGCAAAGATTAATCGGAGGCGATGCCGGGTCGTTCATAATCGCCGAGATCGGAATCAATCATGACGGCAGCCTGAGCCGCGCCGTTCAGCTCATCGACGCTGCGGCAGAAGCAGGAGCCGATGCGGTGAAGTTCCAGAGTTACAGAACGGACCGGCTGCTCATAGAGTCCCCTGACCGCTATGCACAGCAACAGGAAGGAACGGAATCTGCCTATCAGATGCTGCGTCGATGCGAGCTGAGCTGGGAGGATCAGGAAAAACTGAGGAAACATGCTGCCGGCCGCGGCATCGAATTCCTTTCCACGCCGTTTGATGAGGAAAGCGCGGATTTCCTCGACTCAATAGGGGTCCCGGCTTTCAAGATCGCGTCTGGAGACCTGACACATGTTCCCCTGCTGCGCCGGGTGGCCGCGAAGAGAAAGCCGATTTTTCTCTCGACTGGGATGGCTTACCTGGACGAAGTCGCCGACGCAATCGACACCCTAAACTCCGCCGGGGCGGAAGACATTGTGCCGATGCACTGTGTGTCGGCCTATCCCGCATCTCCTGAGCAGATGAATCTGCGATCCCTGCACACGATGCGCTCGCACTTCGGCCTGCCCGTCGGACTCTCCGACCATACCCGCGGAATCCTTGTCACGCTCTCAGCCGTTGCACTCGGAGCCGTCGTGGTAGAAAAACACTTCACGCTTGACAAGAACGCACCCGGTCCAGATCACAACTTGAGCATGGATCCGGACGATCTCAAACAACTGATAAGAAGCGTGCGGGAGATGGAATCGAGCCTGGGCGACGGCAGAAAAAGGCCTTCAGATGCGGAACAGAGCGCAAGGGTGCTGGCCCGGCGCAGCATCGTGGCCGCCGTGGATATCCCAAGGCATGAGACCATCCTTCCGCACATGCTTACATACAAACGCCCCGCGAGCGGACTCGAGCCCCGATATGCCGAACAGGTGATCGGAATGAGCGCCGGGCGGGACATCGCAAAAGACACCGCCATCCGCTGGGAAGACCTGATTCCCGCTCCACCCGATTCACAGGATAAATGCAATGCGTGAAATCAACGTTCTTGTTACCGCAGCAAGCCGTCGCGTAGCTCTCATCCAGGGCTTCCGCCAGGCGCTGAAACGCCTTGGTCTGAAGGGAAGTGTCATTACCACCGACGTGAGCAGACTGAGCCCGGGCCTTTACTTCGGATCCAAGCACTACATAGTTCCGCTTACCACCGATCCAGGGTACATCCCGATAATCAAATCAATATGCTTCAAAGAACGGATTCACCTGCTCATTCCGACAATCGATGACGAACTCCCCCTGTTTGGAAGATACACCGAAGAGTTTCTCGCCACGGGTATCCGGGTCGCTGTCTCGAGCGAGAACACAAACCTGATATGCAACGACAAGTACCAGACCGCCCGCTTTTTCGCTGCACGGAACCTGCCGTTTGCCCGCACCTGGCTTCCAGAGGAGCTCGAAGGAAAGGGTTTCGACATTCCGCTCTTTTTGAAACCCAGACGCGGCCGCGGAAGTGTTGGAGCTTTTCCCATAAAGAACGAAAGAGAACTCCGCTTCTTCCTGGACTATGTGCCTGATTGCATTGTCCAGGAATATCTGCACGGAAGAGAGTACACGATAGATGTGCTGGCTGATTTCGACGGCACCATCATCAGTGTCGTACCCAGGGAGCGTATAGTGGTCCGCTCCGGCGTGACCGACAGGGGGCAGACGGTTAATCATCCGGGCATGATTGACCTCGCGATTCGTGTGGCACAGGCGCTCGATATTCGCGGTCCCGCAAATATACAACTCAAACTCGACGGCGAAAAAGCAACGATTTTTGAGGTAAATCCCCGCTTCTCAGGGGGAATTCCTCTGACAATCGCCGCAGGCGCCGATTTCCCGGCATTGCTCATAGAGATGTCCTGCGGCCGTAAAGTCTCCCCGTGCATCGGAAAGTTCTCCGACAGACTCATAATGACGTGCTATGAATCCGCCGTCTTCCTCCCCGACGGTGAAGCCCGGGAAATGCACGAAGAGATGCTTGCCGGAAGGTAGCTCATGTTGAACCAGAACGACGCAGATCGGTGAAAGACAGATGAAGACAGTGATATTGGCTGGAGGCAAGGGAACCAGGCTGGCGCCGTATACCACGATTTTCCCGAAGCCGCTCGTTCCCATTGGAGACCGTCCCATTCTGGAGATCATTATCCGCCGGCTCGCGAGCCAGGGCCTCGGAGATATCATTCTTTCCGTCGGTTATCTTGGAGAACTGATCGAAGCATACTTCCAGAACGGGCACCGAAATATTCCCGGACTGAATCTTCAGTACTTTCGGGAAGCTGAGCCTCTCGGCACGGCAGGGTCGCTCGCCATGATCCCGGGACTTGACGAGACTTTCCTGGTGGTCAACGGGGACATCCTGACCACGATGGATTTTCAGGCCCTCATCCGGCATCACCGGAGCAGTGGTGCCGCGCTTACCGTGTCGATGCACAAGAAGGATGTGAAGATCGACCTGGGCGTCCTCAAGACTGATTCGCGCGGCGACCTGATCGCCTACGACGAGAAGCCTCTTTACCGTTTCAACGTGAGCATGGGCGCCTATGTGTATGAGCCCTGTGTGCTCAAATACATTCCCAAGGGCCGGTATTTCGATTTCCCCGACCTCGTGAAACTCCTGCTGGAGAGAGGGGAACGAGTATCCGGATTCGAATCAAAGGACTATTGGCTGGATATCGGAAGACGAGAGGATTATGAGCTTGCCCAGATTGAGTACGGTTCCAGGGCCGCCGAGTTCCGGATCGCCTGAATGGGTTGTGCCGCTGTCAGAGCTGAACTGCGGTGAAACCGAGATGCACGAGGTGATGCGGGTCCTGCGTTCGGGCTGGTGGACCTGCGGTCCCGAAACCGATGAGCTGGAGCGCGAGTTCGAGCGCCGTCTTGGCGTACGGCACGCCGTGGCGGTGTCCAGCGGAACCGCCGCGCTGCATCTCGCGTTTCGCGCTCTCGGGTTTTCGGATGGAGCGGAAGTCGTGACGCCGTCGTTTACCTTCGTCGCAGCGGCAAACACGTTGATGAACGCGGGCGCGGTTCCACGGTTCGCCGATGTTGAATCTATGGTTGCACCGGTTGTGTCCGCCGCCACGCTCGAGCGTGCCCTCACTCCCGAAACCCGCGGTATATGCGTGATGCACTACGGCGGTTATCCATGTGAAATGAATTCCATCATGGATTTGGCACGGCGCCGCAATCTCCGGGTTGTGGAAGACGCGGCTCACGCGCCCGGCGCATCGCTGAACGGGATCGCCTGCGGCAGATGGGGAGATGTCGGCTGTTTCAGCTTTTTCGGAAACAAGAATCTTACGTGTGCGGAGGGAGGACTCGTTGTCACTGAAGATGACGATCTTGCCGGGAAGATACGCCTGCTCCGTTCTCACGGCATGAGCTCACTGACCTGGGACCGCTTCCGCGGCCATTCCTTCTCCTACGATGTCACAGAGGCAGGTTTCAACTTCCGTATGGACGACGTGAGGGCCGCGCTGGCGCGCGTGCAGCTGGAGCAGCTGGACAGGTGGAACGATCTCCGGAAGGAACGCGTCGGATGGTACCGCGGGATGCTCGGCGCTGATCCCCGCTGGTCAATCGTTTTCGAGAAATACGAAGGATCGTCGGCGTTCCATCTCTTTGCTGTTGTTCTGGAGAAAGGTATTTCGAGAACCCATGTGATGCGTTACCTGAAGTCGAAAGGAATACAATCGAGCATCCATTATCCTCCGATACATCAGTTTTCATATTACGCCGCTCTTCCGCTTCCGAAGCGGCGGCTTCCTGTCACAGATTCGCTTGGAAGCCGCATTCTCACTCTGCCGCTCTTTCCTTCCATGACGTACGAGCAGGTAGCGCTCGTCTCCGGCGCTTTCCGTGAAGCGGTTGACGACGCCGGCACCTGCCGGCAGGAGGTCATCCATTGAGCACCATGGCATTTCTCCAGGCACGTATGGGGAGCACGCGGCTTCCCGGCAAGGTGTTGATGCCGATTCAGGGGCAGTCGATCCTGGAGCGCGCAATCAGACGGCTCAAGGCTTCACCGGCTGTCGACGAAGTCGTTGTCCTCACTTCCTGTCGTGACGTGGATGATGTGGTGGAAGCAGAAGCAGGAAGGCTCCGAGTCCCGGCTTATAGAGGGCCTGAACTGGACGTGCTGGCAAGGTTCTACGGAGCCGCCGTGCGGTTCCGGCCTGAGATAATAGTCCGGGCCACAGCCGACAATCCTCTGATCGACATCGGCTCGATCGCCCGAATCGTAACCGCACTTCGTTCTCGCCGCCTGGATTTATGCATGGAGAGCGGACTCCCCTATGGTGCAGCCACCGAGGCGGTGACCGCAGAGGCCCTCACACGTGCGCACCTTGAGTCACAAACGCCGCGTGACCGTGAACACGTGACCCTCTATATCAAAGAACATCCCGAATCATTCCGCGTCGGCTATTTAAGGGCACCGGAGCCGGTCCGTTTCCCTGACCTCAGAGTCACGGTCGATACCTGCGAAGATTTTTTATTCGTGCAAAATGTGATCTGCCGCCTGCCGGAGAACGATGCACCTCTCCCTCTCGACCTCTACATCCCGCATGCGCTGAACATAATGGATGAAAAGAGACCGTAAGGCATCGACCCTGTCGTGACGATATGGTCGAAGAATGCCAGAGGCGTGCGAAAATATGATTCTGCTCACGAAGCTGAACAAGGCTCCAATAGCCCTGAACTCCGATCTGATTCAGTATATCGAGGAGACTCCGGACACCGTCATTACCATGACAAACAATGACAAGATCGTCGTGCAGGAGTGCATGACGGATATCATTCAGAAGGTAGTGCAGTATCGTCGCCGAGTTTCCGGATTGATAGAAGCGGAATATGAGTGCCAGCTTAGACAAACCTAAAGGAACAGTCGATGTTGCATCGATTCTCGGCCTGATTCTGGCCGCCTTGGCCATTTTGGGCGGCCAGGCGCTGGAAGGCGGGAGTGTAGGCTCGATTCTGCAGCCGACGGCGGCGTTGATTGTGCTCGGAGGAACCTTCGGCGCATGTCTTCTGCAATTCCAGCTTTCGGCTGCATTGACAAGCCTGAAAGCCCTTCTGAAGGTTTTTCAGGAACCGGGCATCAATAACAGGGGTGTCATCCAGGAAATCATCCGGCTCGCCAACAAGGCCCGTAAGGAAGGAGTGATCTCACTCGAATCAGACGCCCAGAGGATATCTGATCCGTTTCTGAAGAAGGCCCTGACGATGGCCATGGACGGCGTCGAGCCCAAGGTTCTCAGAGAAACGATGGAGCTCGAGATCTCCAACCTGGAGGAAGAAGCTGAACAACCGATCAAGTTCTGGCAGGCGGCAGGCGGTTATTCGCCTACGATCGGGATTCTGGGCGCCGTGCTCGGCCTGATTCACGTGATGGAGAACCTTTCGGATCCCAGCAAGCTCGGACAAGGGATAGCCGTGGCTTTCGTCGCGACGATCTACGGAGTAGGATTCGCCAACCTGATCTACCTTCCGGCGGCGGGGAAGCTGAAACTCAAGGCGAAGGCCCGCATGGTGGCCAAGGAGATAATGCTTGTGGGAGTAATCTCCATCCTTGAAGGAGAGAATCCCAGGCTGATCGATGACAAGCTGAGAAGTTATCTGAGTCGCAAGGAGCAGGAAGAAATCGCGGAGAGCGAAGCATCAGGCCAGCGGAGAGCCGCCTAGAGGGGAATGCTGCCGACATGCGGGGACGCAGGAAACAGAAAGAAGAAGAGGAATCGAACTCCGAACGGTGGCTGGTCTCATATGCCGATTTCATCACTCTTCTGTTTGCGTTCTTCACCACCTTATACGCCATCTCGACAGTCGATGCACAGAAGATGGGGCAGATGGTCATGTCTATGCGCGCCTCGTTCGACAGCAGGCTGTTTGAATCAGGCAGCAGAACACTTGCTTTGGACAACGGTACGGGCGGGTTTGAGCCTTCCACACGTGAAATCCTGCAGAAGATCAACCTGAAGGGGACCCTCGGGACTCCGGTGCGGGTGGTGCTGAATGAGGAAAAGGACCTGCGCCAACTCGAGCAGACGCTTCGTGGACTTCTCCCGATGGAGTTCTCCAAGGGGAGAGTCCGGGTACACATCGAACCCCGGGGCCTTGTCATCAGCCTAGGCGAGAAGGGGCTCTTCGATTCGGGTTCCGATGAAATCAAACCGGAGGGACGGGCGCTGCTCGACACCATCGCCTCCACTCTCGCCTCCATCGGAAATCACATCCGCGTCGAGGGGCACACAGACAACGTTCCGATCCGGAATACGAGATTTCCCTCCAACTGGGAACTCTCGACCTGCAGAGCGACAATGGTCAACCGTTACCTGATTACGAAATTCGGACTGAAGCCGGAACTGCTTTCTGCTGCGGGATATGCCGAATACCGGCCGGCGGCGACCAACGACACCGAAGAGGGAAGGGCCCGTAACCGGCGCGTTGACATAGTGGTGCTCAATCCTGCGGTCGCCGAGGCCGAACCGCAAAGCCTGCCCCGGCAATAGCCTGTCTTCATCTTTCCCATACGTAGGCACCGAAATCCTTAAGATGCCGGAATCCTACTCTCTGATACCAGCTGTATGCGCGCGTATTTCCCTTCGTTACGGTCAAAGCGACGCTGTGGAATCCGAGTTTCCTGAGCCTGGAGAGGGTATTGTCCATGAGCGTATTGCCCACCCCGAGACCCTGGTGCAGCGGATGTACCGCAATCTGCGGGATCATTGCGGCGCCCTCGGAAATACGGGAACAGAGAATGAGTCCGATCGTGCGACCTTGCGCATCGAGCGCCATGAAAGAGGCCTCCTGCATCAAAACGCCGCATCCGGGGTTTTCCACCAGGCTCCGCAGGTAGCTCTCACATCCTGCAAGCGTGCGGTAATCTTCGCATATCTGTGCATCGCTCTGACCGCGGTAACTGAGCATATTCATCTCGGCCGCGCTGTCAAGATAAAGCGAGCTCCATGGAATGATCTTTCCGGCCCGGAGCCTGCCGGGGGCGGCTGTAAAGGATTTCAGGTCCAGCCGCAGATAGCTCCGTTCATGAAAGGTGAAACCGTTGCGCATGAAGGGAGAAGTGAGGTCCTGGCTGTGAAACGGCATGATCTGCGCTTCAATCCGGTTGACCTTCTCCTTTTCTTTGAGACTGGTTGCCGCAAGACGCACAAGCTGATCGACGGTTTCCTGTGATCTGCCGCTGGCGGAGGCGTAAAGCGAACCTATGATTCCTTTCGCCTGGTTTACGAGGAAGTAGGTGTATCCCACCGCATTCCCGTCTTTGAACGCGACGTAACCGGGGAGCAGTTTCTGTCTGGCGAAAGAGAGAAGTATCTCCCGGATTCCCGAGTAATCCCATTCGAGATCGGCCAACCATGCTCTTTCTTCTTCGAGCATCAAAGGGAGAAGAAGCGCGTTGTCGACGTAACTTATAGGAATGCAGTTGAAGTCGGACATATCAGATCAAAGCAACCCTGGGTCTTGTGCGATTTGTTGACCGAGTCGTGAATGGCCTTCCAGCGCCCGACCGGTATGTTCAGGAACGCTTCCGTGACCTTCGGATCGAATTGAGTGCCTGAACAGGACCGTATTTCCTCAAACGCCGCTTCGAACGACAAGGCCTGCCGGTACGGACGGTCGCTCGTCATTGCATCCATCGTGTCAACGACGGCGAAAATCCTTGCTCCCAGAGGAATTTCGGTGCCGGCAAGACCATTCGGATATCCGCGTCCATCCCAGCGTTCCTGGTGGCACAGCACGATTTCGGCTGCGGGAGCCAGAAACTCGATGCTTCTCAGGATGTTGTACCCGATCTGCGGATGCTTTCTCATCTCGGTCCATTCCTCCTCATTCAGCTTGCCGGGTTTGAGGAGAATGGAGTCTTTGACCCCGATTTTGCCCACGTCGTGAAGCAGGGCGCCGCGTCCGGTCTGAATCAGATCGTCATATTTCAGTCCGAGCGCCTCGGCCAGAGTGAGCGTGTATTCCCTCACCCGCTGGGAGTGAGCCAGGGTTTCGTGCTCCCGTGCATCCAGCGCCGTTACCAGGGCCTCCAGAGTGATCTTGTAGCTTTCTTCGACGTCACGCAATGCCTCATTCAACTCGAACGTGCGTTCGCGGATCTTTCGCTTGAGTTCTTCCCGGTAGAAACGGTTCCTTATCGCGAGGCGTCGCTGTTCAAGGGCCCGGTCGACCGCCCTCCGGACCGCCGGCAGCTCAAAGGGCTTGGTAATGAAATCGCAGGCGCCGATGCGCAGTGAATCGACCGCGGTGTTGATGTCCATGAGCCCCGTGATCATGATGAATGCAGTCTCCGGATCCTTGCGCTTCACGAGCCGAAGCAGTTCCATCCCCGACATGCCCGGCATCATAACATCACTTATGACCAGCGAGAAACGCTCCTGCTCCATTTTGTTGAGAGCGTCCAGTGCGTTGGGTGAGCCGACGCACTGCGGGCCTTCGCTGTTCAGATGGTTGAGCAGAACTGAGCGGACGCTTTCCTCGTCGTCGACAATGAGTATTTTTTCGTGCACGAGCTGTCGGTTCATTTGATTTCAGCAGTCTTGTGCGACTCGAGGATCCGCTTCTGTTTGTCGGATAATTCCCTGAGGGTGCGCAGGTGCTGCTCCTGCATCAGGTCCTGAACCGTTCGGACAGGCGATCCGTTGAGCGGAGGAGATATCTCTGACTTATTCGAAGCAAGTATCCGGCCGTTGCAGAAAACCTGTGTCACGATGTGGGGCTTTGGAAACCCGATCTTCTCTGTCTGGATGTGCAGTAGTTTGCCCATGAATTCAACGTTGTCGTTGAGGCCCGTGACAGTACCGTCGGCAGCATCTGCTTTCCTGTTTTCGGTCATACGCTTACACTTCGCCTCTAAAAAGGGGGGGACATAATTCATATCGACGGAAAACGTGTGAAGCTTTACCTGTGAGAGGAGGGGCCGCAGGAGCGATAATCCATGGCGCTCAGATCTTTACGTATGTGGCCGGTTCAACATAACGGAAGCCGGCCGAACTGGCTACCAGGCTTTCCGAGTGGCCGACGAAAAGATGTCCCCCCGGTGCGAGGATGTCCCAGAAGCGTCGGACAAGTTTCTGCTGGGTATAGTTGTCGAAATAGATCATCACGTTCCTGCAGAAGATCAGGTCAAACGGTCCTTTCATCGGCCAGTCGGCCATCAGGTTAAGGCGGGCGAAGCGTATCATCCTTTTTATGGATTCGTCGACGCGATAGAGCTGGTTTGAGCCTGAAGAAACGGGGGTAAAGTACTTCACGAAGCAGTTCGGCGGAATTTCCGCGAGACTCTGCCTGTCATACTCCGCGGCGCGTGCTTTGGCAAGCATTGTGTCGGAGATGTCGGTGGCCAGGATCTTTAATCTGGTCGGATCGACAGTCGGCAGTTCCTCTTTCAGAAGCATCGCTATCGAGTACGGTTCCTCGCCGGAGGAGCAACCGGCGCTCCACAGGCGCATCCCTTTACCCGAATTCCTCACTTCCGGAAGGATGCGGGTGCGCATGTAATTGAAATGCTTGTTTTCCCGAAAGAAGGAAGTCTTGTTTGTGGTCAGACAGTCAATCATCGTCCGGAGTTCCTGGGCCGTCTTGTCGTCGAAGACGTGTTTCAGGTAGTCCCGGAAGTTGTGGAGATCGAGGGCTCGCAGGCGCTTCAGAAGCCTCGACCTGACTAGTTCTTCCTTCCCCGGCTGCAGGCAGATGCCGGAAAACTGGTAGAGGACGCGGCTGATTTTCTGGAAATCGGCCCGGCTGAGCCGTATCTGTGAAAAATCGTCCTTCTGAACGCGAGAGGCCGGCTCCGGATGCACGATAAAGGATGCTCCCACCATCACGATGACTCCGGCTAGCCGGCTGCGGCTTCCACAGCACCGTGTTCTGTAAGCCGCTGCAACTGGACGATCTGATCTGCCGAGAGAACCAGATCTATGTTCAGAAGGATCTTTACCTTCGACTGAGACTTGCCGATTCCGAGAATATAGTCAGTATTGACGTCTTTTCCGAACGATGGAGGAGGTTCGATGTCTTCGCTTGCGATACTGAGCACCTCAGAGACCCGGTCGACGACGATCCCGACCTCTACGTTCTGCACATTGACCACAATGATGCAGGTCTCCGAAGTCCGCTCCCTCGCGTCCATCCCGAACTTGCGCCGCAGGTCCACTATGGGAATGATTTTTCCTCTAAGGTTGATGATGCCGCAGATGTGGTCGGGCGTGCCGGGGACGCTGGTGATCGGCATCATCCCGATGATCTCGTGTACGTTCAGAATCTCGATTCCGTATTCTTCCCCCGCAAGGAAGAAAGTCAGAAACTTGCCTCCTGCCGTCCGCGAGTGTTCCTGGGGGGGCGGGTCGTGTCGTTTATCTGCCCCGTTAGTCATGGCTTCAACTCCTTTCGGCATCCTGTTCGGTTAGAAATCCTTGAGTATGTCCATTTCACTGTCGAGATTGAACTTCGGAAGTACATCCCGGCCGTTGGGATTCCATCCTCCATCGCTGAAGGTCGGCAGAGGCGTGTCATCCTGTTTGTGCTTTACCTGACGTTGACGTTTTCCCGGCAAGGCGGCTTTCGAGCCTGTCTGGTGGCTTCCCAGCTGGAATGCATCCACCATCTTCTGCATCTTGTGAGCAAGGTTGTCGAGTTCGAGCGCCGACGCGGCTGATTCTTCTGAATTGGCGGCGTTCTGTTGCGTCATTTCGCTCATCTGCTGAACAGCGGTGGTGATCTGGTCGATCCCCTGGCTCTGCTGATCGGAAGCCGAAGCGATTTCGGCCATCACTTCGCTAACCTTGTTCACCTGTTCGTTGATCTCTCTGAGATTGGTCAGCACTTCCTGGTTGATCGAGACTCCTCCTTCTGCATTCTTGACTGATTCCTCGATCAGATTCGATGTGTTCTTTGCCGCCTCGGCACTGCGCATCGCAAGGTTGCGCACTTCTTCGGCAACCACCGCGAATCCCTTGCCTGCGTCTCCTGCGCGGGCGGCTTCAACTGCCGCATTGAGTGCCAGAAGGTTGGTCTGGAACGCGATCTCGTCGATGGTTTTGACGATCTTCGCGGTGGAGTCGGAAGAAGCCTTTATCAGGTTGATCGCCTCGGAGAGCCGCTGCATGCTGTCGACACCCTTGGCTGCAGTCGCTCGCGCACCTTCGGACATGCTTCGTGCCTCCTTGGCGTTGCTGGCATTCTGCTTGGTCATGGATGCCATTTCCTGCAGGCTGCTGGACACTTCTTCAAGCGAACTTGCCTGCGCCGTGGCACTCGACGAAAGCGCCTGGCTGCTTCCGCTTATCTGACCCGAAACCGCCGTTACCTGCTGTGAAGCCGTCGCGACCTGCGCCATCGCCTGTGCGAGGTTGGCAGAGGCCGTATTCATCGCCTTCTTGATCTTTTCGAAATCTCCCTTGTAGTCGCCCGTTACACGCGCCGTCAGATCGTGTGCAGCAAGCCTTTCCAGTGCGGCCGCCAGTTCATTGATCGGGGCGACCACGGCTTCAAACGTTGTGTTCATGCCTTTAACCACGTCGGCGTATACGCCCTGGAACTTCGAAGCGTCGCCGCGTTGGCTGAGCTTTCCTTCCATTGCGAACGTCGTCATGTTCCGGGTTTCTTCGGCCAGATCGCGCAGCGTGTTGATGGTACGCTGAATGTTTTCAGACAGTACATCCTGCTCTGACTTGGGTGTGATGTTCACCGTCAGATCGTTGCGGCTCAATCCCTCTATCGCTCCCGAAAGATCCCTGATGTATTCGATAAGAGCATGGAATGAGCGGTACAGAGTGCCGACTTCGTCGCCGCGCTTCGGAATTTCAACCCTGTCGCGCAGGTCGCCGACCGCAACCCGCTCCGCGATTGCCGCAATATCCTTCAACGGCATTCCAATGGACCTTCCCAGGCAGACTGCAAAAACGACGGCAAGCAGCATGGTTCCGAGACTGACCCAGATAGTGAAGTAGGCGTAGAAGTTGGCGGTCTTCGTCACTTCCTGGATTCCGGTCTGAAAATCCGCGTCCTTCGAGTCGGTGTAGTGTCTCAACCGTTCTCCAAGCTGATTGCCGATCGTTCCGAAGTCCGTAAGGCTGTTATCGATCGACGAATTGTTGCCGCTGACGAGTGCGGAGACGATCTGTTTGCCGGTACGGACATAAGCCTCGTACTGAGATTCGAAATAGCCGATATCCTGGGCGTCATCCGGCGCCACCTCTTTCAGGTGTTGCACTGTCTTGATGAAATCCTGTCCGATTTCTTCCGCTTTCTGCAGCTTACTTGAATCTGAAAAACCGATCGCTTCCGTCAATGCCTCGGACAGCTTGGTGAAGGTCTCCACAAGAACAGAGCCGTCCTTGTACGCCATGTATGCATTTTCCTCGAGGCTGGTTGAGAGCGAATGGATGCGTGTGTTGGCCAGGTAATTCGATGCCGCCAGCACGAGAACAATCGCCAGTATGGCGGCAAAACTCGCAAACAGTTTGTGCTGGATCTGCAGGTTGCGGTATTTCAACATGTTTTTTTCACCTCACGTGTGACGAAGAAGCGTCCGGGAGTGTTGCCTTGAGCACGCCGGACCCGGCCGGCACTAATGCCAGTATGTGCTAAACACAAAGGAAGCCGGAGTCCGTTGCGCGTGCTCCGGTTCCTCGGTTAAGTACTTATATCGGCGCCGAGTGCTCAAACCTTAACGGGATACGATGCGCTTCTGCCGGATTATCAAATGATTATGTGAAGAAGCTCTAACGTCCGGTATAGAGCGTGGCGATATAGGTAGGCAGCCGGGAAAGGCTGATGCATGCCTGACATCAATTCTCCGAGGAGCGTTTATATATGAGTGCTGCAGTCGTAAATTTGAATTCAGTGACCATTCAGGAACTTGAATCGGGCTTGAAAAAAGCGCTGAAGGATATATCGGAGACAATGCTTCAATGCGAGTGCCGGATCGTACCGTACGATCGTATCGAAGTTATCCCGCCGGGTCTTTCCGCGATTGTAGGTTTTGGCGGAAAGATTTCCGGGTTCATCGCCACTCACATGTCTCCGAGGAGCGCCTGTACGCTTGCTGAATGTCTTCTCGGGATGAGCTTTGATGATGTCGATGATATTGTCGCTGACGCCATCGGCGAAATCGTCAATATGCTGGCAGGCGGTGTAAAAAAGCATATGAGTGAGAACGAGGACCTGTTCAAGATCTCTGTTCCATCAATCGTCTACGGGACCGATTACGCCACCCACGCTCCGAGGAATGCGGAAAAGGTGAGCATCGGAGTGCAGACCGGCACCTGTTCTTTCTCTGTTGAGATCTGCTTTGCCGCGAAGTAGGCGGCCCGAGGCCCGCTCCGGCCGATGCTGCCCCGTTACAGTGTGTAGTTTGATTGTTCAGTTGATGTTTGTGGCTGAAGCCGTGTCGGCGTAGAGAGCGATTTCCGCCTGTCCGCCATCGAAACTGACGATAGTCTGCGCGACCCGGGTAAACGATCCGTCGGGCTGCAACGATGCGGAGTCAGTCAGGAGTCTGGGCGCATCGAGATGGAAGACCAGGCGGGACCCGAAGACGGCCGGGAGAGTATTTCCGCAGATAACGTTGGCTATCTCGCAGAGCGAATCCTGGCCATAGTGACTTTCAGTAATATTTTCGTCGCCGAGCATGTTTATCGACAGCTGTCCCAGCAGGGCCGAGTCGACTGAGACCAGGAGGCAACCGGTGAAGGGACCGTGGAATGACACGACTGCAGCGGTGCGCTCGTTGGTGTGCTCGTTTCTGTTATCGGGGCTCGGCATAAGAAAGCAGAGCTCTTCAAAAATCAGGGCCGCCTTTTGATAGAGTATCGTCTCCGGCGAGTTCGTCATAGGAAACTCCTGTGAGCTGCAGGACCGCTTGTCGCAGAATCTCCGGGGCGAAAGGTTTATGCACGAATTCGACGTTCTTCTGTCGTATGGCTTCGATGCGTCCTGCGTTACTTTCGGTTGAAACCACGATGATCGGCAGGTCGGCTGTCGCCTGGCTGTTCCGCACCGAGTCGATCATCTGTTCTCCATTCATCACCGGCATGTTGATGTCGATCAATGCCAAATCGACCCAGTTCTTGTCGAGCAGATCAAGCCCCTCCTGACCGTTGGAAGCCTCATATATCTCTCCAAGA
>Ga0123335_1001376_pt1 | contig 39678 bp, 29 predicted proteins | sample BiotimSIPDNA_2_FD_89707 | JGI IMG/M metagenome (GOLD analysis project Ga0123335, IMG submission 89707) | Anaerobic biogas reactor microbial communites from Washington, USA - Biogas_R2 time_0 SIP DNA | ecosystem: Engineered > Bioreactor > Anaerobic > Unclassified | place: Washington, USA...
ACACCAATTCGATAAAAAGCATTTGTACACCATCGAGATACTGTATTAGCTGTATCTGCGGGTACATGGTGGCAGTTATGTACTAATAAATCATTTGCAAAGAAGTTATGATTATCTTCTACTCCAATATCATATACAAATGTTTGTTCATATTCTTCATCTGTCATATCAATGTATTCAATTTCTTCAATAATTCCAATAATCAAAGCATCATTTTTAATAATAACTTTTTGCCCTTTTATTAAATCTTTAACCATTGCATATTGGCCAAGGCTATCAACCCATATCTTATGATTATCAGTGCATTCTATAATTACAAGAGTTCCATTCTGAGTCCTTACTTTTAGTCTCATTAGTTTCTTACCATTCTGACTTAATGGGGTCTTAGAATGACTTATAATCTTTTTGATTTCTACTTCACCAGTTACATGATTATAAGACATAACGCCCATTTCAGATTTTTCTTCAACTAATTCACCTATTTTTCTATAGGATCCATCTTCCATAAGAACAAGAGTATCGTAAGTAAGACACTCATCATATAAAATCATCTTACTATCTTTTACATCATCCTCAGTCACTGATTGTAGTGAATAGACTGTAATATCTTCTCTTTGATTTATTCCACCACCAACTAAACCTACTGGAACACCCAAAAACTTTTCAAATTCCTCTTTAATTTGTGTACATAAGGATAATTTATCAGCAAATACAGAAACAGGTTTTACATTAAATTTAGCTATTAAAGCAGCCATCATAGCTGTTTTACCAGCGCCAGTTGCGGCTTGAATACATTCCCTTGGCCCAGCTCTATTAACTATTTCTTCTTGATATGGTCTCAATTTAAATGGAATACCAGGAGCAATTTCATCTACTAATTTAAAATTAGCATTAGGTGCATGTGCAACTCTTGTGTCTATAATTTCATATTCTTCATGACGTTCATCTAATATTTGTTTAATCCAATCTAAAAGTCCAGTATAAGTTTTCTTAGTCTTACGATTAAATAAATGGCGACGTTTTATATGTTCAGAACCAAACTCTTCTATTTGAAAAGATAATTCATTCCAAATAGCAAATTCAGTATCTTTATCTGCTCCTTCAATTCTTATATACACATTATCTATTATAATCTTAATCTTCTCCATCATCTTCTCCTAATATGCCATCTAAATTATCTCTTTTACCACGGAGATAATCAATTATATATTGAATTTCATTATAATTTTTAATTATTTTTCTTTCCCAAGGGTAGGATAAGATGTGTTCTAATGTATCAGCTAAATCCTCTTTTGAATATTCTCTCCATTCTTTTTGACCACGTGAAGACATTCTCGGTTTGGGGATTATATTTTTCTTTTCCCAAGAACGTATTGTTTGAGTTTCTTTTTTAACTATAGTTGCTAAATCACGAATATCAAAAGAATCTTTCTTTAATAAGTTTTCCTTCATTTTATCACTCCTATACAAATTAACTAACCATAATATAATACATATTTTTGCCCCGATTATTAACTAAATAATAATTAAATAAGGGTCTGGGGACATAAAAAAACTCCCTTTCCAGGGAGTTTTAATTTTTAATTATTCATATAAGAAGTAAGTTACTCTGCCATAAACAGCAGGATTCTTTGTCTTCAAATATCTGAGAGCATCATAAAGTTCCTTATCTGTTATATCAAAATGTTCCATGGTACCATACCAGCAATCTCCAGAATTGAGAACATATTCAGCAACCCTGAGGTATAAGGGCAATGAATTGTGTTTTCTTTCCTGACTATCAAGAACTTCATGGACTTGATTATATAATTTTCTGTCGATTTCCTTTAGAACTGCAACTCTACCAGCCAACATTTTTTTTGTAATACCAAATTTCTTACAAGTTTTTTCTCTTGTAGCTTGATTGTCAATAATAAATTGAACTGTTTCAACTATAACACTGTTCTTCATATAATTTTTATCCTCCTAGAATACATTTTTATATATTATATGTATTAGATAATTATTATTTAACAAAAATATGAAAAAAGGACTTTTAAAAGTCCTTTTATAACATTTCTTTTACTTTTTTAAAATATTCAACAAAGGCTTCTTCTAACCTTTCAATATCTTCTACTGAATTAATTGGAACTATAAAACCATTTTTTGTTGGTCCGCTATAGGCATCTGGTTTATCTGCTTTAGGAAGACTAAACATTCTAACATTTAATTGCATTGTTCCCTTTGTTTTATGTTCTTCAAGTGTAAATCTCCACTCCTTATTGCCTTCAACAGGTAAAGTTTGATTTACTAACTTACTATAATTATCTTCCCAATTTCCTGAACTTTTGGCCATCTATTTCACCTTCTTCATATATTGTTTTTAAATATTATACGAAAAAGCATCACAAATTTTAACCAGATAATTCAATCATAGTTGCAACCATCGTTTCAAGAGTTAAAACTAACCCTAAATATTTCATTCTGTATTCATCTATTATATCATATGCATTTGAATATGTAAATAAAAAGCCAACTATTTATGTTGGCTTTTTGCTTCTGATATAACAATTTTATCTGTTATCCTCACTATTTCATCTCTTAATTCAGGGTGAAGTCTTGCTAATCCCTTTACATAACCATTAAGTTGTTCAAGATATTTAACATTAAATCTATCTTTAATTTGTTGTATTGATACATCTTCATTTTTTACAAACTCATATAATTGATAACCTATTGAATTCCTTACTTTTTTCATTGTATAACCCCCTTTATACAATGATTATATTATATAGGAAATATTATGTAAATAAAAAACCAGCTTATTCAGCTGGTTTAGACACTAATTTTAATACACTTGGTTTTATATCTGTGAAAGCATTGATCCCATTATCTATAAAAACATTACCATTTGGAAGTATCTCCATTACCTCATATACTGAATTATCATATGGATGACGTTTCCATTGTACTTGATCTCCAACTTGTAATTGTACATTTATAGCTTTTATTAATTTTACAGCGGCGACTTTCTTATTATTAAGAAAATCTTCAAACGAGTTATATTCGGATAAATATTTATCACAATCAGATAAACCCATTACCGTTAACGATACATTTAAACTTCCAATTTGAGATAAAAAATCTAGGTTATCACTAATAATTTTTTTAAATTCTTCTAACATCATTTTATTACCATGACCGGATTCATAAAACATCCAACCTTCGCCATAATAAGCGAATCTAAAATAATTGGTTGGTATTTGATTATTCATATATTTATTAATAGAAAAATGTTCAATTTCACCTATCCAAATATATTTATCTCCACTTCTATCTATAACGCCACGAATAGAATTATAAGGGTCAAGTTCCCTTACTGCTTCTATTTCAGAGGCAGTGGGATTTTTAAAAACTTCAACATAATTATTACCGTAATTAAATCCGTCATAAATTTCAGCTTTTCTAATTAATCTTTTCATATATCCACCTCACCTAAAATCTAACTGTAGTTGGTATTCCTTGGATTCTAAATAAATCACCATAAGTAGGTTTTAATTCATTAACATTAGTTGGTGTAGTAACAAGATTTCCTACAACAAATAAGAGTAATTCGCCATCTTCATCCATAACTAAACATGCCATTCCTAAATATTTAGTAATTTCAGCTGCACTATCTGGTAAGTATATACTAAAATCTTTATCTTTTATCACAAGCTCTCCATCTTGGAACCCTTTTGCATTCTTAGAAACAGTAAAATCTGTTTCTAAAGAAAATGTTGCATTATCTAAACTACCATTTTTATTTGCAAAGAATACATCATTAACAAATGCAAGCTGTTTATTTATGTTAGGATTATTAATAAATGTATTTGATGCATAATGGAATGCTACAGACTGTCCATTAACTGTATAAGCATATGCCATTCCACCTGGTAGTCTGTTAACAATATTATTCAGTGAATAAATATTTCCTTTATCGACATTATAATTTATATTTCCACTACTTAATGTTGTTATAAAATACTTCCAATCACTCAGTCTTCTAAGCTTCTTAGGCTCATTAGAAAGGATTCCTTGATAAGGAATATGATTATACCATATTGACAAGTTAATATATTCTGGTGGCTGGTATGATACTAAAACAGGTATTTGTATCACTTCGCCATCCTTAGGTTTTTGATTTAATTTAACCCTTAAAAATGGTGTGCCAAAACTATCATTAACTTGATCTAGTTCATATGTTGCTAATTCATAACCAATTAAATATTTTATATTTGGATCATTTAAATCTGTTTGATATACTGGCAAAAACATATCATTACTTGTACCATTATTTCGAAAGTATACCTTATGTTTTGTTTGAGATCCATCAGTTGTATTATCAGTAAATGTTAGAGTAGCTTTAACTATTCCACCATTTGTTATATTATTATCATAACACGGTAAAACATAAGTATCATCAATTCCATTAGCTGTAAATTCAATAATCTTAGTTGTATGAATATTACTTACTAATGTCTTACTTTGAGTTTCATAGTCAAAAGTTATACCACCTAAAGCCAATTTAAATTGGATAATATCTCCCTCAAGGACTCTATCTTGCAATTGAATATTAAAAGATATAGTATCACTATTTATTTTAGTACAACGTGTTAATTTTCTATTGGTTACTTCCATAATACCAATAACTTCATAACCATATAAATTCCTTGGAATATTGTATTCATTTGTTCCATTACCATTTAAATGGTAATGTAATAAACGAGCAAAACATTGTTCGTCACTTCTATTTGTAGGATAATCAAAAGCTGTATCATACGTCCCATTTATTAAACGAGGTTTAATAAATGATACCTGTCTTGGGTCACTAGAATCTTTCCTACAATAGGAAACCTCTGATAATGTTGTATTATTGTCATCATCCATTGTGACAATTCCAGCTGCAAGAATTTCATTAGGAAGGTCATATCCCCCATTACCTGGTGGAACAATTAAATTATACTGAATTACGATTTTTGTTACACTTTCAGTTGTTGAAAATGTTGCAATATCCGTATCTAAATCTACCCATATTCCGTCCACTTCATTCCCAATTGTATTGTAAACTTTAACTGGTTCCGAAACATCAATATCTTTTCCATAAGGAATTTTAAAAGTAAATGTAGTGACACCATCAACTGGTTCACCATCTGCTTCTATAATAGATGTTGTTGTTTGTATAGTACCATTATCACTGAAATTATTTAATGTTGAGTTAAATGATGGCAATAATAAACTATCACCATAAATTACATCTTGAGGTAATCCTGGCCAATATTCATTCATTTCATTTTCAAATACAGCATCATAGATTGTAATGTTTTCAATAACAAATCCTGCACTATTGAGTTCTTCAATATTACCAATTTGTAATAAATAATTACGTTCATCCAATAAATTTTCTTTATAAAAACCTGGACCAACTAATTTACCATTAACGTAAATATTTGATTCAAGTATTGACTCATCACTTGACCATGATAATCTAATATGATAAATATTTTTAGCCATTAATAATGTGTTTGATAAATCAACTTGAATACTATTTTTACTACTTGGATCTGTCGAACCAATAACATCAAAACATTGTGACCATAATAAATATTTACCTTTCTTTTCTAAAGTAAATACTGGATTTCCTACTAAATCTTTTATAATGAAAATTGTTTGATTAACATCTTCTTCTGGACCGTACCAATAAGGTTGAAAATAAAAATCCATAGTACCCCTATTGACATTCAAAACATCATATAAAGAATATGTGACTTGATTTGTTCCATCTAAATACAAACCATATCCATTTAAAGAATCTTTATATATAATATTACCAGTTGTGGTATAATTTGGTGAAGATTGTCCACGTACAAATGAATCTAATGCTCCATTAAATTTAGTGTTAAATTTAACCATAGAATTAGTAGTAAAATCAATATCCTTCACACCAAATTGCACACGTCTCATTTTGTTCTTAGCCTTTGTTTGTAAATCACCAGAGAATAAATCTTTAGTTGCTTTATCAAGATAATAATGTTGTTTAAATTCTTTTATATTTATAGTTCTTCTTAAGTCTAAAATATCCCTTTCATCTATAACATCATAGTATAATTTATCAGGTCTAATATTATTTGCTAGGTCACCTATTATTGCAGAATTATTATTCTGAATATCATTCACGTTTTTCAGTGATATTGCTCCATTAAAGTTTTCAATTGAATATTTATTACTGTTACGACGTGTCACTCTGAAAAGAGGTAAAGCAAAAATATACTTATCATATATAGATAATGAGTTTATGATTGTATCTGGTCTTCCAGCTATATAAAGATTAGGATCTTTGTAAAATTCACAATTCTTAAATGTTTCATTAGTTGCACTCATATATAATAATGAAGGATGCGGTGTTAATGAACCATTTGCTTTGGCCATAACATTAGAATAACTCATTGTATTAGTATAACCCAATCCATCAGGATATAAATTAAAATTTATACCTTTAGCAACTTTGATATCCCAACACATTGCAATACGTCTTGAAGTTTCCGCATTCACCCTAGGATCAATCATTTGATAACCTATGTAATTACCCTTACTATATCCAAATTCCCTTACATTATCATTAGATGTTAAATTCTGAAACCATACTTCAAGATATACTAAATCTTCTCTATAAACCTCTGATGGCGCTTGTCCCAAATCAACTAATACATAATTATTATATTTATCATAAATGAAATTACCTTCTAATGTCAATTCATAACCATTAATAATTGTTCTACTTGGAGCTATTGCTATATGATTGAATTTAGTTATACCATTTTCAATTGGATTATATAAAATTGAAGAGCCATCAAATTCTTTCTCTACCAATTCTATAAAACCACTTGGAACCAATCTACGAGTTAATGACGTACGTGCTTTCTCTTGTAGAATTTGTACTTCATTTAATTCTGTTTCAAGCACAGGTATATCATGCCCAAATTTTACACGCGTAAAATTAGCCTCAGGTTTATAATTAGAGTCATATTTAAATTTTTGCTCATTTGAACCCATACATTTTCTCTCCTTTTGCCCAAATTTGCGTAATATTCTACTATTCTAATATCACCAAAACGTTTAATTATTTTAGAGAAAAAAAAGAAACAAGAAAACTTGTTTCTATTTATCAATTTTAAAATCTTCTTCTATCTTAGATTTTGGTAATGAATTCATCATCTTAATTTGATTTCCTATAATAACTTTTTGATTCTCTTCAACCTTTGTTAAACGTCTCATAATTTCTTCTTGAACTAACTCATTTTTTAAATTTAGTTTATAATCCATTTCAGCCATTATACTATCTTTTTTTGCTTGACGACCTTGACTCATCATAATTAATGGTGTTTGTATAGCAGTCATAATTCCCATAACTAAATTTAAAAATACAAATGGATAGGGATCAAAGGGAATAAAAAAGAAACATAAATTAATTACAATCCATATTATAATAAAAATGATATATAAAATAATAAATGTCCAACTGCCATTAAATCTTGCAACCCTATCTGCTATTTTATCACTAAACTTATCTGCCTCTTGTTGCAATTTATTTACATTCTTTGATTGTCTAGTACTTACTAATAAGTCTATATCATTCTCATCGACTGCTTTTTTAAATAAATCCATAATACCACCTCAAATATTTAAGATTTCATTTAAGTAATAAAAAGAGAAGACCAGTTTATAACTAATCTTTTATTTAACGCCAAATTATATCTGTCTTATCCCAACCTTCTTCTATTGTCGGATATTCTAATACTTCCATATTCTCATCATATCCAATTGAGGTATAATCTTCTTTCTTAACCATTATACAAATTATATTCTTTTCAACATTAAATTTCTTTAGTTCATCTAAATACATTTCCCGGCGACAAGCTCTTAAAAGAGTGTGTTCAACAATAATATCAGTTTTTCCCTCAATTAAATACTTTTTCATATCTTCTAATAAATCTAAGTAACTTTGCATTATTTGATCTACAGTGGGGAATTCCCAATCTTTCCATATCTTCTTTTGATAATCCAATACATCCAACACAACATAATCTGGAAAGTTCTTTTTTATATATGTACTTTTACCAGCATTTGGTATTCCCATCACAAATGTTACCTTTTGCATTTTGATCACCCCTATAATTATTTTTAGAAAAAAATCTCTGTCATATTCAGCTTTAAGTCTATCTTTAAATTCCCTTATAAAATCTTCAGATAATTTTTGGTTTTCAAAAAGAAAATACCAAAATATTTTATCTTCAAATTCCCTTATAAAATTTTCACTATAGTGTGTTAACATTCTCATCAGTTGAAACAGCATATACACCCCCACCAATCAATATGGGTTATTCTATATCCAACATACCAGGCAGAGGTATTACAAGCAAAACGCCCATCAATTATGTCACCCTTCTCTAAAATTTTTCTCAATCTTATGTAAGGAATACTAATTGTTGCTTCTTTATGTCCACATGATACTAAGGTATCTTTCTTTTTCATAACATTATCCACTCCTATTTCTGATAAGTAATATTATTATATCATTTTACTCTCCAAATGTAAATATAATTTTAACAAATAAAAAACTGTTTACTTTTTTGTAAACAGTTTTAATTTTAATAAATCTTGTAATCATTTATTAGTCATTATTAGAATGTTAATTTCCAGCTGATGGTGAGGCGGCTGTCCGAGGGTTTATTCCACACGGGAAATGTTTTATAGTTGAACATATAGCCTGTATCTTTTCCAGCATTTTCCCAGTCTGCAGCATTCCCACCGAATAATCCCATTTCAGTTAAAGGTCCAACAGCTTCTGATTCATAGAAAGTAGTGACTAATTTTAGGATATTTGTTGGGTTTGCAGAATCTGAACCATCTGGATTAACAAAACTCCAGCTTGTAAAAGCTTTTCTAAATATTTCACCCTGAAGTTTAACTGTTGTTAATTCTTCAGCAGGTGGTTCTTGTAGATCCCATAATGAAGTATTTACTTTATTATTAATTGGATCATAAGGGATTGCTGGGTTTTGAAGTATACCAACACCTACGGCTAAAAATTGAAGTCCATCTCCTAAAAATGTACCATCATTTGCACCATCACCAACCGTACCAGTAGCTGATCCTGGAGCCAATCTACATGCCATTAATACAGATGCTTTATCAACAATTAAATTTTGAATTTCTTTTTTAGCTATAACTTCTCCATCTTTTATACTATCGGTTTTAGGGTCATACTCTCCGCCTTTATGTAGAATCATCCCAATTTGTCCGCTAGTTGGTTTTTTAATTTTATAATTCTCTGAACCGTTCATACCAATGCCTCCAATTTCATAAATTTTGTAATTTACGTATTTTTAATATAAATCATATTAAAAGTTATTTTAGAATTTAAAAAGTTTTTATGCTGGTTCTTCATTAACTTCTTTAAACACTAAAACCTGTGCTATTGTACTTCCATCATCGCTTGAACCAGTATTATATACAGTCAATGTATTAAGTGATTTACTAATAGTTACATCACCAATTGTTCCACTATTTGTTGGGATATTTGAAGGTCCTATATAAGCCTTAAAATCCTCACCGTATAAACCAGTAATAGTTGTAGTTCCACCATAAGCTATTGATGTTAATTCTATGTTTCTTAATTGTGTTGTGTCTATTACAATCCAATCAAATATTGTATTTGCATGGCCAGTATTATATACTGTAAAACCAGTCGCGTCTTTTGAATAATATATTTCCCCTATTGTTCCATAAACATTACTTGTAGGTGTAATGAAAAGAAAATCTGTAGGATTAAGAACATGTGTAATTTTTTTACCAGTCATACCATTAAATGTGTCTGAACCAACAATAACTGTATTTCCATTGTTTTTAACTACAGCAGAATTTACTTTAATTCCACCATAACCTGAGTTCTTAAATAATGCAGCACTGTCTGCTTTTTCTACCCAAACATCTCCGAGTTTTCCAGATGGGGATGCCTCAGTAACATATAATAAACTATAATTTGTATATCCAGCAAATTGTGAAAAAATTGTTGAACCAGTACAATTAAGTGTACCATCTGTATTAATTTGTCCACCCATTGATAATATATCATGGAATGTTATATCAGTTCCATAATACATTAAATTAGTGAATGTTAAATCAATTCCTAATTTCTTCAATTCATTTTCAACTACAACTAATCTTTGATCAATATTATTCACTTTCGATAGTATATCATTAACACTATGGTTTACATTTACAAAATCTAATTGTAGGTTTGTAATCCTTTGTTCAGCATTATTTAAACGTGGACCTGCATCATTAACTTGGGTATTAATAAGATCTCCAACTTGTTGTTGAATTAAATTTATATCATCTTGTGTACTACCAATTTCATTTAAGATATTGGTGTTTGTTGTATCAACTAAAATTTTATATGTGTTAAATTCATCTTTAGAAACAAAAATATTATCCAATTGATTTTTTGCCATTATAGCTTTAGGACGAACATCGATAAATTGATCAGCATAAATTATATTAGCAAATTTACCATCTGGACGGGTTGTGATTGAATTATTATCAACATAATTTATTGAACCATTTGGATTATTTATTTCATCATAACCACTACTATTTATACGCTTAACAAAAAACAATGGTATTGCATAACTATAACCATCGATTGTTTTTAATTTTGTTGTATCAGAATCATCTCCAGTTCCTGATATAAATAAATTTTTATCTTTGTTATGTTTCCTATATGAAAGGTCTGTAACTTCATCTGCATTTGCACACAATGGATGAATAGACATATTTGAAACGCCTATTCCACTAGTAAATCCACTAGAATACATTTCATAGTCTACATTTTCAATTGTTCTAATATTCCATTGTAATTGAACTCTACGACTTGTTTCTACACCCATTCTAGGATCAATAATGTTATAAGTTAATGCATTATTTTTTAATCCACCGAATTTTTTGACAGCTTCATATTGCTTTATTTCATTAAACCAAAATTCAAGGAAAATGAAATCATATCTCCAACTTGAGGATGGAGGATCAGGTAATGTTATAATATTACCATTTAATGAATTATTGTTAATACAAGATAAATAGCCATTAAGGATTGCATCAAATCCACATAATAAGAAACTATTTAAATTATTATGTAGTAATTCTTTCATGCCACCTTCTATGTAATCAGGATTAAATCCATTTACCTGTAAGCAACCGCTATCACTCAACTTTCTAATAAGTTCAGCTCTAGCTTCATTTTGTATCCATTGAATTTCATTTAACTCATCTTCCATGAGGAAAGCATCTGTGCCGCCTTTTATAGATACAAATCCTAGCTCACGATTAAATTTTCCTTTAGCATCTCTAGAAAAACTAGGATTATATGACGCCATTCTTTTATACCTCCTTTGTTGCAAAGGGTCTTCATACTCTCACATTCTACTATTGAAATAAAATATTCCCATCAATAAATAATAGTCAAACAAAAAAAAGGGTGAATTTACACCCTTGATTATGTTCTTAAATTATGAAGTTTGTATAACTTGTTTTGTTCCATTAACCATTTTAAATAACTCCATATAAAATTCATCTTCTTGCATTTTATCAAAATTTTCTGTAATATATGTTTCAACATTTGTTTCTTCTTGTCTTGTATCTCCTAATTGAGCAATATTTAATTTACTCTTATTGAGAATCATAAACGCTGTAGTACTGGCCAGATCTGATTGATTCCAATTTGAATCTTCAAGATATGGACTTCCTTCAAATTCAGGTACATCATTTGCACCAGTATAATTTTCATTTATATAATATTCAAAGAATTTTTCAAAGTACTCTTCTATTGAGGATTTAAAATCTTTACTATCACTATAATAAGTATACACATGTAATTCATCATTAACTTCCTCAACAACCTTCCAAATATCAGAATTACTAAACATGATTTCTGTTTTATATACGTCCATAATTGGGAAATTAGAAACTAATAATGATTGATCCCACAAATACAATATACTTATTACATCACCAGATCTCAATACTTCGGGATGGAATTTAATACCCATAACCTTATTTGGAGCGTAAAAACTTTTTATTTCTTCATAATTAAATGAAGGTTGTAAGACTCCATTAACAAATACTTTAGCTGTTGAAGTCTCATTACTACCAATTGATGTATAAAGGTCTCCACCTGGTAAATAATATTCATTCTGAACTGTTGTAGAAATTGTTTGTGTGATTTTTTTATGCATATGGTACCAACTATCTGTTAAAGTCCATGTTCTATATTGTTCCATAGTAAGTGATAATTCTACCTCTGGTACTTCATCTTTTTCATCTCTTTCATATTTATCACTTAAATCAGCTATATGTTCTTGTTCCACAGTAATTCCTTTTGTATTATAAATTTCAGAATCACTATCTATTAATTCTGACCATACATTATCCAAATATTCTGGTATAACTTCACAAACATCTACACCAAAATCATTTTCTTCTAGGAAATCTTCTGTATCAATTACTTCTGTTGAGAACATTTCTAATTCATAATCCAATGATTCAGACTTAAATGTATATTTCTCTTCTAAAAATCTTACTAATTCACTCCATAATTCATCCCTTAGTTTTGTTGTAGGACATAATCTGAATTGGTTTAATAAACTTAAATTGTTTCTGAAAGCAGTACTATAATCCAATCCAAATCTTGGTTCAATAAAATCTTGTTTGTAAGATAAATGTAGTTCATCATTAACATCATCATATTTTTCCTTATTAAATGATTCTATACTTATTGAATCTATAATTTCTGCCACTTCTTCATATTGTTCAGAACCATTGTATTCTAATAAATTAGTACTCTCATCAAATAAAATATATCTTGGTCCAATAAACAAACCACCATTTGTTAAGGAATTGTTTGTAGTAAATTTTTCATTGATTTCTGTGTTAGCGGTTTTAAACTGGCCATCATAATTAACACAACGCCAACCAAATGTTCCTTCAGTGTTAGATACATTAGCATGTATAGTGTTTTTATCTGATTTACTAAAATCTATCCCATACTTCTTTAAATATTGTTCGCGGTAATTTTCTTTACCTACCAATGTCACAATAACTAAATGAATTGTATGAGCTGGTTTAACTATATTAACAACATAATTAGCATCTTCATATATTGAACCTTGTTCTGCTTTTGCTTCTATCGGTTTTTCAATTTCAATTATAAAAGCATATTGTGGTTTTACATTCCCTAGAGCTCCTTTATCAATATGAATATAATTCTTATATAACTCATACATATTAACATCAAAATTTGTAAAAAGTTTAACGGCATCTATAACTGATTCTGGTGTTGGTCCATTTAATAAAGATTGTGTTACTCCCTTTACTAATCTTCGATATTTCTCATAATCCCAATCTGCTTTCTTACTTAAATTTACTAATGTACCAAAATTATTATATATTGCTTCTCCTTCAGCATCATCTAAGTACAGATTGTCTCCTATTTTCTCAATTTCTATTTTAGCATCAGCTAACTCTAATGCAAATGCACGCAGTAATTTATAATAATTGACATCTTTGACCTCTTTATTATAAGTATTTGGTAACACAGAAATCAGATGTTTTAATGTCTCTTCTGTATGCGTTAATTTATTCTCTATTTTTTGTTCTAATTCTGCAAGATTAACAATCGTTCTATTAACTGTTTGAAAAACAATTACAAAATGTATATTAGTATTACTATTAAAAACAATTTGTGTAGGATTAACAATTGCTCCATTATCTCCAGTTGCTACAATATATTGTCTTGCATAATGAGGTTGTAAAACAACTGATGTAGTTTCAAAATGCTTTGGCCAAATAATAGTTGCCGTTTTATCCTCAGTTGTATTCATTAATGTTATAATATCAACATCAGTGATATTATCAACTACTTGGTTTGAATCAACAGTTTTATTAAAATCCCTTAGGGCATTTAATAAGAATTTATACTCCTGAAGAGCAGGCTTCTTACTTTCCTCACCCATAAAGTATCTCATTAATCCTAAATGATATGTATCATTATCAATTTGAATGTTAGGATCAAAATATTCATCTATTAATTGAGTTTTGAATGGTATTATATTTTTTTTAACACAATTTAATATCTCACGCAATTCATAGTAACCTTGTTCATTTAAAGAGTTTGGATTACTTTCTGAAGCTGCACGTCCCTGGTAGGTAGAGAAAATTTGTAAACTCTTATTTATTTTATTCTTGAAATCCATGGTCAAATTATCGATTATTTGTGGAAAAGATTCATAACTTAATCTATTATCAATATTTTGACGCGCTTGAATTGTAAAGAAATCAACAAATGGTAAAAAACCTTTGTCTCCAATTTCATAATATTCAGTGTCTCCACTTTTATAGACATCACCTATAGCTGCCGATAACCAATCGGTTGGTTCTATTGGATTCCTATAAGCATAATCAATTAATCCTTCAAAAATGCCAGGGCCACCGATTTTTACACCAGAGTATCTCATTTTTATAATTGGATATATGTATTTCATAAATCTCACATAATTGTAAGGATTACATTTATAATTTCCTTGGTTGTCTTTTATTTCTGGTGTAATCATTACTTGCCAATATTGAACCCAATTATATTGTTCTACTAAAGATAGAAAATAATCAGCATATTGTTTCCAATTTGTATCAGTTATAAAAGTTGGAAAATCCACTTCTAATATTATGTTCAAACCGGTCTTTTCCAATAAATTTTTATACATAGAAATACGCTCACTAAAGGACCAAAGGTCCCCGTAAGCTCCATTATTATCTAATGTTAATTGTCCATCAATATTTAAATTTGGTTTTATTGAATCTATAATAAACTCAAACCCTAAATCTTGTGTAATATTAAATAAATCTGATAGACGAGTCTTTACCGCATCAACACCTGATAAGTTTTTATAATGCCAAGCACTACCTAATAGTGGTTCACCATTAGCTAATTGTGTGAGTCTTACCCCTGTTATCATAAAGGACAACACCTTCCTTTACTTTTATTTTATTGCATTACTTTTCCACACATTTACTACAATATTTTGTACTCTAAAATATTGATTATCATTGGCTGTTATTTTTGATTTTGCAGCATTAGGGATAATTCTAATTTCTGGTCTCATATCTCCATCTAATTCTACAGAATCTACTCCATCAATTTGTTTAGCAACTGAAATAATATCTGACAAATCAAACTCTCCACCTAGCTTCTTCAAAGTATCAATATAAGTTGTCACTCTGTTAATAATAGAAGTCCTTATTTTTTCAGGGTCTTCAGCACTAAAACAATATGCATTTAATATTACTTCTATTGGAAGTTGTTGAGCTTGTTTTACTAAAACATCGGCTGTTAAAACACGTTTAATCTCAATTCCTTCTTGTAAAGATCTTATAAGTTCATTTACATTGTATCTAATTTGTAATACGTGTCCTGAAGGTAATTTCGAATCTCCTCCTAATTTCCACATATCCTTTTTAATCCAACGTATGCTATCTTTAGCTTGAACACTATTACCTTTTTGTAAAATGTCATCTTTAACTAATTCAAAATCCGGTTTCTCATATACTCTCATGTATATTCTATCATTCTTCTTTACACATATAAGCTCATTTAAGATGTTACTCTTAATCATATATATTCTATTATCAGTATAAAGATTTGGGATGAAATAATCTTTAGCCATTTCATCTTCTGGAAACATATAGGTCCAATTTAACCCATAGTTAAAATTAGTCATTAATTCTAACCATTCATTCAATTCTCTATCTACTTCTGTTTTTGTAGGCATATCACTTGGAACCGATGTTAGATAATATAGATAGACTTCATCTTGAAATGTATCAGTAATACTGAAATCCCATAGAATATCTCTATAATATTTTTTACCATCAGTTGCTTCTCTTTTTTCTACTTCAAAATCTGCAGCATTAATTAAATACACCGGATTTACTGGATTTGAAGGGTCAACAACAGAAATATCTGTTATATTAATGACGGGTTTAACTGGCAATTCTATATCAGCAAAAGAATCAGGATTTAGAGGATCAACATAATAACTGGAAATTGGGAATTCATATGTTTCTTCATCTCTCTGCTCGCCACGGATGTATATATCTACCATTCCACCATCACCAGTAACATATTTACCTTGTGAGTCTACATCGCCACCATCACGGCGCATCATATAATCCCCAGCACCAACTACTCTAGCATCAGATACGCCATTTTGTTTTAGTATATAACTCAAATAGCCATTTTTAGTTCCTATATTTGCACCACTAATAGCTAAATTAATACGCAATGCTAAACTTGCATCATCTTCATAATCAGCCCCATCAGTAAATGCAAATGGATTTTTAACAAACGAAATTGCTGGATTAATATTATTAGTTTGTTGAACTAATTCTCCAGCTCCCACATTTGTTTGTGAACCAGTTATAACAGACATTGCTGCTAATTCAATAAAATAAAAGAATGGGTAATTTGCATCAACCGGAAGTAATTTTAATTTCTCTTTATTACCATAAAAACTATCAATCGTCTGAACTTGAATAGTTTGACGTGCAATTGTTGGTATTGTAGAAATAATAGTTCCTTTTGGAATTAATACTTCTTCAGGTAATGTGTCAATATCAACATTACTTATGTAAAACCTTATCTTTCCATATGAATTAGTAGATTGTTTACGTGTAATAAAGTAATTTGCAGCTAACTTATCTAAATCTTCGCCGGTTGATGTGAGAACTGATTGCTTTAATTCAATTAACTTCATTTCAGAATATAATCCACTAAATTCATCTGCAATTGGATTAATAATAACATCTCTTGTAAATGTTCCAGTTTTGGTATCAACTTCTGGCATAGTATCATGTATATTATTAATAATATTTTGTACTATTTGATTAAATGTTTTCTGTTGCATTATTCTTACCCCCTTATAATACTATTGATTGTGTCATAGTTTCACCGGCTGAATTACTAATTATTACTTCAATATAATAACCTGTCTTACCTAATGGTGTAACTTCAATATAATCTATATTATCTAATATCTCTTGTTCAGTCATATTACTCCACTTTTGATTTTCTGTTATTTGAATATTTTTTAACAAATCAAGTGCATTTCTTACTAATAATTCAACCTTGGTTTTATTTATACTTAAATTTTTAGTCCCAATAAAACTTGAATCTATTTCAGAACCCCACTCCGGATGGAATACATTACTATACTTTTTATCTACCATAATTTTTAAAACTTCTTGTTGAAGTTTAATACTCTCTGATGATAAAATAGCTTGGCCATTTATATCGAAGAATATGTCAACATAATATCCTTTACCATAACACCTTGGACATAGAGGACTTTCATAATATATTCCATCAACTATATGATTGCACGCACCAAAAAATTGTACATCTTTACTCATATCATCACCTAATTAATATAAATTATAGAACCCGTTATTGTATGTTCCCCACTTGAATTTGAAGTAATTGTCCCAGCATTTGTAGTTATACTTCCTGCACTATTCACTATTGAATTTGCAGTGTTTTTCATTGTCTCTGAAGCATTCAATTCTATATTACCAGCATTTATTCTAAAACTTCCTGTATTAATTACTATACTTTCTGGATTAACTTCTATTGTACTACTTATTGTAGTATCTTCATCATTATGTTCACCACTATCATCAGCGGAATTAAGGTTATTTGAACTTGTTTTCATTGTAATCCCTTCGGGTTTTACAACAAAGTTTGTTTTATATGTATTCTTATCTTCAGGATTTTCACCTTCAGCGGTTATTGTCAAATATCTATCATTAGCATTCATTCTCAACCACAAAGTACAATTAGCTTTATTTGTTTTTAGCTTTTCATAATCATCATTGTCAATTTTTCCTTCTTCAGCCCAAACTTTCATATCAAGTTTGTCACTTTGACGCCAATGAATATAATTATTGCCATAGCCTTTCATTGTAATCTCACCTGGTTTTAAAACAGGTTTACAAACAGCATAATGTGTTGGTACATATCCTAAAATAACAGGATGACCATGTTTTTTAAAACCAACAATAACCATAGAACCAACTGGTGGGATATAATTCATACCACAATAATTAGTACTATCTGCCCATATAAAAGGATGTGTTAATTGAACCATTTCACGACGAGAATTTATAATCCATTCGTCATAATCTCTATTTTCTGGTAATCCTTTAGCATATGCATTACTGCCAGTATTATTCTCATCTATATTTTCATGTTTATCAACATTTGAATCTTCATACTCTTTATTATGTTCCCATTTTCCAGCCATATTCTTATCACGAATTATTCCACCTGGCATATCAACCCATCTTAATGTTACATTTCCAGTATTAAGATTAATAACATCTTTAGGATCTAATGGATTGATTTTACTATATTGTGGGCGTTTGATTTCATGATTATCAATTATAGCTATACGCAAACGAACTTCTCCAAAACGATCTAACATTCCATCGTATGGAGTCCTATCACTTAATCTATTTCCTGTATTAACATGCTCTATGTATGAATTTTGTAAGGTATTTGTTTGAATTTGTTCCCTTACATTTGGTCTAATTATATTGTTGTTTTGCACAATTCAACACCCCTACCAAAAGAATAAAATAGAGGGATATTTTAATATCCCTCCTGTAAAATAATTATATCTTTTTATGCTATAAATATATCAAACATTCTTAGGTAATTTAATAATATCACCTGCTTGCCTTGTTTCATGAATATTAGGCGATACACCAATACCACCAAAATATTCTAAATTGAGTTTAACAATCCTAACAATCATATCATTTATTTTTGTTCCATCCATACTATCAACTTTCAAGATACCAGTTATAATTTTAGAGAGTGTATCACCAGGTTTTATTTCATATTTAATAGAAGATTCTACCTCAAATATCTCTTGAAAATTAAAATCTAGCATTACTTCAACATCATCAAAATAATATTTGTATAATGGCATAAATATATCAAATATTGATTCTTGTCCCATCATACGACCAGCTTTTAGTTGCAATGTCATGTAAGAGACATTCTTAATATCAATTGAACGTTCTATTCCAGTAATATAAAATACAGCCTGGGCACCGAAATTTGGAAATAATCCTGTTTCTTTGAAAGGATGTTCATCATACATATCAATTCTTATAGGATCACCAATTCTTATAGATGAATCTTCTATCATATTAACTGTTGCTGTATATCTATTTGCTAGTGATCTTTGAATCATTAAACTACCAAAAATTTCAGCTTCTCGGTTACTAGATATTAATGGTGTATTAATAACACCTGGGTGTGGTCTTAATCCAAATCTTACAATAGAATTATAATCTGGAACAACCCTTCTTATAGCCTGTGGAATATTTGAAAATTCGATTAATGGGGTGTCTATTTGAACTTCATACATGTTATATATTTCTCTATCAGTATCAGTTAATGTAAATGATATCAAATCTTCTGCTTTAATGATTGGTATCAACTTATCTGTTTGTTCTGTTAGTGTTTTGCCCTGCACCATTTTTATTTGTTTATTATTAAGTGTATTTTGTAATGATTGTTTATTATCAGATGATGCTTGTTTTAATGCCGCTTGTACTTCTTGAGGATTATTAGAAGCGGTCTTATAAATCTTCAAAACTTGTCCTACTTTAACTAAATTGGGATTGGACCCGATTACATTAATGTTGTCCTCATAAATTTGACGCCATTTGTTTCCATCACCTAGTATTTTCTGAGCTATTTTATAAAGACTATCACCAGATACAACTCTATATTCAATTGTAGTTGTTGTTTCTTTTACAACTTGTGGGGTTTCTACAATTTCTCCTGCGTCTACTGCAGCCTGTGCATCAGCTTGCACTTGTGTTATGTTTACTTTATTACCATTTTCATCAACATATTGCGGGCCTGTAGCATCTATTATAGCCTTATTATAATCATAACCCATATTATTATCTTTAAGATGATTAATACCTAAGGCATAGTTAGGTATTTTAAATACTAAATTACCTTCTTCATCGGCAAAAAATTCAATAAACAATTGTTCTGCAGCTTTTGTACAAACTTCAATACGCGATTTTGTTTCTGCATTTAAGAAATCTCCAGGTCCTTTTTGTCCTAATTTAGGTACAAAAGGTATTTTTGTAATCTTTTCTATTCGTTTTTGTAAATACTTTTCTGGAATACCAGCATCTAAAGCTAATCTATTAATGAATTTATAAGGTTCTAAACCAGCAAAAACATTTTGTAATGTAGTATATACTACATTATTTTCTACATTATTGCCATTTAAGAAATCATCATTAATTGCAAAACAACCAACCTCATCTTGTGGAAAATGCCAGCGTATATCTAATCCACCATTAGCAATAACACCTGGTAATTTAGATGGATTATTTACTACACGTGATAATTGCATGAGTTTTAGTTGATCACTTGCTTGAATATTTATAACTAAACCAGAACCTTGACCTGATTGATAAGTTTTACTTACAGTATCAATATATCCAAAAAATAATGGAAGAAATTCATAATCCCCATTTTGTTTCTTATATTTTTTATCCCTTGCTTTACCAAATACATATATTTCATCCATTGGTTCCCAGTCACATTTCTCTGCAAATCTCCAACCATATTTAGCTTCACGAGCTTTTAAGAGATTTTTAAAATCAATACCAGGGGCTCCTTTTAATGACCAACTTTCTTGACCAACTTTCCAATTATCATTTTCAGCCGAAGTATTACTATCTCCAACCCATCCTTTTAATAATCTTTGCCAACTTTCCCATCCATGTCGTTCTTGGTCCTCTTGTTCAGCACAAATTACTCGTTCTCCACCTTTAACAGAAATAGAACAAGTTGCTGGCCTACCATATACACTATGAGATGTTCTTATATTTACAAAATTATTTACTTGATAAACCCTTAAATATTTTTCTTCATCTTGTGCACTGATGGCATAATATAACTTCTTCCGAATAACAACAACATAATCCTGTTTAAAATTAACAGTTTTCATTTCTTTAGGATTAGTTTGTATGCCTTCTAATTTTTTTGTATTCTCATATTTAGTTCTGTCCGTCATTACAGAATCATCTATTTCTACAATATGAGAGCCACCCACGCTTTGTGATGTAGTTGTAATGGTCACTGTAGGAGTATCTGATGTTGGTGATTGTGTAGTAACAATCTTAGGTGGAGTTCCTGCTCTACCAGCAACTTGTAGTTTGAATACACGCCAATTGTCAGGATTATTTACAAACCATTTATGACAAACTTTTCCAGTTACATCATAATGTCTCCACAAATCTGTTGCTGGATTTAATCCATATTTCCTACATAAATTTGCACATAATTCTATTAATGTATTATATGTAGTTGTTGACATTGTACCATCATCTGTGATATGACAACATTCTATTCCGATTGTATAATCATTAGGTTTACCATTTAGTCTATCATATACTTCTTGTTTATAAGTCTTTGCGCCAGCATGGTATGCCACTTCTGTCTCAGGCATACACTGAATTACTTCCCCTTGTAGTCCAATTATATATTGTGAACTAGCATATCTGTTTGTCTGATTTTTAAGATTTTCAAAATAATTACGATTAGCTATCGCTGTACTATTTGTATTACCTACATAATGTACAACAATTCCTTTAACGGCTTTTAAATTACGGCCTGGTCTTGAATAAGAGTTTACAGTTAAAAAAGATTGAGTTATCTCCATAATAGAAAAACACCTCCCGTATTGTTTAATACAAGAAGTGTTTTAGTTTATATTTAGACTTTACCATATTATGCAGTTTTTTCACATCTAAATGGATTCTCTCCACTAGATAATTATTATTTAAGGGTAGTCTTAGATTGATAAACCTAAACTAGAAGCCCAATCTGGTGCAGTAATTCCAGAAGTGCTACTAATCTTACTTAACCAATCCGCTATCTGATTTTTCCTTTCATTACTTAATGGGCCATTGAGTAATTCTTTATCTAATACAGCTTTAATTCTGATATACTCTTTATTTACATGTTGTTTTACTCCTGGATTAGGAGGGGTCATTTTAGCTAATGCAAAATAATCTAGACGTTGTTGCCAAGAGAAGTTAGTTGAATTAATCATTGCATTATAATAATCCATTTTATCTGGGAAAGTAGATTGTGCCCATTCTGTTGCTAAAGGTTTCAATTGTTCTATCTTACGATTAATATCTGCTATTTGGTCATTGGTTAAAGCAAAATCAAATAGAGTGGCATCTAAACCAGAGTTCTTTACAGATTTATCAATAGTTATCATATCAATTAAACGTAATAACTCAGTATAAGCTTCAGCTTTTCTTGTCTTATAATATTCAGCATAACTTTGTTCAAGACTATCATTCGGTGCTGTATTTGCTGTAGATGAGAAATATTTTGCCATTGGAGAACCAACATCTGTCGGTCTCTTTCCAGTTGAACTCATTAATATTTGACGAACTACAGTAAATCTCATTTCATATTGAATCAACGGTGTTTCCGCTACACGATTATAAACAAATGAATCAAAATGTCCAATATAAACCCTATCTTCAAAATAAATAAATATCATTCTTGGACGATATTCATCAAATATTTCATCTGCAATATCTGTCCAACCAACGAATGAATCTTCTCTATCAACTTTCCAATTTTCATTTGATAAATGTATTTGTTGGATATATTCATTTAATTTGCTAGCTTGTGAATTTGCTATATCATAAGTTTTTACAATAATATCAGAACTTATATCCATAAGAGTATTCTCAACAATATTAAAACCTATACCAGTTAATCCACTATTATAATTGGAACTCTTTATAATTGCGTCTAAGGTCTTCTTATCTAAACTACCACTCAAATCAACATGTGGTAAAACCATCTCAAAAGCCATTAATATCTTTGTATTTATATCTAAATTCTTCAGGCAAACATTAGAAGCTATTTTTTGTTGTGCAGAATGATATAATGTTCCTAATTGTGGTGATGATGTTTTACTAGCTTCCTGTGCTATTTGGTTACTTATCTCTCTATATGCATCTTGGTACTTTGTTTGAGCCATAATGTTTTTAAGATTCTCTAAAACTTTCTGGACAATTTTATATTGTCCTTCTTCAGCTTTTATTTTTGCATTCTTAATTCTATCAGCTACACCTTCTAATGCAGTATCTATCACCATCTTATTAGGACTGGCAATTACTGTGTCTACTATATTAGACATATTATTAAAGTCAATGTTTTTATATGGTTGAGCTACACCATTATTAACTCTATTAAGATCTATATCACCATATTTTAACAAAGTACCAGAATTAAGGTATATCTTCTCTAATTGTTCAATACCTTTCATACCAGCTAAACCAACCGTTCCTGATAAGGACATTATTGGATTATCATCTCCCCAATGATGATAGAATATTCCACCTCTAGTATATGCTTTTCCTTTTACCTTTTGATGTTGAATACTCAAACGTTGAGGATTTATGTACATTTCAACAGACTCTATAAAAGATGTATCTGTACTTGTTGGTTTTCTTTTATAATATTCAATAACCATTGGTTTTCTTTGTTTCATTGCTGTATAATTATCAGCTATTTTTTGTGCTTCAGCTAAAGGTGAACTAGGATTAAAATACCTACTATTCATTTGCGATTGATGTTCTCTTGCACCTCTTGTAATATTATAATTTGTATCATTTAAGAATTGAGATGCTAGATTTTGATCAGTTATATTTGCTAATAAATTTAGCATATGCATTATGTATCACCTCCCCCTAATAAAATAGAGCCAACTGTAATTATAATTACAGTTGGCTCTGATTATTTTAATCGTATGCCTTTCGTTGATTATTATTTTGATTATCTATAGTTTTTCCTAATGATGTTGATAAAGCTTGGATGTCTCCAACAATTTCTTCAATAGAAGCTGTAATACCTTCTTCTTCGAGAACTCTCTTAAATTTCTCCGCTAAAGACTTTTCATCAATAGGTTTAGTGTAATTTGTAATGTTCATTGCAATAATCGCTTGTCTCTTATCTTCACTTGATGGTGTTGCACTACTAAGACTATCTCTTGAGGCTTTATAAATTGAATCTGTTCTGTAAATTGAACCACTTTGGTCAGGTGAGACATCAGCAGTAAAATCATCATAAAATGTTCCACCTGCAGCATTTCTACGTTGTGCATCTAATGAAGCTCTCCAACCTCGACTTATTGCTTGAGAATTTATTACAAATGATTCTTGAGAACCACCTGCTTTTTGTAAATCTTCCATCATTTTTAAATGATTTACTCTATCTCTTGAATCACCAGTAGAATATGAAGAACTACCAAAATCACCTGAAACTATACCATGAAGTAAAGTACCCCTTGCAAATGGAGTATTAACATTTTTCATTTGTTCACTGTATTCACCAGCTGATAAGCCAAATAAACTCTTCTGCATTTCGGCATTTATATCATTAATGTTACTTGTTCCTGCAGGAGCATCAAATGCAACCTCACTACCCATATCTAATCCTGTTCCGTTTAATACTGCATTTAATGAATTCTTATACCAAGCTTCATTTCCTGGTTTTTGTCTTACAGCATCTTTATATAAACCTTGTATTAATTGTTGGTCAGTTGCTTGGTTAGGATTTTTAACACTATTAAAAGCTTCCATAACCCCACCGGACCCGAGGTTAACTGCTAATTGCCAAATAACATTCTTTAATGCATCTGAACGCCCTGAAACATCAAATCCTTGATCTTTCATTTTCTCAACAGTTGGATCATAATAGCTTGATTGTATATAACCCTGTTGTAACTTACTAAATTCATCATTCATAGATAATGCTGTTGTCTTCCAAGTCTGTTTAAACTCATCACTATTTATTTCTTTGCCCTTAAACAAATTGTATATATCAGAATCATTTTGTTCAAGATATTTTAAGAATCCTGGCATAGAGTGTTTACCATGTATTTGATAAGCACCATATGAAAAATTATCACCATCTTTACTAACTGCACCAAAATTAACACCTGATTCCATTTTAGCAGATAAAGTACCATAACCAGTAGATGAAAATCCATATTGATCTAATGCTTTATCAACAGCTTTTTCAAATTCAGTAGTCCAAACTCCATTAGTGGCACCTTGATATAAACCATTGTTAGTTAGAACTTCTTGTAATGTTTTTACAATTTCTAATTGTACTTCAATCTGTTTCTTTCTAAAATCTTTTTCTTCTTGTTCATCCTGTTGAGCACGGTCTTTTTTAAGTAATGCTTCTAAGTTTGCAGGTAAAGCATATGTTTCAGTAAATTTTTGAGGTTTACCAAATGGATTAGTAAGATCATAATTACCAAAATCATAACGGGTCTCAGTATATGTTTCAACAGTAGCTTTTCCTTGCTTTTTAGATTTTTCTTCTGGACTCATAATCCAATCAGAAGGTGATTTAGTCCAATCTATTTTAGAAGCTTCACTTAATTGGTCTTTTGCCATTTTAGTATATTTTTGGAATTCTTCTTCTGTGAGCATTAATGGTTGTCCATCTTTACCTTGTATAATTCTAAAATTACCAGGTGTAGAGAAGATTTCATCTTTCTTCTTCTCTTGGTCATATTCCCATTTCTCTTTCTCTTTTTGCATCTTAAAATTAGAATCCATACTCATACGGAGTCTATCCCATCCGCTTAAACTATCCATTGGATCTTTCATTTTTTCTTCAACAGTTTTAACTTCATTTATATTTTCCATTCTATTATTAATTGCATCTCTAGCTTCATCAACTGTTGCTCCACCATTTTTTGCAATAGATTGAGTTACATTGAAAGTTAAGAGTTCTTTCATTCTAGGATCTTTAAATGCGTCTGCAAGTTCTTTTAAAGTTTGTCTATCATTTAAACCTTGTTGTTTTAAATCTGTAAAAGAGACTGCCCAAGCTAATTTTTGTTCATTGGTTAATCCTTCTAATTTAGATGCGTGTTTATCCAAAGCATCAACCATAATTTGAGCTGCGTCTTTTCCAAAACCAAGATATTGCATTTGTTGAACCATATATTCATTACCTTGGCCTTTTTCTATCATCCTTTTTACTTCTATTTCATCTGTTGAAAAACCACTGAATGCACCAGTTAACTGGTCCTTCATTCTTGTTATTACTCCATCACCATTTTTATCAGAAGTAATAAGATCAGCAACTACTGAACCTAATCCAGCAACCAGAGCTCCAACGGCAGCCCCAGGAATAGCACCAACACCAAAGAACGCAGAACCAATAGCTGCGCCAGCACCCGCACCAGCAGCGGTTATACCAGCATCGACACCAAAATTAGCAGCAAATTTATCAGCATCTTGGCTCATAAAATCACCTTGAACTAGGTGTTTACCTGGTTCATAAGCATTAAATAAAGCATCTCCTAAGAATAATCCACCAACTTTAAGTGCACTACTACCTAACCCTTTTGTAAGTAATTTTGTACCTACTTTTTCAAGAGCTTCTTCTCCAGCTTCTCCAGCAGCTTTTCCTAGTGCTTTCTCTATTAACTCACCACTTGCTTTTTTACTTATAGTTTCTATTGAACCATCAGCCCAAATCTTAGTAACTTTTTCAACTGCCTCAGCAGTTGCTTTTTCTGCTGTTTCAGATGCCGCTTTACTAACTGCGGTTTCAGCTAATTCTTGTCCCGCTTTACTTGTGCCTTTACCTATCATACGTGTTATTAATGTATCTGCGGCAAGTAAAGCTCCGGTTTCTATAATTGATTGATTTGTATCAGTAGTTATTTTATTTGTAATTCCCGCACCAGGGGTAGTTAGTGTACTTAATACACTCATTGGCATTAATCCATTTTTCAATGCTTCTGGTATTTGTGACATATCTGTTGGTAAGCTGGAATATAATCCCATAGGATTAACTGGAGTTGCAGTTCCTCTCCAGGAATCACTTGCAACTTTTTGTTCTACGAAACCACGTATTGCGGTTACATCTCTTTCTAATTGTGATGTGCCACTTGAATAACCAACATTTATTCTATCTTTTAATGTTTTTTGTGTAGAAGATGATAATCCACCTTCTTCATCTTCGCCACCGAAGAAGTGACTTCCTACGGCTACTAAGCCAGTTAATGCGAGTGCCCCTGCAGCTATTTTTGCGTTTTTACTTTTTCCTATTTTACTTAATAAACCACTTTTAGCAACATCACCAGCTGCATCGCTTAATTTACCACCAGATTTAGCTAAATCAGCAACATCATCAGCATTTCTTCCAAATATTTTGCCGAGATTTGATTGAATCGCTCCGCCAGCTTTTTTTAATCCATAACCACCAGCTTTTTTTGCAACATAAAGTCCTGTTAACGTACCAAGTAAACCAGCAGGACCACTACCAGCTACATCCATTACTCCTTGTCCAACTGGACTATTAATGATGCCTTGTAAAATTCCACCAGCAACTTCTGTTAATTTCGTTATACTTTCTATTAAGTTTTCAATAACTGGTTTTAAATCATTAAATAAATCATCTCTCAAATCTTGAGTGGTTCTTGCTAATTCATATTGTCCTCCTTGTAAAAGAGCTTGAATATCATGTGCTTCTGTTAATTCAGAAGCTAATGTTTTTAACGCATTTTCAAAATCTTCTTGTCCTTCTAATATAACAGTCTTATCAGTTTTTTCTTGTTCTTTTAATAAGGTTTCAAAGGTTTTATAATCATCTTTCATTAAAGCGTTAGTTAATTGTGCACCAGCAAGACCTGTGATACCTAAATCATTTTTTACAAATTCATTTGTAAAATACCATTTAGCATCCTCAGTATTCCCCAATAATCCATATTGACTTGCCATAAAATCAATATTTCTGCCTGCTGTTTCGACAAACTCAGCCTTAACTGTACCATCAGGGTTCCATCTATCTTGGGCCATTCTTAAACTACTGAACATATCTGGTCCCATTTGACCAGTCATTGCACTTGAATATAACCATATAGATGGATTATCTGCAAATCTACTTGTGGCTTGTCCAATAGCTGTAGTCATACTTTGTGCATCTTGAAGACTCATTCCTTGACTTACAAACTTGTCCATTATACCAGTCACACTATCACTAGTTAAACCAAGACTTCTATATTGTGAAGCTAATTGTGTGACAGTTTTCATGTACTGGTCAACTGGAATATTAGCACTTGTTGCTGTCTGTGCAATTTTCATAAATGAATAAGACACTTCTTCAGCACTCTGGCGTAAGTCTTTATAGAATGTTTTTGTATATTCCGCCATTGTGGTATCGCTGATATTATATAATTTTTGTCCAGCGAATGTTGTGTCGTTTATATAATTAAGGTCTTTTATAGTCTGAGAATCACTTGCGCCAACTTGACCACCAACATTGCTCATTAAATTTATGTAGGAATTGTTGAATTGATCAAAACCAATTTGACCTTTAGTCATTTCATGGAAACGCATACCTTGATTATATACTCTATAATCAGCAGCATCACGAGCTACCATAGGGTCATTAATATCCCCCATGCTCATTTCAGCTTGGGCAGACGCCATTCTCCATTCAGCTTGCTTTTTGTAGTAATCACTTGAACTATCCCAATATGCTTTTGCACCACCAAATCCAATAGGCATACCACTAATACCCATAAATGCCATTCCCTTAGAGAAAGCAGAAACAGGTGAAAAGAAATCTCCTAATCCTTCTTTAATTTGTTGTCCAAGTGATTTTGCTTGAGAAGTTAAACTTGTAAAATGATTTTGAGTTTTTACTAACTCAGAATTCATTTGTTCTATATCTTTTACTGCATCATCCATATTTAATGTTTTAGCAACATCATATAATTCTCTATAATAGTTCTTTGATGTTTTCAATCCAGATGTTAAACTAACAACTAATTCACGTACTTCAGATATGTTCTTAACATCACCTTGACTAACATCAATGGAATCAGCTATTCCCATCATACGAGAATTTACTTCTTTTGTCAAATTTATAATTTCCGTTAATTGATTTTTTGCAGCGGAAATTTGAGAATCATCACCACTAGCATAGGCTTTTTTGATGTTCTCTATAACATTACCTTTATAATTTTCAAATACTTTTAATAATTTATCTATTTCTGTTGTGTCTTTAACAATCTTCTGGATATTTACTCCATCAGCTGCAAATGGTTGATTTGCATATTTTGTATCTAATTGTTCTTCTAAATTACGAGCCGAGTGTTGTATTTGGTTAGCATGTTTTCTAAACCCAGAGAAATTGCTAAATGAATCTAAAGTTTCATTAATGAATTCTTTATTATACCCTTTAGCTACGTCACTAGATGGGTCTAAAACCTGTCCTAAATCAGAAGTAAATCTTTTTGTGGTTGCATTTTGCATTTCAAGATAAGTTTGATTATTTACTGTTTGTAACGCTGCAATTTGCTCTCTTATCTTTGCAACGGCATCATCTGCACCTTCAATCTTAAGTTCTTTAATATCTGTAAGAATGGAATTACCCATTGCAATAACTTGACCATAATTTTTACTAAAATCTTCATATACCTTCATTGTTTCTTTAAGATATTGATTAGATAACTCATCGAAACCATTATTAGGTAGATTTGATATTAAGTCTTGGAATAGTTTCTCTTGTGAAACTCCAATACCCTTCATAATTTCACTAGTGAAATTAGCAAATTTATCAGCAACTAGACTAGGATTTTTTTGTACATCATTAAATTCAAAATCTACTACTGCTTTTTGTAATTTTTGAAGAGAATCTTGTATTGCTGCTTTTAAATCATCAGTTGCTTGAGGTATATGGGCATAGGCAGCACTAGCAGCTTGACCTCCTAATGTTTTGAGAGATTCAAACTGTGTTTGTAAGGAATTAGTATTATCCTTAAATAATCTTTGTAAGTCAGTAAAATCTTTTTCTATAGCTTTAAAAAATACACCTAAACCACTGTTTTCCATCCCAACATTTAAATTATAAATGTTACCCACATCTTGTTGTATTTGTTTAGATGATTGTCCAATAGATTGTTGAGCTTGATCCCAAGCAGAACTAATATTCTGAGCAGTTGATTCAGCACTTGTTTCTATTACTGTTAAGTCTCTTGTAAATTGATTAACAACTGAAGATATTCCTTGAATAGCATTTTTAAAACCATCAAAATTAGCAGGATTACCAACAGTACTACTTAATACATCCATATGCTGATTAACTTCATTTATTGCTGTATTAAGTTGTGTAATAGTTGCCACAGCTACATCTGTACTTATAGTAATATTTGCATTATTTAAATTATTTATGTCATTGGATATACCTTTAATTCTATTTGATACTTCTCCCAAAGAATTGAGAAGCATGTCAAAATCAGCCTGAGTTCCTCTTAATGCATTGGTTTCATTTTGAATTTGATCCATTACACCAAGTAGTTGTTCAGCCTGTTGACTAACTTGATTTAAAGCTTCTTGATTTGCTTGTTTGTTTATAGAATTAGGATTGAGCCTATCAGCGGCTCTTCCTATAGATGATTCAGCCAATTATACACACCTCCCTATTCTTCAGGGAATTCAAAAAAGTCAATATCATTCATATCTAATCCTAGTTCTTGTACGGTATCTTCTAGCGATCTGATATTATTATCATTATCTATTATTGGTTCTATTAATTCCTGATTTGCTAAAGCACGTGCAATAAAGTCTTCTTGAGATTCAAATGCATCTCCAACACTTTGACTATCAGGAAGTTCTGTAAATTCTTCCTCTACTCCTGCTTCAGCTAACGCTTTCTTAAATTCATCTTCGAAAGTATCGCTTTGAACAACATCACCTTTAACAGTAATTTGGTTAGGATTTACACTAGGATCATCTTCTATTGGTTCATCACCAAAACTACTTTTATTATTACCCTTATTCTCATTTCTCTTTTCAACTTCCATGACACTTTTAGCGAGTTGAGGGTTAACCCACCAACCAAGATAATCAAGACGAGATTTCCATTTTAATTCCTCTTCTTGTTCATCCTCTAAGATGTTAAAATAACACCAAAGCCACTGAAGGTCGCTCATTTCCCGAACTCTCTCCTCGGTAGGTAACGCCTTAGTGGCTTTAAGAACTTTCCATCTTATACGACTAAAAGTGTCATTTATGAGTTTTTTACTTCATCAATTTCCTTTAAACTTTCTGTTTGTTTTTGTTGTATTTTTTCATATTCGTCATACAACTTATTTACAACAGGCTGTTGTAACTTCTTAATAAACTCAAGGTTCTCTTTTACGTCTGTAAGAGGAATATCATCTACAGCTTTTAATGATCTAGCTAAAATCTCAAGCTTAATAGCATAGATTCTAGTAAGAGTATCATAATTTCCTGTTACAGTCATAACCTCAATTTGTTGATCTGAACTCAATGTTTCAAGAGCCCATTGTTTACCGAATAAATTGACAGTCTCTTTTACTGCCCCGATAAAAATTAAATCTTCTAAAACCTTTCTCATTGAAAGATCCCCCTTTTATGTAATATTAAATTTCATTTATTTAATATAGCAGAATATATTAGTTATTACAATAGACAAAAAAAAAGAGCTAAAAAGCTCTTTTAATAAACATCAGCATATTGTATTGTAGCTTGTTCAGCTACTGTTATGGTTCCAACTGAGTATGCCTTACTATAACTTGATAACCAACAATCAATGTAAGTCTCTATATAAAAATTATCACTACCACTTCCAGAGCCATTCTTTCTTGTTCTAACTTGAACTTCTAATGGAACTCTTTGATCTCTAAGAGTTTTAAAAACAACTCCAGCACTACTACTTCCAGATATTGGAGAATCTGTTCCCATTGTAGTATTTGAGCCACTAGTATGTACCATAGCTCCTACTGGATTTTCAGCTTTCCCGTCTGTTGTTAATCCTAAAGCATTCCATATATTAGAATTATATAATGCGATTCTCGAAACATTTAACTGACCACCATTTGTGTTAGATGGAACAGCTTGGACTACTCCTTCATATCCAATAGCTTGTAATTTATTAATTGTTCTATTTTCTGTTATGTTAAAAGATTGAATCATTCCAACTATAGAATCATTTGCATAAATGAATATATTTGTTGATGTCTGGAGTAAACCATTACTATCAGATGTTGTAGGAACAAAACCAGTAGGTGTTTTTATGTCATTTCTAACAGCTCTATGAGTATTTGTTCTTAAATTACTGCCTTGCTCATCATTATTCTTATAATTACCGTAATTAGCCATCTCTTATAACACCTCCTATTATTCTTTTGCAAATCCAGCAACCACATCACTGTACTGAATAGTTGCACTTTCAGTAATAGTAATTGTATTTGCTGCGATAGTTTTAGAATAGCTTGCTAACCAACAATCAATGTATGTTTCATGATAATATCCACCTGTTGGCATTTTAGTCTGTACTTTAAATTCAAGTGGAACTCTCTGATCTTTCAATGTTTTAAATGGATTTGAGTGTGATAATTTCGGCTCAGGTTTTGATTGGAAATTATCAAAATCTTCTGTTTTTACAAATTGTCCACTTCTAGTAGCTCCAAGAGCATTGAATAAATTTCCGTTATATACTGCGAAACGAGTTATAGCTAACTGACCACCTTGAGTATTAGATGGAACTGATTGAACTACTCCTTCGGTACCAAGTTCTTGTACTTTAACTATATTACGAGTTTCAGATGGAGTTAAAGATTGAACAAAACCAATTTTCATTCCATTAGCATATACTTCAATATTAGTCGTAGTTATCGCTAATTTACCACCAGTACTACCAATATCTGGCATACCAGATACACGATGTGTATTTAAATTTGAGTTTGTATTTGAATTCATCTATTTTCACCTCACCCTTTATTTATGAGCAAATAGCTAAGGGGGTTAACCCTTAGCTTATTGCTGAAAAGCCAAAGCTTATGCTAATATAATTTAATGGGTAAACAGCTTCAATTTGGAATGTAACATCTATCTGTCTTGGGTCTTCTGAACTACGTTTAACTGATAAACCATCAAATCCAAGTATAATCTGTTGAGCTATTAATTGATTTAATAAACTTGACATTGTGTATTGAACATCTGCTACAATACTTGGTCTGTTCTTTTGTCCAATATATAATGCGGATGTAGATTTTCTACAAGCATCAATTACATAGTCTTTAATCTGAACTAAAGTAATTTCAGAAGATTCAACATCAGCTACAGATGTTGTTATACCATGTCTTACTCTTATAACAGGACCCACTTGTTCAAGAACTAAGCAACCAGCAGCTGCTAAGAAGTTCTTTTCACTTTCCATATAAAGTGAGGTTAAATTCTTGAATCCAGCTATTACTTTATTTGTTAATGGTTCAGCTGGGTCATTTTTTAATCCTAATGCCGCAACTGCAACAGCAGCATAGCACGCAGGTAATCTTCTTTCAACGGCTCTACCTGTCCTTAAGTCTTTAATGTCTTTAGTTAATTCTCCTGGAACAACAAATACTATACGTTCATTGTTATAACCTTTTGCTGTTTCAACCATACCTTGTGTTCTATCAAGTACCGTCGCAACTTTAGTAATAGGTTGATTTCTAGCAGCTCCAAGATAAACCATTCTCTCTTTTCCATTTTCAGGGTCGCTCATTAATTCTACATGTTTCATTGCATGTCCACCAACTGACATTGACTCTGTTAACGGAATGATTGAATTGATATTATCAACACCAGGAAGTGTACGTTGTAATTTATTTATAGCAGCATTCATTTCATAATCACTTTCATTTTTAGCTTGAACACACACGATAGGTGAAATACCATTTACAAATGCAATTTCAGCCGCTAATGATAATGAGTTTATTATAATACCACTTGCTGTTACATCATAATTTCCATACTCTGCAACAACATCATCATAATCAAAGAATATTTTTGGTTCATAATCAACTTCTGCTTTCTTATATTTGTAAGAAACATAGTATAATGAACCTTCAGCAGGTACACCTGCATTTACATTCTTCACTACTTCAATTTCAATAGCATTATTATCTACTACATCGTCAGGAATAGCATCAAAGTTAAATGTCACACCAGGAATTGCTTCTGGATAAGAAACTTCTCCACCAGCTACACCTTCATATAAAGAATTTCCTGCTTCATCTATAATTTTGAAAGTATTTGCAGCTTTGCTTGTTACAATTATAGTGTATATACCAGATACTAAATTATCAAAATTATTTATTGCTAAGTTTTCTATAGCACCTGCTAAATCTACATTATAGGTATATGTTACATCAGAAACAGCATATAACTTTTCAACCGTTGATGGTAATTGTGTTAATCCAGCAGTTGTAATTACTTTTACATAATCACCTACAGAAATTTTTCCATCAACATCTTGTGTTGATTTAATTGTTAAACCAAAACCTGGGATAGCATCATAATTAACTTTATCTGATACTGTGTATTCCCCTATAATTTCGTTATTAATATTATTGATTACTCTATATGTTCCAGCTTGTGCATCTACATAAGTAACTTCGATAGTGTATTCACCATCAGCTGCTAAATATGCAGTATCTGCGTTTAATGCTAAAGTCATATTCTCCATAGCTGCAAAAGCTATTGCACCTGCACTAGTAGGATCAACTATTTCACCTTCAGGGTTTTGAATCGTTTCCCATGCAATATATTTACCATTCTTTAAGTCAAAATTGGTACCCTTCTTATATATTACATTATCTGTTTTGTCTTTTCCATTAATGTATGGCTTTTGAGATACAGATATAATCTCAAAAATATTGGAATTAATTGCTTCATCATAAGGTCTGTCTGATTTTCTTTGTACTGGTTCATTATAAACCTCGTAATAATTCAAACCTGTTCCTATTAAACCCATGACTCTAGTAGAACCTGGTGAGTTTACAGTCCCAGCAGACTTTACAAATCTTGCGTAAGCATTTGGCGCTCTATAAGGCATACTCAATTACCTCCCTACAATTTTATTGATTAATATTTGGTTTATCATCCATAGGTAATAAATCAACATCTTCGTACCATTCTGACCAGGTACCTATGTTAATTGTGGCAACATATATATGATCGGAACCATAATTTACTACGGATTCTCCGCCATATCGTACATTGTGAATTAAAACTCCTTGTAATTCAATCTTCCTTCGTAATGTAAATCTTAATGCTTTAGTAACTAAATCAGCTAGAAATTCTCTTTCTAATGTTCCCCTTGTACCAACTTCAATTGATAAATTAAAGCTATACATTCCACCATATTTATAAGCTATTATCTCACCAGTAATTGGATCACAAACTTCTTGGGCCATGTCTCCCAATCCACCTGTAACCATATCACCAACACCGCTAGTCACAACTACTAATGGTAATGTACGTAATTCCTCAGGTTCAGTATCCCATATTGCTAAGTTCTGGAAATGATCTTTGTTAAACTGAGGTGGAATTAAGTGAGCATAATTATCTAAGTTGGCAAAATATTCACGAAGAGTTTGGATAATTACGTCTTTAGTGTGTTTTAGAGCACGCCATCTCATATTACCACCCTCTTTTTTTAATGCATATTTACATTACTTAGTATACAAGACGCTTAATTTTATATAATAGTGTTTGTAAATCTATTAAATAAATAAAAAAAAGAGAAGATTATATAATCTTCCCTTGAAAATTTACGCTCTATTCAATTTAAGGATGAATAATTTGGGGAATTTATTTTAATATAAATATTAGTTAATTCTTAATCTCATACCTGTTACTAACGAGTTTTCCAATGATTCTCCTTTATAGGTATAAAAAGATATTGCTCCTTTAGTATACTTCCCCATCTCTTCTGAATCAGCATAAAATCGATATGTTAAGATGGTCATTTCAAAACCATTTCCATCTTCAATAGTTTCAATAGTATATTTCTTACCATAAGCTTTAATAACATCTTTTATAGTGGAATCAGTATTTATTCCTCTGTTTGTATTAAAAACTGCATTCTTCGGATTTTTTTGCCATTCCATGAATGTTATATCTTTTACCACTTCACTCTTAATATTATATATTGTTATAACATCCCAAGTATGATATGATGCATAATCGTCTAAATCATAAAATGTTATTTTATGATTATGTTGATCTATCATTGTTGAATGTTTAATCCATGTACTATAAAATGAATAAAATTTACTAATAGTATCTGAACCTACTTTGAATGTTGAATATTGACTAAATCCAAAATCTTCTGGTTTAAATTTAATTTCATCTTCATTTATTACTAATGAATCTTCTACTTGTTGAATTTGTTCCTCTGGTACGGCATTACTTTCATAGTCTCTATTATATTCTTTAATAAAAAAGTCTTGTTGTTCTTGATAAATTTCTTCTCTAGGTTTAATTGTATTTAGATATAATGAATTATCAGCTTCTGTATATGTATATTCAATATTATTATTAAGAAGCTCAATTGGTACATAAATCTTATCTTTATATACCATTGTCAGTGGTAAAAATTCTTCCTTTTCTTCATTCCAATAAAAATTACTATCTGTCCCAGCTTCTAATACATCATTGAAGTAAATATTAAATTTACCAACTTGTACCTCAATTGTTAATATATCAGTGGCGGCCATTACTGCAATACTGCTTATTAATAAGGTAATAATTAGTATTACACTTAATAATATTTTCTTCATAAAAACATCTCCTTTAAGGTTTATCTATCGTTATAATACTATTATATTAAAAAAAGGATTAATATTAATATTAATCCCTTAAATAATTATTATTTTATAAATTAGGGTATAAAGATACTCTTTTCATATTATAAAGTGGGTCATTAGGGTCCAATTCTTTAAGCATTAATTCTTGATGGAACAAATAACCAGCTGCTTGGTTTACATGTGATGATAATACAGTGAATAATTGGCCTTGAGGATTTATTAATATATCTCTATTCTTTATCATAACGGTTGATATTGTCCAAGCGCCAGGTGTATTGTTATATACATAACCTTCAGGAGTAATACCTAAATCCGTTTGTGCCGGTTTTTGTCTTACATATAATTGGAATTGTGGTTCATATCCGCCAACAAAACCTGTACCATAACAAACTTCACAATTTGTTGTTGCTGCACGACCTCTAATTGGATCATAACATTTTGTACATTTTTCGCCATCATATTTTCTTGTATATAAATCAAATAATTGTCCAGTATTTTTTAAAATCCATAAGTTTCTTTCATTAATTTTTTTAAACCACTTATTTTTGTTCAAGACCTGGTATATTATGGGTGCTGATAGTTGACCTTCAATCCATTTATTTGTAGATTTATTTAAATATACAGTAGATACTTTGTACCAATTTACTGTATTTGGATTTTTACTTACATTCGCATCTTCAAATCTATTGGTTTTTAATACTGTTTGATTTTGTTTGTAAAATATTCCATTGGCAGAAATTCCTCTATATACATTATATCCTATTTCAACTATCTCACTACCAATAATGTTCTGTTCTGGATTTCTAACAACATCCCAAGTTACAACTTGACTTTGTGGTCCCTTAGGACAAGATATTTGTATATTATTTGGTGGAGGTAATCTCCTCTGGTTTATATTTAAATCCATAATTCATCATCCCCCTAGATTATAATTACATCGCTATGACTTGCTTTAAATAAATTAGATTGTTCACCAATGACTTCCATAAATCCTTTACCATCTTCAAAATTAAAATCTTTCATAATTTTAATTGGTTGTTTTGGGCCACGGATTCTTACATCATAAATTCCATTATCAATTGCAAAATTATATTTCCCACTTTTATCTGTTTTTATATATGCAACTATTACATCATTTTGAGAAATAACTATTTCAGTATCTATCAAGGGTCTTTTATTTTGACTTATCATTTCCCCATATACCAATTTTTTTGTTATACCATTAAACTCAATAACATCACTATACTTTTTCTGTATTAAACCTTTATCAATTAAATAATAATATTGATTTTGTAATCCCATAGTCACTTCTTGGTTTGTAAATATTTGAGGTGCTTGACCTCCATCAATTCTAATTGTATAAATACCCGGCTCAATAAAAACCATATATTGTCCATTAATGTCAGTAATACAATAATCTACAACAATTTGTACTGCACCTTTTTGGTTAATATTTTTATCAGTCACAATATAATCTTTAATAAAAGAAACTTTTACTCCTGCTAAACCATTACCATCACTGTCTTGTATTTTGCCTATTGCTGGTGTAGGTATCAAAGTTGGATCAATAGGGATGTTTTTATCATTAAAATCCTTTCCACAATATGTTGTTAATACTATTTCAGATGTATTAACAACATCAAACATACAATATATAATTTTCTTTTTTGATGTACCCATTACATCTACAAATCCATGTATTAATTGAATATCACGCATAGCACACCTCCTATTGAAGTCTAATCTTTCTAATATCTTTGCTCATCTTATCTTTCTTACTTGCTTCAAGAAATATCTGATAATTATACATTACTTTTAAAATATATTCTTGTTGCTCTTCATTATTATATAACTTATATCCTATATTCCAAGCTATAATATCATTCTCTGCGGAAAAACTCGGAGAAAATTTTATAGCTCCAGTTTTAAATTGAAATGGTTGCATCTTAAAGTTATCCAACTTTATCTTAAAATCAAATGTTTGATTATTTATGAAAAATAATCCAGATATAAAGAAACCATATTCATTTTTACCATCAGTTAAATAAATTCTTTTTACCAAATTCAAATTTGGTAAATCCCAAGTATCTTTATTTTCAATTATTTTCTTACCATTGATTAATTCTATTATCCAATTCAATTAAATCACACCTTATTCATAATCATAGTAAAAAGCAAATACAAAACCATACCTTTGAGCAGATAATTGGGAATTTTCTGGTAAAATTATTTTTGTTTGAACTCTTGCATGGTCTCCTATTCCTTGAATTGTACCTGTTAAATTAGGATTAACATTCCCCGTAATACCTGTTAGCATCAAATTGTTTCTTATACCTGTATAGTCACCTTTATAACCATGTGTATCACATCGTGCAAACATAAATGGAATATAACCATTAGAGTTTCTTAAATTAAATAAAAGGTCACTAGTAGGCACACAATTTTCGTTTGGCCATACAGTAAGTTTACAATTTGTTGCGTTAGAAACAACGACTTCCCCAGTATGTGCTTCGAAAGCCGGTTCATTATTCCATATATCAAATTCAACAATATATTCTGATTCTCCTCCTGTTAAACCATTGCATCTGCCATAATACCAAGTATTATTGCGAACTGCATCAGCAAAACTTAAAATTTCTACTCCATTAACATTATCTATAACTCTGGCGTAATATGTTATTCTTGGCATTTCCATAGTGCAGATCACTCCTCACAACATACATTTATTTTAAAATATAATTTAAGAACATATTTATCTTATTTATGCAAATAAAAAAGGCTAATTAAT
>Ga0123335_1001377_pt1 | contig 39672 bp, 26 predicted proteins | sample BiotimSIPDNA_2_FD_89707 | JGI IMG/M metagenome (GOLD analysis project Ga0123335, IMG submission 89707) | Anaerobic biogas reactor microbial communites from Washington, USA - Biogas_R2 time_0 SIP DNA | ecosystem: Engineered > Bioreactor > Anaerobic > Unclassified | place: Washington, USA...
GCTCCGGATCCATCGGGAACGAATATATATCCAGGAATCGAATTACCATACACCGCTCCCAAGAAGGGAAAAATCCGGATACTTCGAAGTTTATAAGTGTCATTTTCGGTAATGCTTTCCAAGGGGACTTCCACTTGGAGTTTGTCATTATCCAAATAGACAATGAGATCAAAGCCGATCCCGGAATCGCCCATTTGAATCGATGCATGATAGCCATTCTCGATCAGAACATAGGTAGAGGTGGTGTCATCGCTTGACAAAATGGCCTCGTCGATCGTTGTATAGACACCCGTGGATGCTCCGTAAGAATAATATTTGATGGTGACCGCGGAATCAACGTAGTTTTCATACGTGGCTCCAAAGTTTGGTGTGTCTTCTTCTTTTGCCAGGAAAGAGGATCCATAGATGAACCCATCGTGCTTGTTCTGAACACGGATCGCGTAACTTCCCTCTTCCATATAGAGCTTCAAATCCGCTGTCTCACCAACTAACAAAAAAGAATCTGGAATCGTGAGATAGTTCGAAACCGGTGTCAAATCATCTGGCTGAGTGAACTGATTCGAACGAAACAGGGTCTCGTCCAGTACGAGGTTTTCATCGATGATGATATCGGCTTTTAGCGACGGTTTGATCCGGCCGGAAGCAGTGATACCGAGCAATCCCACGCAACTCGCCAAGAGCGTAATAAACAATTTTTTCGCCAGTTTAGGAAACCACACGATGGATCACCTCCTTTACCCAGGATGCGACAAAGTCCCATAGCTGAGAACCAAAGACATAAATGATAAAGAGAATCAAGAGGATGATCAACATGGTGAAAGCCGTCATTAACAAATTCTTGATGGTTTCGCCAATTTCATAGTTATGAATTTCCTTGATGCCGAGAAACACCAATATGGCAGTCCATCCAAGCATCACCAGAACGACCAAGTCATAAATAACCATTTCGTTCTGCGTCAAAACGTTGGAAAGCAGTATCAGCGGCAATATTCCAACGACTAAGGGGGATAAGGCATAGGTGGAAGCGATGAAGACGTCTTTCAGCCAGCCTTCGCCGTCAGACAAAGTCGCAATCAGATAGTTGGAGAAGACAAATAACCCAAAAATACCAAAGAACTTCACCGCTTCAAACAACAGATTGATTTGGTCAGGATACGTATTGAAGATATAGCCGGTGTATTTTTGCAGCAACAGATATTCGCCGAAGAGAACGAGTAAGATGATCACACTGGTGCGGATATCGGACCGCTTGGTGCGTTTGATTTCATAATAAGCATCGATCGGATGCCGCATCACTCGAAAAATCAAGGAGAATTTTCGGACTTCTCGATTCGCCTTCAACGTTTTGATTGAATTCGTCATCCCGGCAAAAACAGTGGTTTTTTTATGAACGATCTTCATCGCCGAAACGAAAACAATGACAACAATGAGGAGAATGAAGACAAGACTCAAATGATCGTTTAGCCAACCATCTCGAATTTTCCAAAACGTTTCGGAATAACCATTCACATCGTTAGCCAATTCATACTCTTCCAACGCGTCGATCAAATCCTCACTTTGGAAATAAGCTTTACCAAGTGCGCTGTGCGCCAAAGCAAAGTTTGCATTTTGTCTCAATATTTCTTTGAACAGCAACGTACTGGCTTCATAATTTCCTGCATGATAGAGATCGATCGCCCTGTGGACGAGCGAGGCAAATGCGGAGGGTTCATACACAATGATTTGACCGCTACTTCCATCGAGGGCAAAGAGATTCCCCAGTTCGTCAATTTGAATCGCTGCCGGAGATTGGACCAATCCCAAAATATTCTGGCTTCCCGATTGGATATCGAAGGCGAAGAGCAAATTGCCGTTGACGTCGTATTCGACCACTAGTCCATCGTCATAGATCGCAAAGAGATATCCTTGGTCGTTGACCGATAAATCCACCACATTTTGTCCGACGTTATAATTTCTCGCGGAGAGGATGTTGTTGCCATTGACATCGAGTTTCTTCAACGCTTGAATGGAATTCGGTGTGGACGTATAGACGAGTGATTTGGCACTGATGGCGATATTGGTCGGCGAGGGAGGAATGTTTCGAGCATACTCCCCGGGTTGGACAAAGACATCCGCAATTCGTTGTAACAAGGTTTTTTCCGATAAATTCACTCCGAAATAGCCAAGGAAAGAGCCGTCATAGTTCAACTGGATCACACCACTGGTCGATCCGTCACCCACCACGTAAATGTTCTCGCCACTTCCAACGACGACTTTGATTGGAACATAGAGCGATGCCGATCCATAAAGGGGTTCGGTCGGGCGATCGAAGGTTCGTACGAGTGTCCCATCGATCGTATACTTGTAAACCAGCCGATTTTGCTTATCGGCTACATAGAGATAGTCCTCCAAGGAGACAAAAACACCGGTCGGATTCTTTAGATCATCGGTCCCTATTTCCCTAACCAAGTTGCCCTGGTAATCAAATACGACTATCCGACTGTTGCCAGAATCGGCAACATACACCAGCCCATCTTTGATATAAAGATCTTCCGGCTTGTCCAAAGCCACTGCTCGATTCAAAACACCAATCGGCGTGTACGCTGTTTGTGTGAAAGTCAAATTTCCTTCATAATCGACCGTGTACGTGTGATAGGGATATTCGTTTTCATAGTAGGAAGTATCGGCCGATACCGCCATGTTTGGCAACAAACCAACCAAGGTGATTGTGAGCATCAGACAGAGCAATTTTCGCATCACGCCACCTCCTACTTGATGCCCGAGTGAGCCATGGTATCCATGACCTTGCTCTGCATCACGATAAAGATGATCAAATTTGGCAAAAACATAATGAGCGATGCCGCGGCCGCCATACCTTGGCCGGCCACTCCGGTGGCCCCCGTCGTCAAGGTATTCATGTAAAAAGCGAACGTTTTCAAGGAGTCGTCGTTAATATAGGTAGTCGAAGTGTCGGCAGAATTCCAAACCGATTGGAAACTCAAAATCACAATCGTCGCAATCGCCGGCTTGATCAAGGGCAATATGATCTTGGTATAGATCTGCCAGTCATTGGCCCCGTCCACCCGACAAGCATCAATCAACTCGTTGGGAATCTGATCGATGAATTGTTTGACGAGGAACAATCCCACCGGCACCGCCAGATAAGGCAAGACGTGGACAAAGAAATTATCGATCAGTCCAAGCTTTTCCACGATGAGATAACGGGGAATCACAACGGCGATCCCGACAAACATCAACGCGATCGTGTTGATTTCGTTGATGACTTTTTTGAACTTGAAATTGAGTTTGGAAAGAGCATACCCCGCCATCGTCGAGATGATCACCGAGGCGATCAAAATCAACACCGTCACGATGATCGAGTTAAAGAGATAACGGCTCATGGGGATCCCCGAGGTTCCCGTGACTTTGAAAAGGCGGGTGAAATTCGCGAAAGTGGGTTGTTCCACCAAAAATCGCGGAGGATAATAAAAGAGTTCCTCGAGCGGCTTAAACGCGTGATTGAAAATATAAAGCAGCGGTAGCAACATGAAGAGTGCAACAGGGAAAATAAGGATAAGATAACGGATTTGACTGGGATGGAAGCGCTTCGGATTGATTTTCGTCGCTTGGAATTTTTGTTTTTTCATTCGTTTTTACTCCCGAAAAGCCTAAAAGCAAATCGGCTGAATGCATACACGATCAAGAGCAAAATCACCGAAAGCGCCGCCGCATATCCCATTTCATATTTGAAAAATCCGTAATACTCAATATGGTTAACTATCAGTTGCCCGGCATATTGGGGTGTGGGATTGGACCCCGAAAGGGCAACCCCGATACCCGACGCCGAAAAGGTTCCCACGATCGCCATCACGGCACCAAACAACATCTGTGGTTTGATCGAAGGGATCGTGATATAAATCATTTCTTGGAACTTGTTGCGAATGCCGTCGATGTAGCCGGCTTCATACATATCTTGATTCACATTCAATATACCCGCAAGCATCGCCAAAAACCCAACCCCCATCGAACTCCACAAGGTGACCACAATCATGATCGTCAAGAGGAACTCCTTGGACTGAAGCCAGATGATGGGTTCTACGATCAACCCGAGATTGAGGAGCACGCTGTTCAAGTACCCGCTGTTGTCACCGGCAAAGATGACCTTCCAAAGGACACTCATCGTGATTCCGGCTGTGAGCGACGGAGAATAGATGATCAAGGCCAGCACTGTTCTTAGTTTGTGCGGGAGTTGTGCCAACATCCAGGCCAGCAAGAACGACAAGATATATCCGCCCGGTCCGACGATCAAGGCGTATTTTAAGGTATTAGGGATGACGTATTGCATGAAGATATCGTCATTGGTCAAAATCGTGATGTAGTTGGAAAAGCCGACCAAGGACGGGGCACGTACGGTGTCAAAATAGGTAAAGGAAAGAAAAATCGCAGCGAATACCGGAATGACGATAAAGATCGCAAACATCAATAAATACGGAAACACAAACAAGTAGGCGATCGGCTGTTTTTCGCGAACACCCTTTTTCTTTCTTTGGGTGAGAAGGAGACTAGCCATTGAACTCATCCTCCTCCGACATCGTCCATTCTTTGATTTGTGCGACGGATGCGGCCACATAGGGCTTCAATATGGTCCCATCCGGCGTCATATAACTAAACTCTGCCATTTTTTTCACTATTTCTTTGTTCATCTTAATGATGCCATCGTTCAACCCCACCCGGAGATTGGCACGATCTAAGACCACGCTATTCCACAAATTTGAGATTTCTAGTTCAACCTGGTAACTGCCAGGGACTTTCGGAAGCTCTTTGAGCCAATTCCATTGTGCGAGAATGATGTCAATGTCTTCCGTCGCTAGATTCAAATTCCGGAAAGCTTCCATGTTCGCACTGTTGAAGAGATATTCTTTTCCCATCGTGGAAAGCAACAAAGACGAGAACTGCGTTTGTACGGAGGTAGAGGACCACCATTTAAGAAATTCCCAAGATTCGTCCGTTTTGTCAGAATTCTTGAAAACCATATTGGCGGTCTGGGCTCCGGGGGCGCTGCGATCGACGACATCACCTTTCAACACGCCTGGAAGCGGGGCAATCGACCAAAGTCCTTGGATGTCGGGAGCCGCATTCAACAAGGTCACATACATGCCGAAATCACCGACACCGATCGGCGAAAGTCCCAAACGGAAATCATTATAAAAACTCGAGACTTGAACATCCATGCTGTAAATCGTATAGAGTTCCGTCATCATTGTCAGGGCATTCACGGTATCTTCATTATCAAGGTTGACGGCGAAAGAATCCTCACGATAGATGTCCGAGCCATATTGGAATAAGAAAGGCAAGGTCGAATCAAATGATTTTAGAGACGAGGAACTTGACAAAGTGATATAGAAATTCAACCCATAGCGTTTCAATATTGGCAAGATGTCCACGACATCTTCCCAAGTATCCGGCACTTGGATATCGAGCGCCGACAAAATATCGGTCCGATAAAAGAGCACATAAAAGTTTTCGGTATCCGGAAGTCCATATAACCCGTTGTCAAACATCAATGGTATTAAGGATTGTTCTGGATAGAGTGTCAACGTCTCTTTAAATCCGATATCGGAGGCGTATTGCGACAAATCTAGGATGGCACCACGAATTCCCAAGTCATATGGGAGCCAACTGGCAACCCCCATCGCCACGTCCGGATTCTTCCCCGCCGAATTGGCCAAGATGAGTTTGCCTTCGGCAGCCATGACCGACGCTTTGACTTTGATACCGCTTGCGGGTGTGAATTGCTCATCCGCCATTTTTTGGATCAAATCCACGTATTGTTTTGGTCGGTTGATCCATACTTCTAATTCGTCAGGAGCGGCTTTATCGTTATAGCGTTTATCGAAAAACGATAAAAAGAAACGCTGGATCGCCACCCAAAAGCGCGTGAAGAAATTACCTTGTGGATCAGAGAGTTCGACATCGCCATGGAGATAGATCTTATCGAGATCCAACGGACTATGGAGGATCATTGACACGGCATTTCCAAGAGTGGAGGCAATGGAAGATGAAGACGTTGCCAGCATCGTGATGTTTTTGGGAATCTCATTGGGTTCTTGAGCCAAGAAACGCAAATTGCGAATAGCAATCTTCAAACTTGATTCTACTTCGGAGAGCTTGCTGGTTTTTGACATCCCGGCAATACGATGTTGTTCTTGTTCAAGAGAGTCCGCCATCTGATTCAGGGAATCGGAGATGCCGGGAAGGTATTCTTCGATATCCCAATCCCGATCTTCATCCACTTGATTACCGGTCAGTTTCCGGATTTGAAGCGATAAATCATTGACCGCTTTTAAAATCCTTTGAAATTCATAATAGGTTTCCTGGTAAGGTGACAAATCCACACTGAGCGAGAGTATGGATGTTCCTGTTTCGAGATAGAAAAGCATCGGGTCCCCGGTTGGAAGTCGGAGAGTGACGTTTTGCCACTTGCTCGAATATTCAAACGGAATTGCCTTGGCTTCCAGAAAAGGCACTTGGCCATTGATATGTAGCGTTCGATAGACGACGCTGTTCACCGCACTGCCTTGCAAGGCTTTCAAAGTGATTTGATAATAGCCGGATTCAGGAACCTCCACTTGATAATGAATGGTTTCTCGTTCGCTATTATAGGTCGATCCATCGAGAATATTCAGTCGGAGGATGCGAGTGGAAAAGGGCGTGACTCCGACATTTTGCGACACACCGGCCTGAATTGAACTGGCATTCTTGAAGGTAGGCATTTCCGCTTCGGTTATTGCGATATGATCATGCGTTACAATACTGGCATCTGCCAAATAATCTTGATAGGTGCAAAGCTCTTTCAACCCGGTGATTTTGACATCCCCCAGCAACAAACTGCCTTTTATTTTGGATAGCGTAATCGTATTGGCCCCCGCTTCCAAATGAAAGACAAGGGGATCGTTAAAGAGTCCCATCGGATCCATAAAGTCTTGATATGTCCAACGGTGCCACTGTTCTTGCGCTCCATAAAAGTCATTGCCATAACGATCCGTAGAGAATTGCTGGTCGGGGTTGTGCCAAGTTTTATACAAGAGGATCTGTTGGCTTTCCAAATACGGAATTTCTCCGTTCACTTGTGCCGCCAACTCCAAATCGAGGTAATCATCCGATAATGAATAGAAATCAATTCCCAGTCGGAAAAGTCCTTCTCCGGGAACCGATACCTCAAACGAAACCGGTGTGTCATCCGCTAGTCGATAAGCCGGATGTGAATAGCCTTGGCTTTCAGCCAAAGTTTCCAACCCCTCACCCGTGAACGCTTCCGGCGTGATTATTTGAGTAAAATCCGAATATGCGGAAAAACCCATCGCTTCCCATTCGGCTTTGACCAAAACATAATTGCCGGATAAAAGTGTCGGTGTTTCCGACACTTCCTCGGCTTGGACCAGAATTTGAGCAGGTTTAAAAGCAACCCAAAGACAGGCTAGAATCATCAACACCATGACCAACGTGAGTTTCTTCAATCCCTTCACCAGCAATCCCCCTCTACCTGGCAACTGACTGATTAACGTTTATTCTTCGCTGACGCCTAATTTAGCCAAAACTGCTGCTTTGGCATTGGTCAATTCTTCATTGGCAAACTGATTCCATTGGACTTTGATTTCAGCATAATTCAACGACCCATCACGGACATAATTGAACACATCATCCATTACTAGCGCCACATTATATGGTCTTGTCCATCGGGCTTTGATATACCCAGGCACATATTTATTTGGTTCGATAATGTAGTCGTCATATTCCACAACTTTTCGTAACTCGACAAACGTATCATAAATGCCAAAGAACGCATCCAGCAAGTCTTTGTCGGGTTGAAGCGGCGTCATATTGAGGGGATCCAAATCCTCATAATCATCCGATGTCGAGAATTCGATCCGTTTTTGATAGCCTTCCTTGCCGAAGGACATCCATTTTGCCAAGAGATAGGCTTCTTCTGGATGATCGGTTTGAGAAGAAATGCCCATCAAGTCAAGTACAACTGGAATCTTATGGGTATCGGCCGTTCCAGGAGTACCGATGAAGTCCACATCAAAATCGTATTCCGTCATGGAGCCAATGATGGGTGTATAGTTCCAAAACGCGGCCAATTGACTGGCTTCCCATGTGTTTGAGGTTCCAAAAGCTGCCAACTGGTCTTCGGGCGCCATAGCATCGACAATGTACCCGGTTTCGGTCATCAGATCTTGGTAGAGATCCAGCGTGGCTTCGAATTCGGCTCCGTCGAGATGCACCTGGTTTCCATCATAGGTGAACCAACCTAAATCGTCGGAAAGTTGTGATGGATACCATTCCAGCATCCGGTCGATGCCGACCACACCGCCAGTTCCGGTTCCATTCGAAACGTTGTGGTTGGCCACGTCTTGAATCTTCAATAAGAATTCGGCGAAGGTATCATCAAACACCGGTGCATCTGAATTCGCCAAATCAAAGATGTCTTTATTGATATAATAGCCGAAATAATAGACTGCATAAGGCAACGCCATCAATTTCCCGCCGTAATTCGCCGCTTCGCGAATATCGGCCGAAATATTCATGAACTCAGGATCGTCATAAGCGATATCGGCCATGTTGCGAGCCCAGTTATTCATGATGATGGTCTCCGTCGAATCGGTAAAATAAACATCCGGCAACATCCCTCTTGTCGCCCGAGCCGCTAAAAATTCATTCCAATTTTGATCCACTTCAGAAGTGCCGGTCGTATCGGGAACTTTCGGACGCTCCACAACTTCCACCGTGATCCAAGGATAACGGTCTTCGAAAGCATCCAGCATCAGTCGTTCCAAATTCAAATTATCGACTGATCCTAAGTTCCAGGCGGCATAGGTAATGGTCACCGGGTCATGTGATTCCGTTGCCGTGGTCGATTCTGTCGCATTGATGGTAGTTTGCGTCGTCGTATTGGATCCCGTCGTAGTAATGGTTGTGGATGTGACGTTTTGTGTTGTCGTGTCGGCGACACAACCTGCCAGCATCACAGCAAGAATCATTGTCAATGTCAATCCCATTAGTTTCTTCATGATTTCTTCTCCTTCTATCAAACAATTATTTTATTATTAAATGATCACTTGAATAATATGAGTTTTCCCGTCTTTAAAATCCGGGATCAACTCGCCGTTGATTGGTTGTTGATCGACAAGAATCCCCTTTTCCTTCCCTCGCTTCACAAAAAATTGATAGGTCGCATGACGGAACTTCCGTGTGTAATCAAAGTGAGTCCAGGAATCAGGGATCTGGGGAGAGACCACTAACCCGTCGTAGGTGGCTCGTATTCCCAAAATATCTCTAACCGCCACCCGGTGCAACCATTGAGCGGAACCGGTGTACCAGCTCCAGCCTCCTCGACCATAAAAAGGCGAGATTGGTCCATCAGAATTGCCACAGGTCACATACGGTTCCGCAAGGTATCGGTCGGGATCTTGCGTTCGATTCGGCGGACAAATGCCTTGATAGGCTTTATACGCCAAATCCCTTCGATTGGCTTTCGCGAAAGCGCTCACTGCCCAAGTCGCCGCATGGGTGTACACTCCACCATTTTCTCTTAAGCCCGGTGCATAGCGGGTGACGTAGCCGATATCGTTTCTGGGTTTCGTGAAAGCTGGATAATTGAGCAAGGTGCCATAGTCTTTTAACAGATATTTTTCGATCGATTGGACAACCTTCGCCACCCGATCTTCGGGGATCAATTCAGAGAGAATAGCCCAGGCATTCGGCATCAAGAAAATTTGACCTTCTTCGTTTTGCTTGCTACCAAGGATCTTTCCTGAATCGGTAGTGGCCATCCGATACCATTCGCCATCCCAACCGAACTGATTGAAAGTCGTTTTGATTTTTTCCGCTTGCGCGTTGATCTCTGTCATGAAATCCAATTCCTTCCGCATCTGTGCGAGTCGACTGAATTGGCGTAAGACCATAAAGAGGAAACAAGACATCCAAAAGGATTCGCCTTTCATTTCTGGACCGACTGCGGATAAGCCGTCGTTCCAGTCATGAGCTCCCATCAAAGGAACACCACGATCGGAGAATCGGGTCAAAGATTTTTGAATGGCGCGTTTGGCGTGTTCATAAAGCGAGGCTTCGCCCCCATCTTCAAAGGGGATGATTTCATCTAATATGGCAAAGTCCAACGTTTCTTCCAAGTAGCTATCAAGAATAAAGGGCAACCAGAGCAAATCATCGGAGCAGTCTCCTCTGGGACCCCATCCTTGATAGGTCACAAACCAATGCAGGACATCTCCTGCTTGAAACTGCTTGGATGCATGTAACAACAATTGCTTTTTGGCCAATTCTGGTTTGCACTCTAAAAAGATTTGACAGTCCTGTAGTTGGTCGCGAAAACCATACCCACCCGAGGTTTGGTAGTATCCAGTTTTCGCCCAGATTCGACCCGATATTGCTTGATACTTCGTAAAAGTATTGGTCATGAGATCAAAAGCTTTGTCAGGAGAATGGACCTCATCTCCCGAACAAAGTTCCTGCCAAAACAATTCCACGTCTTTGAAAGCTTTCTCCGCATTTTCGGGTTGAACATACTTTCTGATCAGCTGATCTGGATCTTCATAAACGGATTCAATCAATGGTATCTCGTTTTTTCCAAGCGTCGTACAGCCAATTCCATAGATAATTGTCTTGCTTTCTCCTGGAGTCAATGTGAAACCATTTCTCAACGCGGCGATGGGATCGACAAATCTCCCGGCGTTATGTGCGAGAGACGCCTCTTTCATCGCTTTAGGTGAATCCTCGCGTCCGTAGCGTCCTAAAAAAGATTCCTTATCTGTATCGAAAGACTCGGGGGTCTCACTGACCGCCAAAAAGCCGACAAAATCCCAGTCGACATTGTTATGCAAGCCTTTTTTGTCGTTGAATCCCCACATGTACTTCTTTAACTTGATGGCGTTTACTTTTTTGTCAAACGCTGTGTCGGTAAATAATTTATGAAATTCCCGATGTTCATCGGGATGAATCGCTGCTTCCCATTCGAAATAACTTGTGAGATCCAGTTCTTTGGTGGTATTCGTCTGGTTTTTGATCGTGATTTCAATCAGTTCTAACGGTTCGTTTGGTACGACAAACATCCGCATAGAAGATAAAATTCCTTCCACTTGGTACTCAAACACCGAGTAACCAATCCCATGCCTGACCGAATAGTGTTCATAAGGCGTTTTTGTCGGCATCCAAGACAACGACCAATAAGCACCGCTTTCGCGGTTGCGCAGATAGAAATATTTGCCAAAGGGATCTTTGATCAAATCTTGATTCAGCCGAGTCAGCCGGTTTTGTCCCGCATTGCCTCTCCAGGAACATCCGCCACCGGTTTGCGATACCATGAAACTGTAATCGCCATTCGAGATGACATTGATCCAAGGTTTGGGGGTTTCAGGATGGGTGATGACATATTCTTTTCCGTCTTGAGAAAAATGTCCGTACTGGTTCGCAAACACAATACCCCTCCTCGCTATCGAAACGTTTCGATAACTGTTCATTTTTATTATAACACAAGTAATTTTTGAATACAAGCGTTTTCAAAGATAATTTTTATAAAATAACCAATCAATTTGATCGGCTAAAAAGAATCGCGAATGATCACCTTTCCCGGTTGCATTTGTAACTTAACGGGTTGCTTTTTAAGCAAAGAAAGGATGGTGGCGGCGATATCTTTTCCCCAAGAAAAGTGATCGATCCTGACAGTTGTGAGCTGTGGCTTCACATATTGAGATAACTCGATATCGTCAAAACCCGACACACCATAATCCGCTGGGATCTGAAAACCAGCTTCATGGAGTCCATCCATGATGCCAATAGCCATTTCATCATTGGCCGCCACAAAGATTTCCGGCAATGGTTGTTTGCTTTTCAAGAGCTTTCGAATAATGTCCGTTCCTGATTCCTTGGTGAAGTTGCCTTCATACTCTTCGAAAATCTCCATGTTCGCATGCCGCATGGCGTTCTGAAAGCCTTGATAACGACTGCGATTGTCATGAGAATCCTTGACACCATGGACAAAAGCGATCTTTTGATAACCTTCGTAGATGATCGTTTGTGTCATCTCGCGCATCGCGCGATAATTATCGATGGTCATTTGGTATATGCCTGGTTCTTCCAATTCTCGGTCCAACACGATGATGGGACGAAAATTTTTGGATATTTTACGTAACGAATCATCACTGATCCGAATATCGGTAATGATCGCCCCATCGGCATTTCGTTCTTTTAATAAGTTCTCTGACGATTTCCCTGTGGAGACGATCATCGTGTAATTGGACATAGCGAGTTCGTGATGGATCCCATCCAAAAGGTTGTGATACACCGGCCCGCCAAAATCCGCGATCGCAACCAGAATTGTCTGCGTGTATCTCTTTTTGAGGTTTCGAGCTGCCGCACTCGGAAAATACCCGATCTCTTGAGCGATCGCGTTGATCATCGATGCGGTTTTTTCGGGAATGCGCGGGTCACCATTCAGAGCATAAGATACCGTGGAGATTGATACCTTTGCCGCTTTGGCGACATCTTTAATAGTAGCCATCAGATCACTTCTTTTCCTGAAAGCCTAATTTATTCAGCGCTTTTTGGATCATGGGATGGGCCATATAGAGTTTCCAAGTGGTTTGATGAAGATAATTATCCAGCATGAGCAAAGTGATTCCTTTGTCGATACCAATATAGTCCGGAGAAATCCACAACCCCTTTTCGGTCAGAGCAATGGCATCGGTGAAACCGTATTGGCCAAAAGACTTGGGATATTGAGCTGCCAATTGTTCCAAGGCTGGAATCACAATTTCTGGAGCATAAGGCAAAGATCCTGCCGGAGCACAAGGAGCCACAACTCCGTCAGAATGTCCGTTTGGATGGGTAAGACTATCGTTCGGGGCGACGCCTTGCCCACGATATCCTGCGGGAGTCAAACAAGACGTGACCCCCCAGATATTTTCACTGAAAATAGGGTATTGGTCTTTATGTTGGATACACCATTCTCGATTCCCATAAGTGGCGATTTTCGTATTCTCTGCCCAGTCGAATCCTGTGGCATCGACGAATCGGTGAAAATCAAGCCACGCATGAGAAAATTGATAGACAAAAAGAGAATTTCCGGGTGAGTAGACATAGTCATACCCTCCGAAACTCCCCCGGTTTCGGGAAAATCCTTGGTACAACGCTTGAGCAGTTTCTGCGGATATCTGATCCGATCCCGCTGCTAAAAAGTAAAGAGACAATTGTTCTGCCATCATGTCCCATTGCCAAATCCAAGGACTATCGCTCTTTTGGCGATAAGCGCCTCCTTTGACCGGGTTATAAGCCATTCGAAACAAACTTCTTCCGTCTTTTTCAAACACAAAAGCCGACCAATTCACCCGGAGATAGAGGCGTTGAAAACACTCATGGATTTCGGGATCGGAAAAATACTGGTCGACCGTAATGACACCATTCAAGAGAATTGCCGTATCAATCGTGGAATATTCTACCCCCGATTTTGGTTTTCCCGTGTCTAAATACACATAGTGAATTAAAAAACCCTCAAAATGAGGAATCCGCAACAAGGTCTTCAATGTCTCTCTCGCTGCTTGAAGGCCTTGGTCATAAGTGATATATTGACGCTCCACACCAATAGGAAGAGCGCTCAAGCCAAATCCCACCGAAGCAATCGATGCCATCTGTGGTTTGGCGGAGTTGTCAACGACCAGCCCATAACCAGGACTGTTTAACTTGCGATTGGCTGCTTCCCAGAAAAACAAAAACGAGCGTTTCAACTCTTCTTCAATCAGTTTCATGCCGGGCCTCCGAAACGTTTCGATACTCTTATTTTACTCAAAATAACCGTTTTCATCAAGAGGAAAGTCGGAAATAAACCGGCTTAACAAGAAAAATAGGGTTCTATAGAACGGAAACCACTCTTATATTTTTTTATTTCTTAGACAACCATCAATTATTGAAACAATATTCGGTTATTCTTTCATCAATTCTTCAATGATTGTTTGCGTCCACTGGTTGATGCCTTCCCAATTGCGATAGTCGCCCGTGGGAGAATTGATTTTTTTCATCATCCATCGTTCAAGTCCGGATAATTGTTCTGTATCCACTTTTCCGCCAAAGGCGACGATGCTCCTCGGCTGAATTTGATCAATAAATGGTTTCACGCGTTTGGGGAAAAACCAACCTTCCACCAGCTCGTTCGGATCGCCTTCACCTAAGGGACCACTGACAAAAACCCATACGGGTTTGTTTCCCAGCACCGATACTTGTCGTTTGACGAAACTGGTCACATTTTCCCGCCACAAACCAATATAAACCGCGCTGCCGATAATCACCGCCGAATAAGGTGACGGATCGAGCTTTTTATCTGCTTTCAGAACATCGGTATGCAATCCCGCCTTATTCATCAATTGGCCGATGTGTCGAGCAATTTCTTCTGTTGCTCCATATTTGGAACCATATGCAATCAAAATATTCTTCATACAAAGCCCTCGCTTATTCGATTTTTTCATGTCAAATCATCGGATCCAAGTTTATTATAATATTGAATGGTAAAAAAAGAAACTGACCGAGCCTATTTTTGTAGACAATTTTTCAACATTATAACTCAATATATATTATTTATACGTATTAAAGAAATTTGAAAATACAAATTTGAAAAAAAATAGAAGATACTGGGTTTCTCATTGACAACGATCCCTAAATGACCATATAATGTTTTTGTATGGATTATATTCCATAACATTATCTGGGGAGGAAAGAAAATTGAAAAAGATTCTGAGCTTCTTTTTGCTTCTGGCTTTAGCTTTTGGACTGTCTGCCTGCAGTGGTTCGAAAGCGGTTCCGGACAACTTGATCATCCAGTTTGTTCCGAGCACATCAATCGACTCTACAAAACTGACGCAACTGAAAAACTTGGAAGATATGCTTGAAGCTGAGCTGAAAGATGCCGGTTTTGAAATCGGTGTCAATATCAGCGTCGGAACCAGTTATGCTTCAGTGATTGAAGCGATGGCTTCTGGGCAAGTGCATGTTGGCTTTTTGACCTCACAACAATACGCCTTTGTCACAACGGAATATCCCGGCAAAGTGGAAGTATTGTTGACATCGGTTCGAGATGCTTACAAAGCACAACTCGATGCCAGCAACAACGTTATCACGGACACGGCAACCATTATCGCTAATGCCAATGCGGCTGGATATGACGCGACTACTAATTCAGCGGTCAAAGTCAATTCGTATTATGCTATGTTGTTGGTGAGAGCGGAAGACTATGCGGCATACCAAACCAATGGCATTGCGGAACTAAAAGGCAAAACGGTTGGAACCCAATCCACTACTTCTGGTTCTGGATTTGTCTATCCATCATTTTTGCTCCACCAAAACAATATGAAATTTGTCTCTGGAACCCCGAATGCAGCAAATGGCGAAGTGAAATATACGACAATCGGTGGTCATCAAAACTCTGTTATCTCGCTTCTCAGTGATGAAGTCGACGCAGTTTTCACCTTCTTTGACGCCCGTTTCCAAGGAGCAAATCAGACTTATTTCGATGCTTGGCAAGAAGCGAATCCTGGTGTCAATCGGTTTGAAGCTACGAGAGTTGTCGCTTTAACCCCACCGATTTTCAATGACACGATTTCCAGCGTGTCTAGCCTGAGCGACGGATTGAAAGAAGCCATCCAAGACGCATTCATGACCATCGTGGATACCACCGAAGGCAAAGAAATTCTTGCCATCTACAACCACAGTGATTATCTGATTGCGAACGATGAAGATTACGATAGTGAAAGAGAATTGTATCGTTTCTTGAATCCGGAAGAATAAGACTTAGAACGGAGGATCTCCATGATCAAATTTGTCAATGTCAGCAAGACCTACGCCAACGGTGTTCAAGCTCTGAAGGATGTTAATCTGGAAATTCAAGACGGAGAGTTCGTCGGGATTATCGGATTATCCGGAGCGGGAAAATCGACGCTACTGCGATCGATCAATAAAATGATTTCGATCACCGCCGGCGAGCTTTTTATCGATGAAGTAGAAATCAGTTCGATCAAAGGTAAGGAATTGCGGATGTTACGACGAAACATCGGCATGATCTTCCAATCATTCAACTTGGTCAAAAGAATGTCCGTCTTCAATAACGTTTTAACGGGTAGGGTGGCATATCACCCTACCCTTAAAACGGTTCTTGGATTATTTCCGAAAATGGATAAATTGATGGCGTTAAACGCCCTCGATACCATGGGTATCTTGGACAAAGCCTTCACCCGTGCTGATCAATTGTCCGGGGGCCAACAACAGCGCGTAGCCTTGGCTCGCGCGCTCACCCAAAATCCGAAAGTCATTTTAGCGGATGAACCGGTGGCCTCCTTGGATCCGATTACAACGGTCCAAGTCATGGATGACTTTGCCCGTATCAACAAGGATTTTGGCATCACGATCGTAGCCAACATGCATCATGTCGACTTAGCGATCAAATATGCAACCCGCATCATCGGCATCCAAGATGGGCGAGTAGTCTATGATGGACCTTCTCGCCAAATTGATGATAAGACATTAGTCCAAATCTATGGACGCTCACTCAAACATGATGAAGTGTTGGGTGAATCATAATGACCAAGTTCACTTTAGAAAACGGTAAAACCGTTACGAAACCCTTTAATAAAATCTGGATCATCGTTGGCGTGGTGATCCTACTTTTGTATCTTTTTTCATTATTGATCCCCGTTAATTTGGGGTTGATTCAACTAAGCGAACTGAAAGTGATTCTTCAAAAAATGTTTTCCCCGAAAGGTACCCGCACTTGGGGTGATTATTTTGGATACCTGCTCACCTTGCAAGAACCCCTAGTAGACACTCTCAGCATGAGTTTTGCGGGCACATTGATCGGATCGTTGATGGCCATTCCTCTCGCGGTGTTATCCGCCAAAAATATTGTTAAAAAAGCATATATCTATTTGCCCGCCCGAACGATCATGAATTTGTTTCGGACGATCCCGGCGATGGTTTTAGCCTTGATTGCCGTTTTCTTTGTCGGAATTGGGGTCTTGTCCGGTATCATTGCCATTACCCTGTTTACATTCAGCATTATGTCAAAAATGCTCTATGAAGTTATCGAGACCATCGATATGAACCCGGTCGAAGCGTTAGAATCGACGGGTGCTTCCAAGATTGAGTCGTTACGCTATGCGGTGATGCCGCAAGTCACGCCAATCTTTCTCAGTTATCTCATTTATATCTTTGAAATCAATGTCCGATCTTCAACGATCCTCGGCTATGTGGGTGCCGGTGGGATCGGGATGATCATCAAGGACAATATCTTATATAATTACGATCGAGTGGGCGCGTCGATCATTCTCATGTTCTTTGTGATTCTGGTTGTGCAGCTCTTCTCCTCGTTTGCAAGGGGGCGCCTGCAATGACGAGAGCCGAAGAAACCCTCCGAAAAAAACCCAAAAAATGGCTTATCAATCTGGTGTTTATCGTCGCGATCATCGCCGCTCTTGCGATATCGTTTAGTGGTTCGCGAATCAACTGGACCCGGTTTGAAACAATTGGTATTTCCTTAAGAATCATGTTTACCGGCCTTGCGGATTTCAAGTTCAATTTTCTCTTTGGAACCGATCCGTATCATTTTGAAGAAGGTGTCGTGTATATGACACTCGTCACTTTGGCCATTGCGTTTATCGGGACGTTTATCGGTGCCGTCTTGGCGATTCCGTTTGGTTTTCTCGCATCGGTCAACGTGGTCGGGAAGAAAATCGCTCGGATAGGCGAAGCAATCCTTGTCATCATCCGCGTTTTCCCAGAAATTGTACTCGCACTGATATTGGTGAAGGGGTTTGGAATGAATGCGCTGACGGGGGTTCTGACCATTGGCATCCACTCGATCGGTATGCTTGGAAAACTCTTCGCTGAAGCGATTGACAACATGGATAAAAGCCCTTTGGAAGCGCTCGATGCGGTAGGTGCCAATTCTTGGCAGAAAATTCGCTATGGCATCATCCCTCAAGTGGCGGCGGACATCTCCTCGATCACGCTCTATCGTTTGGACATCAATGTGCGCTCCGCTACTGTTTTAGGTATTGTTGGAGCCGGAGGATTGGGCGCATCGCTCATTCTGTCGGCCGAAAACTGGAATTGGGATATTCTCGGGACGATTTTGCTCGCCATTATCGTGATGGTGTTGGCGGTCGATGCCGTATCCAGTTATCTAAGAGGAAAATTGCTGTAACATCAACATTATCCCGGAAGCCTTCTTAAATTATTGGTTTCCGGGCTTTTTTTTGGCGCTATTCAACCATTTTTATATTTTGTATGAATGCAATTTTCTGAACAATCACTTCGCCATCCAACAATTGTCCTAAGCGGCACCTCAGGAAGATGGTTGGTAATAATTTTTTACTGTTGATTTTTCGTTTTTACAGGTGTATAATCATTGTCAATGTCGGGAGGAATCATCTATGAAATTAGTCGTTTATGTCATGAATGACACCACACTGCTGGAACCATTCTTACGAGACCTCAACAACAACAATATTCGCGGAGCCACGATTATTTCTTCAACTGGAATGGCTCGGAAGCTCTATGAAAGCGATGATATGCGTTTCATTGGCAGCTTGCGTACGTTATTTGACAATTCCCGTGTGGAATCCAATGTGATTCTGATGGTTCTGCCGGATGATTTGGTAGCGGTGGCGTACCAAGTCATTGAACGGATCGTCGGGGATTTATCAAAACCCAATTCGGGAATTGCATTTACGTTACCCATTGAGAATGTGAAAGGATACAAACAATCGGTGTGAGCTCATGAACTTGACTGCGCTTTTTTATGCCGGAATCATGATTGTGACCGGCCTTATTTTTGGTAAACTGGCTAAATATGTCCGACTTCCCAACGTCACTGGGTATTTAGTTGGCGGATTATTGATTGGTCCAAGTCTTTTAAATATAGTGAAAGAATCCGCCTTTCCTGGTTTACAAATCATTTCTTCCGTCGCTTTAGGCTTCATTGCTTTTTCCATCGGAAACGAACTTAAGTTGAGTTACTTTCGCAAAGTTGGCATCAAGCCATTGATCATTGCGATTTTAGAAGCTCTTTTTGGTGTCATATTTGTTTTTGTCGGATTGATCCTTTACTTCCTGATTGTCGGCAAACTCGATAACACCAATATTCGCTTTGCCCTTGTGTTGTCCGCAATCGCCGCAGCGACCGCTCCAGCCGCAACCTTAATGGTGGTAAGACAATACCGGGCCCAAGGTCCATTAACTGACACCTTGATGAGCGTTGTCGCCATTGATGATTCGGTAGCGATTGTTCTCTTTGGCATTTGTGTTGCCCTCGCCAACGCTTTGGCTCCAAATAGTGGCTCCACCCCGATCATCCTCCAGATATTGACACCTTTGTATGAGATTCTTATCTCACTCATTGTGGGAGGAGCCATCGGACTCATTTTAGTCCTCGGTTGCATCTGGTTTACTGGCAGAGGAAACCGAATCAGTCTGGTGGTCGCCGCTATTTTTCTTACTATCTATGTTGTCGATCTCATTGGCGGTTCTTCTTTGCTGGCTTGCATGGCTGTCGGCGGCATCTTCGCCAACTTCAGTAAAAAGTACGATGAAGTCAATAACTTGGTTTACTTTGTCACTCCGCCCATTTTCATTTTGTTCTTTGTCTTAAGTGGCGCCGAGCTGGATCTATCGGTGTTAGGTGTTGTCGGAATCATCGGCATTCTTTACATTCTCTTACGTGTTGCTGGAAAGATTTTTGGTTCTTTTTTGGGAGCCAAGTCGACAAAAGCCGATGCCAATATCGCCAAGTATTTAGGGTATGCTCTGATTCCTCAGGCCGGCGTCGCCATTGGTCTCAGTTTGGTAGCCACACAAGTATTGAATGCTGAAATGGGCAGTCAAATCCGGGCGATTGTGTTATCGGCAACCTTGATTTATGAGTTGATTGGTCCGATCATCACCAAAGTTACTTTAAAAAAAGCCGGCGAAATACCGACTTCGACCATAAAAGAAAAACAACTTATCAAGCAATCCTGACCTCGCTCATCGAGGTCATTTTTTTCATTAATCGACTCGCATCAGCAACGTTTCACCATTATTTAAAAAAAATCAAATATTCTGATTTTTCCCGAAAATTTTAGCCAGTAATGGGGCGAAAATATGATATAATTATTAAGGTAGCATGCACACAATTGAATTTAATAATTGCTAGGAGGAACAAGATGACAGTCGATAGCAAATTAATTGAAATGTCCAGACGGTATGGCTCCGATCCCGATATGGTGCTCGCTGGTGGCGGCAATACGAGCTATAAAACCAAGGAATATCTCACGGTAAAAGCAAGTGGATACCCGCTCAGCACCATTGATGATTCGGGTTTTGTAATGTTAGACCGAGGCCTTTTAAAACTCATGTGGCATAAAACCTACGCGGATGAAGAAAATGAACGAGAAACTCAAGTCTTGACTGATTTAATGGCTTCCAGACGCTTTGGTGAAGTCAATCGGCCATCGGTTGAAAGCCAACTTCATGACTTGTTTCCCTATCAATACGTGCTTCATGTTCACCCCGCCAAAGTCAACGGTTTAACGTGTTCGATTGAGGGGGAGAGCTGGACAAATTCCCGATTAGCTCAACAAGCCGTCTGGGTCGAAGCGACCAAACCTGGCTATATTCTGGCAATGACTTGTCAAAAAATATCTCAAGAACACCAGAAAACAACGGGTCAGTTTCCGAAAATAATGATTTTAGAAAATCACGGTATCTTTTTTTCTGCAGACACTGTCGATGAAATCGACCAACTAGTGGCACTTGTATTTGACACCATCCAAGAAGATTTACATACGGCCCCCGATTTTACCAAGGAACCTTTTGACGAACCGCTGGTCAATCAAGCTCATCAAATCTTGGATAAAGTATTCCCGGAAAATGCTATTTTCTTCGACCGATTTCATTCGTTGGTGGAATTAGTGGCAGATGAACGGAGTGTCCAACCCATCATGAAGCCTTTTACCCCGGATCACATTGTTTATTGTCGCCATGAACCGCTTTTTTGCACTTCCCAAACACTGCAAGCTACCCTCGAAGCCTATCGAGAGAAAAATGCGGTGCTCCCCCGTATCATCTTAATTCAACATTTAGGGATGTTTTCTGCCGCAGAAACAGCTGCATCAGCAAAGGTAGCGCGCGTCTTATTCCTTGACCAAATCAAAATCGCCTATTACGCACGGAGTTTTGGTGGCATCAAACCCATGAAATCGGAACACATTGAATTTATTCGCAATTGGGAAGTGGAACACTATCGGGCAAAAATGGAGTCCAAATCATGATCGATCTTATCGCTTTGAATCATCCCGACAAACACAAGCGACTCCAAGCATTACGTGATTTGCTTCAACAAGAAAAAGCTCAGAATGACTTCCCGATTCAGAGGCCTATGGATGCCAACAACCATATACACACCACTTATTCTTTTTCACCCTATTCGCCATCCTATGCCGCTTACAAAGCTTATCGATCCGGATTAACAATCGCCGGAATCATCGATCATGATACCCTATCGGGCGTACATGAGTTCCACGAAGCCTGTCAAATTCTTAATATTGCTTCAACGGGAGGCGTGGAAATGCGGGTCAAATTTGACCACGGATTTGGTACGATCAATAATCCCGATCAACCCAATTGTATGTACATGATTGCTCACGGTGTTCCCCTGTCTCAAGTAGAATCGTTCAATTCTTATTTGGCCACATACCGGAAAAAACGCGAACTCAGAAACCGGGAAATGGTCCATCGATTGAATCGATTATGGCAATCACAAGACATCTCATTGGATTATGACGGTGACGTTCGGATGCGATCGAAAGCATCTGAAGGCGGATCGGTCACCGAACGTCATCTGCTCTATGCCCTTGCGGTGAAACTCGAAGAACGCTTTGGTCGCACGGAAGAGTTGATCCAAATCGTCGAATCCATATTTTCGGTGCGCGCATCGGAAAAACAACGCATCTGGTTGAAGGATTCGAATAACCGCATCTTCTTATATGATCTCTTGGGGTTAATCAAAACAAACACCGCCACATTTTTTATCCCCGCTTCCGATGAAATGCCCGACGCCAAGGAGTTCGTTCAAACGGCCAAACGCTTTTCTGCCATTCCGGCGTATGCTTATTTGGGCGATGTTGATGTGTCGGTCACTCAAGATAAGCGGGCTCAACATTTTGAAGATCGTTATCTCGATCAACTTGTGCCAGCATTGAAAGCTATCGGCATTCCAGCAATCGCCTATATGCCGACCCGAAATACCCCGATGCAACTGAGACGCCTGCAACAATTATGTCGCCAATATGACTTGTTGGAAATTTCCGGTGAGGATATCAATTCTCCCCGGCAAGGGTTCCATTGCGAGGCCTATACCAACTCGGATTACCACCATCTGATCAACTCGGCTTGGTCATTGGTTGGCCATGAAATCAGCCTTGAGAATGATCTAGAAGCCGGAATGTTCGGAACAGTTTTCCAACATCTGTCGTTAAATGAACGAATTACACTTTTTTCTAAAATTGGACAAAATACAAGGAGGAAATTATGATGACATCGATCAACTTACAAGGAAAGATCGCCGTTGTGACCGGCGTCTCTCAAGGGCTAGGCGAAGCACTCGCCAAACGTCTTGTTCAAGAAGGCTGCCAAGTCATCGCCTGTGACATCAATGAAGAAGGTGTCAAAAACGTCTGTAAGGGCCTTCACGGCATTGAGCCCTATGCCTTAGATATCACCGACTATTCGCAATGTGAAAAAGTCGCTCGAGAAGTTAAAAACAAATATGGCCACATTGATATTCTTGTGGCGAATGCGGGCATCTTGTTGAGTGGGGATATTCAGTCATTATCTTCACAAATGTTTCAAAAAGTCGTCAACGTCAATCTGGTCGGTTATTTCAACACCGTCAAAGCGTTCGCGCCGATGATGTTACAACAAAAATCTGGATCCATCATTCAGATCAACAGCAAATCCGGTAAAGTCGGCTCCTATAAAAATGGTGCCTATGCGTCGAGTAAATTTGGGGGCATTGGGCTCACACAAAGCTTGGCTTTGGAATTTGCGGAAGCCAATGTCCGTGTCAACAGCATTTGCCCGGGAAATCTTCTAAATTCGCCGCTTTGGACGAATAGTTTATTCAAACAATATGCCAAAAATCAACATACTACCGAAGCAGCAATCCGGGAAAAATATATCAATCAAGTACCCTTAAGAAGAAGTTGTGAATACGAAGACATCGAAAATATGATGGTATTCCTTGCCTCGGACTTATCGAGTTACATGACAGGCCAGGCAATCAATGTCACCGGTGGTCAAGTGATGCATTAATTGCCTTCAAGCAGGCAAATCGAACTTTATTCAACGTTCTAATCAAAAAGAAAACGAGCTGATCGTTTTCTTTTTTTCGAAAATTATTTTCGTTATATCAACATATTTTTATAGCGTCACTACTTGGCAATGATATTGTTCAAATAATCGGCAATAGGGTTCACTGGGTTTTTTCTCCGTAAACACCACATCCACTTTATCTAAGGAAAAAGACGTCGTCATTCGAGTTTTGCCAAACTTAGAGCTATCGCAGAGTAAATACACCTTTTTTGCATTGTCGATGATCTGTTCTTTAACCTTGGCTTGTTCGGTATTATCATCGGTAATATCTCCTTTTTCATTGATACCACTACACGACAAGAGGGCCACATCCGCGTTCATACGCTCATAAAACTCCAGAACTGTCGCGCCCAAAATACTATTCGAGAAATTTTCAATTTTACCTCCGGCAACATACACCGAAACATTATCGAGATTTGACAACATCAAGGCAGTACGAATGCCATGGGTGACAATCGTTAAATGGCGGAATCGCTGTAACATCGGTACAATTGGCAACAACGTAGAACTACTGTCGAGGAAGATCGTCGACTGATCAATCAAGTGATTGGTGACAATCGCACAAATTGCTTTCTTCGCTGGGAGTTGAGAGGCTTCTCGCATCGCAAAGGCAGATTCTTGCGCACTATCTCTCGCCAGTAAAGCCCCGCCATGCGTTCGTCGGATCAAACCCAAATTGGCCATCTGGGCTAAGTCTCTCCGGATAGTCGCTTCACTCACATACATGCTTTTTGCCAACTCTTCCACACTCACCCGTTTTTTCCGACTTAACATCCCTAGAATATCGTCTTGTCTCTCGAGATTGATCATGATTCCCCCCTATGATTATAAATGCTCATTTATGCTCATATTATACATATTCGGTGATATTTTTTCAATATGATGCGCAAAACTATCAAAAGATAAGCATATATAGTAAAATAGAGATATCAATTCTTTTAAGGAGGAACTTCTGTGATTACTCAGGCTGTCCGTTTATATGGCGTTAATGATTTACGACTCGAAACTTTCGAATTACCGCCGATTCAACCCGATGAAATCTTGGCAAAGGTCGTCTCCGACAGTATTTGCATGTCATCTTATAAAGCCGCAACTCAAGGCGCCGCCCACAAACGCGTGCCGAATGATGTTGCGAATAATCCCGTGATTATCGGTCATGAATTTTGTTGCGAATTGGTGGAGGTCGGTTCTAAGTGGCAAGACCGTTATCATCCAAAAGAAAAATATTCCGTGCAACCCGCTTTGAATTACAAGGGAAGCTTAGATGCCCCCGGATATTCCTTCCAATACATCGGTGGCGATGCGACCTATATCATCATCCCTCAGGAAGTGATGGAGATGAATTGTCTCTTGCCTTATCACGGTGAGGGGTATTTCCTTGGTTCGCTTGCTGAACCCTTCTCCTGCATCGCGGCTGCGTTTCATGAAAATTTCCATTCCGATTTGGAGCACCATCGTCATAATATGGATATCAAGAAGCACGGAGCGATGGCAATTTTGGCCGGAGTCGGTCCGATGGGACTGGCGGCCATTGAATATGCCATCCAGCGGGAACAAAAGCCCTCGCTTCTCGTTGTCACCGATATCGATCAAATGCGCTTAGATCGGGCACAAGAGTTGATTCCCGTCGAAAAAGCGGCCTCTTTTGGGGTTCGTTTAGTCTATCTTAACACCGCAACCGTTGCCGATCCGGTGAAAGCCATGCGCGATATCCATCAAGGCGAACTATACGACGATGTCTTTGTCTTTGCTCCAGTGGCATCCCTCGTCGAACAAGCCGATCAGCTTTTGGCACGTGGAGGTTGCTTGAATTTCTTTGCTGGCCCTTCCAATAGCGAGTTTTCTGCCAAACTCAATTTTTATAACATTCATTACGAGAGTCATCGTGTCACCGGAACTTCTGGTGGCAACACCCAAGATATGCAAGAAGTCCTCGACATGTTTTCTATTAAAAAATTACGTCCAGAAATCATGATTTCCCACATCGGCGGCTTGGATAGCGTGATCGACACCACGTTGAATCTTCCTTCCATGAAAGGTGCGAAAAAGTTGGTATACACACATATTTCCCTACCGATGACACCCATCTCTGATTTTCGCGAATTAGGAAAAACGGATCCAATGTTTCAAGTCCTTGCGGACATTTGCGATAAACACAAGGGTCTTTGGAGCGTGGAAGCAGAAACCTATCTGCTTCAGCACGCCAAGAAACTTTGAAAGGAGATTTTATGGCAAAAGCGATTTTAATGCCCAAACAGGGCAATACGGTTGAAAGTTGTTACTTAAGTGAATGGCTTGTCAAAGAAGGCGATGAAATCACCGTCGGGACACCGCTCTTTGGGTATGAAACTGACAAAGCCACGTTTACCTATGAATCCGAGGAGGCGGGAACCATTCTGAAATGTCTGGTTCAAGATGGCGATATCGTTCCGGTACTAACGGCAGTCTGTATCGTTGGAAAACCGGGTGAAGCGATCGACGATCTATTTCCGGATGCTTCTCTGGATCCTTCGACAGCGGCAGTTTCAGAAGAGACGGAGACTGTGACTTTAAGCGATGAAATAATCACTCCGACTGTTATTGAGAAAAATGGGTCAGGTGCCAGTCCCCGTGCCAAGCGCTTGGCTCGGCGTTTGGATCTGGATATTGCGGAGATCCCGGCAACCGGCCCCAACGGCCGCATTCTGGAAAAAGATGTTCAGGCGGCCTTTGCCAATCACCAGAGTCCACAACCGAAAAAATCTCAAGAAAACTCATCGCTTTATACAATCAAACCCTTATCCAATATTCGCCGCTTGATCGGCAAAACCATGACTGACAGTTTGGCAGGATCCGCGCAGTTGACTCACTCGCTCTCCTATGATGCAACCCAAGTGTTGGCTTATCATCAAGCTCTAAAAAAGCAATCGATAGAAGGCGCTCTTCCTCGAATCACCTTGAATGATATCATGCTGTTTGCCGTATCTCGGGTTTTATTGAAACATCCAGAACTGAATGCACATTTCATCGATCAATCCATCTGCACCTTTCATCATGTCGAACTCGGCATCGCCACCGACACTCCCAGAGGTTTGATGGTTCCTACCTTGCGTCAAGCAGATACACTGTCTTTGGCGTCGATCGCCCTCAAATCGAAAGAATTAACATCGGAGGCGATCGCCGGAAATATTGATCCGGATTTACTGAAAAACGGATCCTTCACCATTTCAAATTTGGGATCGCTTGATATCGAACACTTCACTCCGATCATCAATCCTCCCCAAACCGGTATCCTCGGTGTCAATACGATCATGACCCAGGTACGGATGGACAAAAACCAAGGGGTTGTCTTCTATCAAGCCATGGGACTGTCGCTGACCTATGATCATCGTGCCTTGGACGGAGCTCAAGCTTCCCGTTTCTTAAAGGATTTAAAACTCTATCTGGAAGCATTTCCCGATCAAATTGAACAAGACCCTGTCGGTCTGAAATAGGAGGAACCAACAATGGAAATTTATGATCTCATCGTCATCGGCGGTGGACCCGGTGGTTACCATGCGGCCGAGAGAGCTGCCCATTCGGGTTACCATACACTGGTAATTGAAAAAGAAAAACTGGGCGGCGTTTGCCTGAACGAAGGTTGTATTCCCAGTAAGGCCTTTTTAAATAGCGCCAAGGTTTATGATCATGCCTTTAAAGGCGGAGCTTACGGTGTATCAACCGAGAATGTGGTTTTTGATCAAAAGCTTGTTCTCAAACGCAAAGACCGCGTGGTTAGGCGGTTGGTTGCCGGTGTGGCCCAACAATTAAAACAACGTCAAGTAACCGTTGTGAAGGGTGTGGGCATCATTACAGGAAAATCCAAAGAAGGTTTCCAAGTACAAATAGACCAAACCGAGTATGTGGGGAAAAGACTATTGATCGCAACCGGTTCTACTCCCATCATTCCCCCGATTGAAGGATTAAAAGAAGCCAATGCATCAGGCAATATTTTATCGAGCAGAGAAATCTTGGATCTTGACTCGATTCCAGCCAAGTTGACCATTGTCGGTGGGGGAATCATCGGCTTGGAAATGGCTGCTTATTTTCAAACCGTGGGAAGCCAGGTCACCGTCGTGGAAATGTTGCCAAAAATCGCGGGTAATACCGATTCGGATTTGACCGATGTATTGCATAAATCTTTGGAAAAGAAAGGTGTCAACTTCTTTCTTTCAAGCAAAGTCACTCGAATCGACGCCCAACAACTCACCTATGTGAAAGCGGATCAAGAATACGTTCTTGTTCACGACAAGTTGTTGTTATCGATTGGCCGTCGGCCCGCAACCGATCGTCTCGGTCTTGAAAATATCGGCGTTGAGATGGCGAAAAACAAAGCGATCATCACCGATCTTCAATCCCGGACCAATATCGCGAATGTTTATGCCGTCGGTGATGTCAATGGTAAATCCATGCTCGCTCATACCGCATACCGGGAAGCGGAAGTTGCCATCAATACGATGCTTGGGGAGAACGATTCGATCCATTATGACGCGATTCCCGCCGTCGTGTACACAACGCCGGAACTCGCAACTGTGGGTTTGACCGAAATTGAAGCAAAGGCAAAAGGCTTTGAGTATCAAGTGTTGAGCCTTCCTGTTGCTTACTCGGGAAGACATCTCGCAGAAACCGATGACGCCAATGGTCTCATCAAACTCATCGTCGACAAAAAAAGCAACACGCTGTTAGGTGCCCATCTGGCCATGCAATACGCCAGTGAAATCATCTTGACGCTCTCAATGGCTGTTGATCTCAAATTAACGGTCAAAACGCTTTCTCGCCTTGTCTATCCCCATCCGACAGTTGGCGAATTGATCAAAGACACTTTACTCAGTCTCTAGGAGGAACTCATGCCAAAATCACAATTTATTGATCCCAGTTTCATCCGGAAATCCGGAAAAATCTCTTTTAAAGACATTCCCGTCAATCAGTATAAAAAGACCATCGAAGAAGAAAAAAAACAGTATTCCAAAGCGGATTTTCTGCGCATCTATCGCGATATGGCAATTTTGCGGGAATTCGAAAACATGTTGTTATCCATCAAAATCCAAGGAGAATATCAAGGGGTGAAATACACCTACCCCGGCCCCGCCCACTTATCCATGGGCCAAGAATCTGCAGCGGTGGGTCAAGCCTATTTGTTGGACGAACACGATATCACCTTTGGATCGCACCGTAGCCACAGTGAGGTGCTCGCCCGCGGACTGGCATCCATTCATAAATTACCCGATGGAACTCTGAAATCCATTATGGAAGACTTTGTCGGAGGCTCGACCTTCGCCGTCGTCAAAAAGGACAAAGCCCAAGCAGAAATCAAAGATTTGGCCATGGATTTTCTGTTATATGGTGCCCTGGCGGAGATCTTCGCCCGGGATACGGGCTTTCACCGAGGGATGGGTGGCAGTATGCACGTCTTCTTTCAACCGTTCGGCATATATCCCAACAATGCCATCGTCGGAGGCTCCGCCCCGATTGCGACGGGTGCGGCACTGTACAAAAAAGTCAATGATCAACCCGGCATCGTCATCGCCAACATTGGCGATGGATCGCTCGGATGCGGAGTGGTTTATGAATCTATGAATTTTGCCTCAATGGATCAGTTCAACTACTTATGGGAGAAAAAAGGCGGTCTGCCAATTCTCTTCAACATCTTTGATAACGGTTATGGCATGGGGGGACAAACTCGTGGAGAAACCATGGCTTATGATTTTCTGGCACGTCTTGGGGCCGGCATCAACCCCAGTCAAATGCACGCAGAACGAATTGACGGATTCAATCCACTCGCCGTCATCGATGCAATGCGGCGTAAACGCGATATCTTAGTAAAAGGCGAAGGTCCAGTATTGCTCGATGTCATCACATATCGTTTTGGAGGGCATTCGCCATCAGATTCCATGAGTTATCGGGAAAAAGCTGAAATCGAAGCTTGGCAAGCGATGGATCCACTCCTGACATACCGACAAGAGCTCCTTCAAGCCAATGTTGCGAAAGACGAAGAGTTTGAAGCCATTTTAAGCGATATCTCCAACCGGATGTTCCGCTTGTTCCAATTGGCCATCGATCCCGTCCTTTCTCCCTATCATGATTTTTCCACAGATCCCAACTATATCGAATCCATCATGCTTAGCAATCAAGCTGTTGAAAAATTTGCGGATCGCCCTGTGGACATCTTGATGCCGATGGAAGAAAACCCCCGTGTAAAACAAATCGCATCCAAAGCGCGCTACGCCTTTGGACCCGATGGAAAGATGGTTCCCAAAATCAAGCAATACAACATTCGCGATGGGATTTTTGAAGCCGTCATCGACCGCTTCTATAAAGATCCTACCTTGGTTGCTTATGGCGAGGATGTCCGCGATTGGGGCGGTGCTTTCGCGGTCTATCGCGGATTGACCGAAGCTCTGCCCTATCATCGACTCTTTAATAGCCCAATTTCCGAAGCTACAATCGTTTCTTCTGCCGTCGGATATGCGTTATCAGGCGGCCGCGTTTTGATAGAACTGATGTATGCGGACTTCATGGGTCGAGCCGGTGATGAGATTTTCAACCAACTGGCGAAATGGCAAGCAATGAGTAGCGGGTTACTCAAAATGCCCGTTGTGCTCCGAGTTTCAATCGGCTCGAAATATGGGGCACAGCATTCCCAAGACTGGGTTGCTCTCCCCGCGCATGTCCCCGGCCTGAAAGTGGTCTTCCCCACCACCCCCACTGATGCAAAAGGCTTAATGAATGCAGCGCTAAACGGCACGGACCCTGTCATCTTCTTTGAAAGTCAACGCACCTATGATAAAGGCGAGGAATTTGAAAAGGATGGCGTACCGGAAGGGTATTATGAAATTCCGATTGGCGAGCCTAGTATCAAAAAAGTCGGATCGGACGTGACCATTCTCACAATTGGAACCACCTTGTATCAAGCATTGGCCGCTGCTCAAATTTTAGAAGAAAAATATCAGGTATCCGCCGAAGTGATCGATGCGAGAAGCATTGTCCCCTTCAACTATGAACCGGTGATGGCTTCCGTGAAGAAGACCGGCCGGATTGTATTGGCAAGTGACGCCTGTGCCCGGGGATCGATCTTGAATGATTTCGCACGCAACATCTCGGAACTTTGCTTTGATGATTTGGATGCACCTGCCGTTGTCATTGGCGCGAGAAACTGGATTACTCCGCCGTTCGAGTTCGACGCGGAATTCTTCCCTCAACCCCACTGGATCATCGATGCCATTCACGATAAAATCCTTCCGCTCAAAGGACATATCAGTCAGGAAAACAATTCTGTGACTGAAACGATCCGTCGCGCGAAAAAGGGAGTATAACTTAAAAAAAACGACTTGAAAATCCAAGTCGTTTTTTACTGTTCAGAATGAATCATTTTTTTGACATAATCTTTTGCTTCTCCGATGTCCTTGAGAATACCACGAGCGACCATTTGTACCAATATATTTCCAAGAGCCGTTGCTTCGATCGGTCCGGCAATCACCGGTCGCTTGCAATATTTTTCGGTCAGATGATTGAGAAGTTTATTTCGCGACCCACCACCAACGATGTTGATAGAGGTGATCTGTCGCTGGGTCAATTGCTCAATTTCCAATAACGAAGCTTGATACTTCAGGGCAAGCGAATGGAATAATGAGAAATATAGTTCTCCGTCTGTTTTTGGCAACATGAAGCCGTTTTCCTGTAATTGTTTGTGAATTGCGCCGATCATGCTGGTCGGGGATAAAAACCCCTCATCATTAACATCGACAACTCCTGGATAGTCCGAATGCGACGCGGCCATTTCCGCTATTTCCGAATAGGAATGTTTGTTACCCATTTCTCTGCGGACTTCTTGAACCATCCATAACCCCATGATGTTTTTTAAAAAGCGTATTTGCTTGCCATAGTTGCCTTCGTTTGTAAAGCCGCGGATCCGGGCTTCTTCTTTGAGCACGGGATGATTCTCCAACACGCCAATCAGACTCCAAGTACCACTGGATAAAAATGCAGTGTCTTGAGCGGCAAGCGAGCCAATCACCGCGCTGGCAGTATCGTGTGAGGAGACCGCCATCACAGTTGCTTCATAACCGATCTCTTTCGTGATTTCCTGACGCAGCTTGCCAATCACTTCTCCCGGGGTCACCATCGGTCCAAACCGCTCCCGATCCAGCTCTAGTATTCCGCACAGTTGAGAGTCCCAAGAGGAAGTCTGGGCATTGAGGAGTCCCGATGTAGAGGATATCGTGTATTCGTTTTGGAATCTTCCAGTTAAATAGTACCCAAGATAACAGGGTAACATCATAATTTTTCGAGCCTTTGCCAATTTTCCTGATAGTTTATCAGCGTAGAGCTGATAAATCGTGTTGAAAACGAGAGGTTGGATCCCGGTAATTTCGTATTGTGTCGTTTCGTTCAACATTTGGGAAAAAGCAGTTCTTGCGGCAAAATTTCGATGATCACGATAGGCAAAGACATCCCCGATTATTTGATCGTTCGAATCGAGACATACATAATCGACGCCGAATGTGTCGATACCAATCGACTGCGGACATTTTCCGAGTTTCTTTGCCTGTTTCAATCCTTCGATCACATGAAAAGAGAGCTCATCTATATTCCAGACAAGCGATCCATCCTTTTCGATCGGGTGATTGGCAAACCGATAAATCACTTCCAGTTTGATTTCACCTTGGTCCAGTTCGGCAATCACATGTCTTCCGCTGGATGCCCCGATATCGATGGCAAGAAAATAGGCCTTTTCCATGAATGTCACTCCTCTGGCAGTTGATTGAGAAATGGCCAAGCCAACAGCCGCTGGCTTGGCCTATAATCACTCAAAATTCTTAGTTTCGTTTTGATTGAACGTCTTTTTCATAGGCTTTCATCTGATCGATAGCCTGATTTCCAAGTGGCACTCCCTTGCTTTCCAAGAGATAGTCCCAAACGGCATTAGCGGGCAAGTTTTTGATCTCTTCCATTAAAAAGAGTCGAGAAGTATAATCTCCGTTCTTTTCGAGATCTTCCAATAAGTGGGTCGGTTCTAATAACGAAAAGAGAATGGCTTTTGCCGTTGCTCTTAAGCCAATTGCCCATCCGGCCACGCGATTGATCGAGGCATCGAAGAAATCGAGTCCGATCGCGATTTTATGATAGTAATTTCCGCGTTTCAACTCTGTCATAACCGCTTGAAGCCTGTCGTCTTGAATCACGACATGGTCGCTATCCCAATGCAGGCCTCGCGACACATGGAGCATCAAGTCGTTGATAAATGGCCGGACAGCAGACAGTTTGTCCGCAACGGATTCGTCCGGATGATAATGGCCCATATCCATACAGACGCCCAAGCCATTTTTAATGGCATAGGCCAGATAGAAGTCATGAGATCCGACAACATACGCTTCCGAACCAATTCCGAAGAGTTTTCCTTCCAGAACATCGGCGGTGTATTGTTTTTCTTCTTCGGTGTATTTTTTTGCAAAGATTTGATCCAGACTGTCCTTTAACAGCTCGCGATAGGTCAGTCGGCTGGCAGGATTATCTTTAAATCCGTCGGGAATCCAAAAGTTGTTATAGCAGCGTTCACCCATTTCTTTTCCGATGGCGAGTGAGATTTTCCGGCTGTCTAGACCCGCTTTGATCCAATAATCCCGGGTTTTTTTGTGGATAGAGGCAAGGGAAAAGCCGTTATCCATCATGGGATGAGCAAAGAAACTCGTGTTAAAGTCGAGCCCGTATCCGTTGGCTTTTGCCCAGTTGATCCAGTTGCGGAAATCTTCCACATCCAGATCGTTCCTTGGACGTTGTCTTTCCGCATACACGGAATGTAGATTGACTTTGTGCTTCAAGGGCGAAAGCCGAAAGGCGAAGTCGATATCGCCCCGAAGCTCATCCCCGTTTCTTGCGGGATATGGATAAGCCCCTGTTACTACATTTTGGCTCTCGATATCGCCCAGTCCTTCAAAGCCTTTGATGTCATCGCCCGCCCAGCAATGCAAGCTGACAGGAATTTTCTCGAATTCCTGAATCACTTTGTCGGTATCGACACCACATTTTTGATAGGCGGTTTTTGCCAGCAGATATGCTTCCAAAATCGATTTGTTCATAATTTACTCCTTGCATAATATGACATAATGTCCCGATGAAAGGCGAAGCTGATGCCGCTTGTCTTTAATAACAGTTGACACCTTTTCGCCGTTCACGGAAAGAATAGCATGCGACAGACGAATGGTTGCTTCGGTGTTCCCCGGGATTGTGATCTCGTGTTGAATGGTTCCAGACCGCTTCTCCCAATTAGATTCGATTCGACCACGAACGGAATCAAAATGACAACGAACATAGGTGAGATCTGTCGGGATCACCGGCTGAATCGTCACCTGGTCGGCAGCACAGCCATCACCGATCTGAATGCCACCCAAATAGCGGTAAAACCACGCATCATAACTGCCAAACATCGGGTGGTCGAAGGAATGCATCACATTTGCCATTTCTTTTTCCCAACGTTCCCAAACAGTGGTCGCATTGCAGGCGAGCATATAGCCCCAACCGGGATATTCCGGGTTTTTAATCATTTTGATCAAGAGATCGACGTAGCCGGCTTCGGTCAAGCTATAAAAGACATGACGATAGCCCTGGTTGCCGCTAGTGGAATGATATCCGTGATGAATGATGTCGTCAGCGATGTTTTTCGCAATTTTGTCTCGATCGGCCTTTGGCGCGATCCCGAGATTCAAGGCAAAGGCATTTTCAGCTTGAGTTCCCCGACTGTACTGGTGAGTCAATTTATTGTAGTAAGTTTGATTAATGGCTTGTGTCGAGGCCTCTTGGAAGGCTTGATATTTTTTGGCGTCCTCATCATTACCTACTAATTTAGCCAATTTTGCCAACACCTGTAAGTGCCAATTGAGGAAGACAGTGGAGACATAAATGGGATCTGTTTTGATTTCCGACAAATGTTCCGGTGCGACCCAGTCGCCATAATGCGAGTAATCCATGATGTAGTTTTTCTGTCTGGTCAAGAGATAGTCGACCCAGTCTTTCATATCGGGATAAAAGCGGTTCGCAATCAAAGAGTCTCCATAATACTGGTGGGCAACTTCCGCAAAAAGTAAAAAGGATATCGACGTCACATCGGCCGGTGTTCCCCCCGTATAAAACGGAGCTGTATCGGAAATGGCGCCTTCTTTGGTTTTTGTTTCCGCGATATCTTGGACAATTTTAGGTAATAATCGCTCGAGGTGAAAATTATAGATCGATTGATAGATCCGGGTCGTCAGATCGTTCAGCCAGCCAAACCGTTCATCGCGTTGCGGGCAGTCGGTCATTATGGAATGAATATTGTTTTGTTCGGTCACAACCGCATTTTGGTGGAGTTGATTCAAGTCCTTATCAGAACAAGTAAATCCTCCTGCCACTTCGACATCGGTATGGACATGCTCACCGGATAGCGAAAGGATTCGAACATCGCCTTCCAATTCTGCTTGAACATATTGGAATCCGTGATACGTGAAACGCGGTTGATAGGTTTCGATTCCTTCACCTTTTAAGATGTAAGTGTCGGTTGCGGTGGCACTGCGAAGATTCAGTTGATTGACCTGTCCTTGACTGGTCAATCCTTCTCCGTATTTTAGCACAACTTTGGCTCCAGAGCAACCTTCAACAGTGATTTTTGCCCATCCAGCAATGTTTTGGCCAATATCATATACTATCCGGTCTTTTTCGATTTCAGTCGTTCGGATTGCGGGATATGATCGACAGATCCGAATGGGTTCTATTTGTTGGCTTGTCAAGGTTCCTTGGGGTGGTTGGGTAACAATCGTATACATCCAGCCATTGTCCCAAGCCGGCTCAAAATCCCGACTAGCCCAATGTGGATGCGTCAATTTTTCCCTGCGGGCGTCATACGTTTCCCCACCATAAATGGAATTATCACGGATGGGGCTGCCGGATACCCACCAACCCGAGTTGCAGTTTGAATGGTCTTCGAGCACTTGATGGTCCTCATAATCAAAATAAAACTGAGCAAGCATCTTCCGGCTTCCCAGCCAACCATACCCCACTTCGATACCCACAACATTGTCTGTTTCGGTGAATAGGTCGGTGATGTCGTATGTATCATATAACACTGTTTTCTGATAATCGGTGACGCCCGGATTCAAAACCCGGTCACTCACCTTTTGTCCGTTTACATAGAATTCATGATACCCGATTCCGGCAATATAAGCACGGGCTCGGAGAAGTCCTTTTGTCGGTATTTCCAATTTTTTCCGGAAATACAAGGTCGATCCCTGAAAATTGTTCGGGATGGACACCCATTTCCCCTTGAAATCCGTTTCATTCAACAGACCCATTTCAAATGTTCCCGTGTGAAAATCCGTTTCTCCTTGACTATTTCGAACATCCAGCCGAACAAAACAGCGTTGGCGCGAAATCAATGGTTTTCCTTGATAGCTGATGGCACTCATCTGATTCGATGCGCACATCCCAGAATCCCATAGATCCGGTGAGGTTTCTAGCAATCCATTAGCAGAAGCCACACGAATCCGATAACTTGCCTGTTGCAACTGGGGGGATAACTCATAAGTCCATGAAAAGCGCGGATTCTTTTCACTGAGCCCAATCGGGTTCACTTGATATTCGACCTTCAAACTAGCAATTTTTATCATGACTTTCGTTCTCCTTTAGGTCATAAGAAGGATTGCCGGATTCACACCCGGCAATCCCGGTCTTAAGAATGACGTTCTTATACAGGTTTCTTCTTGATAACAAAGACAAAGATTAATGCTGCTGCTCCAGCAACAACCGCTGCGACGCCGCCGCCGATACCGATATAAAGGCCGACTTTGCTCTTGACCACGTTCACAACCAGTTCGCCAGAGAAAGTATCTGTTCCCGAGACAAGGCTGATAATGATGGTTTGTTCGCCTAATTCTTCGGCATTTAGTCCAGTGATCGTTGCATCGGTTAAATCAACCGCATCGCCAAGAGCGCCACTGCGATAGAGATATTTTGCTTCCAATTTGGTTAGATCCAACGTCTTTCCTTGAGTCAGGTCAACGGGTCCGGTAATGGAAAGTCCGGTGATGTAGTCGCTCACGGTAACGGTCACAGTCGTGGTCTTGGTGTCATTGGGGCGAGTTGAATCGGATAGTGTGATGGTGATGGTCGCCGTTCCGGCTTTTAATCCTTGTAAGATTCCGTTTTCGGTGACGGACACGATCGTCTCATCCGAGGATTCATAGGTGAAGGTCCCGGTAGTAGCATTCGCTGGAACCCGGGTCACGCCCGTTGTTTTGTTTTCACCAATCAACATGCTGATGGAGTCATTTTGTTTCGCAACATCGGTATATTCGATATAAATTCCCCAAACATTGCCATTATAGCGATATTGGATCGTTTCTTCGATATAACCATCAATCACAACTTCACCGGTTCCCGGATCCATCGCATGGTTATCGGTTTCAGTTGCGACCATGCCGCCAGTCCAACGATAAATCGGTAATCCGGCGCTTAAGGTGATCATATCGCCTTCCAGGTAGTACTCGTCATAGTTATCAATCGTAACGATGGGTGTCCCACCATCATAGAGGAAGACGGGGAAGAGGACCAGATTCGTTCCAAGCATGTAAAATCCTTGAAGTTCAATTTCAGTCCCATCCGCACGTTCGTAAGTGATGTGATCAAGCGTATCCGGCATTGATGATGCATTGGTAATATTAGCTTCGTTCCCACTCGTGTTGGGCATTTGAATAAAGGTTGCGAAGATGAACCAATCAACGATTCCGACTTCCGATACGCGTTGTGGCACATATTCGTACACTTTCGCAGGAATCACAACATCATAGTCTTCGGCTTCATAGGTGACGGTGATGGTGACATTCACATTGCCAACGACGGATGTATCAATCGTTCCTACTGAGTAATCTTCGGGTGTCAACGTAAATTCGGGGCTGTGTGAACCGCCTTCAAAGACAAGGCGGGCACGGGTAAAGACCGGGGTAAAGGCTTCTGCATCCTTGACGACATAGTATATGTTAAATACATCAAGAATCTCAATGTCGACGACATCCAGTGCAGCGGTAACGGTGATTTCAATCGTCTTCGTCACATCTCCCAGAATCGCTGTGATGACAACTGTGCCTTCCGCAACTCCGGTCACGACTCCAAGTGGTGATACCGTCGCAACATCCGCATCCGAAGTGGAGAATATCGGCGTGCCGTAGGTGCCTTCGGGCGTGACGGCATAGGTGAGATCCAAGGTGGCGCCTGCGGCCACAAACGAGACCGGAGCGCTCAAACTGAAATCGGTTGGTTCGGCAGTGAAGATTGCCCAATCCGTCCCAGTATAGACATAGGAAAGGTCCGCTTTCAACTCGCCAATCAAAACGAATTCGCCACCGGAAGCATCATGTCCGGTAAAGGTACCGCCTTCATATTGCCATAAGCCCATACCTTCTTCCAAAACAATCACATCACCGGCTTTGAAACTGAACTCGGGAACAAACCAGAATTCATACCGTCCTCCGCCCAAATTCTTCATGGAAGATATCAAATCATAGCGGCCAGCCACGTTGACTTTGCTCATGACTTGCGTCAGAGCTTCATCTTTCAAATTCAAGTATTCAGCAATATCGGGAGAATTGAAGACCACATAGAAAGCTCCCCAACCGGAATTATTGCCAAAATGGTTCCCCGGGACTGTCCCGGCCGCATCAATCGCAGGAACAGCTTCAACCACCACCGTAAAGGTGTCGGTGAAGGTGCCAGAAGTCAAGGTGAGCGTGTAATTTCCTGGAGTATTCGCATCATAAGTGCCAGTAACCATATCCGATGTAATGACAATTGCTGCACCAGTTCCGCCACCTTCATAGGTCTCGACCGCCGTCAACGACGCTAAATCGTAGGGATAGCCAGCAAACGTGGTGATAGTCTTTTCAGGAGTCGTGATCAGGATTCCATTCGGAGGTGTGACGGGTTCTGAAACGGTGAGTTCAACAGTTTCCACAATCGATCCCAATGTCACAGTGATCGTCACATTCCCAGCCGCAACACCAGTTACAACACCCGTAGCACTCACGGTCGCCACATCCGTATTGGAAGAGGCAAAAGTCGGTGTGCCATAGCTGTTTTCAGGAGATAGGGTGAACGTAATTGGCAAAGTTCCTTCTACCAACAGTTCGTTGGCGCTCACAGAGAGTTCCATGGCGGTTGGATCAGCGACGAACACAGCCCAGGCTGATCCGGTGTAGACATAGGCAAGGTCCGCTTTCAATTCGCCAATCAAAACGAATTCGCCACCACTCGCATCATGATTTCCATCGACCAATCCGCCTGCATATTGCCAAAGGCCCATACCGGCTTCTAAGACGATCTTGTCGCCAGCTTTGAAGTTGGTATTGTCAAACCAGAACTCGTAACGCCCTCCGCCCAAGTTTTTGATGGAGGTAATATGTGTGTATTCGCCAAAGACCGAGACTTTGCTTTGGACTTGGGCAAGTGCTTCTTCTTTTATATTCAAATACTGACTGATGTCAGGAGAATCAAAGACGACATAGAAATTTCCCCAACCGGAATTGTTGCCAAAATCACTGCCAGCGGTTGTACCTCTTGCCGCAATTGCCGGAACTGCCACCACTTCAACGGTGAAAGTATCCGAGAAAGCGCCATCGGTAAGAGTCAGCGTGTAATTACCAATGGTGTCTTTATCAAAGGTTCCCGATATCTTTTCTGGAGTGATGATAATTGCTGCCCCGGTGCCACCACCGTCATAAGAAACCACGGCTGTCAGTTTTGACAAATCATACTCGTACCCTTTGAATGTGGTAATTTTCTTTTCCGGTGTCGTAATCAAGATGCCGGTTTGCTCGGCGGCTGCCGGAGAAACACTTACATTGATCACTTCAGTGACACTGCCCGCATAGATGGTGATCGTCGTCGATCCTTCGGCTACCGCGGTCACAAGACCGCTTGAAGAGACCGAAGCGATCCCCGCATCGGCGCTTTCAAATAGGACTATTGGATTCGCCGTTTCAGGAGTCAGAGTCGACACTACTTGATGCGTCGCTCCACCAACGGTAAGTTCCAGGGTGTTGTCATCAACGGTGATGTCCGTTGCCGGAGTATAGAGATCCCAATAGCCACCGGTTGTAACGTTACCGCGAAAAACATACGTTTTCTCGGTGACGACTATCGGAGGAAATGCATGCGAATCCGATGTACGGATGACTTGGAACCCGGATTGGA
>Ga0123335_1001380_pt1 | contig 39644 bp, 44 predicted proteins | sample BiotimSIPDNA_2_FD_89707 | JGI IMG/M metagenome (GOLD analysis project Ga0123335, IMG submission 89707) | Anaerobic biogas reactor microbial communites from Washington, USA - Biogas_R2 time_0 SIP DNA | ecosystem: Engineered > Bioreactor > Anaerobic > Unclassified | place: Washington, USA...
CCGCGACACCCCAGCCCCTTCTCACGGCGCAGGCGGCGGACAGCGCCGCGCCTTCCGCCCTTGGCATGGTGGATGATGCTTACCAGGGAGGCAGGAAGCTGTCTGACTACACCCGGGCGGAGCCCCTCAATGTGCCGGGCGGAGACGCATATACCGTCTATGACGGCGGCGTATTTACCTTCCGGGGTGACGCGATGCGCCAGAACGCGGCCTTCGGAACAGCCCCCCTGGGCCTTAAGCAGATGACTGTCCAGTGGCAAACCGAGCTGGGAAGCCTGCGTACCTCTGACTCCGGCACTCTTTACGGCCTGGGCTGGAGCGGCCAGCCGGCCATCGTCAAGTGGGCGGTGGAAGTCCGGGACATGATGAACCTGAGCGAGGACAAGAAGGCCGTCAAGGCCCTCAAGGAGGTTATTGCCGCGGGCCAGGACGGAAAGGTCTACTTCTTTGACCTGAATGACGGGGTCGCGACCCGGGAGCCTATCGACGTGGGCTTTCCGCTCAAGGGCAGTGTGGCGGTGGACACCCAGGGCCGCCCCATCATTGCCTTTGGCCAGGGCATCTCAAAACTGCCCGGCGAGACCGGCGCCATTGGCTACTACCTCTATAACCTCATTGACCAGACCCGGCTTTATTTCATCAACGGCCGGCAGTCGGACGACCAGCGCCAGTATTCCACCAACGGCGCCTTTGACGGCACAGCGCTTTTTGACCACCGTTCTGACAGCATGGTGGTGGCGGGGGAAAACGGCCTGTTTTACACGGTCAAACTCAATACCGTCTTTGACTTCCTGGACAAGAAGACCATCACGGTGGACCCTGAGACCATTTACCTCAGGAGCAAGGCTGGCCGGCAGAACGACAACACCGTGTCCATCGAGTCTTCCGTGGCCATGTACGGGCCCTATGCCTATGTGGCGGACAAGCAGGGTATCCTGCGCTGTATCGATACCACCAGCATGAAAACCCTCTGGGCCTTTGACACCGGGGATAACACCGATGCAACCATTTCCCTGGAGCTTGAGGGAGACAGGCTGGCCCTTTATACCGGCACCACCGTCTTCACCCGCCTGCGCCGGGATGGCAACGCCGTCATCAGGCGTGTGGACGCCCTGACGGGCGAGGAAGTGTGGCAGCAGGCAGTGGCTGCCAAATCCACCAACGATGAGCGTGGCGGTGTGAAGGCAAGCCCCGTTGTTGGGAAGAACAGCGCAGGCCACCTGGTATACTTCACCGTGAACGAAACGCCTGACGGCGGCACCATCCTGGCGCTTGACAAGGCGACAGGCGCTGTGGCCTGGCAGATGCCCATCCGTTCCGGCGCTGTGTCCTCCCCTGTGGCGGTGTATGACGAGGCCGGCCAGGCGGTGATCATCCAGGCGGGCAATGACGGCATGCTGTACATGATGGACGCCCTGACGGGCCAGGTTTACAGCACCCTGGATCTGGGCGGTCCGGTTGAGGGCTCCCCGGCCGTGTACAACGATATGCTGGTCATTGCCACCTCCGGCCGGAACAACCATAATCTCTACGGCATCCGCATCGAATAAAGGGGCGCGGGCCAGCCCCGCCCCCTTTTCCCTTGGAGAAGCAATCACACAAGGAGGCCGCGCATGGCGCAATATCTTGCCGCGCTGGATCAGGGGACTACGTCTTCCCGGGCCATCGTTTTTTCACCGGAAGGCCGCCCGAAAGCAACGGCGGCCTTTGAATTCGCCCAGCGATAACCCCGCCCGGGATGGGTGGAGCATGACCCGGATGACCTGATCGCCAGCCAGGTAAAGGCCTTGAGCAGGGCCGTCAGCGAAGCAGGGATAAACGCCCGGGATATCGCTGCCCTCGGCATTGCCAACCAACGGGAAACCACCCTTGTCTGGGAGCGTGGGTCCGGCAAGCCCGTGTATAACGCCATTGTCTGGCAATGCCGGCGCACGGCGGGCTACATCCACGGGCTGAAGCGGGCTGGGCATGCGGATCTTATCCAGGCAAAGTCGGGGCTTATGCCCGACGCCTACTTCTCCGCTTCCAAAATCCGCTGGATTTTGGATGAGATGGATCTGCAGGGCAGGGCTGAAGCGGGGGAGCTGTGCTTTGGCACTGTGGACAGTTTCCTGGCCTACAATTTGCTTGAAGGCCGTCCCCATGTGACTGACGCCACCAACGCAAGCCGAACCATGCTGTACAACCTGGGCCGGCAGGACTGGGATGATGACCTGCTCCGGCTCTTTGGCGTCCCCCGGGGCATGCTGCCCCAGGTGAAAGACACGGCGGGGCTCTTTGGCGTTCTGCGCCCGGACATTCTGGGCGCGCCTGTTCCGGTTGCCGCCATGGCGGGGGACCAGCAGGCGGCGCTTTTTGGCCAGGCCTGTTTCGCCCCGGGGGATGTGAAGAATACCTACGGCACCGGCTGCTTTATGCTGATGAACGCGGGAGAAAATGTGCCTGTTCCGCAAGGCGGCCTGCTGGCTACCACAGCCTGGCGGATTAAGGGACAGCCTGCCTTCGCCCTGGAAGGCAGCGTCTTTACCGCAGGGGCCGCCATCCAATGGCTCAGGGACGAACTTGGGATCATCAAGGACGCGGCCGAAAGCCAGGCTTTGGCTGAATCGGTGCCTGACACCCAGGGGGTTTGCCTGGTGCCCGCCTTTACGGGCCTGGGCGCGCCCCATTGGGAGATGTACGCCCGGGGGACCCTTACCGGCCTGACCCGGGGGGCCAATAAAGCCCACCTGGCCCGTGCCGCGCTGGAGGCCATCGCCTATCAGTCCAACGACCTGTTGCAGATGATGGCGGCCACCCTGGGCCGCCGGCCCCGGGACATGAAAGTGGATGGGGGCGCCACGGCCAACGATTTCCTGATGCAGTTCCAGGCGGACATCGGGGATATCAGGGTCCTGCGCCCAGCTGTTCGGGAAACCACGGCCCTGGGGGCGGCGCTGCTGGCTGGCCTGGGCATAGGGATGTTCCGGAATCCCCGGGAGGCTGCGGGCCGCTGGCTTCTGGAAAGGGAATTTATCCCTGATATGGCACCTGACAAACGTCAGCAGCTCCTTTCGGGCTGGGAGCGGGCGGTAAAAACCGCTCTTTATGAGGCGGGCAGCCGCCGGGAGGCGCCGTGTTCATAAGCGATGCCTGGCGGGATTATGAGGTGCTGGACACCGGGGACGGGATGAAGCTGGAGCGCTGGGGCCAGGTGATCCTGGCGCGGCCTGACCCCCAGGTCATCTGGCCCAGGAGCCGGCCGGAGGGCTGGCGTGAGGCGGATGGTGCCTATACCCGTTCAGGGGAAGGTGGCGGCAGCTGGCAGTTTTCAAGGGCGTTGCCGGAGCGCTGGGAAGTAGGCTACCGCGACCTGAGGTTTTATGTGCGGCCCACAGGCTTTAAGCACACGGGGCTCTTCCCGGAGCAGGCCGCCAACTGGGACTGGATGCGGGAGCGCTTGAAGGCCCGCCCGGGTGCCAGGATCCTTAACCTCTTCGCCTATACCGGCGGCGCGACGCTGGCTTTGATGATGGCCGGCGCCCATGTGACCCATGTGGATGCTGCCAAAGGCATGGTGCGCTGGGCCCGGGAGAACCGGGAGCTGACGGGTGCCAGGGAGGACCAAAGCCGTTTCATCACTGAAGATGCCCAGTCCTTTGTCCAGCGCGAGCTGCGGCGGGGAAATCGCTATGATGGCATCCTCATGGACCCGCCCAGCTATGGCCGCGGGCCCGGGGGCGAGGTCTGGAAGCTGGAGGAAGCCCTGTTCCCGCTGGTGGCGCTGTGCGCCCGGCTTTTAAGCGACACCCCCGTGTTTTTCCTTATCAACGGCTATACAACGGGCTTTCAGCCCCTGGTTTTGAGCAACATCCTGCGCCTGACCGTTCTTTCCCGCTTTGGAGGGACCATCGATGCCCAGGAGCTGTGCCTCCCTGTGAGCGCGGGTGGCTTTCTCCCGGCTGGGGCCAGCGGCCGTTGGCAGCCATAAAGGAGAAGAATTTGGAACAATCCGCCCATCCGCCCATTCTCTTTGAGGATAACCATCTGCTGGTGGCCATAAAGCGCCCCATGCTCCTGACCCAGCCGGACAAGACGGGGGACGGGGACCTTTTGAGCCTGCTGAAGGCCTACATCAAGGAGAAGTATGAAAAGCCCGGCGATGTCTACCTGGGGATGGTGCACCGTATGGACCGACCTGTGGGGGGGCTTTTGGTCTTTGCCCGCACCTCCAAGGCGGCGGCCAGGCTGTCGGAGCAACTGCGCCGGGGAGAGATCCACCGGGAGTACGTGCTGGTGTGCCAGGGACAGGTGCCGGACCGCTTTACCCTCAGGGACTATCTGAAAAAGGACCCGGACACCAATACCGTCGCTGTCCTGCCGCCCTATCTGTACCGCCAGGGAAAGGAAGCCGTCCTTCATGGGCAGACCATTCACCATACAGCGGAAAAAAGCCTGGTAGCGGTAAAGCTGGAGACTGGGCGTGCCCACCAGATAAGGGCGCAGATGGCGGCCTTTGGCCACCCCCTTCTGGGGGATGCCCGCTACGGCTCGCTGGTAAGAGGAGAGCTCATCGCCCTCTGGGGTATGCGCTTGTCCTTCCTCCACCCGGTCACCGGGCGGGCCATGGTGTTTATCTGCCCACCCGACGGCGCGCCCAAGGGTTTCCCGGTAAGCGGGTATTTCAGCGACTACCAGCGGGAGCTGGACGGACTTGGCCGCGTGTGGCCGGACATCGCCCCATGAGGGAAGCGAGCGTGCCGGCGTTCCGGTTCGAGCTGACCCATCAGTGCGCGGCCTCCGGGGCCCGGGCGGGTGTTCTCCACACCCCCCATGGGGCGGTGGAAACCCCGGTGTATATGCCCGTGGGCACCCAGGCGGTTGTCAAGGCAATGACCTCCCGGGAAATGAAGGAGATCGGCGCCCAAATCGTGCTGGCCAACACGTATCATCTGCATTTAAGGCCCGGTGCCGACCTGATCCGGAAGGCCGGGGGCCTCCATGGCTTTATGGCCTGGGACAGGCCCATCCTTACGGATTCGGGCGGCTTTCAGGTGTTCTCCCTGGCAGGCCTGCGGAAAATCACCGAAGAGGGTGTTCGTTTCCGCAACCATCTGGATGGCTCGCAGATGGACATGGGTCCGGAGGAGTCCGTCCGGATCCAGGAAATGCTGGGTGCGGACATCATCATGGCCTTTGATGTTTGCTCGGCCTGGCCCTGCGATGAAACCACCGCCAGGGACGCCATGGAGCGCACCCACCGCTGGGCGATGCGCTGCAAGGCTGCCCACCAAAGGAACGGACAGGCACTGTTTGGCATCGTGCAGGGGGGATTCTCCGAAACCCTGCGCGCCCAGAGCGCCCGTGCGCTTAGGGAGATGGACTTCCCGGGTTACGGCATCGGGGGGCTTTCCGTTGGGGAGCCCAAAGGCGTGATGTACCGGATGCTGGACGCCCTGATGCCGGAAATGCCGGCAGCCAAGCCCCGCTACCTGATGGGGGTCGGTACGCCCGACTGCCTGCTTGAGGGCATTCTGCGCGGGGTGGACATGTTTGACTGTGTTCTGGCCACCCGCATTGCCCGTAACGGCACCGTATTGACCGGGGAGGGCCGCCTGGTGGTGCGCAACGCCCGCTACAAGGAGGACCTGCGGCCCCTGGAGGAGGGCTGTGATTGTGAGGCCTGCCAGCATTACTCCCGGGCTTACATCCGCCACCTCATCAAGGCAGGGGAGATTACCGGGGCCAGGCTGTGCAGCATTCATAATTTGCGTTACCTGGAGCGCCTGATGCAGGGCGCGCGCCAGGCTATCCTTAAGGACCGTTTCCCGGCTTTCCGGGAGGCCTTTTATGATCGTTTTGATATGCGCGGCGCCTTTAACCGCGGCGAGGAGATGGAATGACGGACATTGCCCACCTGGTATGTGACCAGGTCACCTACCGCTATGAGCCCCAGGCGGAGCCGGCGGTGAAGGACATCAGCTTGGTCATCCCCCGGGGCCAGTTCACGGCCATCCTGGGGCACAACGGCTCGGGGAAATCCACCCTGGCCAAGCTCCTGAACGGACTTTTCCTGCCCTCGGAGGGCCGCATCACCGTCAGCGGCATGGACACCCGGGAAGAAAAGCACACCTGGGACATCCGACAGGCAGCGGGCATGGTGTTCCAGAACCCCGACAACCAGCTGGTGGCCACCCGGGTTTATGACGATGTCGCCTTTGGCCTTGAGAACATCGGCGTGCCCACAGAGGAGATGCCTCCCCGGATTGACGAAGCCCTGAGGCTTACCGGCATGGCTGAATATGCTGACCGGCCGCCCCACCTTCTCTCAGGAGGCCAGAAGCAGCGGGTGGCCATCGCGGGAATATTGGCGATGCAGCCCCAGGCGCTGATCCTGGACGAAGCCACGGCGATGCTTGACCCCCAGGGCCGAAAAGAGGTGTTTGACACCGTGGCCCGCCTCAACCGGGAGCAGGGCATCACGGTGGTGTGGATCACCCACTTCATGGAGGAGGCAGCCCGTGCCCAGCGGGTGATGGTGATGGATCACGGCGCCATGGCCATGGACGGCACGCCCCGGGAGATTTTTTCCCGGGTGGAGGAAGTCAGGGCCCTGCGCCTGGATGTGCCGCCCATGACAAAACTGGCCCACCTGCTGATTGCCCGGGGGATAAAGGCGGCCCGGGATGTGCTGACGGTTGAAGAAATGGCCAGGGAGGTGAAGCGGCTATGCCCATCGTGCTGGAAAAACTGACCCATATCTACCAGCAGGGCGGCCCTGTCGCCACCACGGCGATTGAGGACATTGACCTTGTTATTGATGACGGCGAGCTCCTGGCCCTTATCGGGCACACGGGTTCCGGCAAGTCCACCCTGGCGCAGCATCTAAACGGCCTCATGAAGCCCACCTCAGGCCGGGTCCTCCTTGACGGGCGGGACATCAACGCCCCCGGGGAGGACACCCGAAAGCTCCGGTTTCAGGTGGGGTTAGTGTTCCAGTATCCGGAGCATCAGCTCTTTGAGGAGACAGTATACAAGGACATCGCCTTTGGTCCCAGGAACATGGGGCTTTCAAACGAAGAGATTGACGGGCGTGTCCGGAGCGCCATGGACATGGTGGGGCTCCCCTTTGAGGAAATCAAGGAACGCTCCCCCTTTGAGGTGTCCGGTGGGCAGATGCGCCGGATTGCCCTGGCGGGAGTGCTGGCCATGCGGCCGCGGGTGCTGGTGCTCGACGAGCCCACCGCCGGGCTTGACCCCCGGGCGCGGGACCTGCTGCTGAAGGACATCCAGCGGCTGCACATGGAGGGAACCACCGTGGTGATGATTTCCCATGCCATGGATGATGTGGCCCGCCTTGCCACTCGCATCGCGGTGCTGGAAAAGGGCAGGCTGGTGATGGAGGGGCTGCCTGAGGTGGTGTTTGGGCGCTTTGAGGAACTCACCGGAATGGGCCTGGATGTGCCCCAGGGCTGCCAGCTGGCCAGGCGGCTTCGGGAGCTTGGCGGGCCTGAAATCCCTGACTGCTACCTATTGGAGAGCCTGGCGGATTCCCTGGCGGCCTTCCTGAAGGGAGGTGGCGGCGATGCTGCGTGACATCACCCTGGGCCAGTATTACCCGGTGGACAGCCCCGTCCACCGCCTGGACCCGCGCACCAAAATTCTCCTGACGATGCTGTTCATCATCGCTGTGTTCCTGGCCAGCCAGCTTTATCTCTACGTTTTTATCCTTGGTTTCCTAAGCCTCTCGGTGTACCTGAGCCGCCTGCCCGCCAGGATGATCATCCGCAGCATCCGGCCCATGCGCATCCTGCTGGTGTTCACCTTTATCCTGAACCTTTTCTTTGGCACCGGTGAAACAGCGCTTTTGCGAATCGGCCCAGTGATTATCTGGCAGGAGGGGCTTTTGAACGCCCTGCATTTCACCCTGAGGCTTGTCTTCCTGGTGATGGGCAGCAGCGTCCTGACGCTCACCACATCGCCGGTGACTTTGACTGATGGGCTGGAAACCCTGGCTTCCCCGCTGAAAGTCATCAAATTCCCCGCCCATGAGATGGCCATGATGATGACCATTGCCCTCAGGTTCATCCCGACCCTGGTTGAGGAGGCGGACAAGATCATGAAGGCGCAGACCGCCCGGGGAGCGGACTTCACCTCCGGCAACCTCATGGCGAGGGCCCGGGCGATGGTGCCTTTGCTGGTGCCGCTGTTCGTCAGCGCGTTCAGGCGCGCGGGGGATCTGGCCATGGCCATGGAGGCCCGCTGCTACCATGGCGGCGAGGGGCGCACCCGGCTTCATGTGCTGAAAATCGGCAGGGGGGACTATATCGCATACCTTGCGATGGCGGCGCTTTATGTCCTGCTGCTCCTGCCCCGCTGGCTATGAACCATTCCCGCAGGATCCTTTTGACCCTGGAATATGAGGGCACCCGATATGCCGGGTGGCAGAGGCAACAGAACGGCCCCAGCATCCAGGAAGAAGTGGAGAAGGCGCTGGAAAAGACGCTCAGGCGCCCTGTTTCCCTCACTGGCGCCAGCCGCACGGACGCCGGGGTGCACGCTTATGGCCAGCGGGCGCACTTTGACACCGACAGCCGCATCCCGCCCGCCAAATGGCCGTTTGTCCTCAACGCCCTCCTGCCCCGGGATATCAGCGCGGTGGCGGCCAAAGAGGTGCCGGACACGCTGCATGCCCGTTTCTCCGCCCTGGGAAAGCGTTACTCCTACCGCATCCTGAACCGCCCCCAGCCCTCAGCGATTATGCGCGATTTCTGCGCCTTTGTGCCCCTGCCGCTGGATGGGGGGCGCATGGCCCGGGCGCTTGACGAGCTGATGGGGCGGCATGATTTTGCGGCCTTCGCCGCTGCCGGACACAGCGCCAGGACCACGGTCCGCACGATCAGCCGGGCCCGGATCTCCCGGGAAGGGAATGAGCTATGCCTTATCATCGAGGGGGATGCCTTTTTATATAACATGGTGCGCATCATCGCCGGTACCCTGATTGCCATTGGCCTGGGCAGGCTGAACGAGGACGCCTTCAAAAGGGGGATAGGCACGGGGGACCGGCTGGCCCTTGGCCCCACGGCGCCCGCCTGCGGCCTGGCGCTGGAAAAAGTATGGTATCCGGGGGAATGAACAAGCCCCTGCGCGTCTCTGCCCGGGCCCTGGTGGGCTTTTCGCTTTTCCCGCCCGATATCATGCCTGTATCCGGCCGCTTGATGGCTGAGGGCAGGCTTGGGCACCAGGCCCGCCAGGCGGAAAGCAAGGCCAAAGCCGAGGCTGCCCTTCGCTGGGCCGGGGAGTGCTGTGGAACGGCGGTCGAGGTTCAGGGCCGCATGGACCTCTATGATGACACCGCCAATCCGCCCCTGATAGAGGAAATCAAACTCACGGGAGACACCCCGCCGGAGGAAGCCTTCCAAGAACATCTGGCCCAGGCAGCCGTCTATGGCTTTATGCTCTGTGAAAAGGAGGGCCTCCCGTCGGTTGCCCTGCGCGTGTCCTATGTGACGGCGGCAGGAGAGGAGAGAGCTGCTTTTTATGAGGAGATGGCCCGGGATGAGCTGCGGGCCCGGTTTTTCGAACTGCTTATCCCGTATGTCCGCTGGCAGGCCCGCCTTTGGGCCCTGCGTGAAGCCCGGGATGCCTCCATCACAGCCCTCCCCTTCCCTTATCCGGACTTCAGGCCGGGGCAGAAGGAGATGGCCGCCCAGGCTTACACCGCTATCGCCCGGCGCAAAAGGCTTTTCGCCGTGATGCCCACCGGTACCGGCAAGAGCGCCGCTGTCCTGTATCCTGCCATCAAGGCCCTGTCCCAGGGCCTGTGCAGCCAGGTGTTCTACCTCACCGCCCGGGGCACCCAGCGCCTGGCCCCCAGGAAGGAGCTGGACCGGATGGCGGAGGAGGGCCTAAAAGCCTTTTGCCTGACGCTGTACGCCAAGGAGAAACTCTGCCCCATGGAGGAGGTTCGATGCCACCCGGACTTCTGTCCGCGCGCCAGAGGCCATTACCTGCGCCTGGGGGGTGCTGTGGAAGAGGCGGTCAGGGCCTTCCGCTGGGAGCGGGAGGAGGTCATGGCCCTGGCTGATGCCCACCTTCTCTGCCCGTTTGAGTTCAGCCTGTCGCTGTGCGAGATTGCCGATGTGGTGATCGGGGACTACAATTACGCCTTTGATCCCCGGGTGCGGCTGTCCAGGATCTTTGACATGCCCCGGGGCGTTGCCATCCTGGTGGATGAAGCCCACAACCTGGCCGACCGGGCGCGGGATATGCTTTCAGGGGAATTGTCCCTGCCCCGCCTGATAATGGCGCGCCGGGAGGCTGGGAAGGCCTATGGGCGGGGCGGCACGCTTTACAAGGCCTTCACGCCGCTTATCCGGCTTCTGGACAAGGCGGAATCGCCCTTTTTGCCGGACAGGCTGGAGACGGCCTCGGGGGCTTTGGTGGATATCCTGGGCGGCAGCCGTTTCCCGGGAGCGGGAGACCTGGCCCGGGAGCTGATCGCCTTCCTTCAGGCCATCAGGCGGGGTGTGGATAACCCGGATTATCACCTCCGCTGGGAGCCCCGGCCCCGGAGCGGACAGGCACGGATCATCAACCTGAACCCCGCACCCTACTTGAGGGAACTGACCGCCAGGCTGGCAGGCGTTGTGTGCTTCTCCGCCACCCTCAATCCCCTTCATGCCATGAGCCGGATTCTGGGCGGGGAAAAGGAGGACGCCTGCCTGGCCCTGCCCTCGCCCTTCCCCCGGGAGCACCTGCTCACCCTTCAGTATGCTGTCAACACCCGCTATCAGGCACGGGAGGGCAGCCTGCTCCCCGCGGCCCGGGCCATCGCGGCGCTGTATGAAGCCCGCCCGGGAAAGGTGATTGCCTATTTTCCTTCCTTTGCTTATTTGCGCAGGGTGCGGGATGTGATAGGGACGGAAACGCCGGATATTCCCCTTGTTTCCCAGGCGCCCGGCATGGACGAATCCGCGCGTGAGGATTTCCTCAGCCGCTTCACCGGGGACGATGAGCCCCTTTTGGGCCTGTGCGTGCTGGGCGGTGTTTTTGCCGAGGGAGTGGACCTGCCGGGAGAACAGCTTATCTCCGCCGCCATCCTGGGCGTGGGCCTGCCCCAGGTGAACCGGGAGCGGGCCCTGTATCAGGCCCGGATGGAGGAAGCCTACAAGGACGGCTTTGGCTTTGCCTACCGCTATCCCGGTATGCAGAAGGTGTGCCAGGCGGCAGGCAGGCTTATCCGTTCAGAGCATGACCGGGGGGTGCTGCTGCTTTTGGACGATCGCTTCACCCAGCGGGGCTACCGGGAACTTCTGCCTGAGCATATAGCGATGGACCGGGTACATTCCATTGCGGAGATACATGACACTGCCCGGGATTTCTGGGGGAGCGCCCCCAAGGAGGAGCCATGACCAGACTGCCCCAACGCCACCTGGGGGAGGTGGAGCGAAAGCTGCTCACCCTCTATGCGCTTCGCGCCCTTGGCCCCTGCACCAACCTGCAGCTTATCACCTTCATGGGAGAAACCGAGGTGATGAACTATTTTGACCTGCAGACGGCGCTGTATGAACTCCTGAGCGGGGGGCTGATTGACCGGGCTCCCATGAAAGGGGATGAGCGCTACACCCTGACCCGGGCCGGGGAGGGAGCCATCGCCCTGTTCGCCCAGCGGGCTGTCACCCGGGATACAGACACCATTGATGAAAAGGCCCCGGCCTACAGGGCCCGCTGGCAGAGGGAAAGGGAGGTGTTTGCCGGGATCAGCCATGAGGGGCAGCATGAATACCATGTGTCCATGGGTATTTCAGACGGTGAGATGCCGTTGATGCGCCTGGACCTGTCCCTGCCCACTGCCGCCCTGGCCGAGCGCTTCCGCGCTGCCTGGCAGGAGGAGGCCCAGGGCATCTACGACCATGTCCTGCGCCGCCTCTCAGGTGAGGAGGGGGTATGAGCGTCTGGGGCGTCCTGGTGGCGGCCGGCAGCGGAATAAGGCTGGGGGCCGGTATAAACAAGGCACTTCTGCTTCTGGGAGGTGAAGCGCTGTTCTGCCACGGCTTCAGGGCACTCAAGAGGGTTTGCGCCGGCGTGGTGCTGGTCATCCGGCCGGAGGATCAGGCAGAGGTGGAAGAAGCCCTTCTTCACGGCGGCCTTCAGGCGGACAGGATGGCCTATGGCGGGGAAACCCGCCGCCAATCGGTGGAGAACGCCCTGGCCCAACTTCCGGCGGATGCCCAAATCGTGCTGGTACATGATGCCGCCCGGCCCTTTGCCGGAGAAGGGATGATGCGGGAGGTGATCCGCAAAGCCCATGAAGCGGGCGCGGCGGTGCCGGCCTTGCCCATGACTGACACCCTGAAAAAATCCCGGGGGGAGTTTATTGCCGGCACCCAATCCAGGGAAGGCCTCTACGCTGTGCAGACCCCCCAGGGCTTCCGGCGGGATATCCTGGAACGGGCCTACAAGGAGTGTTCCGACGCCCTCACGGACGATGCCGGGCTGGTGGAGCGCTTGGGCCTGCCCGTGGCGCTGGTGCCTGGCAGCCGACACAACATTAAAATTACGCTGCCGGAGGATTTTTCCATGGCAGAAAAATTGATGCGCATGCCCCCACGTGTGGGCCTGGGCTATGATGTGCACCGCCTGGTGGAAGGCCGTGCGCTCATCCTGGGCGGGGTGACCATTCCCCATGAAAAGGGCCTGATGGGCCATTCGGACGCGGATGCCGCCCTCCACGCCCTGACGGATGCGCTGCTTGGCGCATGCGCCCTGGGGGACATCGGGGGGCACTTTCCCGATACCGACCCGGCTTACAAAGGCATATCATCCTTGGCATTGCTGGAAAAAACCGTGGCACTGCTGCAGAAAAAGGGATTCACCCCCCTTTCGTGCGACCTCACCATCCAGGCCCAGCGCCCCAAGCTGGCTCCCCACCTTCCCCGGATGCAGGCAAACATCGCGGCCGCCCTGGGCGTCTCCCCTGGCAAGGTGGGCCTCAAAGCCACCACCACTGAGGGCCTGGGCTTTGTGGGCCGGGAGGAAGGCATCGCAGTTCAGGCGGTGGCGGTGGTGGAGGAATGCCGTTTGTAGCACGGCGGGGTTTATGATAAAATAAATCAAACTTTCGGGCGTGAATTGATCCCGCAAAAATTGAACGGAGGAAAATCATATGCTTCTGGATAATCAAGTGTGGCTGGGCACATCCCAGGAGGGCCGGGTCACCATGCTGCCCCAGATGGCCAACCGCCACGGGCTGATCTCCGGCGCCACCGGCACCGGAAAAACTGTCACCCTGCAGGTGATGGCGGAGGCTTTTTCCCAGATGGGCGTTCCCGTGTTTATGGCGGATGTAAAGGGAGACCTGGCTGGGCTGGTCAAGCCGGGCGAAATCAACGACAAGATCCGGGAGCGCCTGGAACTATGCGGCGTTGAGCACTTTACCCCCCAGGGGAACCCGGTGACGCTTTGGGATGTGTATGGCACTTCAGGCCACCCCGTGAGGACCACGGTGAGCGAGATGGGGCCGCTGCTCCTCGCCCGGATGCTGCAGTTAAACGACACACAGGCCGGCGTCCTGAGCATCGTATTCCGGATTGCGGACGACGAGGGCTTTTTGCTGACTGACCTCAAAGACCTCAGGGCGATGCTGGCTTACTGCGGCGACAAGGCGGGAGACTACACCCTGCGCTATGGCAACATCTCCAAGGCCTCCGTGGGCGCCATCCAGCGGGCTGTTGGGGTGCTGGAAGACCAGGGGGGGGACCAGTTCTTTGGCGAGCCGGCGCTGGACATCGCCGACTGGTTTGTCAGGGATGAAGAAGGCCGCGGGATGATCAACATTTTGGCGGCCGACAAGCTTTTCTTAAGGCCTTATATGTACTCGGTGTTTATGCTGTGGATGCTGGGGGAACTTTACGAGCTTCTGCCTGAACAGGGGGACAGCGAGCTGCCCCGGATGGTGTTCTTCTTTGATGAAGCACACCTGCTGTTTGAGGACTGCCCCCGGGAACTCCTGAACAAGGTGGAGCTCACCATCCGCCTTATCCGCTCCAGAGGGGTGGGCGTGTTTTTCATCACGCAGAATCCAGCGGATGTCCCCTCCACGGTGCTGGGCCAGCTGGCTGCCCGGGTGCAGCACGCGCTGAGGGCCTTCACCCCTCAGGAACAGAAAGTAATCAAGACGGTGGCACAGACCTTCAGAACCAACCCCGCCTTTGACATGGAGCAGGCCATCACCGAGCTTAAGACCGGGGAAGCGCTCCTGTCCTTCCTGGATGAGAAGGGAGCCCCCGGCATCACCCAGCGGGCCGTCATCCTGCCGCCCCAGTCCGCCATCGGTGCCATTTCTGGTACCCTGCGGCAAAACATCATCGACACCAGCGAGCTAAAGGACAAATACGACCAGATGTTTGACCGGGAGAGCGCCTATGAGATGCTGGCTGCCAAATACGCCTCCCAGGGCGTGACCGGTACTGCCCGGGTGATCCTGGAAGAGGGCCAGGGCCTGGTGGAAGAAGTGGCGCAGACAGGCACCGAATCCTTCAAAACCACTTTCACGGTGTTTGATCCGGCCACTGGGCAGTATGTCCAGCGCCAGGTGGAAGCACCCATGGCGCCGGAGCCCGTGGTGACGCCCCATCAGGAGGCGGCCCCAGCCCCCGTGCCCCAGAGCGTGCGCAAAGTGGAACAGGCGCCTCCGCCGGTGCTGGTCTACAACCCCCAGACCGGCCAGTATGAGCCCCAGCAGGTGGCGGCAGTCCGGGAAGCGGCCCCGGTGAAGGTGGAGAAGGAAGCAAAAAAAACCACCCGCACCGTCAAAACCATTGGCGAGAAGATGCTGGACAACTTCACCCGCTCCACCGCCTCCGGCGCCGGGTATACCATGGGCCGCACGCTGTCCCGGGGGATCCTGGACATCCTGGGCATCAAGTGAGCCAGACAAGACAGGAGGCGAAGCCATGCGCATTGGCATTCTGACCAGCGGGGGCGACTGTCCGGGCCTAAACGCCGCCATCCGCGGCGTAGCCCGGGCCGCCTACCAGACGCTGGACGCGGAGATCATCGGCATCCGTGCCGGCTACCGGGGCCTGATCGACGGGGATTACCAAATCATGGAGCGCCATCAGTTCTCCGGGATCCTCACCCTGGGCGGGACCATCCTGGGCACCAGCCGAACCCCCTTCCGCAATATGCGGGTGGTGGAAGAGGACAACGTGGACAAGGTTTACGCCATGAAGATGAACTACAAGGCCATGAGGCTGGACTGCCTGGTAGCCCTGGGGGGCAACGGCACCCACAAGACGGCCAACCTTTTGAGCGATGAGGGGCTGAATGTTATCGGCCTTCCCAAGACCATAGACAACGACATCTTCGGCACCGACTTCACCTTTGGCTTCCACACGGCAGTGGATATCGCCACGGATGTCATCGACCGCATCCATACCACCGCTGCCAGCCACAGCCGCTGCATGGTTATCGAGATCATGGGCAACAAGGCCGGCTGGCTGACGCTCTACGCCGGCATGGCAGGCGGGGCGGATGTGATCCTTTTGCCAGAGATCCCCTATGATATCGAACGGGTAGCGAAGGTGCTGGATGACCGGGCCAAACTGGGCAAATTCTTCACCATTATCGCCGTGGCCGAAGGCGCGATGAGCCAGGAAGAGGCGGCCATGAAAAAGAAAGAGCGGGAAGCTGCCCGGATGGAGCGCGAGTTCTATAATGTGTCCCAGCACATCGCAGCCCAGCTGGAAAAGCTGACCAATGTGGAGTGCCGCACAGTCATTCCCGGCCACATGCAGCGCGGGGGCAGCCCCTGTGCCTATGACAGGGTGCTGTCCACCCAGTTTGGCGTACACGCGGCGCATCTCATCAAGCAAGGGCAGTTTGGTGTAACGGTGGCCCTTGCGGGCCAGCAAATCACGCAAAACCGCCTGGCCGATATCGCTGGTGTCCCCAAACCGGTGGACCCGGAAAGCCAGATTATCAGGGCCGCCCGCAACATCAATATTTCCTTCGGCGACTAAGGCAGAGGCCTTCCGCCCCAGCGCCGCCCGCCGCATGAAAACCATCACGGCGGGCGTTATATCCTGTGGAAAGAAAAACAGGAGGAAACCCTATGTGGATTTGCAGCCGCTGCCAGACAGCCAACAAGGAGGGCTACAGCCAGTGTGTGCAGTGTTCGGCCCCGCGTAACGCCAGGCGTTTTGGCGCTGGCACGCCTGTTTCGGCGCCCAGTGTACAGACAGCCTCGCCTGAACGGCGGATGCAGCAGCCTGATACTGGCAGCCAGGAGCTCCCGCCCCCGCCCATAACCAGGCGCCAGGCAGTGCCTGCCGCCCCTCCCCGGCGCGCAAATGGCGGTTTCATCCGCTGGGTGGGCATCCTCCTGGCAGTGCTTCTGCCGGCGCTCACCGGGCTGGTGGCAGCCCTCAGGATGGATGTGATAGCTCCGGTCATCCATGGGCTTTTCTTTGGGCCTGAGGCTGTGGCGCCCGGTTTGCTGGGCCAGGTGAGTTACTGGGCCATGGCTTTTCTGGCCATGCTGCTTGTGATGGTGCCCGGGCTGGCGCTTATTGCCTTAAGCCGCCTGATGGGCCTGTCCCGCAGGGGCAGATAACAATGGCCATGCGCCTGTTTATCGCCCTGGGGCTGCCGGAGGCCTTTATCACGCTGATGAAACAGGCAGAGGAAGTTTTTGCCGCCAATGCCGGGAAAATCAGCCTGACCAAAGCTGAAAACCTGCACCTTACCCTGCGCTTTCTGGGCGAGGTGGCGGAAAACAAGGTGGCTGGATTGCGGCTGTTCATCCGTGGGCTTGAGCCGTATGAACCGGGGGAAGGACAGGCGGCGCTGACAGGCTACGGCTGTTTTCCCACGCCAGGCGGGCTCACCCTCTGGGCAGGGCTTGCCTGTGACCGGGCGGTTATGGAACGGGTGAAAGCGGTGGAAGAAGGGATGCGGACGCTGGGCTTTCCGCCTGCGGGACGCCTCTTTGTGCCCCATGTCACCCTGGCGCGCCGGGCCCAACTGGCCAAGCCGCTTGATGAGCTTACACCCCGCCTGCCCCTGCATCGGGAGCCCTTGCCCCTGGGAGAACCGACGCTGTTTGAGAGCCGGCTGGGGCCTGAAGGGCCCCGATACATTGTACTTGAACGGGCCTGAAACTGAACATCTCCCGGGCCAGGCTCACGGCGTATGAGGAGGGCCTGTGCGCGCAGGCCATGCACCGGAGCCCCTGGGGCATGGAGCCGGAAACCATCAGGAACCTGGACGCTTTTATCAACGCAGAAGGCTTTCTCCCCCGCCCGGGCGGTCCCCGGCATCACCATGGGATCCATCTCTCGGATTCCCGAAAAATGGCACTGGAGAAAATGAAAACCGCGATCCGGCATCCCTGGACGGAAAATTTCGCGCACAGGAACAGCCCGCCCCGGGAAACACGGGACGGGCTGTTTTCAGGCGCTTTGGTTATGGTTCCCCGTAAGCCCCGATGGCGCTGCTGGCACCGATGCGTTCCACGCCCTGGGCCAGGTAGCCTTCCATAGCCGCCCGGGTGCGGATGCCGCCGGAGGCTTTGATCTTGACCTGGGGGCCGATATGGGCTTTAAGGAGTTCAATGTCCTCCGGGGTGGCGCCGCCGGCGCCAAAGCCGGTGGAGGTCTTGATGAAATCGGCCCCCGCTTCGGTGACGCAGCGGCACAGGGAGATTTTTTCCTCATCCGTCAGGAAGCAGGTTTCTATGATCACCTTGAGCGCCCGCCCCTCGCAGGCGGCCTTCACATCCCTGATTTCCCGCGTGACGGCGTCGAAATCGCCATCCTTCACGTCCCCCAGGCTTATGACCATGTCAATCTCATCCGCCCCTTCGCCAACGGCCTGGCGGGTTTCATAGACCTTGACGGCGGTGGTGTTGTAGCCCAGCGGGAAGCCGATGACGGTGGCGACATTGAGCCTGTCACCGTATTTCTCCTTGGCCTGGCGCACAAAGCGGGGTGGGATGCATACGGCGGCCATGCCATAGTCCACGCCTTCCCGGCATATTTTATCCACTTCCTTCCAGGTGGAAACCGCCTTAAGCAGTGTATGGTCAACATGGGAAAACACGGTTTTCTTATCCATCATGGTGCTCCTTTCCGTTTGTATTCTTTTGGAAATCATAGCAAAGTGCGGTTGGCATTGCAAGGGCACCGGCGCGATTACAGGCGGCTTGATAGGGTATATTTAGGATATCACTACCAAAGAAATGAGGCGATGGCATATGGACTTCATCAAAGACGGAAATCGTTTTTATATGGGCGCGGACAAGGCGAGCCCCCTGGCAGAAATCACCTTTGCGCCTGTGGGCAATCACAGCCTGGTGGTGGACCACACCTTTACCGACCCTTCCATGCGGGGCCAAGGCATTGCCCGGAAGCTGGTGGAGCGCGTGGCGGACTATGCCCGTGAAGGCGGCATGAAGCTGCTGGCCACCTGCCCCTACGCCAGGAAAGTGCTGGAGGAGGATGCGTTCAGCGATGTTTATGCGGGCCGCTGACAAAATGCATTCCCCCTTTCCCAGGGCTACCCCCTTTTATAAAAACAGGATACAATAACGGCGTATCAAATTGCAGAGAGGAGACGTCCCCATGAAGACAACTATCAGCGCCAAAGGCATGAACGTAACCCCGGCCATCGAAAGGCGGATACTCAGAAAGACCCAGACCATGGGCAAGTACCTGCGCGACAGCACAGAGATGTTTGTACGGATGCGCAAGGAGAAAAACGAGCGTGTGGTGGAGATTACGGTGCCCATGAATGGCGTCATGCTAAGGGCCGAGTCCTCAAGCGACGACAACCTTTTTATGTCCATCGACCGGGCCCTGGCAAAAATCGAACGGCAGATCCTCAGAAACCGCACCCGGCTTGACAAGCGCTTGAGGGAAGAGTTCCCGGCAGAGGTGGTGCCCGAGTTCATTGAGGATCTGGGCGATGAAGACCAGGAAGCCCGCCGGGTGGCCCGTTTCAAAACATACACTGTGCGGCCCATGAGCCAGGAAGACGCGATTTTGCAGATGGAGCTGCTGGGCCACAGCTTCTTCGTCTACATCGATATCGACACCGAACGAGCCCATGTGCTTTATATGCGCAAGGACGGCACCCTGGGCATCCTGGTTCCCGAAGCTTAGCCTATCGTCATGACCATTGATTGGGGAGGGCGCTTGCCCTCCCTTTGTTGTTACATCATGGCTTTTGCCGCAAGCAGAAGTTCTTCCCGGTCGTTTTTCAGCTTCCCGGAGAGCACCTGGTCGAGCAAACGGCTGAGGATTTTGCCGATTCGGGGGCCTTCCGGGCAACCCAGCGCCAGGAGGTCCCGTCCATCGATGGCCAGATCCCGTATAAAAAGGCAGCTGCCGGAGGCGATGAGGGCTTGCGCAGCCTGGTAAAGCCTGGCGGTTTTGTGGGCCTCCGCCGCCACTGTGGGCGCATGGCTTAATGTATCGGCATACTGCAGCTTTAAAAGCTTCAGCCCCATTTCAGGCCCCAGGCTGTTAAGCCAGCGCTTCAGGTTGTCCGGCCCGATCCGCTCATCATGGTATTTGACCAGGGTGTACACCGCCTCCTCAAGGACGCGGGCTTGCTTCAGGCGGTGCATGATTTTCTTTGATATGGCAGCGGAAATGGCCTGGTGGCCCTTGAAGTGGCTGGTTCCGTCCGGGTCATGGGTGGCGGCGGCAGGCTTGCCGCTGTCATGCAGCAGCGCAGCCCAGCGCAGCGGCAGATCGGCATCTGTGGCTTCCAGGGTTTTCAGGGTGTGCTCCCACAGGTCCCAGGCGTGGAATGGGGTGCGCTGGGGTGTATGCAGCATGGGGGCCAGCTCCGGCAGCGCCAGGAAAAGCACCCGGGGATGATCCCTAAGGGCGCCTGCCACATAAGGCGCCAACAGCGTTTGGTTCAATTCATCCGCGACACGTTCGGCGGAGACGCCCAAAAGCCTTTCGCCTTCCGACATCATGGCAAAAAGGGTGCCAGCCTCAATGGCGAAGCCCAGTTTGGCTGAAAAGCGCAGCGCCCGCAGAACGCGCAGGCTGTCCTCCCGCATGCGGGTTTTGGCGTCTCCAACGGCGCGGATCAGCCTGTTATTCAGATCCTCAACGCCGCCCACGTGGTCAATCAACCCTGTCCGGGGGTGCCAGGCCAGGGCGTTGATGGTGAAATCCCGCCGCAGCACGTCCTCCCTGAGCGAGCGGGTGAACGCCACCTGGTCCGGGTGGCGGCTGTCGCTGTAGGTGCTGTCCTGCCGGAAGGTGGTGATCTGGATCTGCTGCCCGCCCTTCACCAGGGTCAGTGTCCCATGCTTCAGGCCTGTTTCCAGCAGCTTTTCTCCCAGGAACGCCGCCTTGATCTCATCGGGTATGGCCTGGGTGGTGATGTCAAAGTCAAGGGGCTCCCTGCCCAGGCAGGCGTCCCGTACACTGCCGCCCACCAGGTAGGCTTCAAAGCCGGCGGCGTTCAAACGCTCCAGCGCGTAAGCCGCCGGAGGCGGAAGGGCTAAAAGTGGCTTGACATCGTGCATATTGCCTGCATTGTATGAAGCCCCGGCTTGCTTGTCAAGAAATGGCCGGCATGGTACAATCCGGTCAATGAACACCCCTGAAACAACCTTTGGGGCCCTGGAAAAAGCCAGGGCGCTGCTGTCAAACCCAACACCGCTGCACCAGGACTGCGGGCATCTTTGCGGCGCTTCCTGCTGCCGGGGGGAAGGGGCGGAGAACCGGGGCGGCATGCTGCTGTATCCTGGCGAGGAAACACTCTATGTTCCTTTGCCGGAAGGCTTTGCCATCACCCGGGATACAAGCGTCATGCCGGAGGGCCGGCTGCTGACCTGCCGGGGCTCTTGCTTCAGGGGGGACCGGCCCCTGGCCTGCCGGCTGTTTCCGCTGGCTGTTTTCCTGGAAGAGGGCGGGGAACCAACGCTTGCCCTTGACCCGAGGGCCTGGCCTGTCTGCCCCCTGATGCCTTCAGGAATGGACGGTTTATCGCCGGAATTTGTGGGTGCCGCGGCTGAGGCGGCGCAGGTGCTGGCAGGAGCGCCCGGGACGCGGGAATTTCTGATTCGGCAGACGGCGCACATCAGGTGGCTTCACAGGCCCCTGTGGGAAAGTGGGGCGGTTTCATGATCTGGCAGCGGGCAGAATGCCTCCGGGAGATCAATGACCAGAGCGGGCCGGGCGGTAGCCTCATCTTTGGGGACGCGCTGAATATGAACCTGGATGCGTATACAGGCCAGGCCCAGTGCATCTATCTGGATCCCCCGGGCATGAGCGGAAGCAGTTTCTCCTGCCGCCTGAGGGTGGGGGACCAGGGCTGGCAGACTGGCAAGCGCTATGTTGATTTGCCCGCTTATATGGATTTTTCTGCCGTCTCAGGGAAAGAGTATGACGCATTCCTTGAGAAACTCCTGCGCCGGGCACATGGCCTGATGACGGAGTCCGGCTCCGTCTTTCTGCACACGGATCAGTTCACTGCGGCCCGCGCCCGGAACCTGTTGGACGGGGTCTTTGGGCAGGAAAATTTCCGGAACGAAATCATCTGGCGTTATCAGACCGGCGGGCGCAGCAAGCGTTATTTCAGCCGCAAGCATGACAGCATCCTTTTTTACGCCAAATCCCCGGCCCACTTTTTTGACATTACCCGGGTGCCTTCCCAGAAGAAGTCGGACCGCGCCAACCACATGAAGCGCCGTGTGGATGAGAAGGGGCGCAGTTACCGCAGCCTCACCACCGGCGGCAAGACCTACATCTACTATGACGATGAGCCGGCCTACCCGGATGATGTCTGGGAGGATGTAAGCTCCATGCAGCAAAAGGACCCACAGCGCACCGGTTACCCCGCGCAGAAGCCCCAGGCCCTTCTGGAGCGGATGATCCTGTCCACCACCGATCCCGGTGACCTGGTGGCCGACCTTACCTGCGGCTCAGGCACCGCCCTTATCACAGCCGCCGCCCATGGGCGCCGTTTCCTTGGGCTGGACAACAGCGCCATTGCCATGTCCGTCTGCCGCAAAAGGCTCGCCCCCTATTCCCATGCCTGTGAAGCTTCCTTCCATGACAGCGACGCGCTGGTTGATGCCAGCGCCCTGGCGGGGATCGGCTACTACACCGTATCCCTCCACGCCCATACGCTGCCCGCCAACCCCCTGGAACCCTACTCCCGCTATCCGGCGGGGCTTGATGTGGCTGGCCTGGACGGGGTGGACCAATGGTATGCGGGGCTGTTGAACAACGGCGTTTTCACCGCCTATAACGGCTCGATACGGCAAAAACAGACACCGGAGCTGGCCCGGGCGCTGGAGGTTCCTCTGCTTCGGGGCACGGTGGCTATCCTGATTGTGGATGTGCTGGGCCGCCGCAGCCTATGGACCGGCACACGGGCCGTCTAAACGGGAAATGCATCCAAAAAAGTGGGGATGAGGGCCGGTTTTCCGGCATATTTTACAGTAATAGTGGTAAATGTTACCATTACATGATATAGTGTGTAAAATCGGATGCGAAGATGTTTCGAATTTTTGCGTTTGGTTTGCAGTTAATCATCAAGGGGTGATTCCATGGCATCGGTTGAGGATATCGGTATAGACCTTGGCTCCTCGAATGTGCTCATCTGTGAGCGGGGAAAAGGCATTGTTTTAAACGAGCCGGCGGTGCTGGCGGTAAACCATGACACCCGGAACATCATCTCTATTGGACAGGAGGCCTATCAGATGATGGGCCGGGAGCCAGCAGGCATCTCCGTGGTGCGGCCGCTGCGGCGGGGCACTATCCAGGATTTCGACATGCTGAGTATCCTGCTCAACTACTTTGTCATGCGTGTGGTGGGAAAGCACCTCTTTAACCGCCCGCGGGCGCTGCTCTCTGTCTCAGCCACAGCCAATGAAATTGAAAAGCGGCAGTTGATCCTGGGCATGCTGGAGGCGGGCGCCAGGCGCACCCAGCTGCTTGAGCGTCCCCTGGCCGCTGCCATGGGCGCCGGTATCCTCATCAACGAGGTCTCCGGCCGCATGGTGGCGGACATCGGCGGCGCCACCACGGATATCGCCGTCATCTCTTCCGGTGAAATCATGGCCCGCAGCATTCAGGAGAGTGCCGGGGACCAGGTCACCGACGCTATCATCCGCTATATCAGGCTTAAGCACAACCTGCTTATCGGCTGGCGAACCGCTGAGGATGTGAAGAGCGCCATCGGCTCCGTGGATCCGGAAGACCAGAACGACCTTTCCCTGCCTGTGGCCGGGCGCAACCTGGTCAGCGGGCTTCCCAGGCAAGTGGATGTTACCAGCGAGGAGATCGTGGAAGCGGTGGAGGAACCGCTGCGCCTGTTGGTGGAAGGTTTCCACAGTGTCATTGAAAGGATTCCAGCGGAGCTGGCCAACGACGTATTTGACGATGGCATTGTCCTGACCGGCGGCGGCGCCAACCTCAGGGGCCTTTCCACCGTCCTTCAGCGGGAAATGCAGATTCCCGTCTATGTGGCCGAGCATCCCCAGGAGTGTATCGCCCTGGGCTGCGGGCTGGCGCTGGAGCGGCCAGGCGAATACCAGCGCATTCTGGGAGACGCCCGGAAGCGGCGCTGAGGATCAAGGAGTTTACACATGAAAAGCCATCGCAAGGAGCTGATGTTCCACCTGAAGACGCGGCGGGGCCTGGTGAATATCACCCGGCGGGTGCAGGAGGCGGTAGACGAGAGCGGCGTTCTTGAAGGCCTGGTGCTGATTAATCCCATGCATATCACAGCTTCCGTCTTTATCAACGATGATGAGGCTGGCCTCCATCAGGATTTTGAGGCATGGCTTGAGCGGATCGCCCCTGAGAAACCCCACAGCCAGTATCGGCACAATGGCTTTGAGGACAACGCCGACGCGCATATCAAGCGCAGCGTCATGGGGCGCGAGTCTGTGGCGGCCATCACAAAGGGCAAGCTGGATCTTGGGACCTGGGAACAGATCTTCTATTACGAGTTTGATGGCAAACGCGATAAAAGGGTGCTCATCAAGGTGATCGGGGAGTAGTGCCGGAAAGGACAAAAACGGGGAGGCTTATAGGGGAGCGTCCCCCGATTTATACCGGGACAAGCCCGAGAAGGGCTTCAGCGGCCGACACATAGCAGAAAAAAGCACCCCGCCCGGCAAAGCCTGTCCGGCGGGGGGTGGGGGACGGATATATCGCGTTTTCACTGGCCGCGGCAAAGCGGACGGGTAAACGCACCAGCTCCCCCAGGCGGCGAATCGCCCACAGATACGCTGTCGGCCTAATACCTGGGCGGTACGTTCTGGGGGATATGGTCATTCATATTGTTGCTCTTGACCTTGTTGGTGTTGATTTCATCATCCGGCGCGGTGGGCGTGGGGCGGTGGGGGTGATCCTGGGATTCCTTATAGGGCACTTCTGCCTTGGGGCGGTAGGTGTTGGGATCCACCTCATAATCATGGGGGGAGTCGTGAACCCCGGGCTTTCCGATGCCTTCTTCTCCCGTATAGAAAGCCTCTTCCCCATCCTTCACCAGGCGGTCCAGGATATCGCGCTCAGCGGGGTTCAACTGGCGTATTTCACGCGCCAGGCGGGTCAGGCGCTCCTTCTCCTGGCGGACTTTTTCCTTGATTTCATCCTCCGTGAAGGTATTTTTCACTCTATCCACCGCTTTTTTGCCCACATCCACCGCCGAATGGAAAACTACCTCGCCTTTCTCGGCCATATTCCTGACGCCCTCGCTTTGCACAAAATTCTCGATGGCGTCTTTGGATTTCTCCACTGTGTCGGAGATGGCGCCGATGCCTGCCATGATGATCTTTCTGACTTCCTTGTCCAAACTTGCCATAAATGACACCTGCCTTTCCAGGTTATTATACCCTTTTGCGCCCCAAACACGCGCCTGGGCGAAAACACTCAGGCACATGGATCTGCGGCTATTCAGGCGCCGGCGGGACCCGGGAAGCCGCCATGTCTCCGCGGAGCAGTTCGTAAATCATCAGGCTGGCGGCTACCGCGGCATTCAGGGACTCCGCCCCGCCGGGCATGGGCAGTTTCAGCTTCAGGTCTGCCAGTGCCAAAAGGGGAGGGGCGAGGCCCGCGCCCTCATTACCCACCAGCAGGCAGGTTTTTTCCTTAAACGGGGGTTGGCTGAAAAAGGGGCTGCCCGAAAGGTCCCCGGCAATCAGCTGCCATCCCTTATCCTTAAGGGTGGTGAGGGGGACGGACAAATCAGGGAAGCTGTATACCGGCATCCGGAATATTGCCCCCATGGAGGCACGCAGCGCTTTGGGGGAGAAGGGATCGGCGCAGCCGCTGTCAATGAGCATGGCGTCATTCCCCGCGGCGTACATGGTGCGCAGGACAGCGCCCACATTGCCCGGGTCCTGCACCCGGTTGAGCGCCACGAGGCGGCGGCCCAGGTCACGGGGCAGCACGGCCGTCGGCAGGGTGCAGAGGGCCAGAATGTCCTGGGGCGTTTTGCTGTCGGAAAGGGCCCTGATTACTTCAGCGCTCACCAAAAAACAGTCCAGGCCGGCATCTAGCAAAGCGGCGAAGCGTACCTGGCTGCCTTTGAGGAGGATGAGCGCCTCAGCCTGCCCCGCACACACCGCCTCCTGGCTTAAGTGTTCTCCTTCCGCCAGGAAGCGCTGGTGCGCCCGGCGGCCCGTCGGGGTCTTCAGCTGCCGCCAGGCCCTGACCTGGGAGTTTTTGGCGCTGGCAATCTCTTTCAAAGCAGGCGGAGCGCCTGGGGCTGGTCCACCAACAGGGCCCGGAGTGATTCCGCCGGGACGCCTTTATGGCGCGCATAGGGCAGCACAAAGGCCGCGGCTGCGAAGCCGGTGGCCGTATGCTCGTCCATTTTCAGCGCCTTGCTGTGGCGCAGGTAGCGCAGCAAATCCCGGCGCAGCTTGATGGGCAGGGGCGCGCCCAGGTCGCTTAAACGGCGCAGCCAGGCTTTCAGCCGGCTTTCCGTGGCGGCGCTGAGAGGCTCCTGGTGCTGGCGCAAAAGCTGGGATACATGGTCCAAATTGATGGGTGTGGGGGCCGCTTCCTCCCAGTGCCAGCCTTCTTCAGCGGCGAGGCTTACAACCGGCCAGGGGGACAGGGCATAAACGGGCGTGTTGAGCGCGCTTATCTCATGGGCCTGGGACACAATCACATGCCGGCGGGACAAGGGGCTTGCCCCAGCCTGCGGGCTGATGGTCATTCGCTCCGCTCCGCCCTGCTGAGTCAGATCATTGCCGGGCATCATCAAACTGTTCAAGCCCATCAGGCCGGCCAGGGTTTCTCCGGCCGATGCGGCGTCTGCCAGGGCAGGAGACGATACCTGGAATTGCGGATACAATGCTGACAACAGGATGAGATGGGTTGCCATCCCTGCCCCCATGATGAAACCCGCTTGCTTCATGGTATCCTCCACCGCTGAAACGGCGGCGCTGAGGCTGTTTTGCGGCATCAGCAGGGGCTGCCTGCGCCGGAAAAACATATCCGTCAGCGAGCGCACGGGGCTTGAAGGCTCAGGGATTTCCCGGGCTTTGGGGGTGGGTTCTTCCATATCCTGGGGCAGGGCTTCCTGTTCCTCCTGGGGCCAGTAGAACATACGGTGCTGGTTATCCGGCATCAGCACCAAAAAAAGGCGGTCACAGTCCGGTGGGAGGGTCTGGGTTCCGCCAGCCGCTTCCTCAGCCGGGCTTGAAAAGGGCCCGTTGATAAACCCGCCGTTTCTCACATAATAGCGCGGGGTGAGGGGGGCGTGGCGGGTTTCCTCCCGGGTGGCCACTTCATAGACCATATCCCGGGGGAGGGATTTGATGGCGTCGGAATACACGATATAGCGGTTGTGTTCACCCCTGAAAGGGGAATAGTTGCGGTTGGGCCTGACCTTGCCCTGGGCCGGCGCAGTGCCCTGAAGATCCAGCACGCACAGCGGGCCCAGCTCGCGCATCCGCTCCTTGAAGGTGTGCTGTTCCTGCCGGTCCGGCGCGATGCGCAGAAAACCCTGGTCGCGGAAGGCGTCGATGTCCTCCGCCGCCAACAAACCCTGGGAAGAGAGCAGGGGGCGCACCCTGAAGAGCACCCGTTGGGTATTGTCCTCCTGCAGATAAGCCAGAACGCGTTGACCTGATAAATCCATTGGCATCCTTCCTGTCCAAAATGTATTTGCCCCTTTGTTTCATTGTATGCCAGCCCCCAGAAGGCGTCAAGGCAATGTGCCCGGCCAATTTGCGAAGGTGGAAGCACCGGTGGTATAATTCTCTGTACAGTTGGGTCGAACAAGGAGGATAATTGCTTGATTCCAAAAATTGCAGAACTTCTGCGGGGCCAGTTTGCTCCCGGCGCCCACAGCGAGCTGCGTGCCCAGCGCAGCCTTACCAGGCGCGTCACCCTGCTTCAGGGAAACCTCACCCGCAATGCCCGCGCAGAAAGCCAGGGCGTCAGCGCCCGGGTGTACCAGGGCGGTGTATACGGATTCGCCTCCCAGGCGGAACTGAGCGGGGAAGCGGCACGCCGCGCGCTTAAAACCGCCACGGGCAATGCCAAATTCCTGGACGGACATGCCAGGCGCGGCCAGGGCGCGCTGCCGGATATCTCCTCCGGCGCCCTGGCGACCCAGGAGGATTTTACCGACCTTCCCCAGAAGCATTACCTGGATTTCCTCAGGCCGCTGGATGCCTATATCGCCGGGAAATATCCCGGTTTGGCCAGCCGATCCCTGGTGGCCTACGCTGACTCCATGGAAAAGCAGTTGGCCACCTCAGACGGCTACACCTCCCACATCCTGGCGCCCCGGAGCTATATTTATATCTTCCTCAACGATAAGGCCCAGGGTGGCATGCCCGTGGAAGTGTTCAAGACCTATGGTGGCAGCGGCACCTTTGACATCCAGTTCAAGGCGCCCGAGGACCTCTATCCTGAGGTGGACCGGCTGTATGAGCACCTGATGAAAAAGCGGGAAGGTGTTTTTGCCCAGGCGGGAAAAAAGACGGTGATCCTTCATGGCGAACTGGCCGGGATGCTGGCCCATGAGGCTGTGGGGCACACGGTGGAGGCAGATCTGGTGATGGGCGGCTCCGTGGCAGGGCCGATGCTTCACGAGATGGTGGCAAGCCCTCTGGTTTCCATGACCGACTTCGCCCACTCAGCCTTTGGCCAGGAAGCGCCCCTGCCCGTCTATGTGGATGATGAGGGCGTGCTGGCCGAGGACGCGGAGCTGATCCGAAACGGCCGCCTCACCGGCTATATGGTCAACCGGGAGCTGGGCCGGCATTTTTCCATGCGGCCCCAGGGGAACGCAAGGGCCTTTGGCTTCAACGATGAGCCTCTGATCCGGATGCGCAATACCGCTGTGCTGCCCGGGCGGGACAAATTTGAGGACATGATCGCCTCCGTGGAGGACGGGTATTACCTCATCTCCTCCAATAACGGCCAGGCGGACACCACCGGGGAATTCATGTTTGGCATTTCCCTGGGCTATGAGATCAAAAACGGCCGCCTGGGCCGGGCCATCTTTGACACCACCATTTCCGGCATCGCCTTTGACATGCTCAAAACCGTGGACCGGGTAAGCGACCGGGTGAGCTGGTCCTCTTCCGGCTTCTGCGGAAAAAAACAGCCCATGCCTGTTGGCCTGGGCGGACCGGACCTGCGCTGCCAAGTGATGATCGGAGGCAAATAACAAATGCAAATATTGAATGACACGGTAGCCCTGGCGCTGGAGGCCTTATCCGGGCTGGGGGCGCAGATCTGCTCCGCCCGTGCGGTTAAGAGCTGCCGGAACGAGTTCAACGTGGACGGAGGCAGGTTCAGCCTGTTCCGCACAACACTGGACAGCGCACTGACGCTTCAGGCTATCAAGGACCATAAGCGCGGCCTGGTCAGCGGCAACAGCTTTGATGAAAAAGCGGTGCGCCTGGCCGCGGCGGACTGCCTGGCGTCGGCTGAGGCCGGCCAGGAGGACACGGCCTGGGATATGGCGGACACAGGCGGCGGGGACTTTGCCCAGGATCCCTATGAACCTGACATGGATCGGCTTTTTGCCCGTACCCGGGAGATGCTGGAGGAAATCAAGCAGGATTATCCCAAGGTCATTGTGGAGCAGTTGGTCGTCTCCCATGTCCAGGCGGACAGTGTGTACGAAAACAGCAAGGGGGTGCGCTACACCGCCAAAAGCGGCTGGTATGAGGTGGATATCATGTTCTCCGGGCATGAGGGGGACAAGTCCTCCTCCTTCAATGGCAGCGGTTTTCTAGCCGACAGCCTGGAAAAGCCATTTTTGGAACTGGCCGGCCTGCGCCGGCTGTTGGCGGACGCCCAGAACCAGATCCACACCACACCCGCTTCCGGCACGGGGGAGGGCGCCGTGGTGTTCACCCCGGAGTGCCTGGGCAGCATCCTGTATGAGCTGGCGGGCAACTATGTTTCGGACGCTGTGCTCATTGACGGCACAAGCCAGTGGAAGGATAAACTGGGCCGGCAGGTGGCCGACCCATCCCTGACCCTTAGGCTGGCGCCGGGGGACGGGCGCATTATCAGCGGTGAAAAATATACCGAGGAGGGCTATCGGTCGGAGGATTTCGCCTTGATTGAAAAGGGCGTGCTCAAACAGTTCCTTCTGTCCGACTATGCCGCGCGCAAAACCGGGCACACCCGTGCGCCCAACTCCAGCTTTGCCCTGGTAGTGGAGCCGGGAGACTTGCCCCTTGAAAACATCATCGCTTCCATCGAAAAGGGCCTGCTGGTGGGACGTTATTCGGGTGGTGCCGCAGGCACAAACGGCGAGTTTTCCGGTGTGGCCAAAAACGCCTTCATGATTGAAGGAGGGAAGGTCACCCACGCTGTCTCTGAAACCATGATTGCCGGAAACCTGGCCGGGATGCTGGATCAGATCATCGGCATCTCCCGGGAGACTGTTGGGGACGGGACCAGTGTCCTGCCCTGGCTGGCAGTGAGGGGGATAACGATTTCGGGCCAATAACCCCCGCGCAGGAATCTGCCGATCCACAACTGAATCGCTAAGGCAATGCTTTGCGGCTGGCAGATTTCCTGTCAGCCGCGATTTGTTGCCAGCGAACCTGACAAGAAGACGAAAGACAATTTTTCTTTGTCCAGTGAACCTTTTGTACATTTCAAGCGACTACCCGAGTGAAAGGGGGCGGAGCGGTGAGCAGGCGTGAAGCGTTTGAGCAGGCCGTGAGCCCCCACACCCGGGGCCTGTACGCTTTTATCCGCCACCTGAACCGCGGGGTGTGCGACGACATCTATCAGGAGGCGATGCTGGCGGCTTGGCAGGGATTTGAGAGGATCAGGGATCCGGACGCCCTGCGCCCCTGGCTGTACGGCATCGCCCGGCGCAAGGCCATGGATGCCTACCGGCGCCAGTACCGAAGGGATGCCCGGGAAGAAAGCTGGCCAGACGAATTGCCCCAGGAGGGGTTTGAAGGGCACAGCGTGCTGAAACTGGACCTGGACCAGGCGCTGAGCACCCTCAAGGCAGAGGACCGGGCGCTGCTTTATCTGCTGTTCAATCAGGGGTTCACCTGCCTCCAGGCGGGGGAGGCCCTTGGGATCCCCGAGGGCACGGTGAAAAGCCGCCTGTACGCCCTCAAGCGCAGGCTGAGGCTGATGATGGGAGACCGGGAGGAGACGGCATGAGGGAAGAGGAGAAAATAGACATGTTGATGGAAACGATGGGCGATGATTTGGCCTTTGAACAGGCACTGATCCTGGCCCTGGCCCGGGCGGAGGCCCAGCCGCCGGTGTTCCTGATCCCGCCTGAAATTTTTGTTCCGCCGGCACTCACGCGCAGTATGGACCAGGTGGGCCGGGCCATGGATATCTCCCGGAGCGCTTTCCGGCTGGCCTTCAACTTTCTGTGAAACAGACTAAAAAGAAATGTGAAAGGGAAGAAAGAAATGGATGACAAGGGTTTTACCTCAAAGGATGTGAATGAACTGCGGGATGTGCTGGACACCGTGAGCGACCGGGTACCCAAGCTCATCAAAGGCCTGATCAGCACCCTTTACTCCAAGGAATCAGGGGCCAGCATGGGCCAATCCGTGGGCGCCTATTACCAGGAGCTGGTGGCTTCGGGCATCCCCCAGGACGCGGCGCTGGAAATGGCCAAGTCCTACGCAATCTCCATCAAGGACATTGCCGGCAAGGGCATGAACTTCCAGCCGGGCGGGGGTAAAAAGCATTCTGAAGGGCTGCACTGGGATAGTGTTGACGCCTTTGATGCCCGGGACGGATCCCCCGACAATGCTGATCCCCAGCATGGAAACGGAAAATAATGACCGTGGCGATGGAGAAAATCCAGGAAACAGCCAAAAGCCGCTTCCCGCTGGGCAAAGCGCTGAAAGCTGTGGGCATCCTGCCTGGCATGATGTTCAGGCTAACCCGCGCGCACCGGGGCTTTTCCAACAGCTTTGTGAAGGAGGCCGCGCGCTTTGGCATCCCGGAGAGCGTTGCCCGGGAGATAGCGGAGGAGCTGCGGCCGATGCAAATGTTAAAAATCGCCGGGAAAGGCAAAAACCCGCGGACTTATAGCGCCGCCATGACAGGAGGGAGGCCTCAATGAAATCATCCAAACGGCATATCGGCCATTTTGGCTTGCCCGATGTTCCTCAGGGGGACTGGTATCACCTCAGCCCCCGCCAGCGGCAGGAAATCCTAAAAAGCCAGCTGCGGCTGGAGATGATGCTGGCAGAAGTACGCAAGCACTGGTGAGCGCAGAAATATCCGGGGCGTCCGCATGGATGCCCCGTCTGCTATTCCGCCGATGCCGGCTTCACCATAAATAAAAAATATATCATGTGCCCCAGCCAGACCAAAGCCAGGATGATCCGTACCCAGGGCAATCTGGCCAGAAGCAGGATACTGATGCCAATCGCCAGGGAAACGGTCACCATGACACGGATCCTGGCAGCCTTGGTCATGCCCCTGCCGCTGATGAAGCCTTCCAGGTTGTTTTTGTACAGCTTGCTTGAAAGAAACCGCGTTTGCAGGCGCGGGGAGCTTTTGCCAAAGCTGATGAACGCCAGCAGCAAAAAGGGAAAGGAGGGCAAAAGGGGCACCGCGGCTGCTGCTGCCCCCAGCCCCAGGGAGATCAAACCCAACGCCACCAACAGCTTTTGTTTCACAATTCCGCTTCCAGCCGGACACAGCGCCCGGTGATGTGCAAGTCGCTCATATTCACGATCTCGCTTTCAAAGGCGCTGTCATAGCGCTGGAGCATAACCTGGTAGCGGGGGAGGAGCTTGATCAGGCGCAGTTCCTTCCCCTGGGGCGTGTCCAGAAGCATCATCGCGCCTTCTTCCGCCGTTTTGGAGGGCACCACCAGCACCAGGTCACCCCGATGCACCCTAAAGCCCCGCATGGCGTTGTCCGGTGCCATAAAGTAAAACACCTTGTCCTTGGGCGCGCCCTCCACCTTGCCGTCTCTGACGGGAAGCAGGCGGCTGCCCACCTCATGCATCACCGCATTGTATACCGGCACATGCTGCAGGACGTCTGAGAGCGCGTCCAGCCAGATGGATCCGGCTACACCTTTGCCGCTTTCCTTTTCCTTTTCTTTTTTGGGTTCCTTCACGCGGGGCAGGGCGCTCTGAAGGTCCACCGTGGCCGCGATGTCATCCAGCGTAAAGCCGCTCTGGGCAGGGGCTTCTGAACCCATAGCCTTGAGGATGCGCTGGGCCTGGTCATCCCGGGGAATGCGCGTGCCCGCCTCAATCTCCAGCAGGAACTTCTCGCTCACCCCGCATATCCGGGCGATCTCCTTTGGCCTAAGCCCCCGGCGTAAACGTTCCTGTTTGATCAAGTCCCCTAATCTGCTCATGTTTCCTCCTGTGGTGAAAAGCGCGTGTATCCATCATACCCGGCTGGCTTCTACAACATCCCGGCGATGATGCTGAAGGCGGGCGCCAGGATGAGGGCAGGCAGGAAATCCGCCACCTTGATTTTGGTGACGCCAATCATATTAAGCCCCAGCGCCATGATGAGAACAGAACCCGTGCCCGACAGCGCGGCAATGGCCTCAGGCGTCATGACCGGGGCCAGGAGGCCTGAAAGGAGCACGATGGCCCCCTGATAGATAAACACGCTCACTGCTGAGAGCGCTACCCCAACCCCCAGGCTGGATGCCAGGAAGATGGCCGACACGAAGTCCAGGGCGGACTTGGTATACAGGGTGGCGTTGTTGCCGGAAATCCCTGCTTCCAGTGACCCAACCACCGCCATAGCGCCCACGCAAAACAGCAGAGAGGCCGCCACAAAGCCCTCCGACACGCTGGCGCCCTCCCGGCGGGTCATGGCCTGGGCCCTGTCTCCCAGGCGTCTGATGAAGCCATCGATATCAAGCAGCGTGCCGATGACAGCCCCCAGCGCCAGGGCTGCAATCAGGATGAGGAGATGCTCGCCCTTGAGCGCACCTGAAATGCCAATCACAAGCGTACACAGGCCAATGCCCGTCATCACCGCCTGGTTCAGGCGCTGGTTCAGGAGTTTCCCAAACAGGAGGCCAATGGCGCTGCCCAACAGCACCAGCGCGGCGTTAACCATTACCCCGGTCATAACAGCACCTCCATAATCAGCACCACCCCTGAAGCCAGGGCTGCTACCCCGAACAGGCCTCCGCCTGTCCAAGCGACGGCTGCGGCGGCCAAAAAACCCATCACGCCCGACCAGAGGGTGCCGGTGGCCAGCATCATGTCCGGGAAAGCCATGGCAGCCAGGGTGGCGTAGGGCACGTAGGCCAGAAAAGCCCTGAGGGTAGGGTTCGTGATCGTGCCCCGCACCAGCACAAAGGGAAAAGCACGCACCAGAAAGGTGACCGCAGCTATCACCAGGATATAAACCCAGGCATTTGTCATGGCGTTTCCTCACTGAGGGGATAGCGCCTGGCGAAGAGGAAGCTGAGGGGAAGCGCTATGAGGATCACCCGGAGCCCCGGCGCGATGCCGCCCACAACAGGCAGAGCCCTCATGAGGCCGCTCAAGCCCATGGACAGGGCCGCCAGTTTCAGAATCCGTCCGTTCTGCCGTGCAGGCGGCGCCACCACTGCGATGAACATGGCGTAGAGCGCCACATTCACCGCGTAGATCACAGGCTGGGGCAGCAGATTCCCCAGGGAGGCGCCCAGCAGCGTACCCAGTGCCCAGCAGGGAATGGTGGCGGCCATCATGCCGTAATAGTAAAAGGGATCCAGGGGCGCCTCTCGCTTCATTGCCAGGGCGAACAGTTCATCCGTCACATCAAAGGCGGCCAGCAGCTTGAGGCCCAGGGGCTCACCGGGGACGAAGCGCTGGGTGAGGCTTAGGGACATGAGGACATAGCGCAGGTTGACGAAGGCCTGGGCAAGGGCCGTGAGCATAAGCGGGGACTGCGCACCAAAAGAAGCAATCCCCGCGAACTGCCCGGCAGAGGTGTTGGTGATCAGCGACATCACCGAAGCCTGAAGGGTGCTCATCCCCGCCTGACGAGCCGCCAGGCCCAGGGTAAAGGAGACGCTCAGGTAGCCCAGGGACACAGGCAGCGCGTCCCTGGCACCCAGAATAAACGAATGCCGCCTTCCCATTGGGCGCCTCCCCTTTTGATTCATGTGGCTTAGTATAGCCCGCCTCAAGCGGATTCTCAAGGCGGGCTAACAGGGCTTTGGTTCTGTTTAGGCTAGGAGCCTTTTCTGGCCCTGCCCTGGCGCTTTGCGCGCAGCTCGTGGCTGAGTTCCCGCTTGCGCATCCGAAGGGACCTGGGGGTTACCTCCAGGAGCTCATCCTCATCGATAAACTCAAGGCACTCCTCAAGTGTTGGTGGACGGACCACGGCCAGGCGTAGGCTGTCTTCCGCGGCGGCGGCGTTTCGGGTGTTGGTCACGTGCTTCTTCCGGCAGACATTGACCACAATGTCCCCCGGGCGGCTGGAGACGCCGCAAATCATCCCGGTGTAAACCGGCGTCTGGCTTTTGACGAACAGGCTGCCCCGCTCCTGGGCAGCGAACAGGCCATACTGGGTGCTCTCCCCAGTCTCATGGCATACCAGGGCACCCGCATTGCGCCGGGGGATGTCTCCCTTGTGGGGCTCATAGCCGTAAAACACCGCATTCATGATGCCCTCGCCCCGGGTGTCGGTCAAAAATTCATTCCGATAGCCAAACAGGCCCCGGGAAGGGACCAGGAAGGACATGCGCACCCGGTCCGTACCTGCCATGGACAGGAGTTGCCCCCGGCGGCCGCCCAGCTTCTCAATCACGGCGCCAGAGGCGCTCTGAGGCACATCCACCCGTACCAGTTCCATAGGCTCGCTGAGTTCTCCGTTGATATCCTTAAAAATCGCCTCGGGCATGGAAACCTGGAACTCATAGCCCTGGCGGCGCATATTTTCCATGAGCACTGTCAGGTGCAATTCCCCCCGTCCGCTGACATAGAACTGGTCGGGGGTTTCCCCGTCCGTTACCTTCAGGGATACGTCGGTCTGTGTCTCCTTATATAGCCTTGCCCTCAAGTGGCGGCTGGTGACGTACTCCCCTTCCCGCCCGGCAAAGGGGCTGTCGTTGATGGAGAAGGTAACGGTCACCGTGGGTTCGCCCACCGAGACGAAGGGCAGGGGCGCCACCGCCATGGGATCGCACACCGTGTCTCCAATGTTCAGGTCACTCAGGCCGGATATGGCAACGATGTCCCCGGCCGCGGCTTCTTCCACGGGGATCCTTTTGAGGCCGTCAAAGGTGGACAGCTCGCTCAGGCGGAAACGGTCCCTGATGCGCTCATCCAGGGCATTGCAGCGCACCAGCTGGCTCATCACCTGGATGCGCCCCCGGGAGATTCGCCCGATGCCGATGCGGCCCACATAGTCATTGTAGTCAATGGTGGAGACAAGCAGCTGAACCGGGCCGTCCGGGTCAACTTCGGGGCCTGGGATATGGCTGAGAATGGCACTGAACAGGGGGACAAGGTCCTTGCCCGGGCTGGCGGGGTCTGTGGTGGCCGTGCCGTCCCGGCCTGACACATACATGACCGGGTGTTCCAGCGTCTCCTCCCCGGCGTCCAGGTCGATGAGCAGGTCCAGCAACTCCCCAACCACTTCCTCGTTGCGGGCATCTGCCCGGTCTACTTTGTTGACCACCAGCAAGACCGGGAGATTAAGGTCCAGCGCCTTTTTCAGCACAAAGCGGGTCTGGGGCATGGGGCCTTCAAAGGAGTCGGTGAGCAGCAGGACGCCGTCCACCATCTTCAGCACGCGCTCCACCTCGCCTGAGAAATCCGCGTGGCCGGGGGTATCCACAATGTTGATTTTCACTCCATTCCAGTGAACCGCGGTGTTCTTGGCCAAAATCGTGATGCCACGCTCCCGCTCGATATCGCCGGAGTCCATCACCCGCTCGGCCACCTGTTGGTTCTGCCGGAACACGCCGGACTGCCTGAGCATCTGGTCCACCAATGTGGTCTTGCCATGGTCGACATGGGCGATGATGGCGATATTGCGTATATCCTGTCTGATCATTTTCTATCCTTCCACGCGAAAAATGAAACCCACCGGGCAAATATCATCTGTCCGGGGGTTCGCCGCGCGCAGGCAGGCAGGAAAGGGGGATGCCGGTGACAAAAATCAAAGGAATAACCTTGCTTTTCCATAGTTTTGCGCGGAAAAATAAGTTCTTTGCGCCGGGGGAAATTATAAGCCTGGAAGCGCGGCTATGTCAAGATTGGTTACCTGAAACGCCAAGGAACAGCAACAGATAGCCTGTGGCCAAAGAGCGTGTCACCCTGTCCGTTGGGAGCGGCTTCAGCCGGAAGCTCACCTGCGCGCTGGAAGATATAAGCTGCAGCAGGCAGGAGCAGCCAAACCAAGCATTGCCGCCCAAAGAAACAGCGGACCGCCCATCATGCAGAGCATATTGCATAAATTGGCGATGGAGGCCAACACGATACTTATCACAGGGCGCGGCCGGCATCGCAAAAAAAGGCCTTCTACAGGCGTTTTCCGGGGTGAAGCCGATTCAGTATCTCCGTATCCGCCGGGCAAAAATCAAACTTTGGTATTTCGCTGGCAGTGATCCACCGGATGTCGTGGTGCTCGTGTTTGCAGAGGGTGCCGCTTTCAATCGCGGCGTGATAGAGCGTCAGGCGCACCTGGATATCAGGGTACTGGTGCGCCAGGGACATAAAAACGCCGCCCACTTTCACTGTAACGCCAAGTTCCTCCCGGCATTCACGGATCAGGGCCTGCTCATGGGTTTCCCCTGGCTCCACCTTGCCGCCGGGGAACTCCCACAGGAGGCCCCTGGCTTTATGGGCCGGCCGCTGGCAGATCAAAAACCGGTCTGCGTCCCAGATGAGGGCGGCTACCACCTCGGTTTCAGGCGACCTCACGCGAACTCCGCCATGGGCTCGATCTCCGCCAGAGCAAGTCCCGGGTTTTTTTCCTGGGCCAGGCGGATGCTCCACTCGTTTTCAAAGAACAGCACCGGGTTTTCCCGGCTGTCCTGGCCTCTGGCGGTGGAAGAGGTGAGGTTCAGTTCCATAAGGGGCTTGGGCGAGGCCGTCACCCAGCGCACAAAGCGGTAGGGCAGCATGTCCAGGGCCAGTTCCGCACCGTATTCATTCTTCAGCCGGTGGCTGAGCACATCAAACTGCAGGATACCCACCACGCCCACGATGCTCTGTTCCGGGCCCAGTTCCTCCCGGCTGAAGGTTTGGATGGCGCCTTCCTCGCTTAATTGCGCTACACCCTTTAGGAACTGCTTGCGCTTCATGGAGTCAAAGGGACGCACCCGGGCAAAGTGCTCCGGCGCGAACACGGGGATTTTCTCAAAGCGCAGCTTGCTCTTTTCGCTTAAGGAGTCGCCCAGGCGGTAGATGCCGGGGTCAAAAAGGCCGATGATGTCCCCGGGATAGGCGGTTTCCACCAGGGCCCGCTCATCCGCCATGAACTGCTGGGGGGCTTTCAACTGGATTTGTTTACCGCTGCTTGAGTGCCAGGCGGCCATATCGCGCCTGAACTCGCCCGATACCACCCGTACAAAGGCCAGGCGGTCCCGGTGGGACGGGTTCATATTGGCCTGGATTTTGAAGATAAAGCCGGTGAACTCAGGTGTGTCCGGCGTCACCGTCCCCTGGTCGCTTTCCCGGGGGGTGGGCGGCAGGGTGTACTCCAGGAAGCGGTTGAGAAAAGGCTCCACGCCGAAATTGGTAATGGCGGACCCGAAAAACAGCGGTGTTAATTCTCCCTGCCGGATGGCCTTCAGGTCAAAGGGATCCCCCGCCTCATCCAGCAGGGCGATTTCTTCCCTGAGCCTTTGGGTATAGTGCCGGGCCAGGACGCCCGACAGGGCCGGGCTGTCCAAAGGCACCTCAGTTTTCCTGGCCTTGGTCTTGCCGTGGTCGCCGCCGAAATACAGCTCCACCACCCGGCTGTCCCGGTGGCAAACGCCCTGGAAATCACCGTCCACGCCGATGGGCCAGTTGACAGGGCATGAGCGGATACCCAGCACCTGCTCCAGTTCCTCCATCAAGGCAAAGGGGTCCTTGGCGGCCCGGTCCATTTTATTCACAAAAGTAAAGATGGGAATGCCCCGCATCCGGCAGACTTTAAAGAGCTTGCGGGTCTGCTCCTCAACGCCCCGGGCCGCGTCCAGCAGCATCACCGCGCTGTCGGCTGCCACCAGCACCCGGTAGGTGTCCTCGGAAAAATCCTGATGGCCCGGCGTGTCCAAAATGTTGATGCGGAAACCCTCATGGTCAAACTGCATGGCGCTGGAGGTGACGGAGATGCCGCGCTGCTTCTCAATCTCCATCCAGTCGCTGGTAGCGTGGGCTGCAGCCTTTCTGGCCTTCACGCTGCCCGCCTGGCGGATGGCCCCGCCATACAGCAGCAGCTTTTCTGTCAGCGTTGTTTTGCCCGCGTCGGGATGGCTGATGATGGCGAATGTCCGCCGCCGGTTGATCTCCTGTTCCAGTTTATCCATGCGCTCCCCCCAAAGGCTGATGTAGCCTGCAAAAAAGGATTATACCGATGGCTCTTGGGGCTTGTCAAATAAGCCGGGGTATAAAAACGGGCGGCTTATGCAGCAGTCCTGCGCTTATCCGGGCGCCGGCCTGCAAACAGGCGGGTAATCAGGAGCCCGGCCGCGGCACCGGCCACATCGATCCACACATCAATGATCGATGGCCCGCGTCCGGAGAAGACCTGGATGGTTTCGTCGATCACCGCCGCCGGAAGCGCAAGCCCCAGGGCAACCAGGAAAGACCGTTCCCGCCAGCCAAGCTGTGTGATCCCCAGGCCCATGAAAGTGCCCAGAACCAGGTATTCCGTGAAATGGGCGAGCTTCCGGAGCAGCAGTTCGCCCACCTCAACGCCCAGGAACTTGCTGATGAAAGCCATGAGCCACCCGCTCTGGGCCTGGGAGGCATTCGGGGGGAGGGCTGAAAAAAGCCACGCTGCGAGCATCACGGCCAGCGCAAGGGAAGAATAGACATAGAAGCGCCGGCGCCTTGGGCGCTGGGGCACAAGCTCTTTGATCAGCCGCCCGATTCTATCCATGGATCACCCTCCATTCTGGCCGGAGCATATAGCCCCGGGACCGGGCCTGTCAAGGCTGCCCAGGATTCATGGCGTGAAAGGGGTATTAGTACGCGAAGGATACATAATTGGGTTTTTAATGTTCCGTTA
>Ga0123335_1001389_pt1 | contig 39522 bp, 26 predicted proteins | sample BiotimSIPDNA_2_FD_89707 | JGI IMG/M metagenome (GOLD analysis project Ga0123335, IMG submission 89707) | Anaerobic biogas reactor microbial communites from Washington, USA - Biogas_R2 time_0 SIP DNA | ecosystem: Engineered > Bioreactor > Anaerobic > Unclassified | place: Washington, USA...
ATCGATAAAAAACTCTTTGCCGTCCACCTCCAACCGGTATTGGCTGCCCATGAAGGCGAACATGCCGCCCATGGCCCTGAGAAAATCCTCGATTCGGGCGATGAGCGCCCGTTCCAGCTCACGCTCGCTGTATTCCTCGCCAAGTTCCAGAAAATCGAAGGTGTATTCGTCCTTCACCGCCAACTGGGCCTGGGCGCGAAGCTCCGGCGTCAGCGCCTTGTCGAAATTGGTTTGGCCCAGCATGGATTTTTACATAGCTCTGGTTGTCGATCTGGTGGATAAGTACGTTCTTGGACCAGCCAAACTTACGGGTCATGCGCAGATAAAACTCACGCTCCAGCGGATCCTCGCAGCGCTGGAATATCACCAGATTGTGAGTCCAGCTGATTTGTGCAACCAGTGGTTGCACTCGCTCGTCGTCGCGGTAAAGCAGATAAAACTCACGCATGTAGAAGATGTTGCGTCTGGAAAAACCGCTGATTCCAGGGAACTCCGTCCGCAGGTCATTGGACAACTGTTCGGCTATGGCAGCGCCGTGTTCTGCGTCTCTCTGACGCTCCACTATCATCCGCCCGATATCCCAGTACAGACCAACCAGCTCCTTATTGACCGCCTTGAGGGCTTCGTACTGGGCGGAGCGTATGCGTTCCTTAATCTCGGCCAACAGGCTTGGATAGTCCTTCGATCTGTCAAGGCTGTTCTTTGGGGTTTTGCCAGTCGTTTTCATCCATATCCTCCGCGCTGTCCATCATCTCATCGGTTGCAGCGTCGTCCTCTTCCAGCGGCAGCAACCCGTCTTCGGCAACCTCCGGAACCTCGATGCCGCGCACATCCACCTGGCCGGTGACCACAGAGGGTTTCCTGAACATTGGGTGAAAAGCCATCCAGATAGGCTTCAAAATCTGCCTTGAGCTGGTGTTGCCTGGCGCGGTTTTTCAGGTCGCGCAGGGTAAAGGGCGAGACGTTGTAAAAGACCTCGCCTGCGGTCTGACAGAGCGCGGCGTGCTGGTTGGCGATTCCGACCCCGTCAAGCTGCTTTTTCATGCCAAGCACCCTTTCCTTGCTCGGCTCCAAAAGCGCGTCGAGACGGCGGATGACCGTCATGGGCAGGATTACGTCACGGTACTTGCCGCGCACATAAACATCGCGCAACACATCGTCGGCAATACCCCAGATAAAATTCACAATGTTGTTGTGGATGACATGGTTCATGCCCCGTTATTACTCCTTGCGCTTCTTGTCAGTTTCCGCAGACCCGTCCGACTCGTCCGACTTGGAATTCGCCATTATTAGGACAAAGCACAGGACGCAAAGCATGCGGAGAACTTGTTCGTGCTTTGCGTCCTTGCTATTATTCTATTCTTTTGTGCATCCCAGGCTCATGAACGGGAGGACCTTCAGGGCGTGGTTGTCGTAGTTGAACACATTGAAACCGCCGGTTTTCAGGTCGCGTGCAATTTCGATTTGCTTGACCATATTCACGGGATCGAAAGTGTACTTCCAGCAGGACAATCCGATTCCAGGATACATGGGCACCTTATGGCGCCAGTTTTGTTGCCGTGTGCATTGCGACTTGAAGGTGGTCGGCCAATCGGTATAGTTCATCGGGCAGCCGAAATCCAGCCAGCCATTGCGGCACCAGAGCTCCCAGTCCTGTGCCACACTATTACGGTCGCTCATCCAATTCCCAAAGAGAGCCGCTGAGATTTGAATCGACTTGCGAACTGCCTTTGCCTCCTGATGAACCAGTTTCACAAGGGCGGTAATGTTTTCGCGCCTGAAATCCTGCCATTCTTCGCGGAGTATTGCCCGCGTGTCCTTTGGCCAATCCTCCACCTGCTTGCCAATCTTAGCCTCGAAGCGCTGGCGGCAACCTGCGCAGAAGCAGGAATTTCCATCAGGATACCGGATGTAGTCAAAGTGAATGCCATCCAAATCAGGATATTTTTTCACGAGTTCGACCATTGAATCAGCCTCCAGACGAAGATTCGCAGGATGGCTTGGGCAAAGCCAAGTCTTCTTGAGTTCGCCGGAATAGGTCACTTGAACACGCTCTTCGGCAACCATCTTCTCGACAAAGTCATTGTCCAAATGGCTTCCCATATTCCAATTGACCTTCCAGACATGGCAGGCAACGCCGTACTTCTTGCAGGCATCCAAGCACAACCGAACCTGATCGCCTTCCGTTTCCAAGCCCTTGTAACGAGGCAGGACATCGCTGGGATAGTACGCCATTCCGCCCCAAAGCATGTTCGGGAAAATCGCATTGAACCCATGCTTGGCGAGAATTTCAATGGCTTCGTCCCAGGTTTTTCCCGGCAAGCCCTTTGCGCTATGGCACCAGAATCCGCGATGTTCGCCAGGTACGGAACGAGCCATCCTGCAATAGGCTTCCAAAGCACGGGCATTCGCTTGTTCGCAAAGCGACATCGCTTCCCAATAATCACGCTTGTCAAATGCATTTTGCGCCTTGTCACGCAAAGAGTAAGCGGCATCCAAAGCCCGGCGAGCCTCGACGGTCGCATCCTTGCCCAACATCTCGCGCAACTCAGGCAAGCCAGAAAAATAACCTAACGTCCCAATCTGATCAATGGAGGTGCGACTGCTCTTCTCCCAAATCCCAGGACAGAGATATCCGACAATGGACAGCAGGAACTGGGAAACATTTTCGCCGCCGGGACTGAACCAGACATGCCCCAAGAACACGCTTCGCGGTGACGCAATCGCTCCGGGCCAACCTAAATCCTTGCCCTCGGAATCCTCCCAGGTCGCGATGACCTTCGAGCCGGGTTCCGGTTCCATAATTACCGAGTGCGGCGAGGTTTGACGCGCCAAATCAGGCTGCCCGGGCAAGCGATCCTTCGTAGCACGATAGCCCTTGAACGCTCCCGTCGGGCATTTCTCCCAGCCTTTTCGACGAATTCCAAACAGAGATTCCATCCCTTCGGGAAGGCTATACAATGCCAGGAATTTGCCGCCTCGTTCAGCAAATTGCTCCAGCGCCGTTATCGCCTCCTGCGGAATTTTTGGATTGTACGGCATCACGAGCAACTTTGCGGTCTTCAGCGGCGTGTCGTCCTTTGCAATATCCAGATCCGAAACCGTCGCCGATTCCAGGCCCAGGGTATCCAGCGTGCGTACAATCGCCGCCGCAAATTGGCTATACCCCTTGTTCTCGGGATTTCCGGGACGGATGCAGGAGTCTGCCGTCATGACAACAATGTCGGACTTGTACTCCAAAACACTCATATTGGCCACTGCCGCAAACGTATCCTTCTTGTCTTGTCCCGTCCAGAAGGACAGGCGGATTGCGCTAATATCGCCCCAGCCACTTGGATTGCCTTCTGTTCCCACCCCGCTTTTCGTCACTTCAACGTGGCACCAGGAGCCGGAATTGTGAATCCCAAAATGGCTTGAGTACCATCCGTCTCCGCTTCTGAAATATATCGTCAAGCCGCCAAGCAATTCAACGTCTTCGGCATAGATGTCAAAGGCGATTCCCTTTGCCTTGCTCAGGTCGAGCTTCACCAGGACATCCCAGCACATCCGCGCCGCCGTCGTTTCCTTGAATGCCATCGGCAGCTTAACATAGCCTGTCTCGCCGGTCTGCACCCAGGAAACCTTGGGGCTATCCATCGGATAAAAGACCTTCTGAGCATCGGCGTCGCTACTAAACGAAAACTCCGGAATCACGGGAGCTGTTGCCTTCGGGGCGACTCCTTGCCCCAATGCGCACAAGCACATCATCGTCACCAGCCCCATCAACATCGTTGCTTGATTGCTCATCGTTTTTCTCCTCTTGGTAAGTCAGTTCAGTTCGCAAGAATCACATTGGATCGACTCTTTACTGCAATGCCTCGATTGCGGCCGCGAGTTTTTCCCGATGCCTTTCGTACGTGGCAGGATTGATGGTGAATTCTGTCATCGACTTGCTGACATCCACAGGCACTTCAAGCAGTTTCTTGTACTTGGAACGTGTCCATGGGAACATCCACTTCTTCTTTGCCAGCAACGACTTGAGCATCACAAAGTACTCGTAGTCCTCGATGCCGTCGCGCAGCATTTCGAAGCGGATTGAGCTGACGGGATCGTCCAATACGGTTTCTTCCTGCTGTCCGTCAGCCGCGGCTTCTGGCGGATAGACGAATCGTCCGTCTCCGTTGCCCCATGGGCGCTTGACTCCCTTTGGGGTATCGTAGCCAGAGACCCAGCCCATCGGATCCTCGTACGGATTTTGCGGCTTGTCAGGATAGGCGCAGCCGCTGGTCCAGTAATTGGACGCCCAGACCAGGATTCCATCGACTCCGAAGTCCCAGGTTTGCCAGAGCCAGACGCGCATTTCTGTTCCCGGGTGGTCGATGAACAGCGTTGCATACGGAGCCTTCGGACCGGTGCAAACGTACCACCAGAACTGCTCGCCTTCCGCATTGCGTTCCTTGACCTGCTCTTTCCTTAGGTTCGGGGTTACGGGACACCAGAGGTTGGGACCGCCAATCAATTCAGGTTCGATCTGTTCGGTCAACATTCTGCGCAAGCCAGGCGCATACTTCTTCAGTTTTCTGAAGCCATTCATCACGAATTCGTAGTCTTTGGCGTCCGGTTCGTCAAACCAATAGACGTATGCCTTGTCCAGCCAGCCCTTTTCCTTCAGGTGGGCTTCGATCTGGCCCAAGTAGTCTGCAAACAGCTTCTCGTATTCAGGAGTATCTTCCGCAAAACCCATGAAGCTGGGTTCCGTACGCGAATGGAACGTACCGCCGCCAAGACCGGTGATGGGGAACCTGACGCAATTGAAATGGTACTCGTCAAACGCCTTGGTCATCGCGGCATCCCACGCTGTCCAGTCGAACTTGATCTTGAGCTTGCTGATATCGACGGGGGTGATTGGATCGTCGATATAGACTTTGCCGGTATCCACGTCAACCAGGCTGATGTCATCGATCCAGACTTGACCTGTCAATTCGCCTTTTTCCTCCCAGATTGTCGCATGTATAGTTAAGGTGTGCGAGACTGCGTTTTTCGGATAGGTGTCAAACGTGGCTTCAAACGTCTGCCAGGTACCATCACCCTTGACACGGAGGTCGCGGTTGTTGCCTGAGATCCAGCTGCCAGCATCATTGTAATGATTAAACGAGGCAACGAACGTATGCCCGGGATTGGTCTTATAGGTGATCTTTAGACGAAGTTTTCCCTTCGCAGGTATTTTCGTTGGAATTGACGCACTTCTGCGCCCCGTCGTCGTATCGTCATTCAGGAACAGCGAATAGCCGCCTTCGTCCTTCGATTCCTTCACAATTGTCCCGTTCCCGTTCCAGACGTTCTCCCTGCCTTCAAGCGTAAACTTGAAAGGATCCAACTGAGCTGGATTGTACGGGCTGATGTGATGCCGTGAATACAATTCCATGTACGATTCCCAGATTTGGCGCCGCTCCGCTTCCGTCTTCGGCTTCTGATACATGAAGCATGTCTCCACACCAAAGCCAAATGCCGTCTCGCAAGTCATCTTCTTGGGCAAGTCGAAATTAAACACTTTGACTTTCAGCGTGACTTCCTTCTCGAATCCGCCTGACGCAGTGATCTTCAGCTTTCCGCTGTAGATGCCCGCCCTGGCATCCTCGGGAATATTTACCCGGACCCAAATCGGCTGGTTGTTGCCCTCCTTTACTTTCAAGCCAGCCTTCAACGGCGGAAGGGCATCGGGCCACATGCCGAGTATGCTCGTCGCATCAGTCTTGACCGTCACTTCGGAATAATGCACTCTAAGCAGGTCGATGCAGGATGCCGGAATCACTCCGCCCCTGCCGCTCAAATCAGTCGCCTTGACAGCTACGTCTTCCAATTGGCGACGGGCCTTCAAGACCAATTGAGCCGCTTCGCTTTCGCCACGCGCACCGCTGACCGCCATCCACGCACCGGTCGTCTTCGGAGCTTCGCGGACAAGCGGAATCTTCCAGCCCGACGATGCCCACCACACAGCGCAATCCTTGCTGTCATCAAGCAATTCGCCATAGCTCGTGTCGAAAAAGTCAGATATGAACATTTCCGTTGCAAAGGCGCTCACGATTTCGCCTCCCGCACTCACAAACGCCTGCAGCTCCCACTTTCCTGTACCCGGAACCTCGTATTGAACGGTGAGTTCAGTCTCGCCACCAGCAGGCAAATCGACTTTAGCGCCATCAAACTTGTCACATTTCGTCGCATGTTCCTTGGTCAACGTGACGCTTGGAACAAGGGATATCGCCTTACCGCTTGTATTCTTCGCCTTGATCCGTACTACATTTGCGCCGCCAGGAAGACCATCGCCAATGCCAAGGATTGACGCTTCCAAGCCTGTCGAACTAACACGTTCCTCGAAATACTGCGTCGATCCAACAACTTCCGTAGGAGTTCCCGAAACCGACGCCGCATACTTGTAGGAATTCACCTGGAACGATCCGGGATCGGAATCCTTCGCGCCCACCTTCTTGCCGGATACTGCGGATAGCCGGATCCAGATCTTTTCCGCAGGATACAGCGATGCCGGCAAATCAACCTCGACCTGCCCCTGCTCAGACTTGCTGGCAACCTCGAGCCAATTTGACCCGTCACGGCTCGCCTCGACCTTCAGGGCTCCGCCGACATGATAATTCACGGCCAGTTCCAGCTTGCCTGATCCCTGGGTTCGGCCGCCAATCTGATGGCAGTACGTCACATAGCTGTTTTCACCGAAAAACCAGCGATTCGTATTGAACCCGCAGTTGTGCTCAGCCAACACGCGGGAATGGTTGCGGCCAGCGCCGCCAAACTGCAGCTGGCACTCGTAACCGCTGACGGATACCTTCTCGCCTTCACCCAAGACCATCCCGCCTTCGCTGTGGTATATCGCATGGACAGGCACTACAGACACATCGTCAAACTCAATCCGACCCCTCGAATGCCATTGGCCTAGACGAATCCGACTGTTCTCGCCACCTACATTCTTCGGGGCGACAAAGACATTCGTGTACTCGCGCCAGTCACCCTTCGGACAACCGATATCGATATTCGCAAACACAGGCCCCGTCACGGCCGTACCATTGCCGGCTTTGATGCCACGAGCACGAAAACGAATCCGATACGTCCCATTCGATGAAAATGGAACGGGATCGGACAGCCAGTAGGTGCAGTCCTGCCCCTCGCCAATCACGTAAATCCCCCGATTCGCGCCTTCTACAACGCCGCCAGGACCAACGCCCAATTTCCAATTGGAAACCTCCTCGCCTTCGCCTAACGAAAAGTCGCCGTTCTTCACCAATTGACCACACAATGACAAACCCAATACCGTTAAAATCAAAAGTAGTCGTTTCATCTTTTTCCTTCCTGCTTGGATTTTCTTGGACTTTTATGATAAATATTACAAAAAATACGTTTTTCCATCTTGAAATCATCACAATATAAAATACTTTAATGATGTATTCAACCACGCCTGACAGGTTAGTTATGCCCTTTTTTGTATCGGCATCATAGTTGAATTGTATCTATTTCCTTTGTTGACAACATCTTACAAGCCTTGATCTTCAAGCCATCCAGGAGCTTCCCTTGCGATTCCTACTACCGTTCATTTTCTTTTTTGCATTTTCCTCACTTCAAGCCCAGGAAAGCACAACTAGCCATCGCGTGACGCCGACAGTTCGGGCCATCTCCTCCGCGCTACCGTGGGTCGTCAACATCGGAACGGAAACCCTCGTCAAGGTCAATGATGGATACGAAGACGATTTCGAAGAATTCTTCTTCTTCAGATTCAGACGCGCCAAGCACAAGATCGTTAAGGAATACGCTCCTCTCGGAAGCGGAATCATCATTGACCCGGACGGACTCGTGCTAACCAATCTACACGTCGTCAAAAGAGCGAAAAACATCGAAATCAGGCTTTGGAACGGAGAGTCATGCCAAGGAGAACTCGTTGGATTTGACGCGCCCAACGACCTCTGCCTGATTAGAATGGCGGAACGCAAGGATGCAACGCCGCTCAAGGCAGCCACTTTCGCAAAACCTGATGACGTGATGCTCGGCGAAACTGTCCTTACCATCGGAAACCCATTCGGCCTGGAGCACTCCGTCTCCCAAGGTGTCCTTTCAGCCATCAACAGAACCTACGAAGACGATTCATACCCATTCAGCGATATCCTTCAAACCGACGCCGCGATCAACCCTGGCAACTCGGGCGGTCCCCTGATCAACCTGGACGCGCAGCTGATCGGCATCAACCAGGCAATCAGGCGCAATGCCTCGGGCATCGGATTCGCAATCCCAATCAAACGAGTGGAGCAGTTCCTTTCACATTGGCTGCTGCCCTGTAGATTCTCCAATGCATATCTAGGAATTTCGCCTAGAGCCCAGCTCGAAGCAACAAGCACAGGAATCAAACTGACGGAAATCATTCCCGACAGTCCGGCAGACAAGGCGGGCATAAAGTCAAATGACATCGTGACGCACGTCAACGACAAACAAGTTACAAGACTGTTGGACTTCGGACATGTCATCGCTAAAATCAAGGCAGGGCAATCAGTCAAATTGACCTTGGCAAACAAAAAGACCATCACGGTCAAAGCAACGGAAATCCCGCAAAGCCTCCTGGTTCAGACAAGACTCGGCTTCCAAGTGCAAGAACTAACCCCAAACCTCTGCGATGCACTCGACCTTAGCAAAGACCTCAAAGGACTCGTGATCAACGAAATCCAACCGGAATCGCTCTTTATGACTCAACAGGAAATCTGGAGAGACTACGTCAAAAGAGGGGATATCATCATTCAATTCGCCAATCAAAAAGTCGCCACGGTTGACGACATCACCAAGATCCTCAAGCACGCCAAGAGCGGCCAGTTCGTCAAGATCATCGTCCTGAGTTTCCAACATCACCGTCAAAGGCTGATTCCATTGGAGATTCAGATCTGCCTACAGTAAATCAAAAAATCAATATAATCATCACCCTTTCATTCCAGGAGCACTCAAATGTCGTTGCGTGACTTATTTCTCCTCATCACTCTAGTCATCTGCATTGCAGGCGGACTCTTCTTCCTGACCCCAGTCTTTGGCGAGAACGCAAGGCTCAATGACGAACGCACTGAACTGCTCCAGCAAAAAGATGCACTTGATGAAAAGTTGGACAGCAAACGAACGGAAATCTCAAAACTCAATTCCGAAGACCCGCCTGCCATCGAAAGAGTCCTGCGTGAACGATTCGGATACTGCAAATCCGGTGAAAAAATTATTCAACTTGACGAGTCGACCAAGTAAGGAGTTGTTCAAAAATTAAGGCAACAGTTCTGGAATTGTTTTGAGCTGTTTTTCCCCCGTCCTGAAAGGAGCGTATGCGCATACGCGACTGACAGAACGGGGGGAAGGCAGCCAAAAGAAACCGGAAGTGTAAACTTTATTTTTTAACGGCTCCTAAGCATTCTAAATCAGGGTAGTTCGATGAAATCAATCTTTTTTCGCTTCGCCCTCTGCCTGGCAATCCTGGTCACCTCCATCCTGACCAATGCGGAGACCGTCCTTGCGTACAACGTGCTTATCGGGTTCAATTCCACAACCAAGGCACTAGAAACCGCAGAATGGATCCGATCGATCAATCCAGACGTCATCCTCTTCCAGGAAATCGCAAGGCATGACAGCGAGTCCTTCGCAAGATTCGCCAAGCTCTGGGGACACGATTACGCCGCCGTCGCAAAGCCTTACACTGACTTCTCAATCGCACTGACCTCAAACAGGCCCTTCGATCTCATCGAAACGCATACGGCAGGATTCCACCATGGATTCGTACTCGCTAAAATCGACGGCGTCTACTTCATGTCGATCCATTGCTCGCCTTTTGACTACCAGGTTAGAATCCGAGAAACAAACGACTACGCATTGAGACTCAAGCCGCTAATCGAAAACAACGAAAAAATCATCATGATGGGCGACTTCAACAACTCATCGCCTCTCGATCAACCGAAATTCGATGCGTGGCTTCAGGCAAAAACCCCGGCGCAATTGGAAGCCTACATAAAGTCAAGGAAGAAAAACCTCAACGAGGGGAAATTCGACTACACTGCCGTGAAGCAACTCCTCGACGCAGGACTCAATGACGTTTTCTTCAATATCCTGAAAGAACAAAGTATCAACTACAATTGGAGAATCGATCTCGCCCTGCTCTCGGATAACCTCGTCCAAAATGTCGTCGAGGCTAACAACTATTTCAGATCAGACAGGAAATTCTTCCGCTCACTTTCCGACCACTATCCAGTTATGCTGAAATTCAAGGACCTGGGACTTAAACCCCTTGCTCAAAAACCTGATTTCAGCCTTGAGGCCAAGACAATCAAACACGTATCAACCAATGACAGCAACCTGAAAAACGGCGACTTCTCACAAGATCTCGAACACTGGAACGTCACGCCAAATAAGTCCCATGCCAAAATCGAGGACGGCAAGGTAACTCTTACCAAACCCGACGAAAAAACATACACTAGAATCTACCAAGACTTCGAGGTCAAACCAGACCAATTCCTAACCCTGACCTTCAACCAGGCGCGAAGCCTGGGAGCATTCCCAAATACATTCATCTACTTCCAAAACCCAGACGGACAATGGAACGAAAGAGAACGACTTAACTACATCGTACCCTGGTTCCCGATCGGAAATGACGATGGCTTCTTCGTCTTCAAAACCCCAAGCCATGCCAAAATGGCGCGCTTGGCGTTCGTCATCCACAGAAATCCCTCCTCCATAACACTCGACAATGTGGCGATCAGGCCGGCAACCCAAGAAGAAATCGACCAGCTAACACCGCTTGAACTTAAACCAGAACTGATTCCGGACGGATCAGTCAGGCAAGAATTCAATGCCGAAGTCCAAGACATCGAAGTCCAACCAAAACAACCTAGGAAAATCATCGTACAGCTGCCGCAAAACAAACAAAACGCAACCGCCAAGATCGTGTTTTTCGACAAGGCGAAGAACCACATACGAAACAGCCTGATCCAATTGCGACTAACGCAAGAAAACAAGAGCTTTGAGGAACCAATTGTCACGCCTCACAACGCCGCATTCATGCGTACAGTCGTCTTCTAAAAATCGAGGCATGTCACATGCCTTTTATGTACAAAATCACGAAATTTTTATTCCAGACATGTCTAAACTACACTACCTCTTTCTCGTTGCCGTTCTCCCGCTAGCCATCGCCGCACAGGTACTGGAATTCCCCAACGCCGATTTTGAGCAGGGTCTGGAACACTGGACCATCGGCGAAGGCGATGGAGGCATGACTACCCTCAGCGAAGAGCAGGCACACAGCGGCAAGTACTCGCTAAAGACCCTTGACGAACATGATGTCAGCGGCAGCTGGGCTTCAGGACCGATAATCCCATGCAACGGCCCAGCCAAACTTGTCATCAAGGGCTGGTACTATCCCGTCTCCGGTAGTGGTCTCGGCATCTACCTCAGGCAATTTAATCAGGACAGGAAACGCATTGCAGTCGCGGACGAACACATCCGCGGACTAGGCGGCAGCAGCCGAAAATGGACGCCCTTCGCCCTAAATGTTTTCCTTGACGAAAATACCCACGCTGTCCAACTCTACTTCCACAGCTACAGCCATGCCCACGTCCATGCCTATATCGATGACCTGTCCATGGAACGACAAGATTTCCGCACCGAGCCACCATGGACGCCACAGTACAAGATCAAACCGCAGGAAACACATCGCCTGACCGCCGCTGATGTCGTCGGTCCCGACGGCATTGTCTATCCCGACTGGCGACGATGCGGCGTCGAAGGCGGCATCCCCGACATTCCTGCAACTCTCAAGCTGAGTGATTTCGGCGCCAAAGTCAATGACAACCTCGATGACAGCACGGCGCTCGCCGCAGCCTGCGCCGCCTTGCCCGCCGATGGTGGCGCAATCATTCTGGACGCCGGCACCTACCATTTCGACCGTCCCGTGACCATCAGTCGCGACGGCGTGGTCATCCGTGGCCAGGGCATCGGCAAAACCAAGATCATCTTCCGCTATGGCATCGGTCAGGACGGCATTCAATTCTACTCGCCAAGCGCTAACGCCCAAGTCGGTCCGCAGTCGCGTGTAGAATTGCATGCCTTGCCAACCGACTTGAGAACATTGATCATCAGCGCCGGCGGAAAGACTCTTGCCCGTTGGGGGATCAGCGCCCACTCCGGCAACAGCTTTGTCACCGCCGTCAGCGGTAGCGCCATTCTCAAGCACTTCCCCGAAGGCGGACCGCTGACACTGGAAGGCACAGCCACCTACAAGGATGGCAGCACCCGGCGCTGCAGCCTACCGATCGTCCTCAATCCCAAGGAAGGCGAAATGCCGCCACCAAGCATTAGCGCCGCGATTCTCTTCCAGGGCCGAGGCTTCACCAACACACGGAGCGAACTCAGCGCCGATGGCAAGCGAGGCGATACAAGCATTACCGTCAAGGACGCCACCGACTTCGCCGCAGGCGACTACGTCATTATTGACGGACCGGCCACCGAACGCTGGAAAACCCTCACTGAAAACGCCTGCCGCTGGGGCGTCTACCGCAAGAATGCCCTGCGCATCAAGGCCGTATCCGGCAATACCATCGAACTGGAGCAGCCCCTGCGCATCGAATTCCCGATAATTGACGGCAGCTTCATTCGCAAATACCATCCCATCCAACGCGGTGGCATTGAAGCCCTTAGCATTGAGCAGACCGAAAACCTTTGGATCAGCACCGTGCTCTTCCATAATGCCTGGAATTGCTGGGCCAAGGATATCGAAGTCATCAAATGCGGCCGCTTTCCCGTCTATGGCTCGCAGGCAAAATTCTGCGAACTCCGCAACATGGTCTTCCGCGATGCGTGGTTCAAGGGCGGTGGCGGCACGGCCTACGCCGGATGGGAACATAGCTGGGACTGCCTCATTGATGGCATCGAGACCTTCGCTTACCGGCACGCGCCGCTCTTCCAATGGTCCGCCAGCGGTTGCGTCATCCGCAATGGCGTCTTCCATGACAGCGACGCCCAATGGCACTCCGGCTGGACCAACGAAAACCTCATGGAAAACTGCGTCGTTTATTCCAGCACCAGCAATGGCGCCTACGGCTTCGGCATGTGGGCATCGCCTCCCGAAGACGACGCACACGGTCCCAACGGACCACGAAATGTCGTCTATAACTGCGACGTGTTCTCGCCCAAGGCAGGCTTCTGGCTCGGCGGCATGAATGAAAACTGGCTGATTCTCCACAACCGATTCACCGTGGACAAGGGACCGGGCTTCACCACCCGCAACGTAAGCTTCGACCACATCATCGCCGGCAATGTCTTTATCCTCAAAGACAATCGCTCGCCAGCAGTACAACTGGCCACGCCCGACTGCCAAGGCGTCGACTTCTACGACAATCGCGTCTTCGGCAGCGCCGTCACCACCGACTCTAACAGTACGCGAATCCTCAATGCCCGCAACAACGGCCTCTTCCCACTCAGTGAACAGCAGCTCGCTACGCGACCACAGCCGACCGTGCCCTCAATCTTTGAGTGGCAACGGCAACAGAAATAGGCTGGCGGTGCAGGAAACTCAGCTCTATAGGTTACGTTCAGGGCACGATTTTGACACCTGCTTGCGGCTGGATATCCTTTCGAAGCTCATAGGTCTTGCCGCCGCGAACGACGATTTTGCCACCGACTTCTCCAGTCCGATTGAACCAGACTTCAATCGTCTTTCCAGGCAGCTGCAATTCGACGCCGTCCTGGTCTGGACTTTCAAGCAATTTTGCTGGAATTCCAGCTTCCACGGTTTGCACGCAGGCGGTGAGGACATGGAGGAATCGATCGTCAACCCGGGCTTCTCCAGGCGACACTTCCAAGCGCCATTTTCCAAACAAAGGCTCACGTCCGCTTTTAGCGAGATTGTTGACCGTCCTCTCAAGCCAAGCGCTGTCAACTTCCCAATTCTTCCCGGATGCCCAGAATTCTTTTCCTGGTCCTCCGACCAGTGTCAACTTGGCGTCTTTAGGAAGCAGGCTTTCGCAGAAAAGACGCCCTTTGTTCTCGTCTGCTATCAAGGTTTTTCCGTTGATGATCGGTTGATTTTGAGTATGGAGCAACCATTCTTTCCGGTAGTTTGGATCTGACGCTGCAACTCGATCATAGACCACGAAATAATCGGGTTGGAGGTGGATGAACTGCCTGACGGCTTCCTTGCCTTTTTTGCCGTACGCATTGGATGCGTCGCCTGCCACATATGTAAACAGATCGTTGGTCTCAAAGGCGAGAGTCTTGCCCTTCGGCGTGATCATTCCGCCATGGTTGAGTTTTCCCTCGGGACTATCTTCCCTCATTCCCCAATAGGGGGCCAGAGGTTCGCCAGGCTGATGGATCAGGATGCAGTTATGGGCGACGGTTTGTGCGTAGTAATGCCTTAGATTATAGTCGGTTTCACGTCCACGCGTTCCGGAATCAAGTGCTAGGAATCCCTGTTTGTAGATGACGAAATTGTTTTCGTCCAAGTGCTTATGTTGTGTTATTTCGGCACCGCTGGTGAACAAGCAGTACGTTCCTTCAGGAGTCCAATCGGAACGCATGACAATTTGCCCCAGCGACTCAAAATGCCTTGCCTTCAACGGCGTGTGCTGAAGTTCCTGTTCCATGTAGGGTTGGACATCATCGCCGCTGCCCAAGATAAATGGAAGGACAACCCAGCCCGGCGTCCGCTTGTTGACCAACGACCTGAGCGATGCCGCCAAGCTTGCCGCCTCGGGGTCGGCATCCTTGAAAAAGTGCATGTACTGCGACATGTGTTCATAGACCGTCCCGATATTCATCTCATTGGTCACATGCTGGCAGTCGCCGAATCCGAAGGTCAAGGCGGCATTGCTCCCGCGTACGGGAATCCAAAGCCAGTAAATCCAATTTGGAAACAGTGCCATCGACGGCCAGTCTTTTGCCACATTCACGCCAGTGGCGGAAAGGTACGTATGGAAGAAATTGAAATGCGACCATGGGTACGCACCCATGCAATATCCGTCAACGCCGCTGGAAAGTCCGCCGTCATCCCCTGCGCTCCTGGAGCGGTACTCCAGCAATTTCTGGTTCAATTCGTATCCTCGACGGAGGTGCTTAAGCGCCAGCTCGTCGCAATATCCGTCACCATAGGCGGCCAGACCGGAGAACCACAGCATGTTTTCGACTCCATAGAACCCCGATCCGACGCCGCTTGAGTTCAATCGAATGATTCTTGGCTTTCCTGGTCCACGCTGAACTTCTTCTACGTGTGCGACCAACTCGGTAATCAAGGGTTTGCGTTGTGCGTCATCCAATCCTTCGTAGATCCAATCGTATGCCGCCAGTGCCAGCACTCGATTGGTTGAGTACCAGTTCACTGCGCGTCCATTTTTGATGGCCATCCGATAGGCGGCGGCGGAAACCTCAATCATCTTCCGCGCCTTCTCAAGGAAGATTGGATTTCCTGTGACTCGCCAGACAAATGCGCATTGGGCGGCTTCCGGTCCCCAGTCGCGCACGGAATTGATTGGCGTTGCGGCGGTGATCTTATGGGTTCCCGAGGCTGTCTTTACCTCGCCAAACACAATGGGATCGTAGCCTGAACAAACCGGATCCATAGGATAGTTTTCGACTGAGCGGAGCATCGTTTCAAAAACCTGACGTTGCTCGCCCAAAGCACGTGCCTTGACAGTCGGCCACGTATCACGATTGAAAAACATCCTGGGGTGGTCGCGCCGAATCAAGGAAAGCCAAGCCTCGTCTCCTGCTCCAAAACTGCATAGGGACAGCATCATGCACGCCAAGAAACAATTCTTCATTGGTGGACTCCTTAGTTTTTGCCGAACCGCAAGATACAAGAAAGCAAAAAAGGGACTCGCGATTACTACCTAGTCGTGAGCCCCTTGATTAAGCGCTGGTACCGGAGGAGGGACTCGAACCCTCACGCCCGTAAGGACACCAGATTTTGAGTCTAGCGCGTCTGCCATTCCGCCACTCCGGCACAAAAACAAATTTAATTTACTGCAAATCCCGCGCTTTGCAAATATTTTTATCTAAATTTTCCCCTTCGCCATGCATATTTTCCTTGGAATCAGATTGTTTGGCTCAATACGCGACTGACAGGACAGGGGAAAAGGCGGCCACAAGAAACCGGAAATGGTAACTTTATTTTTGAACGGCTCCTAAGTTTCATACAATAATTTATTTGTGCATTACATTATGTTTTTACCTAGTTTTCACCAATCACCAATTTTTCATTATTATTCCATGGCTATAATCTACGCTCTTTGCTGTCTTTTCTTCTCTGCTTTCAGCGACTTTGTCTTCAAGCTTTTTGCCAATAGCACTCAAGAGGGGAAGAAATCGACGGGATCATTCGTGTCGATGGTCGGAATTGTTTGGTTTGCCTTCATGGTTTGGCTTCCGTATTCCGAGACTTCCACCCTTCATGCCACCCTCCTTTGGGGCGCGATTTCAGGCTCGCTTTCTCTTTCTTCCAACATTCTGCTGATCGAATCGATGAAATACCAGAGTGCGGGAATCAGTTCGACGATCTTCAGGCTCAACATGGTCCTGGTCGTCATCGGGGCATTCTTTCTCCTGGGCGAACCGATCACGCCACAAATCCTGGTTGGCGTCATCTGCGCCTTTGGCGCCATCATCGCCTTCATTCCAACTAATAATGACGCCAGCCAATCCGAACGCGATCGCCGCAAGGCAAAAATCGGATTTGCGCTTTCTTTGGCGGCCTGCTTGCTCAGAGCCGGAATGGGACTCTCCTACAAGTATGGATTTGACCATCAGGCCGACGTCAACGGAGTCACAACAATCAATGCACTCTTCTGGGTTTTGGGCGGACTGGCTTACCACCTCGTCACAGAACGAAACCTCAAGCTCCCGGGGAAGGGCGAAATCAAGACCGCCTTGCTGTCTGGAGTATTTGTCTCGGGAATCGTCTTCTTCATGGCGAGAATGAATGCAACTGGCAATGCATCCGTCGTCAACCCAATCGCACAAATGAGCTTCCTGGGCACATTCGCACTAAGCGCAATTTTCCTCAAGGAAAAAATGACTCCCAAGAAAATCTGCGCACTGCTCCTGGGCATCGCAGCAATTATATTCCTTACGCTCTAATTACACCGAGCTGAAGAAAAAGAAAAAGCAGATATCCAAAAGAGGGAATTTTTGGGTACGCAAAAAAACGCCCGCCATCTGGTGAAACACCTTAGATGCGGACGTCTTGTACTTTAGTTTCCTAGCGGGAAACTTAGTAGCTTCTGCGGAAGCCGCCACCACCACCCTGGCGAGGTTCGCGGGGCTTTGCTTCGTTGACAGTCAATGCGCGACCCAAGTGTTCCTTGCCGTTCAATGCCTCGATGGCTGCCAGTGCTTCGGCGTCATTCGGCATCTCAACAAAACCAAAACCCTTGCTGCGACCAGTTTCACGGTCAGTGATCGCACGAGCACTGTCAACCTTCCCGTACTGAGAGAAAAGCTCGTTCAACATTTCGTCGGTAACGCTGTAACTCAAATTGCCGACATACAAATTCTTCGCCATCTTCAAACACTCCGATCTTGGATCAATGCGAACCCTTTTTTTCACTTTCCGGATTCTTAATTAGAAAGGGATCACACACCAGGCGACCCAACTAAACCACCACCCTAAAATGATGATTCTAGTTCTAAACCTTGTAAAATATGCCTAATTCAAAACTATGCAAATTTTTTTGGAATTTATTTTTGATTTTTTTACAAACAAGCTTGGACAAGTGCTTTAAAAATGAGATCTTGTTTGGGTTGATCGACGATTCTTTCCGGATGCCATTGGACTCCAAGAGCGAATCGATCCTTTAATCCATCGATCGGTTCGATCGCTTCCACGCAACCATCCGATGCCCAGGCCACGGCCTTGAAGCCCTTTCCCACCTGTCCAACCGCCTGATGATGCGAGGAGTTGCAGGTCAGCTTTCTGGTTCCCAGGATGCTATCAAGCTCGCTTTTTTCCTCGATGGTCACTTCATGGTAGGTTTCGACTCCCGGAGTAACCCGCCGATGCTCCACAGCTGTCCCAATATCTTCGGGAACGTGCCTAAGCAACGTCCCGCCGCATGCGACATTGAGTTCCTGGATACCAAGACAGATTCCAAGCAGTGGGATTTTTCCATTGTCAACCGCTTCTTTTGCGAGCGCCATGTCCCAGTCTTCCCGCCGTTTCGCCATAATTTCCATATCCGGGTGGTTTTCCAATCCATACCAACTTGCATTGAGGTCCGGTCCGCCTGAGAGGATCAATCCATCCAATCGCCTCAAATACGATTTGACTTCCTGCAAGGATTCGATGCAAGGGATGAACAATGGTATTCCGCCGCCGCATAGAACCGCCTTTGAGTAGCCGTTGTAGTTGCCGCTAAGACCGCTTTGTTCATTATAAGTTGCAGTGATTCCAATCAACGGGCGATTCATAAAGTTGGCTCCAATAATTCAGTTCCAGATTGTTTCCAGTGGGTTTTCCTGCGTGGCGTAGGTCAGGTTGATATCGTTTCTGCCCATCTGTTCCAGTTGTTTTCTGGCATTGTCCATGGCGATTTCGGGCTTGTTGCATTCCCTGCTGATATGCGCCAGGATGACATTGCGGGTATTTTCTCCCAATATGCTTCCCAGGAGTTCAGCCGTCGCAACATTGCTTAGGTGTCCTCGGCTGCCCATGATTCGTTGCTTCAGGCTCCACGGCCTTTGGGAAGCCGCCAGCATGTTCAAGTCATGGTTGCTTTCCAATACCAGGGTATCGCAATTCCTTAATTCATACTTGACTGTGTTGTTCGCATTCCCAACATCAGTGGCAATTCCGACCCTGCACGAGCCACGGCATATCACGTAGCCAACAGGATCATTCGCATCATGGGGAACCGAGAACGGGACGACTTCAAAGCCTCCAAGGCTGAAATGACCGCCGGCGGCAATCAGGCTCATCTGACCAAATTGGTCGTCACGCATCCGCAATACATCAGCGCACATTCGGGTCGCAAAAATGGGAATATCGAGTTCATTGGAGCATACTCTCAATCCCTTGACGTGATCCGCATGCTCATGAGTCACAAGGATGCCACGCAACTTCAAATCCTTGGGCAAACCAGATTGCTTATATCGCTTCTTGAATTCTCGAAAGCTGAATCCGGCGTCAATCACAATCCCCTCGTCGCCGCAGTGCACAATCGTCGCATTCCCAGAACTCCCGCTTCCCAAAATCGTCACACCAATCGGGTCACTCATCGCTCACCTCCAGCCGCAAATCCTGCGACCTCCAATACATGGGATGCCACATTCCTGCTCACAGGCCAATTCTCTCCAAGTTCGCGAACGCAACTCCGCATCCCTTCCAAAACCTCATCGCGACGCGAACCGCCAGGCAATATAGCCTCCAGCGCATCGGCCAGTCGCTCGGGATTGGCGTCATTTTGCAGGCATTCCTCGAAAACCGTCTTGCCTGTTACCAGGTTGGCGATCGTTATCGAAGGCAGTTTCACCACTCGTTTCGCGAATTCCCAAGTCAACCAATTCAGCTTGTATGCGACCACCACTGGGCAGCCCAGAATGGCCGCCTCCACGGTAATCGTCCCGCTGGCGGCAATTCCGGCGATGCCGCGCCGCAACCACTCGCGCGCATCGCCGCTGCTGAAATCAAGCGACGGCATCGGCCCATCGACGAACTCCCGTTCCAAAATACCTTTGGCAAACTCGATTCCAGCCTGGTTGCGCATCGGCAAATGAAACCGAAGCCCGGGATGGCGCTTCGAGACAATCGAAGCCGCACGAACCAAGGGGACCAGCAAGCGGCTGATCTCGGAGCGACGACTTCCAGGCAGCAGCACAACGACATTCTCGTCACGTGATTCGGGACGAGACGTGTACGGCGACAAGCTCTCCAACAGAGGATGCCCAACAAACTCGGTTCGCATTGAGGTTCCCGAATATACCTTGGGTTCAAACGGAAAAATGCACAGCATCCGATCCACATTCGCAACAATCTTCGGTATCCTGCCCGCTTTCCAGGCCCAGACTTGGGGGCTGATGTAGTAGACGACCTTGATGCCCAGGCGATGCAAACGCTCAGCGTACCGCAAATTAAAGCCAGGGTAGTCGATCAACACCACGCAATCAGGGCGCTCAGCTTCGGCACGTCTAACCATGTCGCCCAGCAATCGAATGAAAAACGGGAGATGCTTGATAACTTCAACGAAGCCTACGATTCCCAACTCGGTGGAATCAACCATCAATTCCACGCCTGCAGAGCGCATTTTTTCCGCGCCCATTCCCTTCAATTCCACATCCGGCATCAGGGCTTTCAATGCCCTGGCCAATCCGGCTCCATAGTCGTCGCCGCTGGCTTCACCTGAGAAGATCCAGATTTTAGGTCGTTTCGTGTCAACTGCCATTATCTATCTTCTCCTGCGGGCATGGAATCTTTTCCCTTAATGACGAACATGGCCTGTTCTGCGGTCTTGTTGTGATCGTCCCCATTGAACTTCTCGACCTTTCCTTCCACAAGCACCCACGACTCCAGAACCTCAACGTCATCTGCGACTACCCAATCCGTGAAATCGTTGATGCTGCACAAATGGATATTGGGCGTATCGTACCAAGTATATGGCAACGAGGACGTCACCGGCATCCGACCACCCAAGCCAAACGTCAAGCGTACGCTCCAATGGGCGAAATTCGGGAATGAGACGACTCCGATTCGGGCCACCCTGAGCATACCCCTCAAGGCATCCAGCGGGTGGACCAGCGTCTGTAGCGTATTCTCCATCACGGCAATGTCAAAGCTCCTGTCAGGAAGGATGCTGAGCATTTGCTCCAAATCGTCGTGGCATACAGGCACACCGCGTTCGATGCAACGAATCACCAGATCCTCGTTGGTTTCAATGCCCTGAACCTCGGCGCCGCAACGATACACCAACCGAACCAACAGCTCGCCATCGCCACATCCCAAGTCCAGCACGCGATCACCAGTCTTAACCAAGCCCTCGATCAAACTATCTTCCCAACGCTTGGGAGCATGAGACTCGTAATGACCGCTGCTTCCCAAAGATAACTGCCGATTCGCAAGATCGCGCAGTTGATCAAACGTGCTGTCGATTGAACGAACACCCAAACTGCGAAAAAACTCGCCGAGACCGGAAGGCAATTTGTTGAAATCCTCATCCATCATCATAAACTTCCCTCGTTATATTGAGCTTGAGTACGACGGGAAGGCATAGGAGACAACAAAAACGCACGCAGCATTCGACCGACGCGTTCCACCTCCAGCAAGAATGCATCGTGACCATAGATAGTGTCAATCTTCACATACGTTACAGGAATTCTGTTGGCAAGCAATGCCTTGACGAACAAGGAGCTTTCCTCCGGGGGATAAAGCCAATCGGTTGAAAAAGCAGCAACAAGCATTTCTGCCTTCACGCGCTTGCACGCCTGCAACAAATCCCCGCCACCCCAAGCCGCAGCCGCATCGTAATGATCCATTGCCTTAGTCATATATAGGTAGCTATTGGCGTCAAAACGCTCAACAAATGCACGCCCCTTATAGTTCAGATAACTCTCAACGGCATATTCGACCTCGTACCACCCCTTCTTCATGCTCTCTTCCTGCAACTTCCGCCCAAACCTGCTGTCCATTTGCTTTCCCGACTGGTAGGTTATGTGAGCCAGCATTCGTGCCACGGCAAGTCCATTCCGAGGCTGTTCCGCTTGTCCATAGTAGTCACCGCCCCGGAAATACGGATCGTGCAGGATGGCATGGCGTCCCACGGCATTGAATCCGACCCCTTGTGTCGGTAGCTTTGGTCCTGACGCGAGCACTAGGCATTTTCCAACTCGATCGGGGAACCTCAGCGCCCACTCAAGTGCCTGTTGACCGCCGAGCGATCCTCCGCAGACGGCATACAATTGGTCGATTCCCAATCGATCCAGCAATGTCGCCTCCATGCAAACCCAATCTCCTACGGTAACCTCGGGAAATCTCAACCCGTACGGCCTCCCCGTGGCAGGATTGATGCTGGCGGGTCCCGTCGTACCATAGCAACTTCCGATGACATTGGCGCAAATGATAAAGAATCGATTCGTGTCCAGCGGTTTCCCAGGACCGATCATCCCATCCCACCAGCCAGGTCGTCGCAACCGCCATTGACGATCGCGACGGCGCGCCTCACCATCCCAACCCGCAGCATGAGCATCCCCAGACAAGGCGTGAGTAACCAAGATTGCATTGGAACCATCAGATGACAACTCGCCGTACGTCTCGTACTCAACAACCAATGACTCCAAAACACCGCCACGCTCAAGAGGAAAGGGATTCGAAGGTGATGTCAACTCGACACGACGGGCATAAGTCACCCCTACCGACGTCAAACTCTCCGGCGGATCATAGCGCCATTGACGACGGTCAACGAAATCATCAGACAACTTGTTAAATTCATCCCCGAAGACCATTCTCCAGTAAGTGGCAAACTCGGCAATTTTTTGTCAAGTCAGATTTGCCGACGTTTTCTGAACTTGCCTATTCGCTGCGACAAAGTCCAAGAACCTCGCGTTTCTCCATAGCCCCCTTCGTCACATCAAAAAGATTTTGCGAAGGCGTCGTAGAAACAATTAGAATAAAAATATAATGCCCCCATAAAAGACACGCAAGAGAATCACTAAAATTTGTACCTGCCACCATACATCAACCTTGCAAATCCCATTTCTCATAACTAAACTATGCCAAGCGCTTTTTTCATGCCACCCATTCACATAGGAGTTCCAAGATGAAACGATTGCTTTTCACCACGTGCCTCATCGCCGTCGCGGTCACCGCAGGTCCCGCTGACAACACAACTTGGACGAAATCACAAATCCCCCAAGCCGCGATTGCCGCTGTAATCGACGGTTCGATCAGCGCAAACGAGTGGCAGGACGCTGCAATTTGTACTGGATTCATCCAATTTGTCGGCAGCAAGCTTGTTGACAACCAACCGATTGCGTACTTGAAGTGGACGCCTCAGGCTCTTCAGATTGCAGTCGAAACCCCGCTTGAACCCGGCAAGCTCGCCATCGCAAAGGCGACGGATTTTGACGGTGCTGTTTGGGAGGACGACTCGGTAGAAATCCATCTTGATCCAACGCATTCCCATGAGAAGAACTACCAATTTGTGGTCAACGCCTTGGGGGTTAGGTTTGACAGCATCCAGGGTGACAAGTCTTTCGACGGCATATGGACTGCAGCCGCCAAGAATACGCCTGGTCGTTGGTACGCCGAAGTGGAAATCCCCTGGACCACCCTGAGTCTTGAGAAGGCGCCGACCGATGTCTTCGGCATCAACATCGCCGTCAACTCAAAGTATCTTGGCGGCATCCTGACCTGGAGCACGATGCGAGGACGACGCCTTCACAGAGCCGAGGATTTTGCACACGCCATCCTGGCCAACCAACCCGTCCCATCCTTGTCAACGTTCACCCTCCAGTCGATCATCGAAGACGGATTCCAATTCCACTACCAGACGCAAAATCCGCAACCATACACGCTGGAAGCCACCCTACACGTCGAAAACCAGCAAAATCCAGGTACGTTCACCCAACGAAAAGCGATTAAACAAGCCATCGGCACCAAGGCGATCCCCGTCTTTGACTCCGAAGTACCACCAACCCCAGGAACCTACAGCCTCGAGATCATGCTCAAAAACCAGCGAAACGCCCCTGTATTCACACGTACAGTCGAGTTCACCATTCCCAAGCCGCTTGCGATCAAAGCAGCCACGCTGATCGGGAAACAAGTAATCAAACTGACGGCAAAACCAGCCTTCGATGCCGCCACAGTAACCTATGAAATCACCGGTGACGGCAATCGAAAAATCACTCGAGAAGCCACCCCGGGTGCCAACAAGGACTACCTAGTGGAATTTCAGGCCGCCGAGCTACCTAAGGGAAACCTCACCATCAAGGGAATCGCACAAGGCGAGACACAAAGGGCAACCGATGAACTCAACCTTGAAAACCCGCTCAATCCAGAATGGCTAGGTACAAAGGAAGGGCTTAGCGACAAGGTCCCAGCTCCCTGGGTGCCAGTCAAACTCCAGGAAGACAAGGCAAACCAACGAACTGTCATCGCAGGACAAAACGAAATCCAGTTCGTGGAATCTCCGTTCCCAACCCAAGTCAAAAACGGAAACATCGAACTCCTCGCGCAACCCATACAACTCAAGGGACTCCATGACGGGAAACCCATCAACTGGAAATTCGACAATATCAAGACAACGGAAATCAAGGAAACCCATGCGACATTCCAAATCAACGCGACATCAACGACGGGAATGACTTTGAAAGGAACCATTTCAGTGGAATTCGACGCAATGGTCCGATGCGACCTCCAGCTGGATCCCCGGGGAACCCTGGAAAACATCACCCTTGAAATCCCCTTCAAGGGAACCATCGCAAAGTACCTTTACCACTACCCGGGACGCTGGGGAAGCATCTCCAACAGCGCGGCACTACCAGAAAATGGATGGATCCACCCGTTCAAGCCCTATGTCTGGATGGGTAACGAAGAACGGGGCTTCTCATGGTTCTGCGAATCCCAGGAAAATTGGTTCCCCTACGAAAACAAATCCGCACTGACCATCACGCCGCCGCAAAACGGAAAGCCAGTTACCCTGATCTGCACGATCATCGACGGCAAATTCACCTCGCAAAAGCCACTGGACTACACGTTCGGCTTCCAGCCTACACCGGTGAAAGTCCCGGAAAAAGACGCCTGGGACTACAGGATCGTGCACTCAGGCAACTATGGCTTGCCAGAACGACTAAGCGACATCAGACGAGCAGAGCCAAAAACATGGCCGCTCAAAAACCTCGTCAACCCAAGCCAGGGAACCATCGAATGCTGGTATCGCCCCGCATACCCGCAACGGGAACGAGGAATCCCACGTAATGAACGGAAAATCGGAACCAACCACAGCATCGTAACCATGCGCTGGCACGAGGAAAACTCCTCCGCAATGACAAGTACGAACGCAGGTTTCTACTGGAACGAACTCGTCCAAGGTCCCGTTGTCTGGTCGCGCAAAAGCGGAACTGTCCTGTTCGCTCCAGGCAAGCAGATCGACTGGGAACCAGGACAGTGGTTCCATCTCGCCATGACCTGGAAGGACAAGGTGCGACTCTATGTCAACGGCGAACTCGCCTTTGAGACCGAAAACAAGGGCATGATTCCTGACGATCCAGCCACGGGCACCCTGCTCGTTGGAGACAACACGCCCGAGGGATCGATTGACGAACTAAGGATCCTGGACGTCGAACGACCGCCTGTCGCCCCATTCGGCCCCTATGCGAAGGATGCTCACACGACGCTTCTGGAGCATTTTGACACGCCCGAGACTTTGACCGGCCTATCCCCCAGGGGCTATCAATATCCGACCACGACCACGGGCAAGTTCGGCAATTGCATCAGCTGGGGGGCTGTTGATCGTATGCCGTACCTGAAATGGATTCGCCACCTAGGCGCCAGAACCATCTGCTTCCATGAGCACTGGTCTCCATACCAATCCTACCCATACGTGACAGAAGAAAATCGACCAAAATTGACGAAGCTCGTTAACGCATGCAAGGAAAACGACCTGGAACTCCTCCTCTACATGTCAAGGGAATTTTCTGACAATTCACCCGTTTGGGATCTGCTGGGCGACGAAGTCCTCACCGTTCCACGATCAGGCGGATACACCAGGAAACCAGACCAAAAAGCATACTACACCTGCTGGAACTCCGTCTGGAAAGATTTCGTCCTCCACCACCTTGGAAAAATGATGGACGAATTCCCAATCCAAGGTTGGTACCTGGACGGCTCGGAGGTGCCGGGACCGTGCAAAAACCCAAACCACGGCTGCGGATTCGTTGGATACGATGGAAAAACATATCCCAAGTACGCCATCTTCCAAACACGCGATTTCATGAAGCGACTCTACAACCTGACGAGATCGCGCCGAAAGGATGGGCAACTCAATATCCACAACTCAACCGTCATGGTCACCCCGACCCTCAGCTTCGGAACCAGCACCTGGAACGGAGAACAACTTGACACGCACAAAGTCGGGGCAAAGACACTCGAGGTTCTTCCTATGGATTCCTTCAGAACAGAACTGATGGGCTACCAATGGGGCATCCCATCCGAATTCCTCGTCTACGAAGGAATGCCCTATTTCGCCAGGGATATGATTTCCTATACAATCCTCCACGGTGTCCCGATTCGGCCTGCCGTGCTCGATATCACCTACATCATGTCAAAACTCTGGAAACTCCACGACGAATTCCCCTTCTCACACGCAAAAATGCTCCCCTATTGGAACAATCAAGAAAACTTCCAAACCTCGGCTGCAAACACATACGTCACAGCATTCCAGGACAACAACAAGGGGCTGCTTGTCATCATCAGCAACTTGGACGACAACAATGCGGAAACGACTCTCAAAATCAACCTGAAAAACCTCGGATTCCCAATGAATCAACATGCAATCGAATGGATGAACCAGGAAGAAATCCAGTTCATAAACGGAAATTGCAAATTCAACTTGAAGCCATGGGAATTCAAGGCAATCTGGATTAAGAAGTCGTGATCCGATCGCCACAAGAATCAGTTATCGCTGCTGCGAGACTCCTGTCGAGCCGAAGCCTCCTGCCCCTCGTTCGCTTGAGGGCAGCTCTTCGGTAGCCACCAGTTTGACCTTGGGCAGCTCCTGGATCACCATTTGCGCGATTCTATCTCCACGGGCAACCTTAAATGGCTCGCATCCAGCATTGATCATAATCACGCCGACTTCGCCGCGATATCCTGCGTCAATCGTGCCAGGGGTATTGAGCACGGTCACTCCCTTCTTCAACGCCAATCCGCTACGAGGACGTACCTGAGCCTCATAGCCAACAGGCAAAGCCATAAAGATTCCAGTCTTCACCAGCTTTACTTCACCGACATCAATCGTCAAATCCTCACGTGAATGCAAGTCGTACGCCGCATCGTCATCATGGGCTTTTGCAGGAAACAGGTCCGAGCAACCGGCTTCCATCCTAATCTGTACTTCAACCATTACATCAACTCCTAATGACCTATTCATTCCATTGAGACGAATTATTGTCCTTGAAATCAAGGTACTATAATGTAAATTACGATTTTCATCACTTCCCAGAAAACTTTTTTCATACACACAAATGGCGATCGAAACCGAACTCAAATTCCTAACAACCTCCGAAGAATGGCGTAAACTCGCATCCAGCAAGGTCGAAATTACCCAGGGATACTTCAATCAGGCAGATGGATACAATGTAAGAGTGCGTATCATCGACAATTCGACCGCCAAGCTCACGATCAAGTCAAAACGGCTTAACACGGGCATCTCAAAATTCGAATTCGAATACGATATCCCGCTGATAGACGGCATGCTGATGATCAAGATATTCTGCCAAAACAGAATCATCAAGAAAACAAGATACTTCGTCAAGCACAATGACCATACCTGGGAAATTGACGAATTCCATGGCGACAACGATGGACTCGTCCTCGCTGAACTCGAACTCAAATCAATCGACGAACCCTACGAAAAACCTTCCTGGATCGGCGAGGACGTCTCGTTGCTCCTTCAATACACAAATGCCGTCCTCGCGGTGAACCCCTTCACCAGCTGGGATATCCAAACCCCATAAAGCAAAACCATGACAAGAATCGCATTCATCAGCGACATACACGGAAACCTGGAAGCCCTTAACGCCGTGCTCGATAAAATCTATGCCGAAGGCGCAGACACAATCATCTGCCTCGGAGATATCGTTGGATATGGACCCAATCCGAAAGAATGCCTCGAAATCATTCGAGAGAGGGAAATCCAATGCATCAAGGGAAACCACGATGACTACGTTTCACAAATGTTCGAACTCGATATCATGGCCAGACTCCGGGATGACGTCAAAAAATCCATCGAATGGACACAAGCGCAACTCGATTTCGATGACTTGGGATGGCTCGCAAAGCTCCCGCAATCCATGGCCGCAGACGATTTCAATATCGTACACGGAGCAAATACGCCAGATCCATACAGATATTGCAGGGACGAAGCTTCTATACAACTCAATTTCCAATACCAGGAACCCCAGCTCTCTTTCTGCGGACACTCGCACTCGCCCCTGATCGGAGTCCTTAGACCAGATGCAGAAATGCCTATCGTCGACTATATCAGAAGACAAACCATCGACCCAAATACTAAGGTGTTGGTCAACATCGGCTCAGTAGGACAACCACGTGATAGCGACAACAGAGCATGCTTCGTATTCTTCGAGTACGAAGCCAGAACAATCTCTCTCACAAGAGTCCCGTACGACTTCCAGACAACTCAAGAAAAAATCATTGAAGCCGGACTGCCGGAAAAATTCTCCTTGCGACTGGAACGTGGTAAATAATTCTTGACGCAGATATATGGAGTGTTTGCCTCGGCTGGCCTTACTTGACCTTGAAGAATTGATCTGCCACGTAGTCGAGTCCGAGTGCTTGCCATTTGCCGCGCCCCTTGTCATGATAGGGCAGGAACTCGATTTTTTCCGGTTGTATTCCATCCAGAAGTCGCATTAGATTTTGCTTGTCTTCCTCGGTATCGTTCAATCCGATTCCGACAACTTGGCGAATCCATGCGGAATGATTTGTTTTTCGCAGGAAATCAAGCCAATGGAGGAGATTATGGAAGCTGTCGTGGTCGGTCAACCATTCGAATTGCTGTTTGGTTCCTGCCTTGATGTCCAGAAGGATCAGATCGCATGCCTGGGCGATGTCCTCAATTTGCGCTGACCAGCACCCACCTGACGTATCCAAGGCGGTATGGATGCCTTCACGCTTGCACAGTTCGACAAGCTCGCCCAGGAAACCAGGCTGGGCACAGGGTTCCCCGCCTGAAAACGTCACCCCGCCCAAATCGCCATAGTACGGACGACTACGACGCAACTTCGCCATAATCGCCTCGGATTCCATCTCGACCCCACCGGCGAAATTCCAGCTGTCGGGATTGTGGCAATACTTGCAGCGCAATGGACAGCCCTGGAAAAAAACAACAGTCCTCAAGCCAGGTCCGTCCAAAGCACCCAAAGTCTCTATGGAATGTATCCGACCACGCATCGAAACAACCCCCAAAACAAACAGTCGGCACGATACCGTAAAACGACATCGTGCCGACGAAGAATTTTGCGCGGTTATTCCGCGAACCGCCTAGAGATTAGAGGGCGGGTTTCACGGGCATTCCGCCATTGTCCATCGATTCGTTGATAGCCAATGTCAGAGCGAGGCTCTTGATGGCATCCGAATACGGGGACAGGATTTCTTCACGATCGATTTCGCCACGGACTGCATCGATAAAGGTTTCATCGCATTCCTGCCCGTAGTCATTGGAGGTGCGTCCTTCGAACACGCGGTTGGGCTCTTCAATCTTGTAGTTGCCGCCCAGGCCAACAGAGATTTTGCCATTGCGAGTAAAGGCATTGATGTCTCCAGGACCGGCGCCGAAGCAACCCGTGTTGAATGTGCCGATGATACCATTCGCAAACGTCATAATCGTCGATGAAGCATCGTCAACATCGTTGTCCGGAATGTCCGTGATCACGCCGCGGCGACGTGCGGACTGAACCTGAACAACCTCGCCAAACAGATAACGGCACAAGTCGAAGTTGTGAATCGTCTGCTCAACAGCCTGACCACCGGATTCGTTCATCCGACGCCACCACCAGACCATCGGGAAACCACCGAGGCGATAGCAGGACAAAATCGCGATTTCGTTGCGGGAGATGCGTCCGGCAAAATAGCTCTTCAGAAAATCGAATGTATCGGCATAACGGCACTGCAAGCCAACCGCCGAAATCAGTTTCTTCTTCTTGATTCCGCTGAGGACTTTCTTCGCGTAACTCAAGTCCAGGGTCATTGGCTTTTGGCAGAAGATGTTGATCCCCTTCTCAATGGCAATGAATTCCATGCCATCGTGGGCGCCAGGCTGAACACAGACAAACACGGCATCCAGCTTTTCCTTGTCAAACATGACCTTGTAATCGGTGTACTTACGAGCACCTTGGAAACGCTCAATGGTCTTTTGGGCGCGGCTCTCGTCAAGATCGCAAGCGGCGACAATCTGAGCCTTTTCCTTCATCTTCTCAAAATGCCCGAAATGATACTGCGCAATGCCGCCGCATCCGATAAATCCAACCTTAACTCTGTCCATTATCGTTCCTCTGTTCGGAAAAACACACCTAAAATCAACTATCAAAAAATCGCAAAGTAAAACTGTAATTGTGCAAGATGAATTTGCAAGCTATTTTGCAGGCGCTGCAGGGGCAGCCGGCGCGGCGGCAGGGGCAGGGGCGGCGGCAGGGGCGGGGGCGGGCGCAGGGGCGGGGGCGGGCGCTGGAGCCGGCGCGGGTGCTGGTGCCGGTGGCGGTGGCGGTTCCGAATACACTGGGAGCCAATAGGGCGCCGATAGATTTCCGGCCTGATCCTTCGCCTGGCAACGGAACCAGCGCAAGCCCTGGAATTTGCCACGCAACTCATTGATGTTCGCCGCTTCGGGATTGGCGAAGGAATGCGTCCACAGATCCTTGTCATCATCCGCAACGCAGGTCGCCTCCAACGAAGCAACGCCACTGGCATCGAACGCTATGATATTCATCATATCGTCCTTCGAACCGCTTTCAGGCATTCCATGAATGAAAAAGTCATCCAAATACAGCAAATCATTGTGCTTCTGGCCGCGACGTTGGATCCGCACGGACGAGAACACCAGCTTGTCAATCTTCTCCTGGGGAACGCCACGCTCCTTCAACAGCTGAAGCACATTGAACGAAAAACGAATCACCTTGTTCGCTTCCCATGTAAACTTCTGCTTCAGGTTCAACTCGTTGGACTGACCGCCGGGTTCGGCAAGCGAAATCGAGAACGCCGCATCCGTACCAGCAGTCAAGATCACATGAATCTTTGCCTCCGGACGAATCACGTTCTGAGCCAGACGGAAGGACAAGTACGGATAACGATTGGGATTCCATGCCGTCGCCTGGGAAATGTCACCATTTCCATAGTACGAGCCATTGACCAAATGAGGCGATTGACGATCAGCGGGGATGACCGTCGCAATATAATTGTGCTGACCTTGCTTGAACTGAATCGTGTCACAACGGAAACCATCCCAGTTGTAGAACCAGTTCACAGAAGAGCCAAACTTCATGTCATACCAAGACGGACCTGTCTTGTCCGAGGCAAAATCAACTTTGATCGGAACCGTGTACGCAGGAATACTGTTGCCGGCACCGTCAACAATCCCGTCAATCACGAAATTCAGCACATCACCATCCTTGGCCTTGTTCAAGTAGCGCCTGAACAAGAAGGGATAATTGATCGACATCACATCGGCAGCCTGGGTATGCTGGAACGTGTTTGTCCAGGACGGAATCGACGCCGGCTTCGTCGTGTCGTGAACGAAGAATTTCGCCTTGTCAATCGCCCACGGGGTCAAGCCGTGGCTTCCGAAGGAGACATTCATCACCGCATTGTTATGCCTTGGATTTGAGGATGCTGCGAAGCCATGAGATGGCACGAGAGGCTTGCGATCCAAGAAGAACGGCAAGTCAACCACGCAGGATTCCGCGCCGCGCTTATCGCGAGCCTTCAACAAAACATGGTTGACTCCATCGCCAAGATCAGTCAAATCAGGCACGATCTGCGTTCCCGGATCGACACGTTTCCAGGCAATCTTGCCTTGCGCTTCAGCCGACAGGTCATGGTACGGAAGATTGCCGGGAAGAATGGCGTGGAATACATCGGCGACACCGTCCAAATCGTAGTATTCGGGGGTGAAAGCCAACTCTGAAGCCTGCTTGACGGCGGGACCGGCGACAATGTCGTCCAGCCAGATCTTCGAGTACCTTCCGGTCTGGTCGGGCGAACCGACCGAACCGAAGCGGATTGATTTCGGCAGGTATCTTGCGGTCGTCATGGCCGAGTTGATAAATCCGTCAGTCACCACGCCTGTCCAGGAATGCCAGCCTTCATCCATCGCCAAATCCTTGCCGACTCGCACGGCTTGCGACGACGTTGAATCGTTGTTCGCCAGTCGGATGTAATGGGATTCGGAACGCGAGAACCTCAATGAGATCTGCGCCATATCCCAGGCGCGATAGCGGAATTGGAACACAGGATAGCTTGCGATGGAGAAATTCGTATTGAACACGGCTTCCAGCGCCTGCCCATTGCCTGTATTCCGTACTTGGAGGCATTTTCCCTGATTGGCAAGCGTATCGGTTTGCAGAGTCATCCTCGGGAAGTTGGCGAACGCGAGCGCGGGATGCGGCCCGTTTTCGAAGCTGGCATAAAACGGAGTAAATCCATTGAGCTTCACCAGCGCGGGAGAACCGTTCTTGCGTGCGGGATCCGACAGGTCCAGCTCTTCGTTGCGGGTCTGCTTGTCGCCAGGCTGTAGCTTGACCGTGATTTTCCCGTCCTTTCCATCCTCAAATGTCGCAGCATTCTTACGCAACGTAACCGTACGCTGCTCGCCAAGACCACTATTTTCTGGCCTGATAAGCTCATTGGCGACATGGAACGACGGCATCCTCATCCGCCAATCAGGATACGGTTCCGTGTGGGTCATCGTAAACGTATCATCTTTCGTCGAATCCCAACTCAATTTGTACGGCACCAACTCAGGCAACTTGATCCACAATACCTTCTTTGAAAGCTTGCGGCCACCGCGCTCAAACAGCACATCGACCGAATTGATCCCAGGCTTCGACACCTCGTCCAACTTTGCCTTGAACTCCTCGGCCTTCCCAATCGCCAAACCCTCTGGCGACGTCACCTTGAACGTCGCCCCCTCGCCCAATGCCAAAGCAGGAGCATCGTAGAAAATCGGCGTGATCTCGCCAACCGCATAGGCCTCGTTGGGACCATTGCCCCAGATTCCGTTCATCATGGCGTCGGTCTGCTCAAAACCAAATCCCGTCAAGCGAACCAGGCGCTCCTTGCTCTCGTCGTCACCGCGACGATGCCGTGACGGAATCCATACCGTCACCTCGGTCCAATCAGAATCGTTACAGTCAATCGCCTCAAGACCAGGTATCGGTGTCTCGTCCGTCATGCGATACTGCCCTTCCGAGAAGGAGGTGCCCGAAATCCGATGGAACAAACGGCGGCGAACCTTAAAACCTGCCTTGGGGTCTGTTTCACCTGTCTCGAAAAATACATTGAACTGGGCATTCTTCGTCCGCTTCAACTTGATCTTCCAGCCTGCCGTAGCTGTCAGAGGCGTTGTCGTCGCATTGTTGACCACAATCGTTTGCATCGCGCCGGAACCCAGGCAGTTTCGGTACAGCAACGCACTGTGGGCGCCTGACTTGAACGAAGTCAACGTGCTTTGGCCGACGGGATCCTTCCCGTCCCAATTGGATTCCTTCAGCGGATCCAATGCAAAGTCATTCAGGGATGTACCCCAGTCAAACGGATCCGGTGCGGGAAGCGGCTCGGGTTCCTCGGTCGGCAACATCGATACCAAAACCGGGCGAGGACGCACGGAATCAAAGGTAATCTTGATCTGCGCCAGCGTCATCGAGTGGATAAACGTCCAAATGCCCACCAGGCCTTCCTGCAAGGGAGCGTCATCCTTCTGCGTGAAAATCAGCTCGTCGTCAAAATAATACTCCAACTTGTTGCCGATCTTGCGCAACTTGATGTAGTACCAGGCGCCATGAATCGGACGACCTTTCGCGATCAGGGGATTCAGGACCTTGCGAACCATTCCCTTGCGACGGCGAGGTACCAGGTATTCCTCGGATTTAGCCAATGCAACGCCATTCTTGTACATCGTTGTCCAATTCTGCGACAAGTTCTGGTCCCATTCGGTACAAGCGACGGTATAGCCCGACGATGCAGTTGTATCTGCCGCCATAATGGTGCAGTTCAAGTTGCCCGCCTCATCGTAAGCGCCCTGGCGCGAACCAGCGTAGAATTCCAGGGTCATGTCGCCCTTGAAGATTTGCTTTCTCCAGAAGGCAGCCAATCCCTGGAAGGATTCTCCGATCATGTGGGACCACGACGGCGTGCATTGGAAGCGGTTGATGATCTGCCAGTCGCCTCCATTCGCCAGCCAGGCATGGGGGGATTCGTTGAAAAACTCATCAATGACATTGGTCCTGGTGACTTTTGACCTGGCCAGATGTTCCAATCCCATTCCCTTAATGCGTGCCCGGGTACCGATTCGGCGCAACGGGGCGCGCAAGCGATGCTTCACGACCGTCTTCCCGTCAATGTCAACCCACAGCCAATATCCTTCGTGGAAGACCGTGTAGTCCAATGCGTCAATCCCCTTGTCCTTGGGAGGCGTCAACGCAACGGAATGCTCGACTGGCTTCTCATCCTCGGGTTCCTTGACCAAAACACGCAAATGAGTATCGTCAATCAGAACCGTCACCGGCCCGTCGTCAGCATCATCAGGTACGGCAATGCTGAAATTCGACTTGGGAATGCAGGGCAAGCGCAACATGAAATCATTAAAGAAATCGCCCTTGTGCCACATCGCATCCGCCTTTCCGGCAATCCATTGACCCTCAGGGGACGCCCAGTGACGCATGAAGCTGTCCTGCTTGAAAACTGGGTTCTTCTGCTCCAACTCCTTCACAAGGACACGCTCGGTATCAATGCTCAACGCCGTAAACACGGCTTTGCTTCCGGCACCAACCCAAATCGCATTCGCGCCGACAAAATCCGTGCCACGCTGATACAAGTGAACAAGCCGTCCATCCTTAAGGCAACGCAACTTCCCCTTCTCGGTCGCATCGATCATCAGGGCAAACGACTTTGCCTTGGCCTCGTCGCCAGTCAATTTCCGCTCAAAGGCTTCGATTTCCACTGGATCCTTGCCTGGGGTAATCGTGGTCAGCGCATAGCGTTCCGTATCGCCTTTCCTGGACACTGCGAATTGCGTTCTTGGTTGGTCCTGGCCTGTCCATTCGGTCGCCATTCCGACTTCCCATTGGTCGCCTTCGGGCGCGACTGTCGCCTCGAACACATGGTTGACGGACCGCGTACGTCCCAGGGCCACCAGTGCTTGATTCTCCAATTGCAACGCCGTCGCGCTCTTCTCGTCAGCTTGACGCAAATGCTTTCCATCCTGGCGGACAACGCCTTCCGAATGCAGCAAATTAAAGCGAATTCCCGCGATCGTATCCAGCTTGATGTCCGCAAAATGCTTGACGGTCACGTCATCCAGGCGGATTTCCTCGGGCGTATTGACAATCATTCCGAACTTTCCGCCGACTGGCAGGGGTTCGTTGACCCGGAACAGCTCATAGTTGTCCAGGTAGCAGATGATTTCATCGCCGTGCGTTGCGATTCCCGGCAGATACCATTGGTTTGAGTACAAGGGCACATGGGCCCGTGCAATCAAGCGCTTTTCGCCTTTGCGCTGGTGCCACAACCTGACTTCCTTCTGCCCCTTCGAGGGGATGTTCATCCGGATGGTAAACGCATAGAATTCCGCCTTTGCGGGATTTGGCTTTGGTGCTTCCTTGCCTTCCTCCGCCGGTGGCACTTCTTCGTCGCGATGGTAGAATACGAGTCCCGCCTCGCCAGTTTCCAATTGGATTGAGCAGGTAAGCATGTAGTTGTCATAGATTTCGTACCCGGTCGTGATGATGTGATCCGTATTGTCACCACCACCCTTGAGGGAATAGAAGTTCGGCGACTTGTCAGCCGTCAGCGGGGCTTGCTGGATACGGTTTTGATCTGTTTCCGGTCGAATGATCGATTGATCTTGCGCCGTATGCAAACGCCACTTGCCGGTCTGGATGTTCCAGGGATAGAGTTCGTTTGGGGCGCCTTCCTCGATCATGAAGTCGGATATGAAGAATACGCGAGGAACCTGAAGGAACCTCGCCGCTCCCTGAATACGGGACGCTTGCGCCTCGGCGACATGGAAGGTGCCAGGCAACGGAAATACGGCCGGCATGATCGCACGCAATTCACCATTCAGGTATAATGACCAATCGTTCTCGCGAATCTTCACCGTATAAGTCGGATTGGCAGGATAGACATCGCGGGACAAGTACGTCTTCGCGCTGGACAGCTTCAGCTCCTTGCCGCCTTCAAGCAACTCAACCGCAGTCGTCTTGTCAGGCGTCAATGTCAATTTCGCAATGCGCCCGCCGTCCTTGGCATAAACGTACAGGTCAATGGCTTCATGGCCAGTTACCGTAAACGTCAAATTCCCCTCGTCCTTACGTGCGTTCGCCACCTGCTTCAAGCCTTCGGGAAGACTCGCGCAGAGGGCAACACAACCCATCAGTAACAACAATATAAAATATGCAAAGCGATTAATCAGATACCTGTACATGGCAACCCACTCTCTTTTTTGTAAATTACATGCAAAGACCGCCGTTGATCGATATCACCTGACCCGTGATGTAATCACTTTCTTCAGATGATAAAAACGCAACCAACGACGCGACTTCCTCAGGACGGGCAAAACGACGACACGGAATCTCACGGTACAAATCAGCACGACGCTTCTCGGACAAACCAGCAGTCATCGAAGTCTCGACAAAACCAGGAGATACAGCATTCGCACGAACGCCTAAACCTGCCAGTTCACGGGCAATCGAACGAGTGAAACCAACCAAGCCTTCCTTCGCAGCAGCGTAATTCGAACGATTGGCAGAACCCATCCGACCAGCGTCAGACGTAATGTTGACAATCCGCCCCCAACGTTGACGGGCCATAACCATCCCGCTGGCACGAACCAATCTAAAGGGAACGGACAGATTCATCGCCAATGTGGAATCCCACTGCTCGTCTGACATGAACGATACCGTCGCATCATTCAAAATCCCAGCATTGTTCACCAAAATGTCCAGCCTGCCCAATCGAGCGACAACAGCGTCAACCAACTCCTTGCAGACATCCGTTTCCGTATTCGTCAAGTCAGCCTGGAATGTCTCGCAAGCAACTCCCATCCCGCGAATCTCAGCGCACAACGATTCGGCGGCAGAGGAATCGCGACGATAATGCAACGCAATCCCGACGCCCTTTGACGCCAGCTTGCGAGCAATCGCAGAGCCAATCCCACCCGTCGCGCCCGTAACCAACGCAATCCGAGCCACGGGAGCTGCGGAAGCAACTGGGGCTGCGGGGGCGGGAGCGGGAGCAGGTGCAGGAGTTGGCGACGACTTCGAAGCCAGATAATCTTCGACGTCCTTGCGATGAACCATCTCACGACCGCAAAACGCCGCTACATCCGAAAGCTCAACCCCTTTCTGGCGAGCAAATGCCTTCGCAGCAGGAGCAGCCCTGAACGATGCCTTCGCAGGGGCAGGATCTGAACCAGCGCTGCCCAACCCCAATGAACTCAAGTCAATCCCACCACTCGCTTCCTGATTGTGGGAAGCCAACAATTCCTCGTTCTGCTTTCGTACGTCGGGAGCTGCCTCACCAGGCTTGCCGATTGCGCATAAGGCATAGCCTACCGGAACCAAGCTCTTCTCCTGAGCGTAAATCGCCAGAACAACCCCGCCAACCGTCGCCTCAAGCTCAGCATTGGTCTTGTCGGCAATCAACTCCACAAGCAAGTCGCCTTGTTTCACGGTTTGTCCAACTTCGACCTGCCAATGCCCGACCGTAGCCTCATCCATATTTTCATACAACTTGCTCAATTTAAGTATCGTAGCCATTCCAACCTTCCAAAATTGCGTGTTCCTAATAAGACGAAAGGGCATACTTCTACAGCATGCCCCTTATACTTCTAATATAACGATTAGGACATCACATTAATTTGATATAACCGGAACTTTTCATCAATTGTCTAAATCATATGGCTGTTTGAAATTGACGAAGACATTGGAATGATCAGGCTTAAACGAGACCACTGCCGGCTTGTCCTGCGGAACATCAGCCTCGATTCGATTGCCTGTCATGGTCACGAATTGTGCTGTTGCGAAATTAAACACGGGATGTCCGTTCTTTCCGAATTGACGGATCTGGTTGTTTTCGAATCGGATGTGGGTTGCCGTCGGATATTCTGGATCAATTGGCCTGAATTGATTTGCCGAACCACCGCAGCGGAACAGGGTTTTCTGCAATCCCGAGAACCGGTTGTTGGCGAAAGTCACATTTCGCGGAGCCACGAATTCTGCGTTTTCCGGACCTTGCGCCTCGGGGCAAAGATTGATCAAAAACGGATGATTCAACGTGTCTGCGATTACATTGTCCACAAACAGCCAATTCCGCCCCCCAGCCAGCATCCTTGACAAACCGTCCTCGAAGCGATTTCCCTTGATGACCAACCCATGGCATTGGTTGTCAAGCAAAATCAGAAAATCTGCTTTTTTCAATTCAGGATGCTTCTGAAGCTTGACATTGGTGACGAGATCGCCGAAATCCTTGTCCAAGATGACTTTGTAGGTATGTTCAAGCTCCTCGATTTCCAAGATGGTCGCCTCAACCGTAGGTTCATTGATCCCCTTCGATACGGGAATCAGACCCAATCGGGCGCCGATTTTCAGGTACTTCAGAAACCACTGCTTCTTCAAGATCAACTCCTTACCGGAACCATCATGGGCAGGCGAAAGCAACGAGTGGATGTTGAGGAAATCGTCGCCAATATGACGAATCGTATTGTTCAACAACAACCCGCCAAGACTGCCGCCACGAAGGTAAATCCCGTCAGCACAAGTTGATACATAGGTGTCCGGATCAGCTTCGACAACGCAGTCCGCAATGAATGGACGTTCCGAATTGATGTTCACAAAAGCCATTGCAGACGATGAATTCAGGCTAATTCCAACAAGTCGAGTACGGGACGAATTCAGGTTGTTTACCGCATGATTCCCGTATGTCCTGGCATAGAACGCAATCCTGACACCCGCACGATACCCCGAATCCAATGGCAAAAACTGCTTGAATGTGAAATCATACAACCCAGAACCGCGATCGACTACCGAAGGAGCTGATTGGTGAGGCAAAATCGAACTCAACTGCGGTCGACGAGAACCCGCCTGCAAATCGCCACTGTAAAACCTCGCCAAACCGCGAAACTCACAGCTCTTGAATGCCGGTGCAAGGGGCGAACCGCAACCGGGATCGATGCGAACCCGAACCGTGTCATTGGAAATCCGTTCCGTAATCACACCTGTGGTAAAGGGACGATTCATAAACCTGATCTTCAGATTCTCAATTCGTACATCATCGCAATCCCTGATGACCAAGGGAACGGATAAAGGTTGCGGAATTAGAATCTCGGTCATTGTTCCCCCGAAAACCGTCACATGGTTCAAGCCTGACAAAACCAAATTGCGACCAGGATTCTTCGGATCCCCTTCGACCTTGTACTTTCCATTGGGAATGGAAACGCAACGCTGCCCCAAGGGACGACTAGCAGCCACTTCAATCGCCTTTCTAATCGCGGGGCCATCGTCAGCCACCCCATCGCCAACGGCTCCGAACTCACGAACATCAAC
>Ga0123335_1001392_pt1 | contig 39512 bp, 32 predicted proteins | sample BiotimSIPDNA_2_FD_89707 | JGI IMG/M metagenome (GOLD analysis project Ga0123335, IMG submission 89707) | Anaerobic biogas reactor microbial communites from Washington, USA - Biogas_R2 time_0 SIP DNA | ecosystem: Engineered > Bioreactor > Anaerobic > Unclassified | place: Washington, USA...
CAACTTGAGTTTGAACGGATTTTTCCTCGGCGCCAACACGCCGGCCGGATTCCTTTCACTTTACGGTTCGGAGCTGTCGGGCTATGACAGGAAATACATATTAAAAGGCAGCCCCGGCTGCGGTAAATCAACTTTTATGCTCAGATGCGCAAAGGTGCTTGAGGAAAAAGGGGCGCAGGTCGAGTATATCCTCTGCTCTTCGGATCCCGACAGCCTTGACGGAGTGCTGATACCTTCACTCGGTACAGCGATAGTCGACGGCACTTTCCCCCACGTTGCCGAACCCGATTATCCCCTGGCAGGCGAATACTACGTTGATTTCGGTGCATTCTGCGATATCGCAGCCCTAAGGGGAATAAAAGAGGAGATCCGGGCAATTACCGACGAATACCATGCCGTTTACGGAAGAATTTACGGTTTGCTGCGCGCTGCAGGAGCGCTTCACAAAGAACGTGTGAATACGGTAAGGTCGATCTCGCGCGGACTTGAATTCCGCGCCGGGGGCCTCATAAAAAAACTGATCGGAAAAAAGAACGGCGATACCCAAGGTAAAGAGAGACTGAGGTTTTTATCCACAATATGTTCACGCGGTATCATACATCAGTATGAGGCCGCGCGTGCCCTGTGTTCGAAGATCTATGAGATACGCACAGATCACGATCTCGGCGGAGATCTGATCGCGGCAATACGCGGCGCCGCACTGGATGCGGGGCACGACGTGATAAGCTGCCCGTCACCCTGGGATCCAGGGGGACAGCCGATGCATCTGCTGATCCCGTCGCTCGATCTGGGGTTTCTGATGACAGGGAAAACGGATCCTCCCGAGAAAGGAAGCTTCAGGCGCATTCTCACCGACCGGACTGTCGACGGCTCCGAACTGTCACGGCAGCGGCCGTATCTTCGCTCCCTGCGTCAGAGCGAGAACGCCGTCGTTCTCCTCGCCGTCGATATACTGGCGCAGGCGAAAAACATACACGACCGGCTTGAGGCTCTGTATAATCCCCATATTGACTTCGGGCGTGTTTTGCAGTCTGCGGAAAGACTCGCCGGTGAACTTGCGCGTGGACTGTAATATATGGCCGTCCCGCTTATTGCCGGCCATGATCTTATATGCTCCTGCATATATCTCGGCCGCCCGGTTTTGCTCCGGACGGCCGATTAGTATAATCAGGTATATGCGGCTGAAGGATTGTCGCCCGTTTTTTTAATTGTCGATCACAAGCTTTCGCGTCTCCCATCTGCCCCTCAGGTAATAGACCCACCCGACTATCGCCGACATGTACGGCGAAAACGCCATCGCGATCCAATACCCCAAAGCGTCCAGGCCGAAAGCCCGGCCGAGCAGCAGGCCAAGCCCTGCCCTGCCGATAACTGCTTCAAATCCGGATATCGCAAAGCTCATCCCGGCGTCTCCGGCGGCGGTTATGACTGCGACGGGGCCCACACCTGTGACAAAACCGAAGAACATCGCACTCAAAACGATCACATATGTATGAGAAAGCTCGAGCGTGCCCGGATCCGACGTGAATATTCCGAATATCCGAGCCGGAAACAAGAGCAGCGCGGCGCTGATGATCAAAATGCATACGGCGCTCCATCCGGTCGAGATTAGCGTCACTCTCCTGACCCGGTCCGGTTTTCCCGCGCCGAGGTTTTGACCGTCCATCGCGGTCGCTGATTCGCTGAGGGTATTCGTGAACGTCGACTGCAGGCCTCCGATCTTCTGGCCTACTCCGCCGACAGCCGCATAGGTCACGCCAAATGAGTTCACTTGTGAGTTGATGATCAGATTTGACATTATCTGCACGCCGGAGCGCAGGGTAAGGGGCATGCCCATCTTCAACAGAGGTAAGAGTATGGTCCTGTCCGGTCTGAAACTATTCAGACCGAAATCAAAGTGAAATGACTCCTTGTGTTTGAACAGATATACGATCGATATTATGAATGCTGCGCCCTGACCTGTAACGACGGCAAGACCCGCGCCGAAACCGCCCCAGCGAAAACCGGCCACGAACAGAAAACACAGCAAAACGTTGATGACGGCGGATACAGCCGTGAACATCATCGGGTGCTTCGAGTCTCCCATGCCGCGAAGTGTCGCACTGACGGCGTTAAAACCGAACGAAAACACTATACCCGAAAAACACAGGGTGCAGAAAGCGTAGGTATCGTTCCAGGCCTCGTCCGGAGTGTTCATCCACATGAGCAGGTTTTCTGTCAGAGACAGGCTTATGACCGTAACGGCTGCAGCGCACAAAAGTAGAAGCGAATACATGTTTCCGATGATCTTGCTCACCGTCTTCATGTTCTTCGCGCCTACGCACTGCGAGATCATGATCTGCCCGGCCATTGCAAAGCCCATACAGATGCATGTGATGAAAAACGTCAGATCGCCGCCGATCGACATAGCGGCGATCCCTCCGCTCCCGGCAAAACGCCCGACAATTATCATATCCAGCGTACCGTAGCCGGTCAACATGAGATTAGCCAGGGCATATGGGTACGAGAATCTGAGCAGCTGTTTTGACACACTGCCCTGCGTCAGGTCGTTTACCACGGAGCGCTTTCCAGTCATGCCGGGCAGTATCCTTTCACGACATATAACAGAACGATTAGGTCAGGAGAGCTTTTCCTCGTTTTGTATCATCTCAAGCGTAACGTCTGAATGAGGCGCGTTGATCTCCTCGAAGTCGCGATATATCTCGAGCCCGGAGCCTGCGGGAATAAGTTTTCCTATTATAACGTTCTCCTTCAACCCCTGAAGCCTGTCTACTTTGCCTTTAATCGCCGCTTCGGTGAGCACTTTTGTCGTCTCCTGGAATGACGCAGCGGAAAGGAAAGAGTCCGTGGCGAGCGACGCCTTGGTTATGCCCATCAGAAGGACCGTCCCGGTGGCCGGTCGGAGCTCGATACCCTCCTCCTCCGCGCGTTTGCGGATACGCTCGTTTTCGTCTTCAAAGCGGAATATATCCACAGCCGCACCGGTAAGCAGATCGGTGTCCCCCGCGTCCTCGACCCTGATCTTGCGCATCATCTGGCGGACTATGACCTCGATATGCTTGTCGTTGATATCGACACCCTGCTGTTTGTACACTTTCTGAACTTCCTGGGTCAGGTACTCCTGGACCGCCTCGACACCGCGGATGCTCAGGATGTCATGCGGGTTAAGAACGCCGTCCGTGAGTTCGTCGCCCTTGTTTATCGTCTCCCCGTTTGAGACCTTCAGCCTGACGCTGTAAGGCACGTGGTGTGTGACGACCTCGCCGTCGTCTGCTACGATACTGACGGCCCGTACGCTGCCGCGGCGCCCTTCCTCGATCTGGACGATGCCGGTGACCTCAGCCAGGATCGCCATCTTCTTCGGCTTTCTGGCCTCAAATAACTCCTCAACTCTCGGAAGGCCCTGGGTAATATCGTCTCCCGCCACGCCCCCAGTATGGAATGTGCGCATCGTCAGCTGCGTACCCGGTTCGCCTATCGACTGCGCGGCGATTATCCCTACGGCCTCGCCTTCGCCCACCTCTTCGTTGGTGGCAAGGTTCATACCGTAACACCGGGCGCACACCCCGCTTCTGGACCTGCAGCCGAGGACCGAGCGTATTTCAATGGAATGGATGCCCTTGGCCGCAAGGATCTCCGCGTCCTCTTCGGTAAACAGATGGTACTTGTCAAACAGGACTTCGCCGGTCTCCGGATCCACAACGTCCGCGACCGGGTAACGGCCTTTGATGCGGTTTGCGAAGCTCTCGATAACGTGATCTCCGCCGGTCATCTCTCTTACCGTGATGCCCTTTTCAGTACCGCAGTCCTTCTCCCTTATGATGACTTCCTGCGCTACGTCGACAAGCCGCCTTGTCAGGTAACCCGAGTCGGCGGTGCGGAGCGCCGTATCGGCAAGGCCCTTTCGCGCACCTCTGGAAGAGATGAAGTATTCAAGGACGCTCAGCCCTTCGCGGAAGTTTGACTTAATCGGGATCTCGATCGTGCGGCCGGACGTATCGGCCATCAGGCCGCGCATACCCGCGAGCTGCCTGATCTGATTCATGCTGCCGCGCGCTCCGGAGTTTGCCATCATATATATGGGGTTGAAGTGGTCAAGCGAGCCCTGCAGGGCGTCGGTGACGTCTTTTGTGGTCTGCTCCCATTCCTTGACGACCAGTCTGTACCGCTCGTCGTTCGTGATTAGGCCTCGCTTGTACTGGCGATCGATCTTGACGACCTGCTCTTCGGCAGCCTCGATCAGTTTCCTTTTTATATCGGGGACCGTCATATCGGAGATCGAGATCGTGATCGCGCCCTTAGTGGAATACTTGAAGCCCTGGGCCTTGATATTGTCGAGCACTTCCGCCGAGACGGTGAAACCGTGTTTGTGTATACAGCGCTCTATTATGGTTCCCAACTGCTTTTTTGTACAGACAAAGTTTACTTCAAGGTCGAGTTCGTGTTCGGGGTCATTCCTGTCCACAAAACCCAGGTCCTGAGGTATCGGTTCATTAAATATGAGGCGGCCGACCGTGGCATTTATCAGCCCGGTCTTCTTTACCCCGTTTATCTCACGCGTAACGCGCACGCGAATGGGCGAGTGGATATCGACTTCGCCGGCGTCATACGCCATCATGGCCTCGTCGACGCACGAGAACACTTTGCCGGTCCCTTTCCCTTCGCGCTCATAGGTCAGATAGTAAGACCCCAATACCATATCCTGCGTAGGCACGGTTACGGGCTGGCCGTCCTGCGGGCGCAGAAGGTTGTTCGCGGAGAGCATTAAGATCCGCGCCTCAGCCTGCGCTTCGGCGGACAGGGGGACGTGCACCGCCATCTGGTCACCGTCAAAGTCCGCATTATATGCCGTACAAACGAGCGGGTGCAGCCTGAGCGCGCGCCCCTCGACAAGTACCGGCTCGAACGCCTGTATTCCCAGGCGGTGGAGAGTGGGGGCGCGGTTAAGAAGCACGGGATGGCCGGTGATTATGGTCTCAAGAGCGTCCCACACTTCGGTGCGCCCGCGGTCGATCATTTTTTTTGCGCTCTTGATGTTGTTGGATATGCCGTCCTCCACGAGTTTCTTCATGACGAAAGGACGGAAGAGCTCAAGAGCCATCTCTTTGGGCAGACCGCACTGGTATATTTTCAGATCCGGGCCTACGACGATGACGCTGCGCCCAGAATAGTCGACGCGCTTTCCGAGCAGGTTCTGTCTGAAACGGCCCTGTTTTCCCTTCAACATGTCGGACAGAGACTTGAGAGCGCGGTTGTTGGCGCCCGTTACGGCCCTGCCGCGCCGCCCGTTATCGATCAGGGCGTCCACAGCCTCCTGCAGCATGCGCTTCTCGTTTCGAACGATGATGTCGGGCGCGTTCAGCGCGATCAGTCTCTTGAGGCGGTTATTGCGGTTTATCACGCGGCGGTACAGATCGTTAAGGTCGCTTGTCGCGAAGCGCCCTCCGTCCAGCTGGACCATTGGGCGAAGCTCGGGCGGAATGACGGGCACTGTCGTGATGATCATCCACTCGGGGCGGTTGCCCGACTGGTTGAAGGATTCGACGACCTCCAGCCGCTTGATGATGCGCAGCTTCTTTTGTCCCGAAGCCGCAGCCATCTCCTCGCGGAGCTGTGCCGCGAGCTTTTCGGGGTCTATTCCGGCCAGGAGCTCGCGGATAGCCTCGGCCCCCATGCCCGCTTTAAAGTCGTCTTCATATTTCTCTTTGAAGTCCCTGTATTCCTTATCCGTCAGGATCTGCTGCTTCTCGAGCGGGGTATTGCCGGGGTCTGTGACTATATACGCGGCAAAGTACAGCACTTTCTCGAGGATCCGCGGTGACAGGTCAAGTAAAAGGCCCATGCGGGACGGTATCCCCTTGAAATACCATATATGGGACACGGGGGCCGCCAGCTCTATATGCCCCATGCGCTCGCGGCGCACTTTCGCCCGCGTGATCTCAACGCCGCAGCGGTCGCAGACTTTCCCTTTATAGCGTATCTTCTTATATTTGCCGCAGCGGCACTCCCAGTCTTTGGTCGGTCCGAAGATCTTTTCGCAGAACAGGCCTTCCGGCTCCGGTTTGAGCGTGCGGTAGTTGATGGTCTCGGGCTTTTTGACCTCGCCGCAGGACCAGGACTTTATCATCTCGGGGGATGCCACCCCAATGCGTATCGCGTCAAACGTAGCGTAGCTCATATGCAAACTCCCTTTTCTTAATTGTCCTGATCATCAATGTCAGGATCGTCTTCAAAAGCGAGATCATAGTTATCGTCGGGATCCTCAATCACATAGCCGCCGTCTTCAAGCTCCTCTTCCTCGGCTATATAACTCTCTCCCTCGACATCATTGGCGTGGGCAGTGAGCAGCGGGTATCCGTCCTCGTCGTCCTCGTTGATGAGTTCGATCTCGTCGCCGTTTTTATCGAGCACGCGAATATCCAGGCAAAGTGATTGCAGCTCTTTCACAAGGACTTTAAATGACTCGGGAACTCCGGGTTTCGGGACGTTGTGCCCTTTTACGATCGACTCGTACGTCTTCACCCTGCCCGCTACGTCGTCTGATTTGACTGTCAGTATCTCTTGCAGCGTATAAGAAGCTCCGTACGCCTCGAGGGCCCAGACCTCCATTTCGCCGAATCTCTGGCCGCCGAACTGGGCCTTTCCGCCGAGGGGCTGCTGTGTCACAAGCGAATACGGACCCGTCGAGCGGGCATGGATCTTGTCGTCCACGAGGTGGTGAAGCTTGAGAAAATATACGTAACCTACGGTCACCGGGTTGTCAAATTCCTCTCCGGTGCGGCCGTCGTAGAGTATGCTCTTTCCGTCTTCTCTGAGTCCGGCAAGTTTTAACGTCTCCTCGATGTCCTTTTCGTTGGCTCCGTCAAATATAGGCGATGCTACCTTCCATCCCAGAGCCTTTGCCGCGTATCCGAGGTGGACCTCAAGGACCTGTCCTATATTCATTCGGGACGGTACGCCGAGGGGGTTTAAGACTATATCGAGCGGCGTTCCGTCCGGCATATAAGGCATATCCTCCTGCGGAAGGATGCGCGACACAACGCCCTTGTTTCCGTGCCGGCCGGCCATCTTGTCGCCGACGGAGATCTTTCTCTTTTTCGCGATATAGCATCTGACGACTTTATTGACACCCGGGTTCATCTCGTCGCCGTTTTCACGCGTGAATACCTTCACGTCGACTACTATGCCGCTCTCGCCGTGAGGAACTTTGAGCGATGAGTCGCGCACTTCACGCGCTTTTTCACCGAATATGGCTCGCAGAAGCCTCTCCTCGGCCGTCAGCTCCGTCTCTCCCTTGGGTGTCACCTTGCCGACAAGTATGTCGCCCGAGCGCACCTCCGCGCCGATGCGTATAACCCCGTTCTCGTCAAGATCCTTCAGGGCGTCCTCTCCGACGTTCGGGATGTCACGCGTTATCTCTTCCGGCCCCAGTTTCGTGTCTCTGGCGTCGGTCTCATATTCCTCGATGTGAATCGACGTAAAAACGTCGTCGCGCATCAAACGCTCGTTGATCAGGATAGCGTCCTCGTAGTTGTAGCCCTCCCATGTCATGAAACCCATCAGTACGTTGCGCCCCAGTGAGATCTCCCCCTCGCAGGTCGAGGGGCCGTCGGCAAGAACGTCGTTCTTATGCACTATGTCTCCGACGTCCACAATCGGATGCTGGTTTATGCAGGTGCCCTGGTTTGAGCGGGAGAATTTCGTAAGCTCATGGACCTTTGTTCCTATGCCGTCATACTGGACCGTTATCGCGTCGGCGCTCACTCTCGTAACAACACCGTCACCCTCCGCAAGGACGACGACAGCCGAATCCAGCGCCGCCCTGTGTTCGATGCCCGTGGCGACGAGCGGTGCTTCAGTCACAAGAAGAGGGACGGCCTGTCGCTGCATGTTTGAGCCCATCAGAGCGCGGTTGGCGTCATCGTTTTCAAGGAACGGGATCATGGCCGTTGCGACGGAGACCATCATCTTGGGCGATACGTCCACGAAATCGATCATGTCGCTGTCAACTTCAAGTATCTCGTTTCTATGCCGCGCAGTTATGCGTTTGTTCAGAAGACGGCCCTCCTCGTCAAGCGGCTCGTTCGCCTGGGCGACGGTATATTCGTCTTCCTCATCGGCTGACATATATACGACCTCGTCGGTCAGTTTTCCCGTGGCTTTATCGACCCTGCGATATGGTGCTTCGATAAAACCGTAATCGTTTATACGGGCATAGGTTGCGAGATAGGAGATCAGTCCGATGTTCGGGCCCTCCGGCGTCTCGATCGGGCACATACGGCCGTAGTGGCTGTAGTGAACGTCGCGCACTTCGAAGTTCGCGCGCTCTCTCGAGAGCCCCCCGGGACCCAGTGCGGACATTCTGCGCTTGTGCGTAAGCTCCGCGAGGGGATTCGTCTGATCCATGAACTGCGAAAGCGGCGAAGAGCCGAAGAATTCCTTTATGACAGCCATCACCGGCCGTATGTTTATCAGTGACTGAGGCGTGACGATATCAAGGTCCTGGATCGTCATTCTCTCGCGGATGACGCGCTCCATGCGGGTGAAGCCGACTCTGAACTGATTCTGCAGAAGCTCGCCCACGCTGCGCAGGCGCCTATTGCCGAGATGGTCGATATCGTCCACCGTCCCGACTCCGTGGGCCACGCAATTGAGGTAGTTGATAGAAGCCAGTATGTCCTCCGGCGTAATATTCTTGCTGATAAGCTCGTCGCGGCGCCTGGTCACTCTTTCTATTATCTCTTCTTCGCTGCCGCCTTCGTCCAGTATCTCCCTGAGCACCCCGAAAGAGACCTTTTCGTTTATGCCGCAGATCTCGGGATCGAATGTTACAAAATCGGCCATATTCACGGTCCCGTTAGAGAAGACCCGTACAAGCTTGCCGTCGACCTTGAGAATTACGGCGTTCACGCCTCTGCGCTCGATCTCAAGCGCCCGGTCCTTGCGGAGCGTCTCCCCTGCTTCGGCAATGATCTCTCCTGTCAGAGGATCTGCGACAGCTTCAGCCAGCGTGTGGCCGGTGATGCGCGCGCTTAAGGCAAGCTTCTTGTTGAATTTATAACGGCCGACTCTGAAGAGGTCATATCTGCGAGGTTCGAAAAACAGACCGTCAAGGTGAGCCTGTGCGTTCTCGAGAACAGGGGGTTCCCCGGGCCTCAAACGCCTGTAGATCTCAAGGAGAGCTTCTTCCCTGTCTTTGCAGGTGTCCTTTTCAAGTGACGCGAGAATGCGCTCGTCGCTGCCGAACATCTCCTTTATTTCCTCGTCGGTCGACACACCCAGAGCCCTGATGAGAGTGGTCACGGGAAGTTTGCGGTTCTTATCGATACGCACATAGAAAACGTCCTGAGCGTCTGTCTCATACTCGAGCCACGCGCCTCTGTACGGTATCACCGTAGCGCTGTAGATCCATATGTCCGACTTGTCCGGCTTCTTTTCATAATACATCCCGGGTGAACGCACGACCTGCGACACGATGACGCGCTCGGCTCCGTTTATGACAAACGTGCCGGATGGCGTCATCAGGGGGAAATCCCCCATAAAGATCTCCTGCTCTTTCATTTCTCCAGTTTCTTTATTTCGCAGGTTTACCTTTACTTTCAGCGGGGCCGCATAAGTAGCGTCGCGCACCTTGCACTCCTCGACTGTATACTTTGTCTTGCTCTCAAGAGTATAGTCGAGGAACGTCAGCTCAAGATTTCCCGAAAAGTCCGTGATCGAGGATACATCGCGAAAAACTTCCCTGAGGCCGACGTCGAGAAACCACTGGTATGATTTCTTCTGCACCTCAAGAAAGTTCGGAATCTCTAATATCTCTTCCATCCTGGAGAAAGATTTCCGTTTCGTACGCCCGCACTGCACGTCCTTTACGTTTACCATACTTCGTTTCTCTCCATTCCATCCGGTCTTGTGTAGATACTCCCGGCACCGTTGTTGTTATTACCGATAAAGTATTGAAAAATATGAAGCTGCGTAGTATTCTTATCTTGCTATTAATATGGGGTGATAGCAGCTATTATCTGTGTGTATAAAGGCTATTCATTGTATCATACGAAGTCCTCCGCTGTCAAGAGAAGCGGAGGACTTTTTTAGTATTTCAGAACGTATTGTTTACTTTGGCAAAAAATCATACTATACGGGCAATAAGCCTGTGGACTGCGACAATCGGATCGTCCGCTCCGCGTGACTTCGCGGGTTCAATCCGACGCCGGCTTTCCGAGTTCTTTCGTCTTCTTAAAGGCCGCGGTCACCGCCGTCATAGCCGCCGAGCGGAATCCGCAGTCCTCGAGCGCGTGGACCCCCGCTATGGTGCTCCCACCGGGGCTGCACACCGCGTCCTTGAGGGCTCCCGGGTGCTGCTTGCTCTCTATCGCGAGCTTTGCAGCCCCCAGAACGGTCTGCTCCGCGTAGAGCAGGGCTTTGGCTCGCGGCAGACCGCACTCGACAGCTCCGTCCGCCAGGGCCTCAATGAACATATATACGAATGCCGGGCCGCAGCCCGAGAGGGCGCTGGCGGCGTCGATCAGTTCTTCGTTTAGCCTGTCGGGTTTTCCGGCGGCGGAGAGGATTTTCAAAAATTCCGCCATCTCCTCCTCTTCGACATTGTCCGAAGGAGCGTACAGAGTCAGGCCCTCTCCCACCAGCGCCGGAGTGTTAGGCATTATACGTATAACGGGGTAATCCCCGCCCGCCATCGCCCGTACAGAGGCTATCGTCACACCCGCTGCCATTGACACTATAATGAAACGGTCTTTTCTGTTTTTAAGTATCGGTGATATGCCGCCGAGGACCTCGGGCAGGACCTGCGGCTTTACCGCAAGGATGACATATCTGCACGAAGCGGCGATCGTATCGTTGTCGCAAGACTTTGCGCCCAAACTCTCGGCAAGCCGGCTCGACTGCCCGGGTAAGGCGTCACTGAGCGCAATTGTTTCGGCATATACGGAACGCGCCGCTGCCTGCGCCATCGCACCGCCCATATTTCCGCATCCGATAAAGCCGTAACGTATGTCCATACATTCACCTCTCCGATTAGATACATTTATAATTTTCTCTTGTTGTTGTGTTCTCCCGCGAGCGGTCGTCATATCCCCCGCTCCGCGCGGCCGTAACCGCTAAAACAGACCGCTTATAAATTTATACCTCACCGCCGGTGAAAAAGCAACACGGCTGTACCTGTTTTGAGCCCGGACGTGCAGATAATCTGTCTCAGCCGCGGCGCGTCGACCCCGGGAGCAAACAGAAAGGCCTGCGAATATGTCCGGCAGATGAAAATTACATGCCGCTGCATTTTCTTAACTTGACAAAAATGAATGAAACGTGCATAATGCGTAATTAAAAGAAAAGATAATAACGATGAGATAGAGGCGCGCCGTGCAATCAGTACCCGCTGCCAATGAGGATACAGGTCCTCAGCCGCGGTGAAAGGTGCAGGCGCCGAAGGAGATTCTCCCTGTAGAGGATCTGCCTGGGCGGTGGAATAACATCCTTCCGACTGTCGCTGTTAGCGGAGCACTATCGTATTGTTACCGTATAGTTCGCTGCTGCGGTCAACCGCGCAGGCTGAGCTCAAATGAAATGGTACGAAACTGATCCGTGGCGGTCAGTTTCGTTTTTTCTTTTCTAATACTCTATAGCAGGAGGAATCGCATATGACGACCCGGGAAAGAGCTATGCTGCACCCCAATTACTCTGTCGACGACCGAGGGCACTTTTGCATCGGCGGCGTTGACAGCGTGATGCTGGCAAAAAAATACGGCACCCCCCTGTACGTACTTGATGAAGACGCTGTTCGAAGGAACTGCAGAACGTACTATTCATCGGTGAAAAAACACTTCCCTCCGGGTTCGACCGCGATATACGCCAGCAAAGCCCTTTCGTTTAAACGCATATATCCCGTGATAAACGAAGAGGGCCTCGGGGCGGACGTAGCTTCTGCCGGGGAACTGTATATAGCAAAGAGCGCCGGCTTCCCGATGGAAAAAATACTGTTCCACGGAAACGGCAAGAGCGAAGCGGATATTCGATTTGCGCTTGAATGTTCGATCGGCTGTTTTGTCGTCGATAACCGGGAGGAACTTGACACTCTGAACCGCTGCGCCGGCGAGATGGGCATACGCCAGAAGATACAGCTGCGTCTGACGCCCGGTATTGACCCGCATACGTTCGACGCGGTTAACACCGGAAAGATCGACTCAAAATTCGGTACCGCCATAGCGACAGGGCAGGCGTTTTCTCTGACTTCATACGCGCTGACGCTCCGAAATCTCGATCTTCAGGGCTTCCACTGCCATATCGGCTCCCAGATCTTTGATGATCGTCCTTTCTGCGATGCTGCCGACATCATGCTGGATTATATCGCGACCGTGCGCGACAAAACGGGTTTCACTGCGTCCGTACTGAATCTTGGAGGTGGGTTTGCCGTCCGCTACACACACGACGACCCGGAGATATCGATAGAAGAGAATATCGCGCGCCTCGGCAGCCATATCATGGATCGCTGCGGAGAGCTGCATATTCCCGTACCCGCGATTATTCTGGAGCCCGGTCGGAGCATAGTCGCCGACGCGGGTGTTACGCTTTACACTGTGGAAAACGTAAAAACTATCGAAGACTATAAAAACTACGTGACCGTGGACGGCGGTATGGCAGATAACCCGCGTTACGCGCTCTACCGGTCCCCGTACACCGTGCTAATTGCCAATCGCGCCGCGGACAATCCGGATGCCCTATATACTATAGCAGGCAGATGCTGCGAGAGCGGAGACATGATACAGGAGGACGTTCCCCTGCCCGCTCCGCAAAGAGGCGATATCGCCGCCGTCCTGGTGACCGGAGCGTACAACTATTCCATGGCGTCAAATTACAACTGGCTTTGCCGGCCAGCTCTCGTTATGCTGCGCGGCGGGACGGAAACTCTTGCGATACGCCATGAGACCTTCGCGGATCTTGCCGCTTGCCAGCTGTGACCTGAAGACTTCAATCCTCCGGCAAATATCATTAATAAGACACCCCGCCCGTACACTGTACAGGCGGGGTTCGTTTAGCTTCTGCAATGCCCGGCGGGTCCCTGCTTTAAACACTGAAAAAGGGGAATAATATGGGTATTCTGGCAAAAGCGGGTGACCTGGCATGGAATCCGGCAATAATACTTATTTTTTTGTCGGCAGGCCTCTATTGCAGCGTTCACATAAGGTTTTTCCAGTTGAGGCCCCGGCTGTGGATACGCGAGCTGCTGCACGCGGAGCGATCCGCGTCCGGAGGCAGCATTGCTCCATGGAAAGCGGCTGTTACCGCGATCGGGGGAGCGCTGGGAACAGGTAATATAGCGGGCGTTGCGTGGGCAGTTGCCCTCGGCGGTCCAGGGGCGGTATTCTGGATGTGGATGTCGGCCTTATTCGGAATGGCGCTTTCTTTCACGGAGAAGACCCTGACGCTGATGACGGTTCGCCGGGAAAAAGGCGGTCCTCTGGGTGGCGCCATGTGCTATATTGAAAATGCTCTGGGCAAAGCGCCCGCCGTCATATACGCTTTGCTCTCCGCGGCCTCTTTCGCAAGTGTCGGCTCAATGACGCAGTGCAGCGCCTTGACCGGCAGCATCTGCGCTCTGACCGGTTCAAGTGAGGTGATCGTTGGAATCGCTCTTGCGCTTATGACATACCTTATCATATCGGGAGGGCTCAGACGTACCGCTGCAGCGTCCTCGGTTTTGGTGCCCGCGGTATCCGTCGCGTACGTTGCTTGCGGGTTTTTCGCCATATACATCCTTCGCAGCGCGCTGCCCGACGTGATGCGGAGTATTTTTCTCGAGGCCTTCAACTTCCGGCCGGCCGCTTCCGGAACCGGGGCGGTGCTCGCCATGAGATACGGCTATGCGAGAGGAGTTTTCTCCAGCGAAGCGGGTGTCGGTTCTTCCACGATCCCGCACGCGTCGTCCAGCGCACAGGAGCCTGCACACCAGGGTGTCTGGGGTATTTTCGAAGTCTTCCTTGACACTATCGTCATTTGTACGATAACGGCTCTTATAATCCTTTGCGGCCCGTACTCCCGCTCCGGTCTTACCGGAGAGGTCTTGACGAGCGCGGCGTTTTCCGTGCTGCTCGGGAAATACGCCGGTCCTTTCACAGCGTTTTGTATCCTTGTCCTCGCATTTTCAACTATCATAAGCAGAGAGTGGTGCTTTGAACAGAGCCTGCGCTACCTTTTGGGCGACAGACTGAAGACCGGCGTTGTGAGGAAGATGTTTTGCGTTTTCAGTTTTCTCGGGGCCGTTCTCCCTTCGCGCTCGCTCTGGGACAGCGCGGATATCCTGAATATTGCGCTGGCCGTGCCCAATCTTGCCGCCGTCTGCGTCCTTGCGCGTGTCGCCGCAAAACGGCTGGAGCACCTGAGATCATTCGGAAGTCTGCGAAAAAGAGGCGCTGAGCGAGCGCGATGATGCAGCCGGATGAAACTGTCGAAAATCCAATTTTTTGCTGTAATATATTGCGAATTATCCTTGACTTTTCAATGTGGCTGATATAGAATACATGCTTGCGTGAATATGGGAATTTGTCGCAAAGGAGGCGCGTCATGGATTTTAAGATCAGAGCGGGCGCGAGGGTAGTCGGCCTGAAACAGTCGCTTCGAGCTATCCGCGACGGCCTGGCCGCTGAAGTATATCTTGCCGACGACGCCCAGCAGAGCGTGCGGACACCGGTGCTGAATCTATGCGCTGAAAAAGGCATAGAACCGGTCCATGTGCCGACAATGGCCAGCCTTGGCAAGGCTTGCGGCATATCCGTAGGCGCTTCCGTAGCGGTATCCCTGAAAAACTGATATTCGGTTTTTGCGAATATGCTCCGGCATATCGTTAAAAATAATTATTCTGTAAGAAAGGAGGAAACTAATGCCCACCTTTAACCAGCTGGTCAGAAAAGGCAGAAAGATGGAGACGTACAAGTCTACATCCCCCGCTCTTCAGAAGGGATTCAACACGCTTAAGAACCGCGAGACCGGTATCTCTTCACCTCAGAAGCGCGGCGTCTGCACGGCTGTCAGAACGTCGACCCCCAAAAAGCCGAACTCCGCGCTCAGAAAGATCGCCCGTGTGCGCCTTTCAAACCGTTACGAAGTCTCGGCGTATATCCCCGGTGTCGGCCACAATCTGCAGGAGCACTCTGTCGTAATGATCAGGGGCGGCCGTGTAAAGGACCTCCCCGGCGTGCGTTACCACATAATCCGCGGTACACTGGATACTCAGGGTGTACAGGGGCGCATGCAAGGCCGTTCAAAATACGGAGCGAAGAGACCCAAAGCAGGAAAAAAGAAATAATCATCGGGCGGCGCAGGCCGCAGCCCTGAGTTTATTTATATATATTATGTAGATAGACCTCAGGGCACTACGAGAGCGGGCATGCTTTCGAGTACCTATGAAATCAGACTGTGAAGGAGGGAAGAAATGTGCCCAGAAGAGGTAACATCCCTAAAAGAGAAGTGTTGCCGGATCCGATCTATAATTCGGTACTGGTAACAAAACTGATAAATTCCATCATGCTCGATGGGAAAAAGGGCGTAGCCCAGAAGGTCGTTTACGATGCCTTCAAAATAATCGGCGAAAAAACAGGCAAAGATCCGCTCGAGGTATTCACCCAGGCAATAGAGAACATCATGCCTTCGCTGGAAGTCAAAGCCAGACGCGTGGGCGGTGCGACCTATCAGGTCCCTATCGAAGTCCGCCCCGCAAGAAGACAGACGCTCGGGCTGCGCTGGCTGACCGGATATGCCAGGAAGCGCTCTGAGCGTACAATGCACGAACGCCTCGCCGGCGAAATTATGGACGCCAGCAACAACACCGGCAGCGCCGTTAAGAAGCGCGAGGATACTCACAAGATGGCGGATTCAAACAAGGCGTTCTCGCATTTCCGCTGGTAACCGTATTAGGAGATAATTTTATGCCCAGGCAAAGTTCCCTCACAAAGACCAGAAATATCGGAATAATGGCGCATATCGATGCGGGCAAAACCACTACGACCGAGCGCATCCTTTTCTATACCGGCCGAAACTACAAGCTCGGCGAAGTTCATGAGGGCACCGCCACGATGGACTGGATGGAACAGGAGCAGGAGCGGGGAATCACCATAACCTCCGCAGCGACTACGTGTTTCTGGAACGACTGCCGCATCAACATCATCGACACCCCCGGTCACGTTGATTTCACTGCCGAGGTTGAGAGATCTCTGCGTGTCCTTGACGGCGCTGTCGCGGTTCTTTGTGCAAAGGGGGGCGTTGAGCCCCAGTCAGAGACTGTATGGCGCCAGGCTGACCACTACAATGTTCCCCGCATGGCTTACGTCAATAAAATGGATATCGTCGGCGCCGATTTCCTGCACGTCATCGATATGATGCACGACCGCCTCAAATGCAATGCGGTCCCGATCCAGCTCCCTATCGGAGCTGAAGACGATTTTCGCGGGATAATAGACCTTGTGCAGATGCAGGCGTTTTTGTATTATGACGATCTCGGCAACGACGTGCGCTGCGAACCCATACCGGACGACATGACGGACATGGCGGAGGAATATCGAAAAAACCTGATCGAATCGGTCTGTGATTTCAACGACGAGATCATAGAACTGTATCTTGACGGCAAAGAAATACCTGTTCCCGTTTTAAAATCCGCAATTCGCAAAGCTACGATCGCCGGCGAGCTGATACCTGTCGTCTGCGGCACTTCTTATCACAACAAGGGCGTACAGAAGCTGCTCGACGCTATCGTAGACTATATGCCTTCCCCGCTGGACAAGCCCGCCATATACGCGACAAATCCGGATACCGGCGAGGAAGAGATCCGCACTCCCGACGACGACGCCCCTCTTTCCGCTCTCGCGTTTAAAATCGCCGTAGATCCGTACGTTGGCAAGCTCTGCTACTTCCGTGTCTATTCCGGCAAGCTTCAAAGCGGCGGCGTGGCATATAACGTCAGCAAGGGGAAGCGCGAGCGTTTCGGGCGTATTCTGCAGATGCACGCAAATCACCGCGAGGATATCGACACGGTGTATGCGGGCGACATCGCGGCAGCAGTGGGGCTTAAGAACACGACCACCGGTGATACCCTTTGCGACGAGAAATTCCCCGTTCTGCTCGAGTCAATGACATTCCCCGAGCCCGTCATACGCGTGGCAATCGAGCCCCGGACAAAAGCAGGCCAGGAGAAAATGGCGATCGCACTTTCAAAATTATCGGAAGAAGACCCCACCTTCAAAACGTACACCGATGAAGAGACCGGACAGACAATCATCGCCGGCATGGGCGAGCTGCATCTGGAGATAATCGTGGACAGGCTTTTACGCGAGTTCCGCGTGGAGGCAAACGTCGGCAGGCCTCAGGTGGCCTATAAAGAAACGATAACCGCGTCCGCAAAGGTAGAAAACAAATATGTTCGCCAGACAGGCGGCCGCGGCCAATACGGTCACGTCGTGCTTTTCGTGGAGCCCAACGAATCGGGAAAAGGCTTCGAGTTCTCAAACAAGATCGTCGGCGGCGTAATCCCGAAAGAATATATTCCCGCCGTCGAGGACGGGATCAAAGGGGCCATGCAGTCAGGCGTGCTGGCCGGTTACAGCGTTGTGGACGTTAAGGTTACGCTCCTGGACGGTTCCTACCACGAGGTTGATTCATCGGAACTCGCCTTTAAGATCGCCGCTTCCATGGCGTTCAAAGAGGCCTGCAGAAAAGCGCAGCCGGTGCTGCTTGAGCCGATCATGAAAGTCACGATTATCGTCCCCGACGAATATATGGGAGACGTAATGAGCGATATAACCGCACGGCGAGGCCACATTACCGGCACTACCTCCTCAAGCGGCGCTCAGCAGATCACCTGCGACGTACCTCTGTCTTCGCTTTTCGGATACGCCACGGACCTGCGCTCACGCACACAGGGCAGAGGCCAGTATGTCATGGAACCGAGCCATTATGTTCGTGTGCCGAAGGCGCTTCAGGAGGAGCTTGTCTCATCGCACGACAGACACTATTGACACACAGACACATTTGTGATAAACACTCAACAATAAGAATAATAAACACCTGATAAGGAGGATAAATACTCATGGGCAAGCAGAAATTCGAAAGAACAAAACCGCATGTCAATATCGGAACAATCGGCCACGTCGACCACGGCAAGACCACCCTCACCGCTGCAATTACCAAGGTTCTTGCCATGGCGGATCCCAATGCTGCTTCCTTTACAGCCTATGATCAAATCGACAAGGCCCCCGAGGAAAAAGCCCGCGGAATCACGATCAACACGTCACACGTAGAGTATCAGACTGCAAAAAGGCACTATGCCCACGTCGACTGCCCGGGCCATGCCGACTATATCAAAAACATGATCACCGGTGCCGCTCAGATGGACGGCGCGATACTGGTCATTGCCGCGACAGACGGCCCGATGGCCCAGACCCGCGAGCACATAGTGCTCGCCCGCCAGGTTAACGTGCCCTATATCGTCGCCTTCATGAACAAGTGCGACCAGGTCGACGACGAAGAGCTCCTCGATCTCGTTGAGATGGAGATTCGCGAGCTGCTCTCCAAGTACGAGTATCCCGGCGACGACCTCCCGATCATCCGCGGCAGCGCCCTGAACGCACTGTCCAGCGACAGCGCCGATCCTAACGCCCCTGAATACAAATGCATCTGGGATCTCATGGACGCCGTCGACAACAACATCCCCACGCCCGAGCGCAAATCCGATCTCCCGTTCCTGATGCCCATCGAGGACGTCTTCACGATCACCGGCCGCGGCACAGTTACCACGGGCCGTGTCGAGCGCGGCCGCGTCAAAGTCGGTGACGAGGTTGAGATCGTCGGCCTCATCGACGAGCCGAGGAAGACAGTCGTGACCGGTACCGAAATGTTCCACAAGACCCTCGATTACGCCGAGGCAGGCGACAACGTCGGCACACTGCTTCGCGGTATCGCCAAGACAGACGTTCGCCGCGGACAGGTCCTCGCAAAGCCGGGTTCCATCAAGCCTCTGACCAAGTTCCGCGGACAGGTCTACGTACTGACCAAGGAAGAGGGCGGGCGCCATACCCCGTTCTTCAACAACTACCGCCCGCAGTTCTATTTCCGCACGACCGACGTCACCGGTATCATCAATCTGCCCGAGGGCGTTGAGATGTGCATGCCGGGCGACAACGTCGAGATGGACGTTGAGCTCATCACTCCCATCGCCATCGAGACCGGCCTCCGTTTCGCTATCCGTGAAGGCGGCCGTACCGTCGGCTCCGGCGTTGTCATCGATGCGAAATAATTGATCTGAATTCACCGAAAAGGAGTGCCGCATTTTAAACGCGGCACTCCCCTTTTATAGCCTGACAGCAGCGATTATTGTTCTCGTTGCGGCGGGCTCTCTTCACGCCGGCCGCGGGATGATATCGTCAGACGCTGAATGCATTGTCATACCGTGTCGGTCGCGAGCGTTTCAGACTCGCTTTTTTTTGTGACGTCCTTTATCGACTTGCCGCTAAGGAAACGCAGCGTGCACCATATGCCTTTGAGAGGATACTCGATCGTCAAAAAGAAATACATCCAGAACGGTCTCCAATGCAACACGAAACCTGTCAGCGCTCCGAGCGGCAGCGATACGACCCAGAGCAGCAGGATATCCGCAAGGGCAATAAACCGGGTGTCCCCCGCGCCGCGCAGTATCCCTTTTGACGTCACGTACGCGAGGGTCTGCAGAGGCATTGTCACGCTGATGCACAAGAACAGCTCCCGCGCGATCGATCTGGTGGTTTCGGAGAAGTTATATGCTTTTATATTGACAAAGTACGGACTCAGCGACAAAACGAACACCATTCCGACAATACCGATAGCGATCGATATAACTATGTACGCCACGCCTTCTTTAAACGCTCTTTCGGGTTTGCGCTCACCGATCGTGTTGCCAATGACAACCCCCGCCGCGCTGGAGAGTCCCATATTAAAGATCGTGACAAACTGTGAAAGTACGAAAACTACAGATCTGGCGGCAATCAGGTTGTCACCCATATGACCGACGATCACGTTCTGAAGATTCAGCCCCAGCCCCAGCATCGTGTCGCTGAATACGACCGGCAGGCTGAATTTCATGAACTTTTTGAAGATCTCCGCGTTCCTGATGAAGATGTCTTTGAATCGCATACGGATATTCTTGTCGAAAACTATCAGATACCCGAACGACATGCAGAATTCAAATATCCTGGCTATCAAGGTGCCCAGCGCCGCTCCGGCGATCTCCATCCTCGGCGCGCCGAGTTTTCCGAAGATAAAGACCCAGTTGAAAAAGATGTTAATGAAAAAAGCGCCGATCGAACCTAAGAGAGGCATCTTGGTATGCCCCGTGCTTCTGAGCAAATATGTAGACGCTGTGGCTAGCGCGCTAAAAGGGAATATGAAGCCCAGAATGCGCAGGTATGAAATGCCTTTTTCGATTATCCTTTCGTCATTTGTCATGAACCTCATGACGCCGCCGGGGGCGAGAAGAGCGAGGAGACTGAACGCAACTCCGAGGCAGAACGCGATACGCAGTGCAATGCCGCAGATGGCTCTGAGGGAGTCCCGGTCTTTCTTGCCCCAGAACTGGGCAGCCAGGGTCGTCGAACCCGTTCCGAGGCCCATAAACATAAAGAAAAACAATGTCATCAGCGAGTTTGCGAGCGACGTAGCGGAGATCTGTACCTCTCCGAACGAACCGATCATAAGCGAGTCCGCCGTGGAAACGCCGATAGAGATCAGCTGCTGGGCAGCGACAGGCAGCAGTATTCGCAGAGTCCTCTTGTAAAAACTCTTGTCCTTCAGCAGTTCAAACACAAAATACCCTCACTTCGTTTTCCGGGAGCTTTGCACAAGTGCGTCCCGGACGTTCTTTTTATGCCGATACGACATATATTTCGGCAAAGATAATCCCGCCAGGCGCCGCCTGCACCTGACGGAATGGGGTCATTACCGAGCTATATATGAGATTTTAACACGATGTGACCCGGATTGTAAATAGAATCCGCGGGAAATATTTCACCTCGCCGTTCCCGCTCATGACCATGCGGAAAAACAGGGAAGGGAGCCGCGGCCCCTCTTCCCGGTTTTTTTTTCGTAACTACGCTGACGGGACGGCGGCAGGCGTCAGATTTACGATGCCGGATCGCATATCCTCCCGGTGTCTTGCCGCACCCGTTCTACTTCCCTGCTGCCCTGGAGCTTCCCCAGAAAAAAAGCGCTACGGTACCGGGCCCTGTGTGGCTCCCTATTGTCGTGCCGACGTTGTTGATCAAAACTGTGCCGTCCATCTTCTTGAACCGCTCTTCCACAAGATCGGCTACTTTGCGCGCATCTTCGTAACAGGCGGAGTGGGACATATAGCATTTGCCGCTGTAGTCTGTGGAGCCTGAAGCGTATTCCTCCATACGGTTCACGATCTCATGTATCACGCGCTTTTTGGAGCGGATCTTCGCAACGGGGACCAATTTGCCTTCGCCGTCCATATGCAGGAGAGGGCAGATCCCCAGCATTCCTCCGAAAAGACCGGCAGCTTTTGATATCCTGCCGCCCTTAACGTAAAAAGACAGGTCAGTCGAGAAGAACCAGTAATGCATCTCAAACCTGTGATCGAGCACCCATTGATACAGGCTGTCAATATCCATCCCGCCGTCGCGCAGGTCGGCCATCTTGTCGACAAGAAGCCCGTAACCCGAGGATGCCCCATAAGAGTCCACAAGGTATATCCTGCGCCCCGGATAACGCTCTCTTGCAATACTCGCTGCGCTCCGGGCAGCGCTGAAACTGCCGGATATCCCCGAAGACAGGCTCACGTGCAGTATGTCTTTCCCCTGCTCCAGAAATCCGGAGAAGTATGCCAGATACTCCGATATATTTATCTGGGAGGTCGAAGCCTCGCCGCCTTCCGACAGAGCTTGATAAAATTTGTCAAACGGTATCGTCTGGCCAAGATCGTCCTCGTAGACTACGCCGTTGAGCGTAAAGTGAAAGCAAATATACGATATATCTCTTCTTTCGAAATGCTCCTTCGACAGGTCGGCAGTCGAGCAGCAGCTGAGTACAAAATTTTCCATAGTGTTCCCCTTTCATGAATTCGTGGCACAACGATAGCACGCACCTTCACTTCGGGCAACCTACGCCTGTGCAACGATATTCCATAGATAAGAACCCGGCGGTAGAATCACAAAAACCGATTCTACCGCCGGGTCGTATGATTCTACTTGCCGTAGATTACTGTCCTGTCAGCTTTTTTACTATTCTGAAACTGAAAAATACCACAACTTCCGCGGGAATGACGATCAGGAACAGCTGCCAGGGGTTATGCCTGAGCAGCATGACGTAAATAAGAGCGACAAGCGAAAAAACAAGCGCGGAGACTATGAAATAATTCTTACTCCCCTTATTCCAGATGGAGTTCATCACAAGGATCGTTATCAGAGAAACCGGCACGGCGCACACGAATATGATCCATTGCAGATTGCCGAGGATCCAGAATATAACGAACGTCATCACAGCCATCGCCCAGATACCGGATACGGCCACGATCATGACGTCGTGCATCCATGGGGGTCTGGTTTCCTTACCGGGCTTCGCTCCGGCCCATTCAAAATGCTCGCTGAGCAGGTAGTCTACGGTCACTCCGAATATCTTTGCGAGCTGAACAAGTACGTAAGCGTCGGGAATAGCGTCCGCCCGCTCCCATTTTGAAACGGTCTTGTCCGAGTAATTCAACAGCTCTCCGAGTTCGCTCTGCTTCATACCCGCATTCGTCCGAAGACGACTAAGGTTGGATGCAAATAACAGCTTTATGTCTTCCATCGATTCTCCCCGGCATTCATTTAATCGCTGATCCCGCCCGGAGAGATAATCCTCCCGGCAGACCAAGTTATTATACCATGCGCGGCCTGATGCGGCAACGCCGCGAGGCGCAACAGCGGGGAATTTTTAAGGCATCCTGTCCTGCGGTGATTAAAAAATAAAGGCGCGCATCCGGGCTGCATGATGCCGCACAGCCAGGAGGCATATGCGTATGTGAGCCTGCATATGCCTTATCAAAGATACTCTATGACCTCGCTGTGAACCGCCGAAACCTGTATGTCGACTTTCGGGAACCTTTCTTTCAGCCGTTTCAACAGCAGAGGGACGACCGTGTTCTCGGTCGGAAAATGGCCCGCGTCAATCAGTGTCAGGCCGAGCGCTTTCGCGCCCTGAAACTCGTCGTACATGGCGTCCGACGTAACAAATGCCTCGCATCCGGCTTTCGCTGCTTCGGCATACAGATCGCCGCAACGGCCGCCGCCCACGGCTATACGGCTTATATTCTTTTCACCGGCGACAAAGCGCAGGCCTTTGCATCCGAGCGATTTTCTGACGTGAGCGCAGAATAATTCGGGCATCATGGCTTGCGGCAGCCTGCCGATCCTGCCCAGACCAACAGTCCCAAGCAAAGGGTCCTCCTGTTTCTGTGTGAACACCTCAATATCCGTCAGACCGAGTTTCCTTGCTAGCATGTCATTCACGCCTTCGGGCGCAAGGTCAAGATTCGTATGCATGCAAACGGCCGAGATCCCCGACCTGATCATGCCGATGATCATCTCGCCCACCGTATCCTCATCAGTTACGCGCTTTAACGCGCGGAATATTACCGGGTGGTGCGACACGATACATTGCGCGCCGATGCGTAAGGCCTCGGCGACTACCGCGGGCGTTATATCGAGGGCCACAAGGATACGCGAAACTATCGCATTCTTTTCTCCGACCAAAAACCCGACATTGTCAAAATCCATCTTGAGGCGTTTCGGCGCCGTCATATCAAGAAATGATTCAATTTCTTTAACCGTCGTCACTTCTGTGTCTCCCCTTTCAACCGGTACAGGCTCGCGAGCGTATCCTGAAGATATTCTGCGTTCCGGCTGCCGGACCGGGATGCTCCGGCCGCGGCTTTCTCTGTGAAACGTATCACCCAGCCGAGATAATCAATAAACAGCGGGTCTCCGGCTGTCTTGACCCCTACCAGTTCCTGAGCTCTTGTAAGAGGCTCCATCCGGCCCGCCCTCGCCGTTATCGTACAGAAGATCCGTCCGTTATCAAGCGTAAGGCGCTCGGATGTTATTTCGAAACCTTCCTCAAAGAGCGCGCGCCTGAGAATGTCCGGACGCGACATGGGCTGCAGGACCAGTTCAAGACTCCCGGCGATGTCCGCGCGGATGATCTCAGAAACAGACTCCCCTCCGAGTCCGGCTATGATCGCGGTGCGGACTTCTCCTTCATGCAGGACGCTTAGACCGTCTCCCAGGCGGAAACTTATCTTCCCTTCAAGCCCCAGTGAGCGCGCATAGGCGCGCGCCTTCCGAAGAGGCAAAAACGCGGCGTCCGCAGCGATGACGGGGTCATGGAGCCCGTCAAGCGCAAGCGCAGCCGCAAGGTAGCCGTGGTCGGTGCCGATGTCGGCCGCGCCTCCCGGTTTCACGCATTCATACACAGATCTCAGCCTTTTTGAAAGAGCGGGTCTCATCGATCCTCCGTGTTGTCAAAAAAGTGAGGCCGTCTCTTTCGGAGACGGCCAATGCTGAACTACTTGTTTGAGTATGCGCTGAGCTTTTCAAGAAAGCCCTCGAGGTCGACTCCGTGAACGGCGCAGGCTTCCTCGATCGTCTCGTTTCTGGAAGCGGGGCATCCGAGGCAGTGCATTCCGATTGACATAAACAGCGGAGCGCTGTCCGGCGCGATGTCAAGAACATCGCCGATTATTGTGTCTTTCGTGATCTGTGCCATGTTATTTTCCTCCGTACTGTATATTAATTATTTCACCATGCTCGCAACTTCTGCCGCGAAGTTATCTTCTTTCTTCTCTATGCCTTCGCCTCTTTCGAATCTTGTGAAAGCCTTAACGGTTATGTTGCCGCCGAGTTCTTTCGCTACGGACGCGACATGCTGGGCAACGCTCATCTTGTTTTCTTTCACAAAAGGCTGGTTCAAAAGGCAGTTGTCCTCGTAATACTTATTTATGCGGCCCTTAACTATGGAGTCCAGCGCTTTTTCGGGTTTTCCCTCCTGAATTGCCTGTGCGCGGGCGATCTCCTGCTCTTTTGCGACCACGTCCTGCGGTACAGACGCGCTGTCGAGATATGACGGGCGCATTGCGGCAGTCTGCATTGCCAGATCCTTGCCCAGCGCGAGCAGAGCAGGGTTATCCGCAAGTCCTTCCGATACCTCAAGATTCACGAGCACACCGATCTTTCCTCCCATATGGATATACGGGACGGAGACGCCGCTGCTGTAGCGGGCAAAACGGCGGATCTTGAGATTCTCTCCGATAACGAGAACGTTGTCTTTCAATGCCGCGTCAACTGTCTGGGTGCTGCCTGGGTACGGCATTGCCAGAAGGGCGTCAAGGTCGGCGGGATCCCGGTCGGCGACGACACCGGCTACGTCCTCAACAAAGCTGAGGAATTTTTCGTTCTTTGCGGCAAAGTCGGTCTCACAGTTGACCTCAACTATTGCTCCGACTCCGTTTTTCACTACGGCGCACACAGCGCCTTCGGCGGCCACGCGGCCGGCTTTCTTTGTGGCTGCGGCGAGGCCCTTCTCGCGGAGATACTCGACTGCCTTGTTAATGTCTCCGTCGGAAGCGACGAGCGCCTCTTTGCAGTTCATCATGCCTACGCCGGTCATCTCGCGCAGAGCCTGTACATCTTTTGCGGTAAAGTTCACTTATTTCCCTCCGTTCCTGTTATTCGTCTGTTTCTTCCTGGGCATCAGCCGATTCCTGTTCCTGTTCGGCTTCGGCCTGGGCTGTCTCTTCATATTCAAAGCCCTGACGACCTTCTGTTACGGCATTGGCCATTGTCGTGCAGATCAGACGAATAGCACGGATCGCATCGTCATTACCGGGAATTACATAATCGATCTCATCGGGATCGCAGTTTGTGTCAACAATTGCGACAATGGGGATGCCGAGCTTCCTGGCTTCGGCGATCGCGATCCTCTCTTTGCGCGGGTCAACAATGAATAAGGCTTTAGGGAGCTTTCGCATCTCCTTGACCCCGCCGAGATACTTTTCAAGCTTGTTTATCTCACCTGTCAGCTTGATGACTTCTTTTTTCGGCAGCATCTGGAACGTGCCGTCTTCTTCCATCTTGCGCAGCTGAGCAAGTCGCTCGACTCTGCCTCGCATTGTTTTGAAGTTTGTGAGCATACCGCCCAGCCACCGGGCGTTGACGTAATACATACCAACGCGCTCGGACTCCTCGCGAATCGCGTCCTGCGCCTGCTTTTTTGTCCCGACGAAAAGGACTGCACCGCCCTCGGCGGATACGTCGCGCACGAAGTTGTAGGCTTCCTCAAGTTTTTTTACCGTTTTCTGCAGATCGATGATGTAGATGCCGTTGCGCTCAGTATAAATATACTGTGCCATCTTGGGATTCCAGCGGCGCGTCTGATGGCCAAAGTGCACGCCTGCCTCCAGAAGCTGTTTCATTGATACTACTGCCATTTAGTGTTCCTCCTGTTCTTGTTTTTACCCTCCACAGTTTCATCCGCCGTTATAACTTTTTGACATTGTCAAAAAGACACAAGAACGCACGTCCATCTGTGTGTGTAATGCTGAAAGATATTACCACACATGCCGAGGTATTTCAAGTTAAATTTTTATTTTTTTGAAAATTCGGACGATACGGTACATATCATTCCCGTAACCGGCCTGTCGATTGCAGCCCGGAATCAAAGCGCATTATAACAGACGAGTAATGCAGATACCGGATGCCTCACACGTCGATGCAGAGATTCTCCGTTCCGTTCTGCTCAAACTCAGCAATATAATCGTTCATACGGTCCATCAGCTCGTCATAGTCATCCTGCGGGAGCGCTTCGCGGGACATATCGCGGCGGGCGAGTTCCTCAGCCAGGATCTCATAAAAGACGGCGTCCTCATAATCCATGATCGCGTCATGGATACCGCCCTCTACGAAAGCCTTTGAAGGAGCCGCAACTCCTCCCGTGTTCTCGTACAGCGCGGCCATTCCGGCCTCTTCGCAGAAAGAAAACAGCAAACTCTCAACATCGTCATAGTCTTTAAACCGGTCTTCTCCCCGGGTCGAGTTTAAGACCCAGTTGCCGATATATACCATATCAAGAAGGCGCCTGAATTGTTTTTTTGTCAGCTCGATTTTCATGTTCGATAATCCCCCCCGTTAAGGCAGGCTGCAATATTTCATTCTTAATATTATATAACTTTTCGTCACGAATTTCTACTGGTTTTTTGTTAACAGATCATTAGTATTCTGACTTTCTGGAAAACCTCCGATCAAAACAGAATATGCTTGTTTTGCATATGCATTTCCGTTATTATTATATAAATTCTCCGGCGGTCGGGACAGACGTTAAACTTCCGCAGCTGTGACCCCCTGTCCCCTTACGTACGATATGACGGGCCGCATATGGCTGAATCTGTTCCAGCCGGATCCCGCCCCGGCGCAACCCGGGTAACGGGATCCAGGATCATGCAGCATGGAAAGGATCGGTGCAGCAGTGTTGAGACCTGAGAAAAAACCTGCAAAGAAAAATGTGTGCGTACTGTTCGGCGGCGTCTCTTCCGAGCACGAGGTGTCTTTGCTCTCCGCCAGGACGGTGCTTGATAATATCGATACCGAAAAATATCGCGTTTTCCCCGTCGGGATCCGTAAAGACGGGCGATGGTTTCTCCACACGGGTGAAAACTGGGAACTGACCGAGGGAACGTGGGAGTTTAATCCGGGCAACAAGCCGGCGTTTCTTTCACCCGACGGAAATTTCGGCCTTGTCACTATTGCAGGAAAGAATTTCTATACACAGAAACTTGACTGCGTTTTCCCTGTTTTACACGGAGTTAACGGCGAAGACGGCTCTATCCAGGGGCTGGCGCAACTTGCGAAGATCCCCTGCGTGGGCTGCGGTATGCAGGCATGTGTCTGCACCATGGATAAGTACATAACAAAGCTTATCGCAGCGGCCGAAGGTGTCCGCCAGGCCGCTTACGTCCGCTTCTCCGGCAACGATGATTCGACCGACCTGGAAATGCTTGCGGATAACCTCCCATTTCCGTACCCTGTTTTTGTCAAGCCCTGCAAGACCGGGTCGTCCATCGGCATATCCAAGGTAAAAGACCGCGAAGGTCTTTTTCCTGCAGTGAAGCTCGCTCTCCGCTACGACTGCGGCGTACTGATCGAGGAATGCGTCAAGGGCCGCGAGATCGAGGTCGCCGTGCTCGGCAACCGGGAACCTCTGGCTTCCGCCTGCGGCGAGATAGTCACCCGCTCGGAGTTCTACGACTATGAATCCAAATACCTGAACGACAGCGCCGAGCTGCTCATGCCGGCGCCGATACCGGAGGAAAAAAGCAACGAGATCCGCGATCTGGCCCTGCGTGTCTTCAAAGCGGCGGGCTGCACGGGGATGTCGAGAGTCGACTTCTTTCTGACGGACTCGGGCGAGGTCGTCTTCAACGAGATAAACACGATACCGGGCTTCACATCCATCTCCATGTACCCTAACCTGTTCGAACTGGGCGGCATAGGTAAGAAGGAGCTTGTCAGCCGTCTTATCGAGGCCGCGATGGAGGCCGGGCGTAATGGATAACAGGCCGATAGGTGTCTTCGACTCCGGTCTCGGCGGTATTACGGCTGTGCGGGAGTTAATGCGCGTGATGCCCACACAGCCTATCATCTATTTCGGCGACACCGGCCGAGTGCCGTACGGCGGGCGCTCGCGCGAGACGATAGTGCGATATACCCGTCAGGACATTCGCTTCCTGCTCACTTTTGATCTGAAGCTCATCGTTGCCGCATGCGGTACGATGAGTGCCAACGCGCTCGACATTGTGGCCAACGAGGTCGACATACCCATAGTCGGCGTCGTGGAGTCGAGCGTCAGAAGAGCAATAGAAGAAACAAAAAACGGCCGCATAGGCGTTATCGGTACGACAGCCACAATAAAGAGCGGGGCGTATGAAAGGCTCATCTCCGCTCTGGCGCCCGACGCGCAGGTTTTCAGCGCCGCCTGTCCTCTCTTTGTGCCGCTCGTCGAGAACGGGCGATACAGCGCCGGCGACGTCGCGGTGGAAGCAATAGCGTCTGATTATCTGAAGCCGCTTGCGCAGCGTGACATCGACACGCTCATCCTGGGCTGCACACATTATCCCCTGCTCCGGGACGTTATATCCGGCGTAATGGGGCCGTGCGTAAAGCTTGTGGATGCCGGCGAAGCGTGCGCCGTGAACGCCGCATCGCTGCTCAGACGCGAGGATATGCTCTGCGACGAGAATTCCCGTGGCGGGTGCAGGTTCTTTGTCAGCGACGATCCCGGCAACTTTTCTTCGATCGCATCCGTTTTTCTTGGCTGCTCGGTGTCCGACGAGATAGAGCAGGTGGATATCTCATCCTACTGATCGCTGTAAACATTTTGTTAAACATCCGACGGTATCTTGTGCTCTCTCCAACCGCGTTGTATAATTTAAGCATCAATGAGGCCACTCTGCATTGTGCTGCTGTGATCGGACCGAACGCCGCCGGGACATTTTGCTTAGGGCATTGTTCGGCATTAGAAAGCGTGATTACAGCGACCGAAATTTCAGTGAAGCGAGGTGACCGGAATGGATCCAAAGGACGTCATTGTTTCAATCAGAGGCATACAGCAGTATGAACACTCCTATCCCGAGGTAACGGAGCTTATTACCACGGGCACCTATACGTACAGCGAAGGCCACTCCAAACTGTCCTATGTGGACACAGAATCGGACAGTGAAAACAGACCGACAAATACGACTATACAAATCGATAAAGGCCGCGTTTTCCTCTCCCGTGAGGGAGCCGTCAATTCCCAGATATTGTTTCAGGAGGGGAAACGTAACTATTCGCTGTATCAGACCGACGTGGGATCGCTTATGGTCGGCGTAGGCGTTAACCGCATGCGCACGAAACTCGACGCGCACGGAGGCGAGATCGAGCTTGATTACTCCATAGAGATAGACCACGCGATCGCCGGATTCAACAGATTCAGCATAAAAATCAAGGAAGCTATGCCCACAGGGTCCAGTTACGAAACGCAGACAAAGCTAAAGAACTGACACCTCCTCATCCGACGGTTCTTCGCGGGCTGGTTTTCTTCCGTCCGCAGTATTCGTAACGCAATATCATAACCTTCACGCGATACTGATGCAGCGCCGGTTTTCCGGCGCTGCATCTTTTTTCACAGGCAGTCCCGCCTGTTGCGATCACTGTGAAACCTGTTCCATAGCGGGTGCGTGCTGGCGATATCACATCCGTATCGCGGGAGCAGGAGAGTTTTTTACTCTCCGCCTGCTATCGCATCCGTGGCGGCGTGCGCCTGAACCAGGCAGCGGCAATGGGAATTTCCGTTCAGCAGCAGAGGGTAATCGACCCCGTGGAAACCTCCGCCGATATTTCCCACGGCATAAAGCCCCGGTATCGGATTTGAATCCTTGTCAAGAATACGCATGTCTATATCCGTAACCATACCGCCGAAAACGGTGAGCAGCGCGGGACCGTATTTGAGTGCGTAGTAAGGGGGCTTGTCTATACTTGTGAGAAGTTCGCTGCGCTTTCCGAAATCCAGATCCCGGCCGAGCCTGTAGAGCTCGTTATAGCGGTCGACCGTGGCCTTGAACACGTCAACAGGCACACCCATCTTCTGCCCCAGTTCCTCTATCGTGTCACATTTGAAACACGTACCTTTTTGCACGTAGCGCTCTATCGTCTTTTCAACGTCGTTCGCTTCCGAGAACCAGCTCTGGCCGTAAAGGAAACCGAGAGGCTCCGTGAACTGGCCTCCTGAAATACTGATCCTTTCACCGACTTCCCTGAACCACTTTGAATCGAACACCGAAAACGCCCACTCGCCCTCCGGCTGCATCAGCGTTCTGATAGCCTTTGCCTGGACCCAGGTATCCTCGTTCATAAAGCGCTTTCCCCTGCGGTTAACGTGCAGGAAAAAGAAATCGTACAGGGAATAACCTATCAGGTGCAGAGACAGCGCCCATGATGCGGGCTCAAAAACGCCCCCGGCCCAATAAGCCATCTTGTGGCCGTCGCCTGTGTTCAGCCCCGGAGGATAATATCCGTTGCGCCCCGCTTTCAGACCGAGCGGAGCAAACGCCTCGACCATCTCGGGGTTCCCGCCGATGTCGCCGGTCGCCAGTACGACCGCTCTGCTGCCGGCAAACCTCCTGTATTTGCCGTCTTCACCTTTGGCAATAACTGAAACTACCCGGCCCGAACCATCCTTTTCAAGCTGCTCCGCGCGCGTATTGCGGATTATTTTATTGCCGCCTTCAAGGATAACGTTCTGGAGTATTTCGCACATGAGCATGGCTCCGCCGCCGTACTTGTATTTCGTGCTTCCGGGTTTTCTGACGATGACGTGAGTGCCCGGATATTCCGTGAAATCCGGACCTTTGTAGTAACCGCCGTACAGCAGTGCGGTAACGTCCTCCCCGCCGAGATCGACCAGCCACTGGAGAGCCTCCTCACTCTTATTTATATAGAGCCACAGGAACTCCTCGTTAACACGGCTTCCGCTTATGCGCATCCATTCACGGGCGAATTTCTGTTTGTCGATGAAAACTCCTTTTTCACGCATAACGGGAGAGTTGAGCGACGCGATATGTGCGCCTCGGGCAACGAGACCTTTGTACTTTTCAAGCACGATAACGCTAAGCCCTTTTTCGGTGCAGCGCGCGCCTGTTCCGAGACCGGAGATACCGCCCCCGACGATCACTACGTCGGCTTTGACCGTTTCGGTGATCAACTCTTCGCTGATGGGTTCAGGCGGAGTCTCCCAGGAATATGCCCTGCGCGTCCCGGCTCCCTCCCGCGCGTTTTCTTTTGTTTCGATATAATCCATTAGCTCCTTGTCGGCCATAACATACTTCCATCCTTATTCCCAGTAATTTAGTATGATAAGCGCATTCTATCATATTTTGCCGTCGATGAAAATATCTAATGCATATACGCGCATAAAAAAACTCAGCGCCTGTCGTTATAACGGCGCTGATAGTTTCACTTTTTACGACTGATTAGCGCGCATGATTGTCACGGCCCGCGGCAGATCCTTAATGACGACCTTATCGGGCATCCCGCCGTATTCGCCGTCCAGTGTCCAGGGCATTTTTGAACTCTCTATCTCGATCTCCCTGGCTTTGAACGAGATAATATACTCGTGGTACGGTTTTCCGCTCAATACGCGCTGCGCAACGTCTCCGAGGACTACCGCATTGGGCGGTTTGCGGATAAACATCGCTTCCATCAGGCCGTCGTCCATTTCGACGGTCCTCCCCATCAGCCCTTTTATACCGGCGATCGACAAACTGTTCGCCACAACGCCGAAGATGAACTCATCGTCGAATGCCCACTCGTTGCACCTGATCTGCACACGGTAGGATTGCAGTTTCTGCAGGTTTTTCACCACTTCAAGCACATATGCCGTTTTTCCGATCGAGTTCTTCAGATCCTGCGGCGTCGTGTACGGGACGTTCGTAAAAGCGCCGAACGCCGCGGTATATGAAAAATACTCATCGTTGAAAGCCCCGATATCGCATTGGAACGGTTCACCTTCGATAATTATCCGGGCAGCGCGAATGGGATCTTTTGGTATCCCCATGTTGCTGGCGAAATCGTTTGTTGTTCCTGTCGGGATATATCCAATTACCGGCCGGTCTTCAAGCGTCATTATTCCGCTGAGCATCTCATGAAATGTTCCATCTCCCCCGCTGCAGACAGCTATGTCACAGAGCCCGCCCTCCTGAGCGGCTATATGCTTCGCTTCACCGGATTTATTTGTTGTGAAAACCCTGACGTTATAGCCGGCCTGCGTGAACAACTCCAGGAGTTTATCCCGGCTGTCCGAAGCCTTGCCCCGGCCGGCGACAGGATTGATAATAAACAGCATTTCTTTTTTTTCAGACACCCCGCGAACTCCTTTCGCATAAAATCATATCTGACCATGATTTCGGTACAGTGTATATTCTACAGTGAAGATAATAAAAAAGCAACTTAAGCTTCTGTCGTATTTTTCGGCCTTGTGTCGCATAGTCTCCTTTTATCTAAACGCTTTACATATTGCCCGAACGCAAATATACTCTATTATGTATATCATATCTTTTCGGAAAGGCGGTTGGGTTATTTCGCGATAACTCAGGAATGCTATGGATATTGAAAAAATCAAGAGCAATCTCGAGACCAGAGGGATATCGTGCGAGTATTTTGAGACCGGCGAAGAAGCCGCGTCGTATCTTCTGCGGATTTTAAACGGCCGCACTATCGGGATCGGCGGCAGCAAAACCATCGAGTCTATGGGGCTCTATGAAAAGCTGATCGAAAACAACAAGGTCGCCTGGCACTGGAAATCCGAAGACGCCGATTCGGCGCGCAACGAAGCCTACAACGCCGAAGTCTATCTCAGCAGCGCAAACGCTATAAGTGAGACCGGTGAGATCGTCAATATCGACGGCAGATGCAACCGCCTTACGGGCACGATGTATAATTCAAAAGAGGTCTATTACATTATCGGGAAAAATAAGATATGCGAATCGCTCGAAAAAGCTGTGTGGCGCGCCCGAAACGTGGCCTCACCTTTAAACGCCAGGCGCTTCGGCCTGAAGACTCCCTGCGCGTCGGGGGAACTGAAGTGCCACGACTGCAGCAGCCCGCAGCGCATCTGTAAAGAGATCCTTATCACCTGCGGCCGCCCGATGGGCATGGATAAAATGGAGGTCATAATCATAAACGAGGATCTCGGATACTGAGTTCCCGGTCATTCCACCGGCTTCTGCATAAACCGCAGAGGCCGGTAAAAACATGCCTGCGAACAGCCGCACAGGCGATCGAGACAGGATCAGCGGTAATTCGGCTCCGCTTTTTCCCGCCAAAAAACGCTGCCGCCGCATACCTGCTGACATAACGGCGGCAAAAACGTCAAAAACTTTATGTGGTTTCATGCATATTTTGAGTCATTCTCCAAAATCCCTGCATTTCCTTGGATCACTATTGACTTTATCGATGCAGCGCGTTAGTATGTTAAAGCGTTATTCCGAAAAAGCTTTCCGAGGTGTGTGATGGAACTTGATCAAAGCGTCCTGACGGGCGGAGAGGTCGCCGCTTTTAAGCTCAGATCGCTTTACAGGCAATACGGATATATGCCCTACAAGATGAGCAAGTTTGAAGAATACGAGCTTTACGCTCTCAACAAAGACTTTCTCGCGAGCGACAGCATTATCACGTTTAACGATGCAGACGGCAAGCTCATGGCCCTGAAACCCGACGTTACTTTGTCGATCGTCAAAAACTCGGAGGAGATACCCGGCCTGCTGCAGAAGGTCTACTATGACGAGCAGGTATACCGCACCGCAGGCACATTAAACGCGATCAGGGAGATACGGCAGGCCGGTGTCGAATGCATCGGAGAGATCGACACGTATCACAGCTGCGAAGTGCTCCTTCTGGCCGCCAGGAGCCTTTATTCAATAAGCAAGAGCTATATACTGGACGTATCTCACATGGGATTTGTGGCCGGTCTGCTGGAGTGTATCGATATTTCCGAATCATGTAAACGCGAATTGCTCGACTGCATCCGCGGTAAAAACCGCCACGGCATCGAAGTCATTTGCGGAGCCGCAGGTCTCGCTGACGACATGCTGGAGCGGCTGCTTACGCTGGTTCAGGCTTACGGCCCGATGGAAAGAGTGCTTGACGAGCTGCGGCCCGTGATATTGAACGAGGCTATGAGCTCATCCTTTACGGAACTTGAGCAGGTATGCTCAGTACTGAAAAACCTCGGATATGACAGGAACGTCATGTTCGATTTTTCCGTCGCCAGCAGTATGCGCTACTATAACGGCCTGCTTTTCACCGGTTATATCGACGGCATCCCCTCCGGAGTCCTTTCGGGAGGCCGTTACGACAAACTTATGCATAAAATGGGCAAAAAGTCCGGCGCGATCGGATTTGCGGTCTATCTCGACCTGCTTGAAGGATTGTTGTCTCAAAACAGCGGATATGACGTCGACATTTTGCTTCTTTATTCCGATGACGCCCGTGTGGAAACGCTCAACCGGGCCGCCCAGGACTTCGTTTCCCGGGGTCTCACGGTGCGGGTGCAAAAGGCCGTTCCGAAAGAGCTGCGCTTCAGGCGGCTGTTCAGACTGAGCGGAAATGAGGTGACAGAGCTTGGATCAGACCGTTAATGTAGCGCTTCCGAAAGGCAGGCTCGGGGACAACGTGTACGAGATGTTCGAAAAGGCCGGTTTCCCGAGCCCCTCCATCAAAGAGACGAGTAGAAAACTTCTCTTTGAAAACGACCTTCACGGAGTACGCTATTTCTGGGTAAAACCCTCCGACGTGCCTATATATGTAGAGCGGGGAGCTGCCGATATCGGCGTTGCGGGAAAGGACACACTGCTGGAACTCGGCCCGGACGTCTACGAACTGCTGGATCTGAAAACAGGCAACTGCAGCATCGTGGCTGCCGCGCCGCGAAATTTCAGGGACGACAAAAGAAAGACCCTTCGCGTAGCGACCAAATTCGTCAACATAGCCCGCAGCTACTACAGCTCTCTCGGCCGGGATATCGACATTATAAGACTCAACGGATCGATCGAGCTTGCGCCGCTTCTCGGGCTCAGCGACGTGATAGTGGATATATTCGAGACGGGCACGACGCTGCGCGAAAATGACCTGGAAGTCCTATCTGTGATCGTACCGATAAGCGCCCGTCTGATCGCGAATAAAGCCAGCTTCAAATTCAAGAATAAAAAGCTTGAACAGATAAAAGACAGCCTCCGGGCGCAAGTGAGGTAATGATCCGTGATCCGCATACTGGAGTTTCAATCAAATAAAGAAACGATCATGAACAGGACTCTCGGCATCAGCGGCGTAGAAGAAACGGTCGCCGCGATCATAGAGGATGTGAAGAATAACGGCGACAGTGCCCTTTTTCGCTATTGCGAGAAGTTTGATAAAGCCAGGCTTGACTCCCTCGAGGTCACGCAGGACGAGATCGATGCGGCCGAATCGTGCGTCGACCTCGGCATAATCGAAACAATGAGATCGGCGGCGGAAAACATCGAGGCGTACCACAGAAAGCAGGTCCGGACGAACTTTATTGTTAACGAGCGAAACGGTGTCGTTCTCGGACAGAAAATAACGCCGATCGAAAAAGTCGGCCTGTATATACCGGGCGGGACTGCCGCATACCCGTCCACAGTGCTGATGAACTGTATTCCGGCAAAGATCGCGGGGTGCAAAGAGATATTCATTGCCACTCCGGCATCGGGGGGCACAGTCAATCCCCTCATCCTCGCCGCGGCCGGGTTGATGGGCATAAGGCGCATCTTCAAAATCGGAGGCGCACAGGCGGCGGCCGCCATGGCCTTCGGCACCGCCAGCGTACCGAAAGCGGACAAAATATTCGGACCCGGCAACGCATACTTTACCGAGGCCAAAAGGCAGCTTTTCGGCGTCGTGGGCATAGACATCATCGCAGGGCCCAGCGAGATACTTATAATCGCGGATGCGGCGTCAAATCCCGCGCACATAGCGGCCGACATGCTTTCGCAGGCGGAGCACGACGTCAATGCGCGTGCGATACTCGTGACAGACAGCGTTTCGCTTGCCCGGTCCGTCAGACAGGAGCTTGAAAACCAGATCCCTCTGCTGCCGCGGTCCGAAATCGCGCGCGCCTCCGTTGACGGGTGCGGGATGATCGTTCTAACCCCGAGCATCCGTGCCGCTCTGGAGATCGCCAACGAGATAGCGCCGGAACACCTGGAGCTGTGCCTCGACAACCCGTTCGACTATCTGGATTCCGTCCGCAACGCCGGGTCGGTTTTCCTCGGACGATACTGTCCGGAGGTGCTGGGCGATTACTATGCGGGCCCGAACCATACGCTGCCCACAAGCGGGAGCGCGCGCTACTCAAGCCCACTGTCGGTCGACGATTTCGTGAAAAAGACCCAGTTCACATATTACACCCGCGACGCGCTATGCGAGGCGAAGGACGCCGTCACAAGGTTTGCCGGCATTGAAGGCCTGCACGCGCACGCCAGGAGCGTGTCGATACGCTTTGAGGAGGGCAGCCTATGAGCCGGTATCTCAGTTCATGGCACAAAGCCCTGACGCCGTACGTCCCCGGCGAGCAGCCCCGAGGCTCCGAGTATATAAAGCTGAACACGAACGAATCCCCTTTTCAGCCATCGCCCGGCGTCATCCGTGCCGCGTCGGGCGGCGCCGCGGGTCTTAACCTCTATTGTGACCCGGCATGTAACGCCCTGTGCGAAGCCGCCGCAGCCCTTTACGGTGTCGAAAAAGAAAACGTGCTCCCGCTCAACGGCAGCGACGAGGGCCTCTGTTTCGCTTTTCTCGCTTTTTGCAGCCCGGGACGCCCCGTCGCTTATCCCGATGTGACCTACGGTTTTTACCCCGTACTGTCACGGCTGAACAACGTCCCCGAACACCTGATTCCGCTCAAAGATGATTATACTGTCGACGTGGCCGGTTTTGTCGGTATCGATGAAACGATCTTCATAGCAAACCCCAACGCTCCCACCGGAATGGCACTGGCCCCGGAGAGTATTGAAAAGATCGTGCGCTCGAATCCGGATAACGTTGTGGTCATCGACGAAGCTTACGTGGACTTCGGCGCCGAAAGCTGCGTCCCGCTGATAAAAAAGTATGATAATCTTCTTGTATTGCAGACGTTTTCGAAATCGCGCTCCATGGCAGGCGCGAGGCTTGGCTTCGCCATCGGCAGCGCCGGGCTTATCGGCGATCTTAACGCGATAAAATACTCGATAAATCCCTACAACGTCAATTCGATGACGCAGGCCGCGGGTATTGCGGCCATCGCAGACAACGAGTATTATATGGGAAACTGCAATACTGTCGCAATTACCCGTGAATCTACGGCCGCGGAGCTTGCCGGACTCGGTTTTCACGTTCTGCCTTCCCGCGCAAACTTTATCTTTGCGTCGTCCGACAGAATCGACGGTGAGGAGCTCTACCTTGAACTCAAATCAAGAGGTATCCTCGTGCGCCATTTCGGCGGCGAGCGTGTCCGGGATTTTATACGGATATCGATAGGGACCGCCGCTCAGATGGATACTTTCCTTTCGGAAATACGCAGCATATTGGAGGTGCGATCGTGAGAACAGGTACCGCTGCCAGAAAAACGTCCGAAACCGACGTGAAAGTGGCAATAAACCTTGACGGTTCGGGCGTCTGCGACACAAAAACTGGTGTGGGCTTTCTTGACCATATGCTCTCGCTTTTTTCCCGCCACGGACGATTCGACCTCACGGTCGAATGCCGCGGCGATACCGCGGTGGACGACCACCACAGCGTGGAAGACGTGGGCATCTGCCTGGGCGCGGCGTTTTCGACGGCACTCGGCGATAAGTCGGGAATAAACCGCTACGGGCACTCTGTCATTCCGATGGATGAATCTCTCGTTATGACAGCAGTCGATATAAGCGGGCGCGCGTTTCTGGCATTCAGCGTCGAGCTGCCCGCCGGGAAAGTCGGCACGTTCGACACGGAGCTCGTCAAAGAGTTCCTGCTCGGTTTCGTCAGGAAAGCGGAAGTAACTCTTCACGTAAAACAGCTTGCGGGCGAGAACACGCATCACATCATAGAGGCGATCTTTAAGTCCCTTGCCCGCTCTCTGCGCGACGCCTCCTCGGTCGATGCGACGCTGGGCGGCGAGATCCCCTCCACAAAAGGTGTGCTGTAATGGTAGCTATCGTGGATTACGGCGTGGGCAATCTCTTTTCGCTGCGCTCATCGCTGTCGTCGATCGGAGCTGACGCCGTCATCACCGGGGATCCGGAGAAGCTGAGAACGTGTGACCGCATAATACTTCCCGGCGTCGGAGCATTCGGCGACGCCGCCCTCAAACTGCGCCAAAGCTCGCTCGATGAAGTCGTCAGAACGGAGGCGGCCCGCGGCAAACCTCTGCTCGGTATATGTCTGGGTATGCAGCTGCTCTTTGAAAAGAGTTATGAATTCGGCGAGCATGAGGGCCTCGGCCTTCTGAAGGGCGAGATCGTGCCCATAAAAGGCGCCGTACCGGAAGGCCTGAAAGTTCCGCACATGGGATGGAATTTCCTGCGGTTCACTAATGGACAGCACCCCCTTTTTCGCCACATCAATGAATTCGACGCGGTCTACTTCGTCCACTCCTATTATGCGTCGGGCTGCGACAGCAGCGTGATCGCTACAGCCGAGTACGGCGCCGACCTCACAGCCGCCGTATCGTCGGAAAACATAGCGGGGTGTCAGTTCCACCCGGAAAAGAGCGGATTTGTCGGGCTTTCGATACTCAGGGCTTTCTGCGGACTGTAGATCGTGCGCCGAAGCATTCGAAACCATAATAAAGGAAATTCAATATGATCATTTTTCCTGCCATTGACCTGTACAGGGGTAAAGCCGTCCGCCTGGTGGCGGGCGACTACG
>Ga0123335_1001394_pt1 | contig 39451 bp, 36 predicted proteins | sample BiotimSIPDNA_2_FD_89707 | JGI IMG/M metagenome (GOLD analysis project Ga0123335, IMG submission 89707) | Anaerobic biogas reactor microbial communites from Washington, USA - Biogas_R2 time_0 SIP DNA | ecosystem: Engineered > Bioreactor > Anaerobic > Unclassified | place: Washington, USA...
ACGCCCCGGGCGATTTCTTCGTCGCAGGTCAGGCAGATGCGGATAGGGCCGTGCTTGATTTCGGGATGCTCCATGAGCCACTGGGCGGCTTCGAGGATGACGGCCACGCCCGCCTTGTCGTCGGCCCCCAGCAGGGTCGTGCCGTCGGTGGTGATGATCGTGCGCCCCTTCAACTCGTTCAACTCGGGGTTGACGTCGGTTTTGATGACCTTGCTCGCGTCGCCGGGCAGGGTAATGTCGCCGCCGGGATAGTTCTCGATAATCTGCGGCTTCACGTTCGCGCCGCTCGTCTCCGGCGAAGTATCGAGATGCGAACACCAGCAGATGGCGTCTTTCACGCCATCGACCGTGGCGGGGATCGTCGCCATGATGATGCCGTGCTCGTTTTGCCGGGCGTCGGAAATGCCCATCGCCTGCAATTCCCCGACCAGCAACTTGCCAAGCTCCAATTGGCCGGGCGAACTGGGATAATCCTCCGTGTCGGGATTGGCGGTCGTGTCGATCTGGACGTATCGCAGGAAACGCTGCAAAATTTGGTCTTTGGTCATTTTTCGGCTCCAATCAAAGGTCTGTGAGATATGCGAGATTTCACTTGCCCCCTATCTTCCCAAAAATGGTCCGGTTTTGGTAGGCTAGGCGGTGGGAAAAAATAGCATTTATATCGATCGGGTGTTTTATGGCCCAATAGCCGGAGGCTAACAGCCTCCGGTGAAAATGAGTTGCCTCCGCGCATACTCCGGAGGCTGTTAGCCTCCGGCTATTGTGAAGTATTTCACGGAAATCCGTTTACACTCCCTCAATCTTCTCGATTATGTCCAACCCAATCCAATACTTCGTTTTCGACGTGGAAAGCGTGGCCGACGCCCCGCTGGTGGCCAAGCTCCGCTATCCGGGCGAGCCGATCGAGCCGGCCGAGGCCGTCCGTCGCTACCGCGGCGAACTGATGGCAAAATTCGACAGCGACTTCATTCCCTATACCTTCCAAGTTCCGGTGTCGGTCGTGGTGGGCAAGGTGACGGGCGATTTCCGGCTCGACGATGTGGTAGTGCTCGACGAACCGCACTTCCGACCGCACGTCATTACCGAAAATTTCTGGCGCGGCTGGGAGAAATACCGCCGACCGACGCTGGTCAGTTTCAACGGGCGGGGATTCGACCTGCCGCTGTTGGAACTGGCGGCGTTCCGCTTCGGCGTCGCCGCGCCCGGCTGGTTCCAGGAAACCGCCCGCTCGTTCGACCAGCCCCGCTACCGATACAACAGCGCCGCGCATATCGATCTGTGCGACTTGCTGACCAACTTCGGGGCTACGCGCTTCAACGGCGGGCTGAATCTGGCGGCAAACCTGATCGGCAAACCAGGCAAAATGGACATCCAAGGCGACATGGTCCAAGACATGCACGACGCCGGCCGACTGGCCGAAATCAACGACTACTGCCGCTGCGACGTGTTGGACACCTACTTCGTCTTCCTCCGCACCCGCGTCATAGCCGGTCAACTCGCCCTCGACGCCGAGCAACGCATAATCGCCGAGACGAAGCAATGGCTGGAAAACAAGGCCGATGAGTCGCCGGCCTATAAGGATTATCTCGAACACTGGGGGGATTGGCCGAATCCGTGGGCGGAAGCATGAACTAATTTATACCACAAACGTATAACAAATGACCAGCAGGTGGTGTTGAGCGCGCAGTATCCGGTTGGGTGTCTCCAATACACGGAAAATCGACATTTTCAGTAGGCAGCCGGGATGCGATTTGACTTTGAGCTTTTTCGGTATATTATTTAATAGTCAGGGCGTGTGGTGGTGCGACTGCCTTGTCGCCGGCGCTCTGACAGGGACACCGCACGAGGCGTCAGACAGATTCCCGCGGTGTAAGCCCGTTGCCGGCCGATGTCTGACAGGCCGACGGCGGGTTTTTTTTGCGCGAGCGCTTCCGTTTCTCTGCCGGCTGGGGGGGGAATCTTTTTTTACCGAGTGATCCGCTTATACCGTGCGTTGGTTGGGATGGCACGTTTCTGAAAGCGAAACCATGTCATTTCGGCCCGCTCGGACAATATTCACCGGGTTAACCACGTTCGGAACCGTGTTTTTGCTGCATGTTTCACGTTGAATGCCGCAGCCCCCCTTTTCAGAACCGCCCTCGAATGGTTAGTTTCCAAAATCCCCCCGCTTGACAGCGATGTCGGGCGATGATATACACAAGTACAGCACACTGTCGAGAGGCCGCGCCGATGACCGCCCACGCCCGGGAAAACCTGCTCCGCCTGATGGCCGTCGAGGGGCTTTCGCTCCGCGATGTGGTCAAGCGGACGGGCCTGAACGCCCGGACCGTGAGGGGAATCGTCCGCGGCGCAAACCGACCGCACGCCCGTACTCTCCATCGGCTCGCCAAGGGGCTAAACGTACACATCGACGAGTTCTTCGTCGATCCCGCCAAGCTCCTCTACCGACGCTTCGACCGCCGCACCAATCCGCTGGTGGACGAAATCGTCGCGGAACACTCCGATCTGTTCCAAAACTGGACCGAAGCCGATTTCGACGAACTCCATAGCCACGTCGGCGAAGGCGGGGCACTGACCGCCGAGGGCGCGCTGGCCGCCGTCCGTATGATGAACGAAAAACGCGACCTGCACGAAAAACTCGACGTGCTCCTGGAAAGCAGCCAGGCCGACGTCGCCGCCGGATTGCTCGGCCTGCTGTACGAAAAAGTGGCTGTGCGGGAATAGGGGAGAAGGGAGAGGGGAAGTCAAGACGTCATGGTGCGTTGCACGCCCCCTACTTTCCTTCATCCTTCCCCTCTCTCCACTCTCTCCTCTCACCTAATAAACTACTTCCGCCTCGATCACCTGCAACTCGCCGATTCTCTCGGCCCCGATTGCGGCCGTGACCGAATAGATCGTCCCATCCGCGCCGCGAATCGTACAGGTGTGATCCAACTCTAAATCCTCCTCGACGAATATTCGATAGCGCGTGGTGGTGCTGGGCGATTCGGCGTCGGCGTCGATCTTGGTTTCTATCGGCTGAATTCTCGCCCTAATCCCGGTCAGCCAGGTGCGCCATTGCGACTCGCCAACCAGTTTCAACACCGAAATCGTGTCGTCCAGCCCGTAAGCGACCGAGACATCTCTGGTTTCGCAGCGCCAGCGCGTGCCGAGCGTGGCCTTTTTCACGGAGAGAATCGTCCAACGCCGACCGTCGCCGTCGAGAATCGCGTCGCCGAGCCGTGGCGCTTCGGCCAGTTCGGCCGCGGGCAGGTGCCAGACCAGATCGGCGGCGGCGTAGCGGCCGTCGCTGGCCACCAGTTTCCGCACGTCGCCGCGATTGACCAGGGCCGCTTGCCCGGCGGTGATCGCCCGGCGCAGCGCGTGGGCGATTGCCGACCCGCCCTCGCCGGGCGTGCTGCCGCGCCGCAACAACGTGACCGGCTCCGTCCCGTCGGCCAAATCAATAAAATCGTCGGATGGGTTGAAGTCGAGGGACATTTTTAGTTTTCAGTTTTCAGATTGTGGTTTTCAGTTATCAGTTGTCAGTTGTCAGTTATGAAGTGCCAAGCGGTTTACAGAACTGACAACTGACAACTGACAACTGAGGACTAACACCTGATAACTCTCCTATGAATACCCCTGCGAACGCTCTTCAAGCGGCATTTCGCCGTATAGTTTTTCATTGCACCAATCGACGATCCGCTGGAGCTGGGCATGATAGTCGCCCCAGGCAACCAGTTGGCCGTCGATCTGGTAGGTCGGCTTCGGCTTCGCGGTGATCTCGGCCAGACGAGCCAACGTCTGGCTCTTGATCGCCGTAATCTGTTGTGCGTCGGTGGTCATGGGAATCGGGGGTTAGGGATTAGGGATTAGGGATTTGGGATTGGATTTCGCACTGTTACCCTGGTTCCCAAGCTCTGCTTGGGAACCCACTGCCCCGACGCTCTGCGTCGGCGGAGCGTGCCGGGGCGAGCGTTCCGCGTTCGTTCCGATCCCGACCGTTGCCAACAAATCAGCTTCGATTCTCCACGCTGGATTTCTAATCCCCAATCCCAAATCCCTAATCCCCAATCCCTTACGTGACATTGATCCTGAACCGCGCGATAATCACTTGGCCCAGCGCCGGCGTGATCCGGTATTCGACCAGGTATCGCCGGCCGGCGACGGCGAACGCCGGATAAGCGGAAACGTCGGGCGTGTGGCGAAAGTTGTAGCCCACGGCGTCAAGCGTCCAGAGCGAATCGGTTTGCAGGGCGTCGAAAACCACGTCGGCGACGGCCAGATCGACGCCGTCGTGTCCCTCGACCGCCGCGCGGGCGTCGGGGTTCCGGTCGTCCAGCAAATAGATCGAGTATTCGATCGAATCGACGTCGGCCTTCGCGAGCGGTTCGGCATCGCCGCCGACGATCCGCGCCAGCAGGGTAACGGTTCCGTTTTTGAACGCCGTGCCGTGTATGTCGAGTGCTTCGGCCATGTCTTGGTCTTTCGTTTGCCGGTGTGTCGTATCTGAAGATGGTTATGCGTCGTCGGCTATATACCGCCGGTTCGCAGGGGACTGTCCCAATTTTTGCGGTTTATCGCGAAAATGGGACTGTCCCCCTCCGTCGCGCGCGTCAGGCGGCCGTCTGCCCGGCCTCGGCGCCGGAGTGGTGCTCTTGTCCGCGAACGGCGCCGGCGGAAAAGGCGCATCCGGCGGTCGCGCCGCTGCATGAGGTCATCGCCCGGTCGAGGCGATAAGGACCGAATGCGGTTTCTTCGGCGCCCTCGCCGCCGTTCAGTTTGTAATGGGCAAGTAAGGACATGTTGTTTTAGGCTGTAGGCTTTAGGCTGTAGGCTCATGACTTTAGGCTCGAAGTGGTTGCTCCGACCTACAGCCTACAGCCTACAGCCTTTTTTCACTCAGCTTCCCGCGCCGGTGCTTTTGACGACGAAGCGGGGATTGATTACCGCCGCCGCGCCGCGCTCGCTGGCCTTGAAGCGGACGACGACGTCCTGGTTGAAATCGGCCTCGCTGTTCGGCGGAGACTGGGCGACCGTGATCGGCCAGTTTTCCATGTAGGCGAAGGCCCGGCGGAAGTCGCCGATGAACCAGAACTTCTTGGCGTCCGCGGCCGAGTGGCCGGCGTCCACCAGCCGGCGATACGCCAGCCGGCTTTCGACCACCGTATAGTTGCCCAGCGGATTGGCGGCCGTCGTGGCCGTCGCGCCGTCGCCGCCGGAGTAGGTGATTTCGGTCGCTTTGAAAATGCGGTGCGCCGCGTGGCGATAGGCCGGCATCACCAGCACCGTCGTCGCCTGGATCAACACCGGCTCGCCCGTGTTCGGATCGAGAATGTTGGCGAACAACTGTTCGGCGGCGTCGACGTCGCTCCAATCGACCAGTTCCTCGGTGATTTGGTTGATCCAAGTACCGTCGGGCGCGGCGCCGGTCCCCGTGGCGCTGTAGGTGTTGTATGCCGCGCCTTTCCATTTGTAGTTGTTGGTCGCGCCGATCAGCAGGTCCAGCAGCCGCTTTTCCTTGTTCAGGCCCAATACTTCGCCGACCTCGGCCGCGCGCTGCAGGATCAGATGCGTGCGGTCGAAGAAGACGGCTTCCTTCGTGACCGGCACGATGAAGCCGCGCTTGGCGGTTCGCGGCGTCTCGATGTAGTCCTCGCCGAAGCCCAGGTTGGGATACGGCATTCCGGGCCGGACTTCCGCCGCCTCGTCCCCGATGCGGCCGACGCCGGGGATCATCTCGCCGTCGAGCCGAGTGGGGATCGTCTCGACCAGCCGCGAGAGGACGAACGCCTCCCGCCGGTAGGCTTCCATGATCTTCGCTTGCACGATCTGGCCGGCGATGTTCGAAAAGGCCGTTGCATCGACGCCCTCGCCGGCTTCGAGCAACACGGTTCCTTCGCGGCGGGGGTCCATTTGCCGCACCCGCTCCGGGCTGAGCGTGGCCTCGGCCAGCTCGCGGATGCTGAAGTCCTCCGGCCGCAACCCGCCGCCTTGCAACGCCTCGCGCAAATGACGCACGGTCTGCTCCGGTCCGTTGGTCTTGTACATGCGTTTCAGTTCTCGATATTTTATCGCTCTCACGGTTTGGATCTCCTGAAAAAAAGGGGAATCGGGGAGTCGGGGAGTCGGGGTAAACCGCTTGCGGTTTCGCATCAGGAAGTAGAGTGCGTGAAACGCACCATGAACAACTAATCCCAAATCCCCGCTTGCAACTATTCTTCCACGGCGGCCGTCGTGCCGGCCACGCCGCCGGTCATGACGGTCGAACGGACGTCGATCAACACGCTGGACGCGGCCGCGGCATTCCGTTTTGCCGCGCGGCCGATGGCGCGATCGGCGGCGGCGACCGCATCGACCTGCTGATTGAGCAGGGCGTCGCCGGCGGCGTTTTCATCGGCGCCGACCAGGTCGCCCAACTCGAACGTGCCGCTGGGGCAATCGAACTCGAACACGCCGGTGGTCGCCACGCGGATCGGGACCGTGTCGCCGGCCCGGCTCCGCTGCATGGCCACGCCGAGGAAGGCCGCGGCCAACGCCGCTTGATTTTCCGCCTCGGTCCCCTGGTCGGAAATGGCCGAGGCCGGCTTGGCATCGTCGCCGTCCTGCCAAAGCAGGTCGCCGATTTCGATCACGCTGTCCGAGTCCACGGCCGCGATCACAGGGTTCGTGTCTCCGTAACGCCAACGCATTCTGTCGCTCATCGGATAGTCTCCTGAAATAAGAAATCCCTCTCAAGTAATCGACTCGACGAAACTTTTCGCGTCGCCGGGCGGAACGGCGTAGACCTGGTGTTGGTCTTTCGAGCGGGGTCGCGATTCGAGGCCGGCCAGCGCGCTGACGAGCTGCGCGCGTTCCTCGACCATTTCCCGCATCGCCCGGTGGTCGGCCGCGGTCAACAGTATCTCGACGAACCGTTGGTTGTCGATCTGTTGCGCGAGCGGGTCTCGGGCGTCGGCGAGCTTGAACTCTCGCAGCAGGCGGAGTGCGTCGTCCCGTTTTTTGCGGAGCGCTTCGGCCGCGCGGAGCCGCTCCACTTCGCAACGCAAGCGTTGCAGCTCGGCCGTTTGGTCCTCGGGCCGCTCGACCTTTTCCGCCCGGGGCGGCATGGCATCGTCCCCGCCGCCGGGTTCGGCCGCTTGCGACTCGAACAGTCCCCGCGTGGTGGCGGGATCGGCGACCAGATCGACGCTTTGCACGCGGACGATCGCCTCGACCACGACGCTGTCGCCGCGTCGGGCGCAGCGGGCCTCGACGTTGTGCGAAAAGCCCACGTTCTCCGGCGAATGCTCGGCGTCCCAAACGAGCTGTTCGGCCAGGGCGTGTTTGGGATTGAAATGCAGGTCGGCGAACAATCCCTCGCCCGCCCGCACGACGACGTTGCGGATCGCGCCGATGCGGTCCTGGTAGTCGCGCGGACCGCCGGGGTTTCCGCGGGGATGGTTGACGTTGACCTTGGCCCCTTCGTAAAGTCGCGCGGCCTGCCGGAGTGCGTCGGGCAGATAGGCGCGGCCGTTGCGCGACTGGAGTCCCAGCACTTTCACGCCGCGAATGACGCCCCCTTGGCGGTCGACCCGCATCGCGACGCCGCGCGAATCGCAATACTCTCGCAACATGTCCGTCATGGCGTATCCTTTCGTGATTAGCATCTGTAAAACAATAATTTGCCGATATAGTCTCCCGCACGCCCCGTGTGCGGCTCTCTATTTGTGGAAGGCGGCCCCGCCGATAAAAAAAGCCCGCCGAGAAACCAACGATGGTTCTCAACGGGCTCGAGCGGATACCCGCCGGGCGACGGGCCGCGCTGGATGCCTGTGTTAGTGGGTAGTGGCTAGTGGCTAGTGGTTAGTGGTTAGTGGTTAGTGGTTAGTGGTTAGTGGTTAGTGGTTAGTGGCACTCTTCCCTCTTCCCTCTCCCCTCTCCCCTCTCCTCTATTTTTCAATTTTTTCCACTTTTCGCCGGATGCACTGGATAGTGCCGTCCTGCACGTTGAACTCGACGACGGCCGAGCCGAAGAAACCGCGACGCAGCGCCTCGGTCAGGACTTCAGCCATGACCGCTTGAAGCTGTGCGACTTTCTTGGCGTTGCCGGCGGTTGTTGCGTGTTCGATCATCGAGTGCCACGATACGACACGGCCGATCGGATTTCAAGATTGGTTTTTGGACACCCGGCGTTTTTGAATTTCCGACGCGGAATCAATGGCCTAATGTCCAGCAATTAACCCGTCCACCGAACACTTGGGGGGGGGGATTGATTGACAGTAATTGCTGGAATCGGTATTTTCTAATGGCTAATGGCCCGACGCGGGCATGGCAATCGAGAGCGAGCTTGCGCTCTCCGATCAACCCCGCGGCATCGAATTCGATGGGGTGTGGAAACTGGTCGAATTCGACAAGTTTGAAATGTAAAGAGGAGCTGTCGCCAATGGCCAAGTTAACCGTCCTGGGAACAGAAATAGCCTATTACCAGCAACATGAGAGTGATTATATCTGTCTGACGGACATGGTAAAGAACATCGCCAACGGACTTGCGCTCATCGAGAAATGGTTGAGAAACAAGAACACTATAGAGTTTCTGGGCATCTGGGAGGAGATTTATAATCCCGATTTTAATTCCCCCGAATTCGAGGGAATTAAAAGCCAGGCGGGACTCAACAGGTTTGTCCTTTCCGTTAAGCAGTGGGTGGAAAAAACCAACTCCAGAGGTATTGTTGCAAAGGCTGGCCGCTACGGCGGCACCTACGCGCACAAGGACATCGCCTTCGAGTTCGCCTCCTGGATTTCGCCCCAGTTCAAGCTCTATCTCATCAAGGAGTTTCAACGGCTCAAGGACGAGGAGTTGAAGCAACTTGGCTGGGATATTCGCCGCAATCTGGCCAAGATCAACTATCGCATTCACACCGACGCGATCAAGGAAAATCTCGTGCCGCCGGCGTTGAGCGCAAGTCAGACCAATCGGGTGTACGCGACGATGGCCCTGCATCCGGATTTTCCCAATTCTCCGCACGCGATTCTCGATCCGGGCAGCCGCTGGTTTCCCGCCGATGAGGTGCCGCGAGAGAGCAGCATGGAGAAGCTCATGCCGCCGCTGGTGGCGGCGCTTTGAAGGAAGTGTGGTCTGTGTGCAGCGGGAGACGGTCTGATTATTGTCCGACGAAAATGGGATTTTCCCTTTTCAGAGTCCTGAATGGTTGGATACAAACGATTAACCCACCGCAGAACGACACTGCTGGACAAGCCACCAGTGTCACCCGCGCGGCCTTGACGGGCATCGACCATCTACAAGCCACGTTTGCGCAGAACTGCCTTGACAAACTCCGGGAGGGGTTGGTTTGCCTTCTTGGCTCGCTGCGCAAGTTGGTCAAACTCACTGGTTTCCTCACCCGTCCATGTTACATCAAGTCGGCGGATTGGCCGCAACGCAACATGCTTATGGGCTTTTGGACTCGCCCAATAGCAAGTCCGACAGACCTTAACTTGCTTGTCGTTGGTCCCATTCGTGCAATGTTCGCAAGACCATGATTTTGCCCGATTGCAGGAACCACAAATTAGCTGGAATTCGTCGGGTGCGCTTTCACCTCCACCCTCCCCACCAACCTCATACGGCACCCGATGGTCAACCTGCAAATAGCGGGCTTCGTATTCCGTCAAGCACACACCGCACTTGCAGCCGGACCTCACAACCAGCAGTGCCTTGAATTCCTTGGAGAAAACCTTGCGGCCAGAAAGCGCGCCCGAGCGAATCAGGGACGGATCAGCAAAACGATAAGCTGCTATGCTCTTGTGCTGGGTTCCCGCTATGCGGAAGGTCTCAAGCGGTATTCCTTGCTCTCGCACGTCACGGGCTGCGCGTGGCGGATGGTCATAGCCGTATTGGGTTTTCAATTCCTCCGTAGTGATATGGCCATGTTTCAAGATATGGTCAATGACTGTCTTGGCACGCTTGGCAGTAACAGTCTTGGCTTTCTTGATAAACCATTCCGGCAAGTCTTGTGGCACCATTGGTAATCCTTTACCTTTGGCAATCCCTCACCACGAAAATTCCATTTGCGGGTTTTTACTATTCTTGGTGGAGATTGCGTTGGCCAAAGCGGGTGAAAGATAGAGTGATTCGTAAGTATCGTGGTCCCTGCCCAACAGTGTTGCCTGAGTTGACCGCCCCGCATGAACTTCGATATGAAACAGATTCAAGTAGCTAGGAAGTGGTTCCCCGTAGGTTTTCTCGCCTGTCCGTCCGTCATAGCTCACAACATATATGCACCCTTTGTCATTCAGTGCGGACAGGCTATCGCAAAACTCCCGGTGGTCGATCTTAGGGCAGTATCGGTTATCTCGATTCCGGCACACGCCTTGATAGGGCGGGTCCATGTAGACCAGATCGGATGAATTGCAGTTTGCCAGCACTTCCCGATAGTCGCAAGCGCTGACTTCTGTTCGCCCCTGCAAGAGCGCAGAGGCCCCCACGATCCGCTCTCGCATCGTGTCGGGGTGTGCGCCCTTGCGGCGGTTGTCCGGGCTATTGTTGAACTCACCACATCCGTTGTAGCGAATAGCTGCCTTTACGCACCGCGCCAATAAGTAGAGTAAGTATTCAGGCTTGTGCGTCTCATTGAACTTCCTGCGGACAGAATCATAATACTCGCGCTCGCACCCAAGTTGCGCCTGCCAGAGCTTTCGGTACTTCTCCGCCAGACCTTCCGGTTTCTCGATAATGTCGCGCCATAGGTCGATTACCGGCGCGTGTGCGTCGTTAATCAGGAACCGATCCGCCAAGCGACGATGGGCAACCGCTAACGAGATAGCAGCTGAACCTGCAAACGGCTCAACAAGACGGGTAACGTGGGAAGGGAAGTAAGAAAGGATAAGTGGCGCAAGATTACGCTTGCTGCCCTGATAAGGTAGCGGATGGGGCACGTCCCAACGTCTGTAATCCTTCACAGTCTCATTCATGATCAAGGTCAATGATATTAGAACTGCAAACGTGGGTCAATGCGCTCTTTGACGGAAATAGTGCATAACTGAATAACGCTATCCCTTGTGTGTGCAAATGAATTTGATACAACATGGGCGAATTGTAGCTCTGGTGGAACCGGACAGATTGCCCGTCTGTTGAAATCTAACAAAGGTGTCTAGCAACTAACCTGCCGGGTGCGTATGATCAAGGGACAGTAGCCCTGAGTGATGTACTAACAATCATGTGGCCTGTTCAGTCTGGCACAAATCACAAACAGCGGGTCGCACTGACGAATGGCGCGCCGCTGGCTTCGCCAGTACTTTGGGCTTGCATGACGTTCCAGCGAGTTGTTGGCAGAAGTCGGCAATGGCACAGCGGAAGATGGCTGGGCAGTGCGTCGACGGGAAGATACTTCACTGTTTACCCGAACCTCAGCGCGGAACGTGTAGCATCGCGTGAGAATGCGGGAATCGCCTACCCGGCGAACCGTTCGGCCTCTTCCGAGGCGATAGCCGCCCATTGCCAGAGGCGTTGCGGCTCGTAGCGAACCGTGGAGATGTCTTTCATAATCAGTTCGACGTGGCAGCGGCCCCGGGCCTTTTCCAAAAAGTCGCGGATGTCGCGCCGGGCGCGGTCGGGGTTCCAGCGGTCCTCGGCCAACACCGCCGGCGACGGCTTGCGGCTCACCACGTAGTCGCCGCCGATCCGGTCGATTGCCCGGCCGGCGTCGCACCACGGGCTGACCGAAATCTTCCGCAGGTTGGGAATCCGCCGCAGCAGGTCGATCATCGCCTCTTGGATGCCCCACCAGCGGATCAAGTAATCCCAGGGCGTGAACCATATATGCGTTTGGCCCAGTTTGCGGACCGGCATAATGCCCTCGTAGACGCGGCACATCGCCTCGTAGCGGAACTCGGTTGCCGCCCGGTTGTGTGTGACCGCCGGCATCTTGATCTTTTCCAGATCGGCGAAATCGCGTATCTGGATGTTGAAGTGCCGCGAGACGATGTCGCTCCGCGCGTCGGTGCGGACCACGTCAACGTCATGCGGCTTGAGCTTGATCTCTTCGGCGATAGGCGGCGGTTCGTAATGACTGGGATCGTGCAGCATGGATCGGATTGTGTTGTGAAAAAGAAGTGCTTGTGCAATAGGTTGATATTATTCGCGAACAATAGCCGGCGGCTAACAGCCGCTGGCGGTAATGCTCGTCATTTTACCACATTCCGGCGGCTGTTAGCCGCCGGCTATTGTTATGGTATTGTGATGGTGTTGTTGTGGAAAAATGATTATCGCATGCCGCTTCGGGGGGCTTAACGAAAGATGATATACAGAGTCACAAAGGTCAGAAACACGACGGCCTCCGCCGAAGACCATCGCCGCGAAGGCGGCCCGGCCCGTCGCCCGACGCCAGAACACGCCGAACAGAAAGACGGCCGTAATCGGCGGGGCCGCGTAGCAGATCAGGTCGGTGAGCGCTTGGAAGATCGTGTCCTTGTGTCCGAAGAGCGGCGAGGAGGCGATGGCGATGACGGTTCCCACCGCGGTGGCGATTTTCCCGATGACGACGAGTTGGCGGTCGGAAGTTCGCGTGCGGTATCGTTTGACCACGTCGTAGGCGAACATTGCCAGTCCGATGACCGGCCAGCCGAGTGTGTTTCCGGCCAGGAAGTAATGCCCTCCCTCCGCGCCGCCGCGGCGCCGCACGCTGCCGGCGTAGCATCCAATCGCCACGACGCCGATCAAATAAACGAAGACCAGGGCGAGATCGAATGGGGAGATTTGCAATTGCATGAGAAGATAAGTCCGCTGAATGGGTATGATAAAACGCCCAATATAGCAAGATATGCAGCCTTTGTACACGCATTCCGCGCGCCGTCGGCGCTGCGGGCCGGCGGGCCATCCCCTCGGATTACAGCCCTGGGGTCTTGCCCCGTTATTTATTCCGCGCGATGAAAACGGCCTGGGCGATTTTTCCGGCGTGCGCGAGCTGTTGCATGTGCTTCATTTCGCCGGCCAGATGGTCCAGCATTTCGGCGTCGAAACCGATGATCTTCAATGCGTCGTAGGTTAATTGCCGCTCGAGCATTTCGATATATAAATCGACGTGCGGCGCGAACCGGCCGGTGTCCTCGGCAGTGAGGACTTCGCAGCCGTACTCGACCAGCAGCCGCCGGTAGCCGCCGACGTCCTCGATGTTGGGGAACTTCATGAACCGCAGGAAGCGATCGGCCTCGCCGTCGGTCAGTCCGGCCGGGCCTTCGACCCAATCGGTGAAGGCGATGGTTCCGCCGGGCCGGACGAGCCGGGCGGCCTCGCGAATCAGTTTCTCCTTGTCGGCGACGTAACACCAGGCGTCCTCGCCCCAGACGAAGTCGAATTGATCGGCCAGCAGCCCGGTTTCGCAGGCGTCGGCGACGGAGAAGGCGATCCGGTCGGCCAGTCCCTCGGCGACGCAGCGGTTGCGGCCGATTTCGACGATTGATTCGGTGGCGTCGACGCCGTGCATTTTTTCGACGTTGCGGAAGCGGACGAGGAACCTCATGCCGGCTCCGGTGCAGCAGCAGAGATCGACGCCCGCGGCGCCCGGGGTTATGTTCGCCCGCTCGGCCAGGTCCATCGACGAGCGGAATCCGCCGATGTGGATTTGCTCGCCCATGATTAGTTCCCAGAGCCGGCCTTCCGGTCCGTCGTAGACCGCCTGTACTTCCCGCAGCCCGATGCCGTGCGCGCTTTTCATGGAATGGCTCCTCGTTGCGATCGAGAGATTTTTCTAATGTGATATTGATTGAGAAACGGCCGGATGTCAACTCCCTCGATTGGTAATAGTAGCAGCCTCGGAGTGTGCCTGCTGCGGTGGCTCGCAGACTATTGCCGACAAGGATTATTATGTAAAATGGCGTTGACGTGTAATTTATCCATATTGCCGCAACTTGCCGAAACAGGTGTGTCATGGCGTCGTCGAAACAGGACGTGCTGAGCCGGATTCCCTCGGTCGAGATTCTTCTGCGAAAGGCCGACGCGGAAGGCTGGGCCGCCGCCACGCCGCGACGGGTGTTGGCCGAGTGCGTCCGCGCGGCGATCGACGACGCACGAAAACGGCTCCTCGAATCGACAGCCGACGCCGATGCGAACGCCGTCAAGGATGCAATCCTGGCCGACACCCGGCGCCGAGTCGAAGCGGCATCTCGTCCGTTTTATCGCAAGGCGGTCAACGCCACGGGCATAATACTCCACACTGCCCTTGGCCGCGCCGTCCTGCCGCCCAAGGCCCTCGAACAGATCAACCGCGAACTCGACGGTTATTCTGTTCTTCAGATCGACCGCGAGACCGGCAAACGCTCGCGGCGCGACGAGCGGATCGAAGAACTGCTGCGCACATTGACCGGCGCCGAGGCGGCCACTGTCGTGAACAACAACGCCGCCGCCACGGTGATCGTGCTGAACACGGTCGCCGCCGGCCGCGAGGTGATCGTTTCGCGTGGGCAGTTGGTCGAGATCGGCGGCTCGTTCCGGCTGCCCGAGGTGATGACCGCCGCCGGCGTGAAGCTGGTCGAAGTCGGTACGACGAACAAGACGCATCTCCGCGACTATCGCCAGGCGATCGGCGAAAACACCGGGGCCATACTCCGCGTTCATCCGAGCAATTACAAGATCGACGGCTTCACCTCCGAAGTGCCGCTGGCCGATCTGGTCGCGCTGGGACGCGAACATGGATTGCCGGTAATCGACGACGTGGGCGCCGGATCGCTAATCGACTTCTCGCGGTTCGGGTTCCAGCGCGAGCCGACGCTGCCCGAGTCGGTCGCCATCGGCGCGGATTTGACCACCAGCAGCGCCGACAAGATGATCGCCGGCCCGCAAGGCGGAATCATATTGGGCAAATCGAAGTGGATCGAGGCGATACGCAAGAATCCGCTCGCCCGAGTGTTGAGGGTAGATAAGCTCATGCTGGCCGCTCTGGAGGCCGCGTTGACCCTCTTTCTCGACGAGGAACGGTTGTTCGACCAGTCGCCGACGTTTCGGATGCTTCGCCGCGACGTAGCCGAGCTTGGCCGGCGTGCGGAACGAATCGCGTCGGAGATTTCCGCCCGGTCGAAAGGGGCGACGGCCACGGTGCTCGATGGTTTTTCGCAGATGGGGAGCGGCTCGCTGCCAACGCAAAACCTGCCCACGCGATTGGTCGCCGTGACGGCCGATTGTCTCAGCCCTAACGAACTCGCCCGGCGTTTGCGAATGGGCGAGCCGCCGGTTTTCGCCCGCGTGCAAAACGACCGGGTGCTGGCCGACCCGCGCACGCTGCTCGACGGCGACGACCAGCGATTGATCGAAGCGTTTTGCACGGCGATAAAAGGTTGAAAAATATTTATCGGATTTGGGTGGCACGTCCCTGAGCGCAGCGAAGGGCGTGATGGACGGCCAAACCACGCCCTTCGCTGCGCTCAGGGACGTGCCACCCTCGGATATTGAACACCATGCAACCGGGTTTTTAGCCCGACCTACAAACGGATGCTGAACATAACGCTCGGAACCGCCGGACACATCGACCACGGCAAGACCGCTCTGATCAAGGCCCTGACCGGTTGCGAAACCGACCGGCTTAAGGAAGAGAAAGAGCGGGGGATGTCGATCGACCTGGGCTATGCCCCATGCACGATCGCCGATCTCGAAGTCGGAATCGTCGATGTCCCCGGCCACGAAAACTTCATCAAGACGATGGTCGCCGGGGCCTCGGGCATCGACGGCGTGATCCTGGTCGTCGCCGCCGACGACGGCGTAATGCCGCAAACCCGCGAGCATCTCGACATCATCTCCCTGCTGGGCGTCCGGCACGGGCTGGTCGCGCTGACGAAGATCGACCGGGTCGACGCCGGCCGCCGCCGCGAGGCCGCCGCGCAATTGACCGCCTATCTGCAAGGGACGTTCCTCGAAGGCAAGCCGATACTGCCCGTCTCGAACATAACCGGCGAGGGTTTCGACGCCTTCCTCGAATCGCTGGGCGATATGGTCCGCTTGATTCCGCCGAAACGGATTGACGGCGTTTTCCGCATGCCGTTGGACCGCGCCTTCTCGGCCAAGGGATTCGGCACAATCGCGGCCGGCATCCCCAGCGTCGGCTCGGCCGCCGAGGGGGATGAAGTCGTGCTGCTGCCGCAAGGAATGAAGAGCCGCATCCGCCGCATCGAGGTCTATGGGCAACCGAGCAAGCTCGTCCAGGCCGGGCAGTGCGCGGCGGTGAATCTCGGCCATCTCGAAGCGGGCGCGATCGACCGGGGCGACGTGCTGACCGTGCCGGGCTATTTCTCGCCCGAGGAACTGTTCCTCTGCCGGTTGCGTCTGTTGCCCGACAAAAAGATCCGCCTGAAAAACGCTTCGGAAGTCAAGTTCCACACCGGCACGTCGGAAGTGTCGTCGACCGCCTACTTGCTCGAACAGGGCGAGATGCAAGGGGGCGAGGAAAACTTCGTCCAGTTCCGGCTGAAGCGGCCGGTAGTCGCCGCCCCGGGCGACACGTTCATCGTGCGGACATCTTCGCCCGCCCGGACCATCGGCGGCGGTACGATCATCGAAGCTATCGAGCGGCGGCTGAAACGCAACCGGCCCGAGGTCATGGAGGATGTGCGAAGCCGGGCGGAATCGGTTGGCGACGACTCGCGATTCGTCGAATACGCCGTCCGAGCCGCCCGTGAGCAAGCGGCTGCCGAGTCCGAACTTGCCCGGCGCACGAAAATCGCGCCGGTCAAGCTGCGAGACGTTCTAGCGAAATTGATCGACCGGGGGCGGATTATTTCCGTCGGCGCGAATTCATTTCTCCATGCCGACATTTTGGCCGAGGCCGAGGAGCGACTCGCCGCACGGCTCGACGATTATCACCGCGAGGCGGCGGAAAGCCCCGGCATGACGGCCGAGCAACTCCGCCGCGAGTTTCCCTGGCCGAAGGCGGTTTTCGACGCCGTCGTGGCGAAGTCGAAGGACGGCGGACGAATAGTCGAGCGTACCGGGCGGCTGGCCCTCGCCTCGCATCAGCCGACGTTCAAGGATCAGGACGCCCCGCTGTTGGAAAAAATCGAGGAGGTTTATCGTAGCAATCTCTTCAAGCCGCCCGGCGCGGACGAGGCCGCCAAGCAGGCCGGAGCGCCGCCGGAGAAAATCGACCGGCTGTTGGGCATATTGTGCGAGCATCAGCGGCTGACGATGGTCGAAAAAGGAATGTACTTCCACCGCGACGCGATCGAACGGGCCAAGCAGTTGGTCGTCGCTCACATCGGCGAGAAGGGACGGCTCGAAAGCGTCGATTTCAAATACATGCTCGACACGACGCGGAAATATGCCTTGCCGCTGTTGGATCATTTCGACCGCGTCGGCCTGCTCCGCCGCGTTGGAAATACGCGGTTTTTGAAGCAATGACAATATGGAGCCGCAACAATATGTAGCTGCGAAAATAAGAAACAGCGAAAATATGGAGCCGCGAAAATATGGAGCCGCGAAAATATGGAGCCGCAACCATAAGGAGCCGCGAAAATATGGAGCCGCGTAGCGGCATGATGTGAATAGCCGGGGGTGGAGCGAAGCGCAACCCCCGGATTGGAAGAATAAATCAACAAAAGCCGCGTAGCGGCGTCACAGCCGCTGCCCGCGATCGGTTGTATCGCCGCTACGCGGCTTATGCCGCATGACGCTTCAGTCCGGGGGTTGCGCTTCGCTCCACCCCCGGCTATTCAAATGTTACCGCTACGCGGTCGGAATTGTCGAAAGAATACACGGCGTAAAAGCTTGGGCTAGGAAAATATTTATGGCTCGTACTATTGGTTGCGGCGATTGTGTGGCCATGTAGAGAATAGTATCCAAGATTATTCTGCGCGCTGATTGGCATGGCATTATTTTATCTCGCCAGTTTCATGGGGCATCGAATCGAGGTCTCGCAAAAAGAGGACTCGCCGCCGAATGACGTGTAATTCCGCGAATGTTGCACCGGCTATTTCATGACGATAGAATATAACCATTCCGAAACCAATTCCTTTCCCCGCCACCCTCCAGCCTCACGGAACCATGCCAGCGAAAGACCCCGAAAAGCGCCGCCGCGTTATGAAACGCTCGATGCAGTTGGGACATTGCATCTGCGATCCTAGGCAACCGTGCCCCTGCAAGATATTCCGCGAGGAGGATATTTGCCCTTGCGCGGGCGAGGAGCGCGAGCCGCCCGTCGGCCCGATTAAACTCACCGAAACGGTCGAAAGCGCCGGTTGCGCGTCGAAGATAGATCAGGCCACGTTGCTGCGTGTGATGGCGACGCTGCCGGTGTACGACGATCCGAAAGTTCTGGTCGGTATGCCCGCCGGCGACGACGCGGGCGTCTACCTGCTCGACGAAAATACGGCACTGGTCCAGACGGTCGATGTTTTCTCTCCGTCGGCGGATGATCCCTACACCTTCGGGCAAATCGCGGCGGCCAATTCGCTCAGCGACGTTTACGCGATGGGCGGACGGCCGATCTCCGCGCTGTCGATCGTCGGCTTTCCCGCGAAGAAGTTGCCCGACCAGATTCTCTCTGACATCCTTCGTGGCGGGTTGGACAAAATGGCCGAGGCCGGCGTGCCTGTCATAGGCGGACACAGCATCAAAGACAACGAGATCAAAGCCGGGTTCGCCGTGACCGGTTTGATTGACCCGCAGAAAATCGCCTGCAACTCGGCCGCTCGGCCGGGCGATCGGCTCGTGTTGACCAAGCCGCTGGGGACCGGCATCGTGTCGTTCGCCGGCCAGATCGGCATGGCGTCGGCCGAAAGCGTCGAGGCCGCCTGCCGCTCGATGACCGCGTTGAACCGCCGGGCGTCGGAGTTGATGGGCGAATACGACGCCCACGCCTGCACCGACGTTACCGGCTTCGGACTGATGGGCCACCTGAAGTCGATGGCCAAGGCCAGCAAAGTCGATGTGGAAATCGTCTGGGACGACGTGCCGCTGCTGCCCGAGGTCTTGCAGTGCGTGGCCGACGGAGTGATTCCCGGCGGCATCGAGCGGAATCGCGAATCGTCGGCCGACGCGCTGGCCTCGGCCGAGGGCGTCGATCCGGCCGCCGTGGAAATCTTCTTCGATCCGCAAACGTCCGGCGGTTTGTTGATCGCGTTGCCAGAGGATAAGGCCGAGGCGTTTGTCGAACGGTTGCACGCCGAGGGGATCGTCGAGGCCGCCGCGATCGGCCGCATCTTGGGCGAAGGGTCGGGGCGAATAAATATCCGAGGCGAAGGCCGCCGACAGATGCCCGAGTCGAGACGCCCGGCGCGGAAAGCCGCGAAACCAAAAGAGCCGGAACCGATTCAGTGCTGCGCCAATCCGGAAGATCATCCCGAGCTGCAAGCACTTCTTAACGAGCCGGCGGCGGCCGAATCGACGGAAATCAAGGAAATCGAGGCGAAGTTTCAGGCGTTCCTGGCGGCGACGAACAAGCCGGGCCGGCTCGACGCTCGGACAAAACGGGCGATGGGCATTGCCCTATCCGTGCTGGCAAAATGCGAGCCTTGCGTAAAATATCACGTCGTGAAAGCACGCCAGGAGGGCTTTTCGACCGACGAAATCGAAGAGGCTGCTTGGCAGGGTATCGCCTTCGGCGGCTCGCCGATCATGATGTTCTATAACGACATGAAGAAGAAACTCTGATACAATGGGGTGTCGGTCGGATTATGATTACCTACAAGTCGGAGGTGACAGGTGTCTGGTGGTGCCCCTGGTCTTCAAAACCAGTGAGGGGTTCGCAAGAGTCCCAGGTGGGTTCGATTCCCATTCACCTCCGCCATTTTACAACGTAGAAAGGACATTCCTCGTTCCCACGCTCCGCGTTCGTTTTTCCTCGTTCCCACGCTCCGCGTGGGAACGCACTGTCCGAACGCTCCGCGTTCGTTCGAGCCTGTCCGCCCGACGCAGAGCCTCGGAGTAGTGGGTTCCCATGCAGAGCAAGGGAACCAGAAATAGTCCGTTTGGATAAAGTGTAATTTTCAGGATCGGAATTAATTCCGTTCTACCGGCGATGAAAAATCCCTTGCGATTTCTGGCGACGCGGCCGGCCCGATGGTCGATCTTCGGGTTTCGGTTCGTGCCGTTGCTGTTGTTCGCCATCGGCACATGCGCGATTCTCTACGGCGGATTCTTTCATCGTATGCCCGTCATGGAAAAGCACGACGAGGAGATCACCGTCGCCGAGCCGATCGAGCAGGACATGCCGCCGGGCATGGGGGCGCCCATGTTTCCGGGCATGGACCCGAACATGCAGCCGGGAATGGACCCCGGAACAGATCCCGGTATGCCGGAAGAACCGCCCGTCAAGTTCGTCACTAAAATAAAAACGGTCGAAACCGTCTCCAACGAGCTTGAATGGGACGTGAACATATTGATGACTTACGACGGCATCGTCCGCAACGACCGCGGCGAGTTGTTCCGGCCGGCCGCCGATGCCGTGGGGCCGGCTTTCTGTCCTACGTGAGTGAAGTAACGAAGGTCATGGCGTCCATGACCCGCACCGTCACGGCGACACGTCCATGCCTCCCCCCGTGCCGTTTTTTTGACACGCTCGCGAAAAACTGGTAAAGAAGAAGCTTATGATAAAACGTCTATTGATTCTGTTGTTGCTGGCGGCGTTTTTTGTGCCCGTCGCCTGGGCTGCCTCCCGAACCTGGACCAGCAGCGACGGCCGCTTCCGCACCGAGGCGGAGTTGCTCGGTTTCGCCGACGGCAAGGTCCGGCTGAAAAAGGGCGACGGCAAAGTGATCGAAGTGCCGCTGGAATCGCTCAGCGCGGCCGACCGCCGGTTCGTGAAGCAGCGGTATCCCGAGTCGGCCGCACCGGGCGAGACGGCCGGACCGAAGCCGCCCAAACCCGCTCCCCCGAAAGACGACGAGGAGGAAGCGAAGCCGGACGATGAGCCGGACGATGAGGCGGACGATCCATCGGAGTCCGCGACCCACGGCCCGCAGGAAATCGAGATGAAGCCGTTGCGGTTGGAACCGCCCAAGCGCAAGTCTCGGGGCAAGTCGGCCTCGTTGGCGGAATACGTTCTGCAGCTCACCCGACCGCAACGGATCGTCCAACAGGGCCAAGGGGGCGGGCCGGCCGAAAACGAGTTCCGGCAAGCCGTCAACAAGGAGCCGAACTACGTATTTCAAATGCCATTTCGCGGAGTGGTCAAGTTCGGCGGCCGTTCGTACGGCTTCGCCCTCGACGCCGTGGGGGCGAAGGCCGTCGGCTACGACCGGCTCTACTTCGACGTCAACGGCAACGGCGACCTGACCGACGACCATGCCGTCTCCGCCGCGGAAGCGGCCCAGACGGGGCCAAATCTGTCGCAGTCGCAATTCCCGCCGGTAAACGTCACTTTCGACGCCGACGGAGAACAGGTGGAACACGCCTTCCTGCTGGGCGTGGTTTGCAACATGGCCGGCGGAAAATTCCAAGCAAACGCCTCGGTCTATTCGGCGCTGGCCAGGGAAGGATTCCTCGCACAAGGCAAAAAACGCACGAAAATTATGCTGATCGACCACAACAGCAACGGCCGCTTCGACGACGCCGTCGCCGTGAACCCCAACGGCAGCCTGGCCGAGGGCGATCTGCTCTTGGTCAATCCCAACCCGAGGAAAGCCACTTCCGGCGGCCCCGGCGCCGATCGCAGTCCGGTCGGCAAGGTGGTCTTCGTCGGCAAGAGTTTCTACCGCATGTCCGTTCCGCCCGACGGCGCAAAACTGCAACTCGAACCGCTGCGGTTGGGCCTGGGCGACGTGGTCTGCGCGGGCCACGCCTTCCGTGCGGTGCTCGCGAGCGACGACTACGGCGTGGTCGTCATCGCCGGCGCGAAAGACCAGAAAATCGCCCTGGCCGAGGGGACTTGGAAGGTGGTCAACTACACGCTCGACGCCACCGGCCCCGGCGGCAAACCGACCGTTGTCGAGGCCGCCTACGGCAACAACCAACCGACGCTGACGGTCAAAAAAGACGAAACCTCGCCCCTGCCGTTCGGCGGCGCGTTCAAGGCGATCGTCGTTTCGGGCAGGGGAAAGGACAACCAGATCGCCCTGCAATTGCGGATCGTCGGCCCCGCCGGCGAGAGTTGCCGGAACATTCTGGTCGGCGGCGGCCGGCCGCCGAAACCGCGTTTCGTCATCAAGGATGCGAACGACAAGATCGTCCATCAGGGCGAATTCGAGTATGGCTGAGGTTTCACCTGCCGGTACTTGTGGCAAGTACCACCTGAGTTAACAGGCGAGTTTCGCGTTTTCGTCCAACTGGAACTCGGCCCATTCCCCGCCGACAACGGCGAACCCAGCACGATAACCATTTGATTAAAAAATCAGCATTTAGCCCCGGGTGAACACACCCGGGGCAACGCCGGCTCCAGGGCAAACCGTGCCCGCCGTGTTTTCACGGCGGGCTAAATATCCAATTTCACAACTCGTTCTTACGGGCGTTTTACTTCCTCCAGCATCCAGCCCATAAAACCTCGAAATCACTGCGTTCATGTCCGACGACATCCCTAAAACACCCAGAAAGAAAAAACTTCGGCCGGCCAAATGGCGCTTCTGGGTACAGGCCGGTTTTCTGCTGGTCTGGCTCGATCCGTTGATGTTGCGGTTGCACGGCGTCTGCGCGCCGGTGTTCCACTGCCACTCTTGCCCGCTGGCGATGTTCGGCTGTCCGATCGGCTTTTTGGCCAATGCCTGCGCGTTGCATATCATGCCGTTTTTGGCGATAGGCGTGCTCTTAATAGTCGGGTCGTTGTTCGGCACGTTGATCTGCGGTTGGGTCTGCCCGTTCGGTTTCCTGCAAGACCTGCTCGGCAAGATACCGACGCCGAAGTTCCGCATACCCGGCTGGCTGGGCTGGACGCGCTATGCGGTTCTGGTTGGGCTGGTGCTGCTGATCCCCTACTTTTTCGGCAACACCGAGTGGTTTTTCTTCTGCCGGCTCTGTCCGGCGGGCGCCGTCGAGGCCGCGGTTCCCTACAGCCTGCAACAGACGATGGCCGAAAAGACGCTGGTTTGGCCATCGGCCACAAAATCCATGATATTAGTCGGGTTTCTGCTCGCCGCGCTTTTTCTCTGGCGGCCCTGGTGTACCGTCTTATGCCCCCTTGGCGCGGTGTTCAGTTTGTGCAATTATATATCGCTGGTGTTCCTGCGTTTTCAGCCGGAACGCTGCCGCGACTGCGACCTCTGCCGAGACTTGTGCAAATATCGCGGCCCGGCCGAACGGCGCGGCAGCGATATGCGGTGTATCAGGTGTCTGGAATGCGTCAACTGCCGGGCACTGTCGGTGGGAAACGTCTTCCAGAAAGAAAAAGAAGATAAACCGATCGTTCAGATCACGAAACCCTAGCGCGGCTTGGCAGCTCGTTCCTCCTGGTTCCCATGCTCCGCATGGGAACCCACTGCACCGATGCTCTGCGTCGGGTGACGGGCGCGTGCGGTGTACGTTGTTTTAGTTAGCGTGGAATGCCCGAGTTGTGCCGCACTCCGCCGACGCGGAGCGTCGGGACAGTGCGTTCCCAAGCGGAGCTTGGGAACGAGGGGATATTGCTTCTCTTATAGTTTGTGCGTAAATCGGCAACCGTTCACACTCTTATTCAGGAGACCGTGAAGATGAGACATGCGATTTGCGGGATTCTACTCAGCGCGGCGGCCTGTGCGGCATTGCTCGCCTCGGCCGTCGCCGTGAGGGCGGAGACCTGCTCGCTCGAATTGAATTATCGAGAAGGCAGCAGGCGGTCTTTCGAACGACAAGAGTATTTGTATTGGGCAACTTCCTCGCAGTCGTTCCACGTCCAATTGTTGCCGCAAGCGGACGGCCCGCCGTCCTTCATCGGCAATGAACCACACATCGCCGCCTTCAAGAAAATCGTAAAGAAGGAACCGGCGTACCAGAGCAAAACCCCGTTCCGCGGCGTGGTCAGTTTCGGAGGGCAAGACTACGCCTTCGCCCTGGACGAGATCTTGCCCAAACCGAAGGACGAAAAACCCAAACCGCGGGACGGCGAAAAGCAGGGCGAAGACCAAAAAGAGAAGGCCGACGCGCCGTCGGCCAAGCTCGCCGAAAAACTCGCCGAACAGCAGCCGAAGCAAGCGGCCATCAACTACACCCGCCTCTATTTCGACCGCAACCGCAACGGCGACCTGACCGACGACGAAGTGGTCAAATCCGACGGCGACGAGTCGGCCCCGCGCGGCGTTGGTTTCTCCCATATTTCGTTCCCCCGCTTGGAAATCACGCTTGCGGCCGGCGGAACCGAATACAAATACGCCTTCACCATCGAAGGTTACGCGATCCTGCGGGAGCGGTACGGCTATGTGAACGTCCAATTCAACGCGGCCACCGCCCGCGAGGGCGAAATCGCCATCGCCGGCAAGAAACGCCGCATCGTGCTTTCCGATTACAACAGCAACGGGCTGTTTAACGACGAAATCGCCGTCGACGATACCGTCCGCGGCTCGAACAACGAGCTTTACCCGCGGCAGGGCGACGTGCTGATGGTCGATCCCGACTTCGACGAGAACGATTCGCCTTACGACGTGACGGCGAGCGATTCCCGCCATCATGTTTCGAAGTTGATCGTCATCGACGGGAAGTTTTACGACGTAAAAATTTCTCCTTCCGGCGACCGGCTTTCCTTGACGCCTTCGACCGCCGCCTTGGGCAGCGTGACCAACCCCAACAAAAAGTTCCGCGCGTTGATCTACGGCGATAAGGGGTTTCTGAAAATCGCCGGAGAAGCGAACGCGCCGGTCCCCGTGCCCGCGGGCGAGTGGAAATTGTTCTCCTACAACATCGATCTGACGGACTATCCACAGCCGGAACCGCCGAAAGCGGAGCCGCCGGCCGAGGAAGAGCAAAAGCCGGAGTCCGACGCCGAGGAGAGTTCGCTTTCCAAGTCGCTGGGCAAAGCGCTCGAGCAACTGCTGGGCGGCGGCAGCCGCCCGGCCGCGCCCGCGGCGAGAATTCGCCCCACGTTGATCTCCGCCCAGGCGACTAGAGATTACCAGGCGGTCAAGGTGGTCGAGGGCCGAACGGCGGTTTTACCCTTCGGACCTCCCTTCAAACCGCACGTCGTGGTGCAGTATCAAAGGGATAAAATGGTCCAGCTCGGCTTGACGCTAATCGGGTCGCAGGGCGAAATCTGCGACAACATGATCGCCCGAGGCGGCCGACCCTCGAAACCACGCTTCTCCATCACAAACGCGAAAGGCGAAGTCGTCCAGCAGGGCAACTTCGAGTATGGATGAGGCTTCACCTGCTCGTACTCGTGGCGAGTACAATCGGAACTCGAAGACGAATATCGCGTGCGGGTAAACATGAAGGCCGATCCGATCGAGATCGAGCAAGACTTCGAAAGCGTGATCCGTCCGAAATCGGCGCGGCAATAAATGCGCATCGGGCCTGCAACCGCAAGCGCGTTCAACGAAACAGCGTTTGCTGGCCGGGGCCCGAGGGAGGCGCCTCGCTCGGCGAAATGCCCAAATGCTCGAACGACGCGGCGGTGAGCTTGCGGCCGCGGGGTGTGCGGACGACCAACTCGCTGCGCAGCAGGAACGGCTCGACCTCGTCGATCAGCGTGTCGGGGGCGAGGTTCATCGTATGGGCGACCGCCTCGACGCCGACCGGCCCGCCCAAAAACACCCGCGCGATCGTCTCCAGATACTTGCGGTCCTGCGGGTCCAGCCCGAGCGTGTCGATCCCCTGCATTTCGAGCGCGCGGCGGGCGACCGAAAGCGAGATATTACCGTCGGCCTTGCTGAGAGCGTAATCGCGAACCCAGCGGAGCCGATTGTTTGCCAGCCGGGGCGTGCCGCGGCTGCGGCCGGCAATCTCGACCGCTGCCCGGGCGTCAATCTCCACTTGCAGCTTCTTCGCGTTGCGGCGGATTATCTCGGCCAATTCCTCGACGCTGTAGAACTCCAAGTGCTCGCGCATCTGGAAGCGGTCGCGGAGCGGCGCCGAAAGCAAGCCGGTCCGCGTGGTGGCACCGATCAACGTAAAGGGGCGGAGCGACATGTTGATCGTCCGCGCGTTGACCCCCTCGCCCAGCGTCAGATCGACGCGGAAATCCTCCATCGCCGGATAGAGAAACTCCTCGACCGCCTTGGGCAGCCGGTGGATCTCGTCGATGAACAGGACCGACCGCTCTTCGGCGTTGGTCAGATAGGGGATGATGTCCTTCGGAGCGGCCAGGGCGGCGCCGCTGGCGATCTGGAAGGAAACGCCCAGGTCGCGCGGGATGCAGGTGGCGAAGGTGGTTTTTCCCAGTCCCGGCGGGCCGTCCAGAAGGATATGCCCCAGCGATTCTCCCCGCTTTTTCGCGGCATCGACGGCGATTTCCAACCGGTCGAAAACGGCGCGCTGCCCGACCATGTCCCGCATCCGTTGCGGACGCAGGTCGCGATCGTTGTCCTCGAATCCGTCAGTTTTTTGCAAAATTGGTTCGCGCGCCATAGTTCATTAGTATACGAAGCCAAGCCGCCCGGGGCGAGGGGGGTAAACAACGCGGCCGCCGTGCTTAAGTTTGGCCCCGGGAAAACGAAAACCCCCGCTCCGGTCGCACCGGGCGGGGGTTTTGCACGTTTCGTTTTAAGCCGGCAAGCCGGGCCGGCGACGGGTCGCTACCGACGCCAGCAACTCGACGGTTGATCGTTGAAGTCGAGGAACCACCAGCCGTCGCTCCATTGCAAGGTCACTTTCCGCCATCCCAACGGGACTTGCGGATAGGGATAGAAGGGACCGATGTAGGGCCAGGCGGTCGGCGAATACTGCTTCGGATAGGTCAAAGCGGCGTAGTTCGGATACGAAGCGTAGCTCGGCCATGCGTAGTTGGGCATGCAGGGCTGATCGTAGCGGGCCGGAGCAACGCCCGACCGGCTGGCGGCGGCCGTGTACATGGGCCGGGGCGCCCCGCCCGTATAGCCATAAGCGCCCTGCTGGTTCATCGCCATGCGGTTCACCGGCATCGGCGCCGACGGCTGGCGCGGCAACTGCTGCGGCTCCATCGCCGCGGTCGGCTGAACCGGCATCTGCGTGTAGGCGCTGGGCACGCGATTGGCCTGTGCCCGCTCGTCCGGCTGCTGCTCGAATGTCCGCTGCACGGCCGATGTCATCCGCTGTGCCAGGCCCGACTCCCGCAAGGGGTTGGGTGCCGGAGCGACCGCCGGTTCGGAAGCCGCGATCGAAAGTTCGTTGACAATCCGATTCACGTCCTGTGTCTGGAACACCAAACGCAGGGCGGTTTCCATCTGCTCCTCGTTTGCCACGCGGCCGCGGAGCCAAGCGGTCCCATCCTGGTACTTGACGCCGATCTTGTAATCGATCATCTGTCCGCTCTTGCTCATCCGATTGGCAATCTCTTCGGCAATCTCTTGGTTGCCGGCAAACGCCAACGTGGGGACGATCGCTGTGACGGCGGCGACCACGAAACTAGTCAACAAAAGTCGCATGTTATCCCTCCTCTAAGGCTCCACCCCCGGCGACAATTGCTCCGGGAAAGTCAGTTATTGATCCGTTGAACACAGCAAATGTGCCGGGCTGCTCGCGTCAGGGAGGGATCTCGCCGCAAAATCAGCGGCGTGCTGCGGGCGCGTCGGAAATGCCCCCCTGGCAATGACCGGCTCGATATTCGCTGCCTGACTATTGTTTTCGGTTGCGGATTCTATCGAACGAAACCTTTTTTTCGATTTTAATGGTCCGAGCGGTCGTATCGGGCGTAATGGCTGGTAAGCTAGGTAAACTTTCCCGGTAATGCCGACCAAATACCCCACAAGAACTAGTGCCGCCCGGATGTCCCGTGATCGACTTTTTCAGCGGGCTGGTAGACAGCCGAAATAAACCGCCCAATAATGATTGGATACCCCCGGCCGGTTGCCTTGGCGGCAGTTACAAATTGTTTTCCTACTCCCTACGGGGGCATCTGTTGCCAGCTATCAGCATGAATCATAACCGCGATGCCATCGAGGCCGGCTACCGCTATTGCCGGCAAATGAGCCGCCGGGCCGGATCGAGCTTCCACGCCGGGTTCATGCTCCTGCCGGCCGAGAAACGCAGGGCGATGTGGGCGCTCTACGCCTTCATGCGACATACCGACGACTTGGCCGACGCGCCGCCGTGCCGGAGACCGCTCAACGGACAAGCCATGCCCGACGGCCATTCGCCCCGCGATGCACTGGCCGAGTGGCGGGCAGCCCTGGATATCGCTCTTCAATTGACAGACCAGGTGCCACTGCTGGCTTGTCCAGCAGTGCCGCATGCAACCGACCGGTCTGCACTGCTGGACAAGCCAGCAGTGGCACCCGGTACTCCTCTCTCATCCTTCACCCCTCCTCCCCCGTCCTTTTTCCCACATCCATCCTCCTTACTTCCCGCCCTGGCCGACGCCGTCTGCCGGTTTGGCATTCCCCCGGAACACCTCCATGCGGTAATCGGCGGGGTGGAGATGGACCTTGACGGCCGCCGCTACGAGACGTTCGACGCACTGCGTCAATACTGCGAGCGGGTGGCTTCGGCCGTCGGAATGGCCTGCATCCACATTTGGGGCTTTCGCGGCCGCGCGGCCTTCGAGCCGGCACGAGCCGCCGGCGTTGCCCTGCAATTGACCAACATCCTCCGCGACTTGCGCGAGGACGCCGCCGCCGGCCGACTCTATCTGCCGCTGGCCGACATGCAACAGTGCGGCTATTCGTTCGACGACCTCTGTGCGGGCGTTGTAAACCAGCCGTTTTTACGCCTGATGAATATGGAAATCGACCGGGCGAAACAACACTACCGCGTCGCCGAGGGACTGACGGAGCATCTGCACCCCGACGGGCGGAAGATTTTCGGCGCGATGACCGCGACCTACCGCGAGTTGCTCCGCCGGATCGAGCGCCGTCCGGCCGACGTACTGCGCCGCCGCATCCGCGTCGGCCCGGCGGCGAAACTGAGGATTCTTGTCCGCTGGTCGCTGTTCCCGCCGTGCAAGGCCGATCCGTCATGAAAGCACCTGCCCTCGAACGTGTCGGAGCGGATTTTCCCACCCTGGCCGTCGTCGGCGGTGGTCTGGCGGGAATGGCCGCCGCGTGGACGGCTGCCGAACGGGGTTTTCGCGTCGAGTTGTTCGAGCGGGCGAAAACGCTCGGCGGCCGGGCAGGTTCGTTCGTCGATCCCAAAACCGGCGCGACGACGGATTACTGCCAACACGCGGCGATGGGCTGCTGCACGGCGCTGCTGGACTTCTGCCGCCGCGCGGGCATCGACGATTGCTTCCAGCGCACCGACCGGCTGCACTTTATCGGCCCGGACGGGCGGCGATGCGACGCGGCCCCCAGCCGGTTGCTGCCCGCCCCGCTGCATCTGCTGCCCGGTCTGGCAAAGCTCCGGTATCTCACGCCCGGCGAACGGTTGAAAATCGCCCGGGCGCTAAGACAACTCACAAAATCCAAAAACAATAGCCGGGGGCTAACAGCCCCCGGTGAGGAGACTCGCAATCCGAGCATATCCCGGCGGCTGTTAGCCGCCGGCTATTGTCCTGATGATGGTTTATGTTGTGATGATGATTTAGATTGCGAGGATGTCGGGAGCGAACCCGTCGGCGACTGGCTCCGCCGCCACGGGCAATCGCAGCAGGCGATCGACAGGTTCTGGTCGCCGGTGTTGGTTGGTGCCTTGGCCGAGACGGTCGATCACGCTTCGCTGACGGCCGCGCGAAAGGTATTCCGCGACGGTTTTCTCGCCTCGCGCGACGCGAGCGACCTGCTGCTGCCGCGAGCGCCGCTGGCGGAAATCTTCAACGAGCGGCTTGGTCGGCGGCTGGCCGAGCGCGGCGTCGAAGTGCATCTCAAATCGCTCGTCCGACGGATCGAGGGCGACCGACGTTCCGCCCACGCTATTGTGTTGGCCGACGGCCGGCGGCGCGAGTTCGGCTTTGTTATCGTCGCCGTACCGTGGCGAAAAGTGCGGTCGTTGTTGGCAGACGAACTCAATGCGGCAATGCCCGCGCTGGAAAGCGTCGAGAAAATCGCCCCGGCGGCGATTACGGCCGTCCACCTCTGGTTCGACCGGCCGGTGGTGCCGCTGCCGCACGCCGTGCTGATCGGCCAGCTGAGCCAATGGGTATTCGCGGAACGGCAAAACGATTCTGCCGCGGTTCAACACTGCCAAGTGGTCATCAGCGCATATCACCGTATGGAACGGAGAACCCACGACGAATTATTGTATAAAGTCCTCGGCGAATTGCGGGCCGTTTGGCCGGCCGTCGGCGAGGCGGAACTGCTGCATCGCCGGGTAATCGTGCAACCGGCGGCGGTTTTTTCATGCCTGCCCGGCGCGAACCGTTTCCGCCCGCTGCAACGTACGCCGGTCCCGAACCTCGCCCTGGCCGGCGATTGGACCGCCACCGGCTGGCCCGGCACGATGGAAGGCGCGGTCCGCAGCGGCGCGCTGGCAGTGGAAGCGCTGCACGACGCCGTTTAGCGGTTGTCCAGGTAGTACATCGACGGTAGTTCCAAATACCGGCGGAAATTTCGTTTAGCAGCTGCCGGAACGGCGGCTAGGGCCGGCATTGGGGGCCGTCGTGCCGACGGCCGCTAAACGAGAGATGCGTTGAACATCTCGCCAGCGTGGTAGCTCGAGCGGACGAACGGGCCGCTGGCCACTTGCTCGAAGCCCATGCGCCGGGCCAACTCGCCGAGCCGCTCGAACTCCTCCGGCGGGACATAGCGGACCACGGGCGTTTGGGCCAGCGAGGGTTGTAGGTACTGGCCGAGCGTCAACATTCGGCAGCCGGCCGCAAGCAGGTCCGCCCAGGTTTCGAGCAGTTCGTCGGTCGTTTCGCCCAGGCCGAGCATCATGCCGCTTTTCAGCGCCATCGAGGGATCGGCCCGATGGATGCGGCGGAACATCTCCAGCGTCCAACGGTAGGAGGGAAAAGTACGGGACGGGGCGGTGTAGGGTGGGACAAGCGAAGCGCGGTCCCACCAATTGTTTCCCGATCTTGGTGGGACTGCGCTTTGCTTGTCCCACCCTACTCGGCCGTCAACGGAAAATAGTTCTGACCCCTTTATCTCCCAGCGGCCGCGGACGACGGAGAACAGCCGCGGCACCGTTTCCACGTTGTGGTTGTAAACATCCGGCTTGGCCGCCGCGAGCTTTTCGACCGCCGCCGCGTTGCCGGCGAAATCGGAGGGGAGCACTTCGATGGTCGGTTCAGGGATCGGTGATCGGGATTCGGGATTCGGGGTTCGGGGTTCGGAAGGGGCTTCGCCGAACTTCAGATCTTCCCGGCGCCGCGTAGACGCGGCGGCTAAACGGTCCGACTCAACGCGGACGACTGCTGCATCTTGAACCTCGAATCTCGACTCCCGAACCCCGACTCCCGAACTCTTGCGAATCTCCTCAATGGTCCGCACGAAGTGTTCCGCGCCGCCGTCGGGCAGGTCGTCGCGGGTGACGCAGGTGATGACGACGTGCCTCAGCCCGAGCCGGCGGACGGCCTCGGCCACGCGGCGCGGCTCGTCGGGGTCGGGCGGCCGCGGGCGGCCCTTCTTCACGCTGCAAAAACGGCAGCCACGCGTGCAGACGTCGCCCAGGATCATAAACGTGGCCGTCTTCCGCGAGTAGCACTCCATGCGGTTGGGGCATTTCGCGTGGTCGCAGACGGTTTGCAGACCGAGTTCTTGGATCAGCCCGGCGGTGAAATGGCCCGCGCCGCCTTTCGGCACGTTGCGTTTCAGCCAGCGGGGCAGGGGTTGGATCGGCGGGGTGGACATGACCATCGATTATCGGCGGTTTTCGCCGATTATTCAACCGGCCCTGTGAGGTATTGCCAATGCGTACGGGTTGGTCGCAATCCGCCCGCCGCTTGCGTCGCCACCCTCCGCAACCTATTATTGCATTGTCCCCAAACCAATAAAGGACTGTCGCCATGACAAAGCAGCCGCTAACGGTAGCACCGGGCGAAAAAGTCCGGCTCCGCGATTTCGACGCCGCCTATTCCGGCGGGATCGACAAGAAAAAAGCCCGCAAGGAACTCGGCAAAAATATCGCCGTGCTGGCCGATCTCGGCTATCGGCTCTATGCCGAAAACCGCCGCGCGCTGTTGCTGGTCTTGCAAGGCATGGATACGGCTGGCAAGGACGGCGTGATTCGCCACGTCATGCAGGGTTTCAATCCGCAGAGCTGCCGAGTGACTTCGTTCAAGCAACCCAGCATCGAAGAGCTTGCCCACGATTTCCTCTGGCGGATCGGCCGCAACGTTCCCCGCAAAGGCTCCATCGGCATCTTTAATCGTTCGCACTACGAGGACGTGCTGGTCGTGCGGGTGCACAATCTGGTTCCCAAGACGGAATGGCGCACCCGCTACGAGCGAATCAATCACTTCGAGAAACTGCTTCACGAAGGCGGCACGACGATCGTCAAGGTGTTTTTACACATTAGCAAGGACGAGCAGCGCCGCCGGCTGCAGGCACGGCTGGACGATCCGAACAAGCGTTGGAAGTTCAGCCGCGGCGACTTGGAGGAGCGGAACTATTGGAACGACTATCAGCGGGCGTACGAGGCGGCGCTTAACCGCTGCAACACCCGCCATGCACCTTGGCACATCGTGCCGGCCGATCGCAAGTGGTATCGCAATCTGGCGATCAGCCGTCTGCTTTGCCGGACGCTGGAAAAGATGTCGCCGCAATTTCCCGACGCCGAAGAGGGGTTGGAAGAAGTGGTGATAAAGTAGCCGCCCCCGGTTTACAGTTGCCGGCGGCCGTTGTTTAATTGCCGGCGTTGGATTGGCGTGGAATATCCAAGCGCGGTTAGCGAAAGATCAAGTCCATGAAGAAAAACAACGGCAGGGACCGGCGGCTTTATCTGGGCGTGGACGTCGGCGGCACGAAGATTCAGGCGTCGCTGGTCGGCGAATCGGGCGAGATTGTCGGTCGGGAGAAATTGCCCACGCCCCGCAACAAAGGGCCCGAGCGAGTCGTCGCCGCCCTGGAAAAGTGCATGGACAACGCCTTGCAAAAAGGGGGCGTCGCGGCGAACGATCTGGCCGCCATCGGCGTCGCCGTGCCCGGCGTCGTCGATGCGAGGCGGGGGCTGGTCGTCGTCGCTCCAAACATCGACTTGACCGGCGTCGATCTAGGCGCGCTGTTAAAGGCCCGATTCAGCGCGCCGACGGTCGTCGGCAACGACGGAAATTTCGGCGCCTACGGCGAGGCCTGGCTCGGTTCGGCCCGACGCGCTCGAAGCGCGCTGTACATTTGCGTGGGGACGGGCATCGGCGGCGGATTGGTACGCCGCGGAAAACTCTGGCGCGGAGGCCGAGACGCCGCCGGAGAAATCGGACACATCAAAATGCAGCTCGAAGGCCCCCTCTGCGGTTGCGGAAACCGCGGATGCTTCGAGGCCCTGGCCAGCCGAACGGCCATCGAACGCGAGCTGCGCGAGGCCGTCGCCGCGGGACGAAAAACCGTGCTCCTCGACATCGCCGGAGGCGACCTCTCGGTCATCCGCAGCGGCATGATACGCAAAGCCCTCGACGCCGAGGATGAATTGGTCACCGATGTCATGCGGCGGGCGGCGGAAGTCTTGGGACACGCCTGCGTGAACGTCCGGCACCTGATCGATCCCGAAGTGATCGTGCTCGGCGGCGGAGTGGTCGAGGCGTGCAGCGACTTCATCATGCCGATCGTCGAAAATATCGTCGGTCTCGATCCTTTGCCCGGCGCTAGGGAGGGGGGCCGCGTGCTGCTTTCGGCCCTGGGCGACGACGCGGTGGCCCTGGGCGCCGTCGCCGCCGCCCGGCGACTGGTCGGCAGAAGCCCCTTCAAGAAACGATTCCGCGTCAAAACCGCTTATCCGCGCATCGAAAACATCGTGTTCGGCGAAATCAAGATCGGACGGAAGACTTTCGACCGGGATGTTTGCATCCTCGCCGACGGAAAAGTGAAAAAACGCAAAAAGAACCTCGCGAAAAAAACGGCCGGCTCGGCGCACGTCATCGGCCCCAAAGAATTGGAGTCGATCTGCCGCCGGGGACCGGAAGTGCTCTTCATCGGCTCGGGCATGTCCGGCAAATTGGCGTTGAGCGACGACGCCCGGCAATATCTCGAACAACGCGCCATCAAATGCGAAATCCATCCCACGCCCAAAGCCGCCGAGGAATACAACAGCTCGAAGCGGCGCAAAGCGGCGCTGATGCACGTTACTTGTTGACAACCGGTTGGCCCGGATGAAACTGGAGACAGGCACCCAACAGGTTAAGTCGGATAGGACAGACCGCTAGCCGGTATTTTTGCGAACGAGCCAATCGCCCAGCGTCGGGCAGAATGCGGCGATGCCGAAGAGCATTCGTACTTTGGCGGGCACGATCAACTCCGGCTTCCGGCGGCGGCACGCGCGGAGAATGGCCGCCGTGAGTTTTTCCGGCGCGATGGTGTTTAGGCGGACGCCCGCCCCGGGCCGGCGTGCCGCCTCGGGTATGTCCGATTCTCCTTCGAGCGGATACAGACGCGGCGCATCGCGGTGAATCGGTCCCGGGCAGACCAGCAACACGTGCAAGCCTTTCGGCCCGAGTTCCAGGCGAAGCTGCTGCGAATAGGCGGCCACGGCGAACTTCGTGGCCGGATACGCGCCTACCCAGCGGGCGGCGGACTTCGAGGCCAGCGAGCCGATGTTGACCACGTGCCCGCAACGCTCGAGCAGATGCGGCATCGCCGCCCGAGTGCAGCGAACCAGCGCGATCAGGTTCAGCTCCATCAAGTCGCGGAACTGTTCGGGCGTGGTGTCCAACACGCCCCCGCGCATCGAGCGGCCGGCGTTGTTCACCAGCACGTCGAGCCGGCCGAACCGTTCCATCGTCCGGGCGAAGAGCGTGTCTACGTCGTCTTGCCGAGTGATGTCGGCCGCTAGCCCCAGCACGTCGCGGCCGGCCGAGCGCATCTCGGCGGCGGCTTGCTCGACCTGGGGTTGTTCCAAACCTACCAGGGCGATTTTCGCCCCGGCTCCTGCGAAGGCTTCGGCAATCGCACGGCCCAACCCGCTCGATCCGCCCGTGATCAAAACCACTTTGTTTTCCCAATAGTCCATGCCAACAGGATAACCCGACAGAGCAAATACGGCTAGTGCTCCGTCAATGTTGGATTGATGGATAATTTCTGTTCGTAGTACCGGCTTTAGCCGGAACTTCCGCCTAAAGGCGGTACTACGCACATGCCACTCCCCGATTGACAAAGCACTAATGGCCATCCCGTTCAAGCAGCGAAAAGAATGACGTAGGGTGCGGCTGCGTCCGCTCACTGTTTCTTCGGCGGCGCGTCGGCGGGGGACGGGGGCGTTTGACCGCTCGACTCGGCGGGCTGCGATTCGCCGACCGAGTCGGATTCTCGCGGCGCGTCGGCCGGCACGACGCGCAAGACGAACAATACCCGTTGCGTCGGCGCGGTGCGTTGCCGAGGGGGGACGCCCGCTTTGGCGCTGGCGTCCGGCCGCTCGGCGTCTGCATCTTTTTTGTCGGCGGATTCTCGTTTTTCGAGGGTTTCTTTCCCTTTGTCGGCCTGATTTTCTTCTTTCAGCGCCGCGGCCGGTTCCGCCCCCCGCTCCGCTGTTGCGTCCTCGTCCGGTGGTGCGTCAAACGATTCGCCGGCGCCGTGGGGCACGGCTTTCGACCGGGCAAGGCCGCGCGCCGTTGGCCGCTGAGGAGCTTCATGCAGCGATCCTTCCGGGGCTGCGTCGGTTCGAGCAGCTTCGGAGCGATCTCCGATGCTGCCGCGCGGCGTTGAAACCATCACGTTCGAGAACGCCCGACGGTTTGTTCCCAGTGCGGCCAGCGCGGCCTCGATCCGATCGGGTGCGGCCTCGACGTAGACCATATTCACTTCGTCGGCGCCGAGCGGCGCGGCGCTATCCGACAATGACGGCGACCCGCCTTTTCCGGCTTTTCCTTCCCAGCGATTCTCTGCGTCTGGCGGGACACTCGCTTTGAATTGCCGGCGCTGAGTGATGCCGTTGGCAGCAAGTAGTTTGTCGAAATCGTTGTTGGCGAGCGCCTCGGGGGTAACATCGCAGTGAACGACGAGCATGTCCCCGCCGCGCCGTGCTTGCGCCCTCAGTTCGCGGTTGGGCGCGCTCGACGGCTCGGCATCGCCGGCCGGCGATGCAAACCCCGGGGGCGATTCCGCCGGCGGCGGGGATTGCGGCGGCGGCGGAGCGGCTAACGCTTTATCGCTCGGTTCCGAGAAGCCGCGGATTTTTCGTCCGGAATGAACCCCAGACAGGCGGGAGGATTCGGCGATAGAATCTCGCACGCCCTGGATTGGCGGCAAATAGCCCGGCTCTTCTTGTTCCTGCTGAAGCTCATTTTTTTGTGGCGCGGCGGCCGCGATTTCCTTGCCGGCTTTTTCGGCGGGGATTCGCTCTTGTTGGCTGTCGACGATCATAATCACCACGGCCAAGGCGATGGTTATGCCCGCGTAAGCAATGATCCGCGCGTTCAGCTCGCGGCCGAGGAACGCGCGGCCCAGCGGCACGGCCGTTGCGGAATCGTCGGCATTGGGCGGGCCTTCGAGCAGCACCCGGCGGCCGGCCGCGCGAAGCACCTCCGCGCTGAGGTCTTCGCCAAGCTCCTCGCGCGGCAGCGCACGCAGCGCGGCGCTCAGCGCGCGGAGGTCTTCGAGTATGTGCCGGGCGGCCGGATCGGCGGCCAGCAGGCGCTCCACCTCCGCTTGCTCGGCGGCGGAAAGCTCGCCGTCGAGATATGCGCTAAGCAGTTCGTTTTGCGTCGGATCGTTCATCATGCCCGAGTGTTTGTTGTGTGGATTTGGCGATTGTCGAATGCGGCATTCCAGCCGTCAGTGCGAAACGGCGGGCGGTTTTGCCGCATCGTCCGGCGATTCCGCGGCGAGCATTTCGCTGAGTTGTTCTTTCAGTTGCAGCCGCGCCCGATGCAGTCGGCTGCGTACGGTTCCGATCGGCAGATCGAGCACGTCGGCGATGGTTTCGTAGCAACAGCCGTCGATTTCGCGGAGCACGATCACGGCCCGGTAGTCTTCGTCGAGCCGTGCGATGGCGTCGCGGACCTGGCGGCATTTTTCTTTCCGATCAAGGATTTCGACCGGATCGTTTTCCCCTGCTTGCCGTTCCAAGTTTGTCAATTCCCTTGCCCGCTCCGTCGAGACGGTCGGCCGTCGTCGCCGGCGATGGCTGACGGCCGTGTTGAAGGCGATGCGGTAGAGCCAGGTGTAAAACTCGCTCTCTCGGCGGAACGTCTCCAGCTTGATAAACGCCTGAACCAACGCTTCCTGGACAATGTCGCGAGCGTCCTCGACGTGGCCGACGACGTGCAAGACCGTGTTGAAGAGCCGATCCTGATACTTCAGAACCAGTTCTCCGAACGCCTCCGGCCGTCCGGCGAGCGTTTGGTCGATCAGTTTGGCGTCGTCGCTCACGGTAGTCTCGCTGATAATTAGGACGTTTCCAGGTGGTCAAAAAGTTCCCGGACAAGGCCGTAGCGCCGCGGAAAATCGTTGTGGGAAACCGCCGGCGTGATCCGTCCGTCCGCCGCCGCCCCCCACGTTCGTGTGGATCACGCGTATAGCGATGATGCGTTTCCCGGGCGTCCGGCCGGCAGCCGTCCGCATATTTCATATCTTGTCTTTTTGGGGGGCGGATGTCAAACCCCCGTTTATGGCCGCGCGGCGGCTGTTTGGCCGAAAAATGTGCCTGATCCACTTTGCCCCGGAACAAATCCGCTAAAAACGATGCAATCCCTACCCTTGCTTTGCCGATATGTGAGACATGCGCGAAGCAGCGCGCCTTTACGGGCAGATCGGCTCGTTTTCCATCCAGGAGCTTGGCAACATGCAGATTAAGGTATACGTTCCAAAGCTGATCGAAATTCCCAGTGAATATCTGCCGGCACTGGCCAAGCGCGCGGCCGATAGCTTGGGCGATAGATCCCCGGAAGTCGCGGCCACCCGCGGGCATTTGGTCCGGCAGGCCGTTCAAGACGGTTTGCTCCGAGAATTCGACGATCTGATCGGCGAAGACGGCATGGTGGACGTGGTTTGCGATCCGGGCATGGAAATCCCGCTGGAAATCGACAACCGCTCGCTGAGCATCGCCGAACTGCTCGACGCCTTGCAACACAAGCAATCGTGGTCGGACACGCAAGCCGCCGGCGAAGCGGCTTAATCGGTCGACGGGCAATTTGCCTCGCGGCGTCCGCGAACGATAATGCCCAACACTGCCGCATGCATTGCCAGAAAAGCCGTTAAAATCATCAGCGGCTCGATTTCGTGCATGTTTCGCTCGCTTCCTGCTTTTTGGCGTGTGATTCCCGCGGATTGAGTACGCGACTCGACCGCGATTGGTTCTTTACCGCTCCCTGTCGGCGTATAGGCTGCTTGCAGAGCGGCATCATATACTAAAACCAGTCGGGGACAAATCGCAGTTTTTTTTAAGCGTTTTTTTTAAGCGTTCGCAGGGGACTGTCCCGCTTTTCGCGTATTACCGCCAATCGCCCCCCCTCCTTCTCCAAAGGGGGGCAGGCATCGCAATATCTGGCGTTTTCAGTAGTTCAAAATCGTTACTACTTGCGGCATTAGTTCCCATTTTCCCACGTTCGGTCCGCTGCCTGCTCTCCTGGCACGCACACCTCTACGGGAGCATATGTGCACTATATGGCACAATGTGGTCATTTTCGTGGTTGTATAAGTGCACTGTTTGTGATAGTGTTCGCATGTATATTGCATGTGCGGCGGCAAGGCCGCTACTCGCCGCGGCCGCCGTCTTTGCGAAGAACACTTCCACACAAGGTTCGGGAATTAGGGCCATGATTTCGACCGACTTGATCGATGAAGTCCGCCGCCTGTTGCGCGAGGGAAGACTCTCGCAGCGGAAAATCGCCGAGCGGACCGGCGTCAGTCGCGGGACCGTCAATGCGGTCGCCCAAGGAAAGAGGCCGGTCTATTTGAACCGGCCGGAGCCGAAGAACGATTTCATCCATCCAAGCGGAACACCGGCGCGCTGTCCCGGTTGCGGTGGATTGGTGTTGATGCCGTGTTTACTCTGTTATCTTCGCGGGCGGAGGAATGCGCATCAGGCGATTCGACGGCGTCGCCGCCCGGAAATGTGTCGTGAAACCACTGCAACATCGTGCCGAGGTTGACTATGCCGACCGGTTGCCCCCGGTGGGTTATCACTAATTCCCTGAGCGCTACGCGGCAGAGGAAGTCGAATATGACCCGCAACGGCGTGTCGGCCTCGTAGCATACGACGTTCGTTCGCATCACAGTTGAGACCGGGGAGCGTCGTTTTTCCGGTGTTGCCAGCGCGACCAGCAGGTCTTTTTCGAAAACGGCCCCGGCCAACGCGTTCGAGGCGGTCAGCACGGGCGCGGCGGTTGCGCCGCAGCGGAGGAGGTATTCCGCGATGCATTCGATCGAATCGCTTTCCCGCGGGCAATTTGCCAGCGGCGTCATGAGGTCGCGGGCGCAATGGCTCTGGAACACCGCGTCTTGTTGGTTCAATATGCCC